>Ga0182030_10009117_pt1 | contig 20377 bp, 22 predicted proteins | sample 812S3MmetaG_FD_121299 | JGI IMG/M metagenome (GOLD analysis project Ga0182030, IMG submission 121299) | Permafrost microbial communities from Stordalen Mire, Sweden - 812S3M metaG (Illumina Assembly) | ecosystem: Environmental > Terrestrial > Soil > Wetlands > Permafrost | place: Sweden... | reverse complement strand
TAGATATCTAAAAAAGTTAATTTTCTATTGATAAACACTCTCGAAAGAAGGTTGAGTAAATATGTAGCGCTCTCAGGTTTTTCGAAGATTTATAAACGAGAATTTTTGAACGTTTAAGGTATGTTTTGATTAACCTTGAAGACGAAAATCAAATGACTTTTAAAGATTTAAATCCTTGAATGTAAAGAAAGAAGTCGAGATGGCTGAAAAGCAGAGTTGCAGCGCGACCACCACGAAGGGAGACCCATGCTCTCGTCCTGCCGCACCGGAGTGTGACGGCAAGTGCAAGCAACATCACAACATGGGAAATTCCCTCAGCAACAAGATCAAGAAGGCTGCTGGTGGTTCCGCCGCTTCTTCTGAAGACTCAGAGTCGAAGAAGAAGGATAGCAACGGCGCGAAGACTTACAAGTCTGCATATCAGTACTACGGTTCTACTCGTCGTGATACTCTGAAGGCTGAGAACCCTGGCGTCTCTGGAGCTGACATCAACAAGATGATTGCTGCCGAGTGGAAGGAGCTTCCCGATACTCAGAAGCAACCTTTCCAGGATCACGTTGCTCCGAACAAGGCTCCCAAAGCAGCCAAGGCCAAGTAAACTTTCTTTCTAAATATACAACTGTTTGTTGGAGTAAAAACTCCATCAAACCTAATCTTATTCGACAATATTATAGCCTCCTGTATATCCACCCCATTCGTTAAGCTTTATTGTCTTCTTGTTTTCGAGTGTATATGTACATCCACGCCTACTTCTGCATTCTTGTAAGGTTTCTTTTGCATCTGCAATGACAACAGAAGTAACCATTCCCTTATGTTTTCCTTTTTGAGCAATCCGAACATCAATAGCCACACTCACTGTATTATCCGTTACTCTTGCTCTGCGAAAAAGGGTACCAACACGGGGTATTGTAATCTTAATATCGTTATCATTCTTTTTAATCGTGGTATAGAGAGGATACAATATATTGATTTCCCAACTATATCTGTCCATATACCATTTGCGCCAAAAGCATGATGGTAAGGAACCCTTATTTCTCTTCTGATGCTCTTCAGCTTCGATCTGAAGAATCAACTTAAGACGAGGCATGTCTTCTGGATCAATATCCATGTATTCAAATATATCTCTTTGAGCTCTCTTCTGCCAATACATATTCAATCCAAGATGTTCATACAATCTTTTGCATGTAGCACCGAGCTTCAACAAAGTAACCAGATCGAAATTCATAATGAATGCTTCAAAAGCCTCTCTAGGAAGGCGTAATATAGCTGATGTCATCTTGATTCGTTTCTCTTTCAAAAAATGAAAGAGAAACAATTTTTTTAGTCAATTATATCGATGATAAGTTTCAAAGTATTAATAGATTGAATATGTCATTGACTTGTTCTGTGGATGAATTGTCTGTCAGAGTTTGTGCAGGAGGATTGTCGATATAAACTTTGACTACTTTGTGTCTTGTTGCAGATTTGTGCTTCTCATACTTCTCTGTATCATTTGCCATAACAACGAATCCTCTCCTGAAATATTTCTCTATGCGATCAATTCTTGATGCATATGTACATTCGCGCATTGTTAAGCTTCTATCAATAGATCGTTTATTGCATACAGCATTCCAATTCAATGCGTGAAGAGCATATCCATCAAAATAAACCTTACAGAAGTCAAAGTCAAAGTCCATATCCAATTGATATGGAACTGTACAACACAAGACGATCATGTCAACCTTGAATCCACCCATCATTTCAAACTTAATAACATACAAAATATTGCTCGTATAACTATATTCCTTATGTTTTTCTGTATCATCTTCAGTAATTGTCACTTTCTTTGCGTCTATATATTCACATATATGTTCAGCGATGTTTTTCCGCATAGCTATTTTATTTGCATCTTCAAAAGTATCTACTATGTCCGCAGCTTTTGAAATATCTATGCGAACATTTCCATTATGTTTAATAACTCCCTCTTCAATAGTTTTTGCACCTTGAACAAATAGTTCATGTTTATGATAACGTTTGTGCGGATGTTTCTTGTTTTGTTCTAACATTCCTTTCAATGTATATTCGTTCACATAGATATCTAGATCACGTGGAAAGTAAGATTTCCAATCTTCACCAGTGATTGCTTGTAAAAGAAGCGACCCTGAAAAAACCCCTCCTAATGACAAGATTGATTGGATGAAGATTCTCGAGTATGATATACTTCCAAAACGTTTAGCCAGATTCTTTTTGAATCTCTTAATCATGATATCTTGATCTATTCCGTTTTTGATCAAATCTGAATGAAAGAGAGAAGCTACACCATAGAAATCCAATTCTTGAAGAAAGTTCTTATAGTTAGATTTTCGAATGAAATTGTATTGAGGAGACTTTTCTAAAAGTTTTGGATTATTAGCAAGAATAGAAGCTTGAGCTTTGTAAACAACAGCTTGAAGTTCGAGAAGTTCAAACAATGTTATACTAGGGTTAATATAAATCTTTACGATCTTATCAAAGTTAGAAAGAACCACAGATTTTTTGCTGAGATTGTTATGTTCGTTTAATGCTTTTAATTCTTCAATAGGTTTGAATGATTCGATAACAATTTCTCCTTGAGGAGATAATACTATATTGACATTCTGCCCTGTGCAAAATCCGTTTAAATATTTCTCTGTTAACTTGTTAAGTAAGGCATCTTTAAGCGGAAAATTCCTGATACTGAACAAAGGAATATCATATCTTTCTCCCATGACCTTAAATGGTATCACACTAGGCAAAGATGGTACATCCATTGTTACTAATATTTCTGATTTCGATTCTGAAATTACTAAAGCTTTATATTCAATTAACAAATAATGATAGTCTCATATGAGACTATCAAGCTAGCATTGATTTGATCTTTCGTCCCAACTCAACCCCCAAAAACCGATATACTTTATGCCCGCCATTGTAAGGAAACATATTGAACACTCTTTTCCAACTCTCTTTGTTCGGATTTTTGTCCAATCTAATGTTAGTTATGTTATACGTTGGAATTCTTGTATAGAGACAAAATATAAAAGAACAATGATCAGAGTTTAGATCTTCTTCGTCTCCCTCTCCAAGAATTATGATATAAATATCGTCTGGATCTCTATCATCATGCATGTAAACGATTGTTTTGCCATACTTCATGGTTAAGATGAATCGTTTGATGTCTGCTGCATAAGCTTCATTCATTTTGTCTTGTTGAATAGCTAACATTGCTGCTTTTTGTTGTTCAATCGACCATCCTTCAACATCAGCTTTTGGAAGTTCGTGACGCAAATATTCATCAATACTTGATGAAGCAAGTGTGAGATCCATTTTAGTCAGTATACTGACTAAAATACTATTTCAGTTCCTAATTCTTTCACCAACAAGAATTTTACATACATTGGTTCTGCATGTATATGCTTCTGGAAGAACAATAGGAAGATATATTGAAGGATTATTATCAGGTCTTCGAACAATATGCTCAAGAGTACCAAGCTTAATTGTGATTGTTCTTCTCTTTTCTCCTTGAACTGGAAGAGGATATGTATTCAAACGTAATGTATTGTTCATAATAACTCTCATCTCTCCAAGTTGATTTGCTCGAGCATAAACTAATATCTCAGCTTGCATAGCTGGAGGAAGATTAATCACTAATGAAGCATATGTAGATGTGAATATAACTTCTGCTTCAATAAAAGTACCTCTTTGTGGTGATTGTTGTATCTGAGGTGCAGGTTCTACTGCTGCACCTCGACGCGTTCTTGTTGGTTTACGAGTTGGCTGAGGCTGACGTTGAGGTATAGGAGGTAGTTCTATTATTGCTGGTGTAATATGATCAAACATAGCTTTTCCTGAAAAAACCTTAGGAATGTTCTTAATTTCAGCAATAGAATTGTAAAGGTTTCTGAAGATATCAGCTGTATACCAAACACATGCTCCTCCTTCAGCACAAGATCTAACCATTGAAACAATCTGAACCTCAAATTGTTCAAGTGCAGTACGTTCTTCAGCACTTATCTGATCTAAATATATGAGAAATCCTGCTACTGCTTCCACTTTGATCTTGTCATCAATAATCTCTTTAATCTTCCTTGCATATGTTCCAGTTCTTTCTATCGAACCTTGTGATCTATGTAATGCTTCGATCATATCAGGTGAAAGATATTCAGTCAAAGCTTCAACAAATGCTGGACCTCTAGATACCATACGTTCCAATGCATTCTTCAAAGTTTGCATTGTAACATCTGAAATAATAAGTGAACTCGCACGCAACCTTATGCATCGTAGTCTATACCATTCTCTAAGATCTTCAGCTTGAGCTATAGGATGTTCGAAAAGATGCTCCATATCAATCTCTGGTGCAAATCGATTGAACAAGGTTCTCGTCGGATATGAAGGTGTCGGAGCCTTATTGAATCCATTTTCACGTTTGAAATACTCAATCAAGTTTTCTACTGCCCAACATGCTCCATTAGACAGTCTTATATACTCATCAAATGGTATGTCTGCAATGTCTTCGAGATCAATCCAATCTTGATTGTTAAGACAAACCTTATTCTTCTCCATATCCTTGATAATATTACCTGCAACGTTACGTAGGTATTGAATAGTCTCATCAAGATTAACACGTGTATCTTGAACATCTTTCACTGCAATAACATATGTTATATACGTACGCAAATCATTGTATCTATCTTCAAGTGTTTCTATTTCTCGAGCCCATCCTGCTCGAGGATTTCGCTTTTGCTGTAGATCTTTGACTATCTTGTAGTCAGTACCGATAGTAATAGCTAATCCTTCGAGCTCTGTTTTGATTTCTTCTGTTGGTAAGAACACTTGTTGGATATCACTTGTTCTCATAGCTTCTTGAATTAGAGACACTTGAACTGGTGTCATCAATAAGCCTCCAATATAATGTTTCTTTCCAATGATCTCTTCAACTTCGATGCCATCAACGATATCGATCAGTCTACCTTCAATCATTTCTTCTGTCTTAGAGAAGAATTTGAATGATGAAGCAGGATGACAATATGTTGCTAATGCTGTAGGATGTCCACCTCCAATATTTGTGTCAGCTTGAACATGATTCAATATGATAGCTCGCAATATGGTTTTGATATTGTCTGGACCTCTCGTTGCCGTAAAATTATAGTTGAAGATATATTTCACAAGGTCTCCATGTTCACTATTGAATAGTTCTTGAATAGCATTATCTGAAGGTACATATAAGACTTCTGTTCTATCCACTTCGAAGCTTAGGCCTGAATTCCTTGTGAGATTCGTGAAAAGGCGATCCGAAAAAGGTACATCCATTATTTTTATACATTGAATATATTAAATGCACTTTTTGGAACTCTTAAATGTTATATACAATATCCATATCCATACAACAAGATCCTTCAAAAGGAGGTCTCATTATACAAGTTGATCTCACCAAAGAACATAAAAAGCATAAGCCTGAATTGCAATTCAGAGCTCTATTTTTTTCAAGAAAGGGACGTATTACATTATATAACTCTCAGAACAACAGGTTGTTCAAAGAAAATGGTGAACATTGGAATAAGTCCAATTTCACAGATGTTGCCAGAAGATTGTTATGTTTTTATTTCAGTACACAAGAATATGCTCATACCGAGTGGACAGAAGCATGGGTTATTCCAAAAGAAAGCTCTAATTCTTGTATGATACGCAAAATGTATGGATGTGGCACTAGTTTCATTAAACTTCTTATGAAACACTATGGCAATAACCTTAACTAGAAGTCATAGCTGCAGTGAATTTTGCTCCCAATACAAGAAAGATATCTGAAAACATGTTCGGAAATGTCATCTCATAATTTTGAGCACTAATGATCATTCTGATTGCATTTCGACCTGGATCAATGTCTAATACAGAACACATTGTCATGTTGTATGTAATGGTACGAATATTGCCATCTCTGTCCTTTGCACATGTGCATGTTATGTATTTTCCATTTTGATCAACAGTACGAACTGTTGAAACGTTATTGACACTATTAAGAACAAATGACATTTAATTAATTCATTCTTTCTTTTAGAAAGAATGAGTCGAGTAATTAGAGTTGACAAAATACCAGATAATGACACTGATATTGTTGGTCCTGTCATTGAATCCCGAGGTGTACATGCAGTCTACATTGATTCACATCGGTATTGGATCACTCTTGATCGAAGAATTGTTATGGATGCAGATCCAAAACATTTTGCTGCTGGGAATGTTCAATTAGTATACGTTATCGGAGGATTGAGACAATGGCTATTGGATTATGTCAAGAGAGAACTCGAGCAAAATAATTGTGGATTGAATATGACTGTCATTTTGACTGATAAGGGAGATCTTGTCTTCAACGATCATCTATTGCGCACATTTCCTTGCATCTTTGACAAGATCGAAATGCATGCAAAGGTACTCGACATAGATGAAACTATAAATTGCGAACAAAGAATGCACAATGCCATGCAAGGTGATATCATTAAGGTTCAAGGTGAGAGAGAGATTCATCATTTCTCACACTCCTTTTTGAAGTATTGGCCAGGATTTGATGTCATGCTGAAGAAGGTCTAAAAGAATAATTTCTAAATTTGGGAGCGTTGCGGAGTAGTCAAACGCGGAAAATTTAAGCTTTTCTCCTTCGGGTTCGTGAGTGCAAATCTCACCGCTCTCATTCATAAAATGTTCATATGAACATTTTAACAAATGCAATATATTTCAAGGATCGTCGCTTTCGTGAATCTGAATTATTTTGTCTAATGTGGCATTTAGTTCTTTTCGAAGCTTTCTAGCTTCACCTTTTGGTATAAATTCGTTATCTAAAAATCCCAGTTGTTTAATAGTATGCAATCTATGACAATTAGCACATATTAATCTGCATTTGCTAATTTCCGTATCTATTGTTTGTTTTGAATAATTACCACTTACTAATCTCGACACGCTTGCAGTTTTTGTTTCTCGATCTAAATGATCGATATGATCAAACTGTAAAACATTAACGTTTGCTTCACCACAATCTACGCACGAGCCTTTTTCCTTTTTTAATTCTAATATAAAATCATCTATAGAATCTGCAGAATCCACTGATCTCTCATGGCATTTGTTGCAAGTTTTCTGACGGTTACCAAATTGTGTTTTTCTATTATTCCTTGTAGCTTTTCCAATGTATATGACATGTTCTTCAATTTTAATCTGTTCCCTTAGGTTTGATGAACTTCTTGAAGTTGCTGATTCGTCTTTTGAAGTCCGCATGATTCAGATCTCGGCCAAAGAAAAGATTTCCAAGATAATATCCACCACTGTTAGCTATCATGTCTGTCATCTTCTTGCCATCGGTTTCTATCCAAGCTTTCTTACCAACATTGAATCCCATAAAATCTTCGAACAGTTCCCAAGCAACCATGAATGTCGACACCAGAAGATAATTGTTTGGAATGAAATAGGCCAAACCAAAATAGAACAAGAAATGTCCTATATCCCATATATTGTCACTCAATTTTTGTTTCGTAGTTTGTCTATTCATACATACTACAAATATTACACCTACTATTATGAAGTAGACAATCAATCCCTTAATGTTGATGTTTTCAAAACTGGTTAGTTTGCTTTTCTTATCAAGAATCAAGATGAGAACGATAATGCATATCAATACGACAACATACCGATATCGAAGTAGTTCTCCTTGTTTCGATATCTTCGTGCTGAACATTGTATTCAAGTTTATAATCAAAAGATTGTTCTTTTGATTATCCTAACATCACAAAAGAGTTCTGTAAACATCTCTTCCAACGTTTCCTGTATTTCCACTCGATATATAGCTGACAAAGTCTCTGTTGTAGCTTCTGGTAATGATGTATATGATGTTTGATGTTCCGCAACATCATAGAATTTCTTGATGGCAGCTATCTATTTCATTCGATTTCCATTCTCGACAGCTCTCATCATTTTAGCATAGGGTTCTTTGACTAAAAGTTGAGCTTCTGCAGCTCTTCGTTTCAATACTTCTGGATCTATTTACTTTTTCATCAAATCCTTAGACGCGCATTTTGTGTCAAGTAAATTAAAAATAATGTAAATGGCGCAGTATATGTGTCAATATGATCAAAATGCTCCAAGTGTTGGAACCCTTCTTCCCATCGTTAATGCTACAAATGCAGCATTGGATGGAGTCTTATCTGTTACAGGAATATCAAGTTTTACTGTAACGACCGCTGCAACTAACAATGGATCTGTCGTTAGTATGACCGGCAATGATGGAACGCCAAATAGAGTTTATTCCATGACATATGATCAGAATATTCTTTCTGGAGGAGCTTTTACACTTATCAATGGATCTGATTCTATTACATTTATTAATCGAAGCAGTCTTATAACAAGTGCAGCAGCTTTGGCTACTTATCTTGCTCAGACATATCCTCTTCAGTTTGTTATCTCTGATTCTACAATGCATAAGATTACAGCCTTAAACACAATATTGGGAAATGGACCTACTTTGTATGGTCAAGCAATGTTGGAAAGCACCGAAAATTATGGTGCAAACATTCTTCTTGACGGTGTTGTTACAGTATCAGGATTTGTAACATTGACTATAACAACTGCAGCTACTAATGTAAGTGGGAATGTCAGTTTTGTTGCAAACGATGGAACATCAGGCCAGACTTATGCATTACAATATGTTTCATCTATTCTAGGGGCGGGAACATTTATTTTAACGTGTTCTGGCAAATCTGTAACCTTTATCAATATGAGCGGAATAACCATATCATCTGCTTCAGCTTTGGCGACTTATCTAAGCACGACATATCCTGTTAATGCAATTATATCTAATACGACTAATAATAAGGTTTGGAATCAACAACAAGTGTTGAGTTCTGCTCCCTCCATTACATCAATGGCAACTCTTGTAAACATTGAAAACTTGTTAGGAGGTTCAAGTAGTGATATTATTAGTAGAATTGGAGCTCCATCACTTGGTAGCGTAGTGGCAGATGTTGGAGGATCCTCAACAACAAGTGTTGAATCAGCATTGAATGCTCTATCAATGCAATTGTTTAACAATACAATTACTGGAGCATCTCTCTCTTCACAAGCTTCTAGTCTCACAACTGCATTAGATAACACTTTAAACTCTTTGCCAAATGGAGGAACATATGCAACTGTTTCTGTTGCTGCTACAAGTGATGGAAGTGGAGGCGTTAACATCACAATCAATGCAGGATTGGGTAGTGGAAACGGAACCTACAATCTATCATCTGCTTCTATTTCTGGTGTAATAGTAAATGGAGGTTCCTTTACTCTTAGCTACAGCAGCTACTCCATAGTTTTGTACAATAAATTAGGTGCTAGCATTGCTACTCAAGCTGCAGCTATTAGTTATTTGAGAAGTATGTATCCCGTGGGAGCAAAGATTGCCGTTAGTACAGCTGACAAAGTGACAGGTCTCAATACTATGATTGGAGGTACGGGAACAAGCACAAAAGCAAGATTAGGTATTATTGGTTCTACATTGATTAACACACCAGCATTCAACAACAACGTACTTTTTGCAAGCAATTCATTTGCTACAACTAATGATTTGAACACTCAATTGAGCACATTTATAGCATTGTTCAATCCGGCGAATTGGGCCACAGGTGGTAGAACACATATCACATTCACTTTTTCAAGTGGAGGTCCGAACACCTTAGCAGATATTCTCAATGCAGCATCTGCTACATTGTAATTCCATATTAAGATGTTCATTTGAACATCTCAATATTATTACTTTCTTCATTTGCGAGCAAGGAAGGACAATTTAGAGAATATCTTTGAAAGTTCGTCAACTGTATAAGTCTTGTTTTCAAAGTTAAGTGGAAGCTTTGCATCTAACATCAACGCAGACATATCATATGCTATAGCTGCTTCTTCTGCAGTTTCATAACATCCAAGATCAATAGTAATTTTAGACTTCCATCCATCTCGTGAGTGTTTTACGCCATGGAAGTCTGTATGTTTGATCTTCAAAGCATCTAATTTTTGCATGATATCAATCGAAAGTTGCCAGTATCCAATGCCGATAGGTGCTCGCGATAAATTATCATTGAGTCGCTTGCCCGTACCATAGACATACGTTATTACGGAGTCATAACATAATGCACATACTTTAGGATCTTGATGTTCGAAGACTGTAATTTGTTTGACTTTACAACAATAGGTTCCATTTGGTAATTTCTCTACACCTTCGTATCCGGAGACAGGGTTACTTGTTCTATTCTTAGCATTAGACTTTGATGTTGCAATGCGAAGATTCACCGGATGATTGTTTAATCTATCACCATCAATGTGATCCACGATTTTGCTCTTGATTGCTTCTTCTCCATATATACTCTTCATGACAACACGATGCATCAAACCATCCTTTGAGTCAGCATAGCCTCCTTGATTCAATGTCCAAGAAACAGATCCTACAATCTTCATACACTCAGGTGCAGTCTTTGCAGTGAATCCAAATCCCTTCTCACCTGAAAGTGGAACATGAAGTATACCTTCATTAATATACGGCTTAATATAACTCCATTGAAGGTTAGTACGTCTATAATCATCAGATTTAATAATCTGTCTCACTCTATACACTTCATTTCCTAAGAGCTTCAAGAGTTTGCCACGTTTACATGTTATATTACCACTCTTATCACGAGACCATTGTATATTCTTGAAAGGTACACTAAGTTTAGTTTCTATGAGTTTGATATCTTCATCCGAAATTTGGAATGTGACCTTTTCGACATCCATATCAATGGTTTATAAAAACCTTTGATTCTTTAAATCTTGCATCAGACAAGAAGAAACATATGAGGAACATTAATAACCTCCAGGAGGAGGCACAATGACAATGCCTCCTGGAGTCATAGCTGGAAATGGAGGCAAAATGATACCAGGAGTTGGATGTATGACTCCTGGATTTGGAATAATACCTCCAGGTGATATCGGAGTTGACCCTGGGTTACCAATTGGGTGTGGAAATGTAGGAATCGAAGCATGAGCAAAGTGAGCTCCTTCCATCTTGATTGATTTAAGAAACATAAAAAGCAAAAACACAATCTCATTATTACTCAATATCTCAGTTTTGAACAATCAATAGCAAAAAGATGAATTTCATCAGTCTTATGATTTTGCATCATCTCACGAAAATACTTCATGCCACATTTTCGTTCAAGGAATGAAGGATCCCATACTATTAGATAAATGCTACCATCACCTCCAATGCCTATCCTACAATTAGTTGAAGACTCTTGTCCAATGACACCACATCTGAGAACGTCGGATGCAGTTTCTTTATCATTCACATATGTTGTACTAGATGACATGTTAATCACTGCTGACAATTGAAGCAAAGAGAGCAAATGTTGATATCCATTGTCAACGCTTCTGATAGTCATGATCTTGTATCCAAACATTTCAAATCTCTTGTTATACAACTCAATACTTGTAGCTTTGGCCATATTTAAACCAATCATTGTTGCTGTGACAACACCGGCAATACATGATAATGTAATAGGATCAACCATTTATAATGAATAAAATATGAATTTGCAAAGTCATGTTCATATATCATAAATGGAGTTCTGGGTATACTATCACCCCGACGAAGAAGATCTTACATGCTTCGCTCATACTGAACAAGAATGCATTCGCATCTATTGTTCAACACATTTCAAACAATACGTTGAAGAAAATGGAGACGAAGTTTTAGACCAGCTTGAATTTATTACTATAGATGATGGTAGAAAACCTTCTAACAAGGAAGAAATGATAGGCTTTATTGAAGATCAAGGTGGTAAGATACTTCGAGGAAAACTACCTAAAAAGTAGTCACGTCATATAAATGAGTGAAAAGACTGGATTAATTATTACTATAGTTTTAGAGATGGTATTGATGTTCGTAGTTGAAATGTCTGGACCATATGGATTGTTTCGTGTCATCAATCATTATTTTGATGAGATATGTGAAAATCACATCTTCATTGAAGAGAGTATGTATCCTCAATTGAAGACATTGCACAGCAATTTTAATGTCATTGAAAAGGAATGTAACATGTTGTTGAATTCTTTAAACGTTATACCTGATGCCCAACATATTGATCCTTCCTTATCAAAGGTTGTCTCAAATCATGATCTCAAGTTTTACATGCTCATGATACTTGGACATCATATTCAACCAAACATAGAACGATGCAAACAGACATATGCATTCGTTTCGAACATTGAAGAGAGGATCAATGTATATGTCCTTCTTCTCGAACCAAAGAAGAGTATCAAACCTCATGCTTCAGTCTTTAAGGGTCTCTTCAGATATGTCTTACCTACAAATGTTTGTGAAGGTGACAATTGTTACATCCAATGTGATGACTCAAAGAAGCTCTTCAAGAAGAAGAATGGTATATTATACGATGCACGAAATATTCATACAATTGTCAATGATACAACGAAGTATCTTGTCATGCTTGTCATTGATTTAGTACGACCTTTAGAAGGGTTCGCAAAAGGTATCAATAGGTTGACATTATCATTGGCATCAAAGCATGAAATGATTGAACATGCAATACATCACGCAACTATTGATGCATAATATACATGACATTGAACGTCATGTATTCCAGAAAATGCTATATGAATATAATTGTCACATATCGTTATGATTTACTGTAAAAACAAGGATTGATACATGATTCATTCTTTCTCTTTGTGTCTGAACTTTTGGGAACTCTTGAATGAACGTACATAACATTGAATGTTATGCATTCCAGGAATTGTAGAAATATAAACACGAATGATGATTATCGCATTCATATATGATTTTCTGAAGTTTCAGTGATGCATAACATTCAATGTTATGTATGTTCATTCAAGAGTTCCCAAAAGTTCAGACACAAAGAGAAAGAATGAATCATGTATCAATCCTTGTTTTTACGGTAAATCATAACGATATGTGATGTCCGAGTTTGATGTTAGGTTATTAAAATATCAAAATAATCAGATTCTTTGTAAATGGACGCACCAGATGTTAAAGACTTGATCATCGATCCTCGGACAGGTCGATGGATCCGAGTCGGAGGAATAATGTATAATCGTTTATTGGAGCAAGGAATACTCAATGGTGACGAAAGACGTTTCTCGCAACAAGAAAAGCGTACGAGATCAGAAGATCGGAGCAAAAATGGAAACGTTGAAGTAGAACAAAGACCCGAGGACAGGAGAGGCAATCGTGTCGCTATTCGCCTCCCACAAGAAACACCAAGGTATTATCTCGTTTTGCGAGGAAATAGAGAATATGTTGGAATCTTTTTTAGTACAAGACGTGCTCTTGTACCTCATCTTGAGCAACGTGGTATTGGACCTGACGAACCAATCGATGTTATTGACGTCGAACAAGATGCAGAACGTTTCGTCTAAATACATGACATTTAGCACATACAGTTTATTTTGACATCCTTTGTTGACCTATACTCATATGACATTCATAATCACACGTATATGGTTTTGGAAGAAATGCTTCAACCGCAATCCATCTAGTTTTACCATCAACAAAATGATGTGTCTTTCCAAAAGTCACATCAACTGTTCGATTCAAATACTTAGACATATTACTTGTCAAGGTGACATGTGGCATAGAATCATAATCAGTCCAAGCATAAGGTCTTCTCACATTCCATCCGAGATTCTTTTCTTTGACATATTCACGAGCCATATTCTCAAGTAAATCTTGATCAAGCTTGAGTTGTATTTCAACATATGAACCTGACGTCTTAACAATTCCTTGAACTTTCGTTCCTTCAAGTTTGAATGTTTCTTTTGAAGTTGCAACATTCATCTTCAACGTCAAAACAACTGGATCATGATCTGACATCAATATGTCATTTCCGTTATAACCTTGAGGAAGACCATAGTATGTGATGTCTCCAGTTGTGAAGATGTAGTCTCCAGGCAACATATACTTTGAGTCAGTACAACATGTTAATAACTTCTTGCCATTAGGTATTCTCAAATTCATTCCAAACATACTCAATGTCTCCTTCAATAATGATCCTGTATCATCATTGAAATCACCAGTCATCACAATTTTTGAAGGCTTTGGAAGATTCATATTATGCGTGATTCTTACAACATCTTCGAAACTTTCAAGAAGATCAACCTTTAACGGTATTTCATGAGGTGCGTGAACATTGATGAAGAGTGTTTGAATGTTTGGAAACCATGCAGCTTGAAGAGATCGAACATCACTTGTTTGGGCGTCCTTTGGAAAGTGATAGTTCTTAGAAGTGAGAAGAGTTGCATGTCCCACTTTTGAAACATTATATCCGATGACTGTGTTCACATTTCCAAAATATGTGGAGACAAGGAATTCGAAGTCTCCTCCAAGCTTGATCTCATCGAACAATGTTTGAGCATATGAAGAATTGACTTCTTGAAGTCCAAATATGTCGTATTGAGAAAGAAAATGTGCAGAGTTTTTTGTACATGAAGCCAGAGTTTTTGAAGCATTGGACCATCCTCCATTATATCGTGCTTGACATGCTTTAACCATAGGCTTCTCACTTCCTGCTAATTTGTTTGCCATGATATTGATGCCAAGATTAAATGTGGTTATTCGTAGTTCATTCTCCGGAGGTGATGATTGAAGTAATTCAATGAGATTTTGTTTTTCGGGTTGTAATAGAATGCCATCGACAACGTATATTGTGTTTGATCCGATGTTGTATGATCTTAAGATTTCGAGGTCTGCAATGTTGTGTTTGGAAATCTTCACTTTAAATCCATTCAAGGATGTGATATATCCTTCTTTGAGTGAAGACTTTGGTATTATAAGATTGCGCTTGATGTCTAATTCTTGGATGAGATGCTTTAATCGATCTTGAGATATGTGAGGATATGTTTTGAAGACATATTGTAAAACAGAATTGTCAGCTTCTATGATGAAGGAGTTTTTGTATTGTTCTGGATGTATGTCAAAGATAGATGTTAACTGAGGTATGTCCATTTTGAACGTGAAAAAGAAATTTGTGTGTCAATAAATGGATTCTAAGGTCATATTTAGGCTTCAAGAACTTATCATAAAGCTAGAACAGGCTAAGAAAGCTAACGATGAAGGAGCACAACAGAAGATTTATTCTGAAGCAAGTAATATTGCGATTGATGGAGTAATTCCTGATGTCTTAGACAATGATGTATTCTATACTCTTATGAAGTCTTGCAAGGACGGATTGATTGGTGCAGATGATCTCTTAGTTGAAGCAGTTGAGAGAACTATCATCAATGGTTCCGAATATATTCAATTCGTAGGATTGGCATTGAGGCTTGGTGCTACACCTAATCTTTACGTAACTACAACTGATGATAGTAACAGCATGACTGTCTTACATATTGCGTATTATGCTTGGGAATATGCTCCTAGCAACGAAGAAGAACTTAGCAAGTATTATGAGAATGTTGTTGTCAATGTTGAACTAGAACTTGACTATATTACAGATCGTCTCAGCGAGATATATGCTGTGTTATGTGTTGCTGGTGCAGATTTTAGACTTCCTGTTACCAATGCTGCTATTCTTCTTGAACGAAAGCGCAATGCCGCAGATGACAAAGACAGTGTAGTTCAGACTGATGCCTTCAAATGTAGTGATGGAGAGTTGGAGTCCGTATCTTCTTTGATTGATAAGCATGAGACTGATAGATCTCAGAAAGTTTTGGACACGGCTGAATTCTACACATACAATCGTAAAAAGTTGGATGATTATGTTTTTAGTGATGTGCATAAGTATGCTTTGGAGATCATTAATCTTCTTGACATTGCAGAATTTGTTACGCGATATGAGGTTGAGATTTTGGATGGTGAGAATATATATCTTGAAGAACGAGTGGTTCCGGATCTTATGACTTGTATTGAACAACATTCGAACAAATGTGTTGATGTGATTCTTAACATGCGAAATCCGAACCTTGAGAATCAGGGTATTATCAATTATGCTGAAGCAAAAGAAGCATTCATGGAATCTGTCAACTTTTATAACATTCCTACTGCTATTAGTCTTATTCGCGCCGGGGTTGTTCCGTCATACAACGATCTCACTCGTATCATTCTATTGTCTAGAGATAAGAAGGATGAAGGATTTCCAGCATCTTGTGCAGCATTGAATAGAATTCTTGTTGAGACTGCAAATAGAGGTATTAGTCTTGACGATGTACAACTGAAAGAGGTAGGCATGATTTCTCAATCAACATTTGCAGCAATTAAGGCTATTCAAGACATACCTTATTGGAGACGTACATGTGAAGTACCAGGAGGATTCGTCCGTCCGGATCTTAAGCGTCTTGCTAGGGAATTGAATATTCCTGCTGATGGAGATAAGGCATCTATCTGTACGGAATTACATCGTTTAGATCAAGCTGATGCAGAGGATCTCACCAAGACTGCATTAAATCTACAAGAAAAGAAACTACGTGATAAGAGTCGAAGCATAGGAACTGTTATTGCTCAACAAAAAGGTACTGCAGAGATTCACAAAGGTCCTGTTTGTGTCAACGGATCATATCTTTCGAAACCTGAGTACGAATATGCAGATGGAGATTTGGTGGAGCTGATTGATGGCGATGATGTATATTGTTTTGAGGCAAAAGATTTTCCAGCTTTGTTAGAACCTGAAGAGCATGGAAAGACTATTTGTAACCCTCATACTGGCAGACCATTGAATGAAGCTGAGATTGAGGAGATTCGAGGCAAGATGAGGGCTTTAGAAAGGATGGGATTGCCACTTGAAAGCAAGGGTATATCACATGGTATCAAACAATTGAAGACTATTTATACTCATGATCATGTGAATGAGTATGTGGAAGCTAAGGTTTTGGAGTTCTTTGAACTCGCGGGTGAGCATGGAATTAATGTTGACTTCTTCAGAGCATCTCCTGAAGAAGGAGGGATTCCTAATGAGTCATTGGAAGCTATTGCACAAACATATTTTAATGATTCTGAGATTAGGTTCATGATTATGAATAGAACGGAATGTATGAGAGACTTTTGCAGCATGTTCATGGATGAAATTGATAGTATTCGAGAGATGCAACCTAGTATAGGTGAATCTGATGAAGACCTGGATGTTCGAAAGTTGGAATTGATTGATGATTTGTTTCTTGGCTTGGAACCCTTGCTTCATTGAAATAAAAAGATGTTCAATTGAACATCTTTATCATTGTTTTGAATCGACTTAATAAAACTTGTTAAATCTATTCTCTAAAAACGAAATGAATGAACCGATAGTAATCGAAGGCTTCGATTGCGGTCTTATCGCGCGCTCTATTGGATCAGATATCATTTCGATGGTATTTGATGAAAATACAAACATTAATGGCAGTTTGGCCAGGTTTACAAATCCAGAGATGCGTGCTGATCAACAAGATAAACACCTTGTTTGGAAAAATGGAAACTCACGTTTTCCTCACATTAACAAATTTAGTGGTGTTGTAGCATTATATGAGAATCCCTCAGCTCTAGAATTGGGATTATCTGATCAAGTATTGTCTACATTCAGAGATCTTTATGCTACACCAGATGTGGTATATGTTCATGGACCTCCTGCTCCAATTGTCAAACCTAATGGAGCGATAAAATCTCCAGCACAGATTTACGGTTTCCAGAACGTCAATCAAGATGGAAAAGTTCGATATACAGGAATTATATGTCTATCTAAGAATGATGAAGAACACAAATCGGGACAACTTCAGGTCTTAGAGAACTTTGATGCTTATTATGATATTTTGAACGCTCATTATAGATTCGAAGCTCATACGAAATCGAATGAAATAGTTCATTTGGATCATCAATGGTTTAGTTTGGCAGAAGCTAATGCTTTTATGGAGGAATATTTCGCTCTCTATAACTGGATGGTTCATAAGATTCCTTGTACATTGAATCGTACTGTGAGATGGGAAGTTAGTCAACTCTACAATCGTACAAGGCTTGAAGTCTCAAAAAGATTTGAGATTATGACATGGAAAACTCTACCTTCAGAGCAAGGTCAGATGTATATATTCGACTCTAAGCAAGCGATGAGGACTGCTAGTAACAAAACTGCAGAAGCAAGAATCTATTTGCAAATTGCGGTTGAACCTAGACCTAAGAATTGGAATAGAACAATAACATATTGTACATTACAACGTAACTATGGAACAGGTAGGTTTGGAGATTGGAGTAAGCCTGGTGTCCGAGCTTATATACGTGAGAATTCAACTGAACACAAGTGGAGACGTGATAAGTTAGCATTGCCAGCTGCTATCGAAAAGTTCACTCCAGCTCAATTGGCAATTCTCGGTCTGTGATAACACCATTTCACTGACCGATTGATCTATGATCTCGGTTGCAGCCGGACAGATCTTTTCATCGTCCTAGAGAACGATGAAATCATTACTATATGTTATGTACCATATGCAATTGGTGTTTTGAAACATTGAAGATGCCAGGATTATTAAGGGACCATAATTGCATTTCTCTCGCTTCATGAGACATTACAATATATCCATATCCACCACGCTCGAGTTCATCTTGTTCAATGATACCTTTAGTTCCCAAAAGGAATGCAGCATCCTTCCACGCTTCTATCATACATCTTCTGTCTTCTTCAGTATGATAATCCCAATGAAGATATCTTCCGTTGATGACATAGTTATCTTTGAAAAGAGGGAACTTGTAGCTTGGTTTCACAATCTTTATCTCTTTGAGAATCAGATATTGTTGGGAGATCCTCGAGTCTTTTGGTACGAGCTTTACATTTTCATCTGAGCCAATTCTCAAAAACTTGTATCCAAACAACAAATGTTTTCCAATACTACATATGTCACAATCTTTACCTTTACAGTCATCATTTGCCCATAACGAACTACCATGTGCATTATAATCAAGAAGCTGAACATCTCGAAAATCGATGCACATGAAACATAGTAATATCTGACCGTCATCTTCTTCGATCTGCCACATGAATTGTAAGTCACCATGTGTTTCGCAAGTTGGCCATTTTACGTTTTCTGGAAGAGTTGGAGAACCTCCAAGCCAACTGCGGCTTTGTTCTTTATCTGTTATGACAGCTTTTCTTATTGTGTAATAGAGTTCATCTGGACATTCGCCATTCATATAGAACTTGTCTTCATTTTCATCTTCGCTAGAACTCATTTCAAATGAAAAAGTAAAAAGGGACTTTATCAATTTTATTAAAGATGCGTATTGGAAAAGTCTCCTCTTATGACAGAATCTCCATTTCTCAAACTTCTAGATCAACTCTATGATCTTAATCCCGAGAGATCGAATGCTCATAAGCGATTAAAGCCCCTCCTACATTGGCTGAAGAACTATCCGCACTTAATAAGATTAGGAACGATCAATGATGATCTGATTATGTCATACAAAGTCAAGGATCTTTGTATGATCCTGAGCAAAGAAGGAGTTGATATCAAAGCAATAGAAAGGGGTTTCAAACACCTTCGACCATACAGACCTTTTTGTATTCAAACAACAGTTAGTGGTAGCAACAATGATTGGAAGGTTTGGAGATTTCAACCCAACGACACTCCTCTGAGACGTAAAGTTCTTCCTGGAAGGTGGGGACTAATCAAAACTAAGACTAAAGCTGCCAAGAGAGGAAAGAGACCTCGAGAAGTTAAAGAGGGAGATATCATTGCCTTGCCTGAAGTATTTGATATACCAGAAACTGAACCAAAGAGATTCTGTCCCCTAATACTTCACTTAGAACTTAATTAGAGCTATCATGTTAGGAGAAGAATACATTGAAGGTCCATGTCGTACTGTAGATAAGATATTAGAATTAGCGAACTGTGATTCGATTCAAGCATTAGTCAAACCATATGCTCAACTACCTCTTTCAATCAACGATCCTAACCAAATCATTCATATTGAGTTTACTGCTGAAGGTCGAAATCATAGAACGTTTAAAGGTGCAAGGGTTGGCTTGACTCTTCCAAAAGATCTCGACAAACTCAAATTACACTATATCATGAGACCATATCGTTTCACAACATATCCCAATATGACAAACAAGTATCGCGATGTCTTAGCATTGCAAGCTTTGAAAGAATATTCAGAAGAAGATATATGTGCATGCTTTGAGGTTAAGAAGCATATCTTGACGAAATGGATAAAGGCGATGAAAACTGATAGGTTCACGTTGAATGAGATTGCTCAAAAAGGTTTGGATACTATTGACTATAGATGTGCATTATTTGCATTGCTTCAATAATACAATGTTATCTTTAACATTGCATTAGCTATTATGGCAATTTTACTTCGAGAATAACGAATCTTTCAGCATAGAATCTTCCTTCCATTAGTTCGTTCTTC
>Ga0182030_10009116_pt1 | contig 20377 bp, 13 predicted proteins | sample 812S3MmetaG_FD_121299 | JGI IMG/M metagenome (GOLD analysis project Ga0182030, IMG submission 121299) | Permafrost microbial communities from Stordalen Mire, Sweden - 812S3M metaG (Illumina Assembly) | ecosystem: Environmental > Terrestrial > Soil > Wetlands > Permafrost | place: Sweden... | reverse complement strand
TGGCGATGATCCTGGATGGAATCGACATGTCGAAGTTGAAGCGCGCACCGCGCTATGAACGTGCAGCCGGAACCAGCGCGAGCCACAAGGAAAGAGTTATTGCGTGAGATAACTTACCGTGTTCAGGTTACATCCAATAAGTAAGTGAACAACGAAGCCTATCCGGTTCCTCTGCCCGATGACAGCGAAGCGCTAAAAGCAATTCTGCGCACGCTGATGGGGGAGCGCGACGAGGAGAAGCGACGTGCCGATCAACACGAGCAGCTTGCCGAAGAGCAGACCAGGCGTGCCAACGATCTTCAGGTTGAAAATCTGCGGCTGCAAATGGAGTTGGACCGATATCGCAAGTGGTACTACGGTCCGCGCGCCGATCGTCTGCAATCCACTGGCGATCTGGCGCAGATGCTTCTTGACTTCTCCGAGGATATGGATCTGAAGCCAGTCAACCCTGACGATCTTCCTTCCCACACCGAACCAGATGAAGAACTTCGGCGCGTGAAACGGCGCAAGGGGCGACGGAATCTTGCCAACTTCGAAAATCTTCCCGTAACTACGCAAGTTCACGAGTTGAGCGCGACTGAACGGGCTTGCCCCTGCTGCGGCATCGAGCGCAAGGAGATCGGCGCGGACGAAAGCTGGCAGGTGGAATATCTCCCCGGCCACTTCGTACGGATCCATCATCTGCGCAAAAAGTATGCATGCGCGAGTTGCGAGAGCAACGGAAATAATCCACAAATGGAAACGGCGGCCAAACCGGAAATGGCGATCGACAAGGGCATGGCCGGGCCGGGACTGCTGGCATACATCGCTACCAGCAAATTCGCGGATTACCTCCCTTTATACCGTTTGGAGGACATCTTTGAGCGGCAGGGGTTCGAGATCTCACGGGCAACGCAATCGGTGTGGTGCGGAGATATGGCCGATCTGGCCGAACCACTGTGGGAGCTGATGGCGGAGCGAATCCGGGCCTCGCACGTGGTGGCCACCGACGACACCATCATGCCCATGCTGAACAAAGGCAAAACCACGAATGCTCGTATGTGGGTCTATGTCGGCGACGATGACCATCCGTACAACGTATTCGACTTCACGTTGAATCGAGGACGCGACGGACCGAGGTATTTTCTGAAGGATTACCGGCGGGTTCTTCTTGCAGACGCTTACGGCGGCTACAACGGAGTCGTTGCGGGCAACGAGATCACGCGCGCCGGATGTTGGGCTCACATGAAGAGAAAAGTGATCGACGCGGAAAAGGCCGCTCCTGAAATCGCACGGGAAGCGGTAGAGCGGGTGCGCGCTCTTTATGCGGTCGAGAGACAATGCAAAGATGTTTCCGTGGAAGCGCGTCTGAAGTTGCGTCAGCAACAGTCGGCGCCGTTGCTGGCCCAATTGCGCGAGCGGCTACTTGCCTGGAAGGAGCAGTTGCTGCCCAAGCACCCGATGGCCGAAGCAGTCAACTACGCGTTAAGCCAGTGGGCGGAACTAAACGTGTTCTGCTCAGATGGAGCAGTCAGCATCGACAACAACGTCTCGGAACGCGAGATGAAACGTGTAGTTCTCAATCGAAAGAACAGTCTTTTTGTCGGCAATCCACGTGGTGGCAGAACGGCCGCGATCCTGGCCAGCCTGACCAGCACTTGCCGTCGACACGATATCGACCCGCAACTGTACCTCACCCAGTTGCTCACCAACTTATCGCACGCGCGCAAAAGCGAACTGCCCGACTCGCTCCCGGATCAGTGGAAACGACTTCAAGCCGCACGCCTGCCTTCTTAGCACCTGCACTTCACATACCGCTCACCATTCTTCCGATCGAAAATTCCGACCGGAAGATTTGCTTGACGTCAGACAGTTGATATTTATAGGAGCGAATTCCGGGATTCAAGTGCCGCGCGACATTCAACTCGCCGAGAGAATCGTAGACAAAGCTGCGGCTCACGCCGCCTTGAGTGACGTTCGTGAGGCTATAGAGCGGACCGTTTGAGCCTGAAGCATCGTACCCATACCCGGTCAGAAAGCCGGTGCCGGAAACATCGAGGCCACATGAGGCTGACGTGTTGTTCGAGGTCCCTTGTTGTGTTGTTCCGGTGATCTCGCAGACAGAGATAAGTCTGCCCCGGCCATCCGACTGCGAGATGCGCTGCACCCTGGCCGTGCCGTTTCCTTCGTCGGCGCTCAAGACTGCGCGGCCTGTGTAGGTGTTGGTCGCGTAGGCGCCGTCGGGATGCGTAACCTGCGTTACACGGTTAAGCCCGTCGTAGGTGTAGGTTGTAGTGCCTGAGGTCGAAGCCCCGTCGTTGTTGTGCTTGTTCGGCATGGAAAGAGAAGCCTCTCAGCATTCGGTCCCTGAGTACCCAATCTTTACCGTATCCGTGCAACAACGCCGTTTGAATAGGAGACCCCTGCCGACATGCGATTGAGAATGCTGTTTTTGCCGACCATGCGCACGTAGAGCGTGTGCTTGCCCTGCGCCAGACTCGCAAGGCTGTAGTTGCCACTTGCGGCTGCTGGCTGCGTGGTCAAAAGCGTTGCAGTAACTCCATCCGTCGAGTCATAGATTTCAATGTGTGCGACGGTCGTGAGGCTCGCCATGCTGCTGTTGGTGGGGTTGAGTCTCCACGCAAGCATTGTGCCGCTGGCCGTGCCGCTTACCGCGTAACAGTTGTCGATGCCGCTCTCAATTTCAGTGCCCTCGTTGTAATCATTCCACGTGGCGATCTGTACATAAGGCAGGACGGCGTTGCTGTAGTAGTGGTTTCCCTCGGTGAGCGATTGAATCCATGTCTGCCCGCACGCCTGATCCATGATGCGATTCCGGCCCCACTGCGCCCGCGAGCTGTTGAATCCCTTGAATCCTGCGCCCCATGTCTGCTCACCCGGAAACTGCTGTGCGGTCTCGAAGAAGTTGTCGAGCGTGCCGCCTCTCGAAGCCGGCGAAATATTGGTCACAAACTGGTCGCTTGCGGGATCGGTTCCGGAGAGCTGGAGCCAGTAGAACGAGCCGGCTGAGTCCTGGTGTGAAAAGCCACCGGCGTTTTCAAAGACCACCAGCGGAGCTCCATGATTCGCGTTGTAAGCCTGCGCGCCTCCGCCCGAGATAACGCAATTCTGCGGCAGATTGCTGTTCCACTGGCCGATCCACTTCCACACATCGGCCCACGAGGGAGCGGGACCGCTCGAGGGAATTACGCTTTCGTTGGGAAATACCTGCACCACCGGCCGCCCGCCGACCTTGAAATAGGCGTCGTTGCCGAAGTGCATTCCGTTCATGTAGCACATGTCGTTTTTGATGTGCGCGATCACGCAGTTCTCATAGTTCGTGCCCATCTTGCCGGAGCAGCTTGCGCCGCTGGTTCCAGTAACGCCGGTCGAGGTCACGTTATATGCCATCGATGGGCCGTCGTACATGATCAGGTACCTCGGATTGCAGTTCTGCGGCCCGCTGCAATGTTTCGCGTTCACATAGGCCTGGAAGTTCAGCGTCGCCCCGTCCTCGCTGGTGCCTGCGCCCTCCCATGTCACGATGGCGCCGTCGATCCGCCTCCGGATCAGGTCCTCGACCTGGGCAGCGACCGTATTCGCATCGTTGGAGTTGTAACCGGTGGTGACATTGTTGTTGCAATAGGCGCTGCCCGCCTGCACGCAGAATCCCAGCATGAAGTTGGCGAAGATATTGGCGCTCGTGCCGTTGGTCAAATAGGCATGAATATCGTCAGTCGACACATTGCCTGCCGGATGATCGAAATCGGGCGTTGCCACCTCAGGCCGGGCGTCGATTTGGCCGGTGAAGGTCGTCTGGCAGTGCGCAGGCAGTGGGGCGGAGGAGGGACAGGCGGCCGTATTATTGGCGCTCAGCGATGCGAGCGTTACCGGGCCCGAGCCCGACGATCCCGAACCTGAATTCCCGCTCGCTCCGTCGGGGTTCACTGCGCTCGATACGCCGCTGCAGGCGACAGTGAACGTCCACAATGAAGCAATCATGGCAATCTTTCCGGCGGTCGTGCAGGTCATTGTGCCATCCCTCGCATCGTTTCGTGTGGGCCCTACTCTTAGGATGCAGCAGACGCCGCAATGTCAGCGGCGACATAGTAACAGCATACTGCGCTAACTCCGCTTCGCATGTTCATGCTTCCGGCAGATGACCGCGCCCATCCCTGGACGCGGCAATCCGTTTAGAGCATTTCTCCTATTGCTGTAGAGCTGCAAAAGGGAGTCTGAACCATGCTTTTGCGTCCTCAGTGGTGATGAGCGGGAGCAGTTCGGTGATGGCTTGATCGAGCGCTTCTTTGCTTCTCGCCTTGGCTGAGCGCAGCAGTGTTTTGAGCTTGGACCAAGCTTTTTCAATGGGGTTCATATCGGGAGAATAGGGCGGCAGATAGATCAGACTCGCGCCTGCCGCCTCGATTCTTTCACGCACACCCTTGACCTTATGTGAGCTCAAATTGTCCATGACCACCACATCGCCGATCCGCAGCGCCGGACACAAAACGCAATCCAGATAGGCCAGGAAGATGTCGGCATCTGTGGTCTCTTCAATGGTCATGGTGGCAATCATACCGCGGGTGCTTATCGCCCCCAGAATGGTCAGAATCTTCCAGTTGCCTTGAGGCGTTGCTTCGTGAATGCGCCGTCCGTCTCGACGCCGTCCGTAGAGCCTTGTCATCGAAGTGGTCGCGCCGCTTTCATCCAGGAAAATCAACCGTTCCAGGTCGATTCGGCCAATCACTTCGATGAAATCCTCGCGCCGTTTGCAGTTCTGTTCCGTGTCCCGTTCGCTGGCGTGGATCGACTTTTTTTAAGACGAAATCCCATCCGCTTCAGTACCCGCCACAAATGCTGTGTGCTGAAGTGGAGACCGGATTTAGATTCCAATTCCGCTTGCAACTCAAGCAAAGTCGCATCCGGATGGATGCGCAGCAACTCGGCCAATGCTGCTTCATCGATCCGGCTCTTCGGGCCGGGCCGATATGTCGCTCTCTCCATGCGCCCGGTACGCTTGCGAGCCGCAGATATCTTCCACGCCCAGCCAGGGCTCACGCCGAAGCGCTCAGCCAACTCGCCCAGGCATCCTTTGCCTTGGTCGTAGGCTTCCAACAGCTTCTGCCGCAAATCATCTGAATAAGGTCGCGCCATGAGCATGTGCGCGAAAAATCGCCACCTTTACTCTACACCAGTAAGAGAAATGCTCTAAGCCTTGCGAAGCAGTTTGCCGAGCGCCAGCGCTGCGGGCTTGGGTTCGCCATCGAAGTCGAGGATCGAGGCGTTGCTGGTACACGGGAAGCAGTCATGGCCCATCCAGAGGATCATTCCACCGCACGCCGGGAAACGCGACTTGGCCACGGAGAGCGCGAGCACAAGCGCGTCGGTCTGGCGCTGCTGGCTCCAGCCGACAAACTCCTCAAGCGAAGCCGGCCCACGTCCTTTTTCCTGGGCAAACTTCGGCCAGTCGATCCACCACGGCTGCCGGTTCCAAAGCGGATTGCTGTGATCGCCGGGCGTCGGAGGCAGATTGCCCGCGTATTTGCGGATCATTGCCGCCGAACTACTGGAGGGCGCGCCCATCTCGGAATGGAACATGGCGTCGTCGTGCCGCCACAACTCGCCCCACGCGCCATTGACGGGACCTTCGAGATTCCACGGACCGTGAACATCCCAATGCGCGCTCTGGCCACAGGTCTCCAGCGTAAAGCCGCCGGTAGGCCCATAAGGGCTGGTAGGCAGAAAGGCACGGCCAGGATCATTCTGCTTCACGACTTCAGCCAGGCGAACCACCATGGGCTGCAAGTCGATGGTCAACGTGGGATGCGCGCTGACGTGGCCGGCGAGGTTGTCTTCAAGCTCGTTGCCGCCGCACCATGTTGCCAGACAAGCGTGATGCTGCAAGCGCGCGATGTACGACTCGGCAATGTGCGCCATCGTGCCGATCGACTGCTCGTCGCGCGGCGGGCAATTGTCCATCCCAGAGCTCGACAGCGGAAACTCCTGCCACGCGAGCAGGCCGTTCTCGTCGCACAGATCGTAGAGCCATTGGCGCTCCGGAAACCCACCACCCCAGACGCGCAAGATGTTGACGCCGATAGAGCGATAGACGCCGATACGCTTGCGGTAGTCCTCTTCATTCAAGTCGGCAAAGTTCGGCCGGATCGGTGTCCAGTTGACGCCGAAGAGAAAGACCGGCTTGCCATTGACCGTGCAAAGGTACGGATGCGCAGCTTCTGGAGCTCCCTTCGTGCGGGTCCACTCGATGTGCCGGAAGCCTACGCGCAGTTTTTTGGCGTCGAGCAGTCGCTGCTGCTCGTCGATGAGTTGCACGTCTACTGTGTAGAGCTTTTGCGCGCCCATGCCATTGGGCCACCACAGTTCAACGGGCAGGCCATCCCACGCGATCTCCTTCGGGCCGCCGCCCTCCGTGATGGTCTGCTCGCGCACAATGCGATTGCCATCACTGAGGACGACGCGAAGGCTTTTGCCTCCGGTTGCCGTGGCGCGCAGGCGCAGGCTGCTCAGCATTGAATCGGGCGAAGCGTCCGCGATACATTTCACGCCGCTGATTTCCGCATCGTGAATCACTTCCAGCGTCACGGAATCCCATATACCGGTCTGCACCAGGCGGACCACCCAGTCCCATGTGTAGTTGAAGCGCGGCTTCCACTCCGTCATTTCGGAGGTATAGCCGAATTGGCCGAGCCAGCGCGGCGGCGGCTGAAACCAGATCTGTAGCAGGTTGCCGGAAGGTTTGAGATGCGGCTTGAGATCGACGACACACGGGACGAAGCTGTTGTTGAATGAGCAGACAGGCTCGCCGTTGAGCAGAATCTTGCCTGCGTAATCAAGGCCCGCGCAACGCAGTCGCAGTTGCTTGCCTTCGCGCAGCCATTCGTCGGGCAATTGTGCCTGATAGATCCAGTCGCGATTCTCCACCCACTCGGCCTGACGGAAGTTCAGGCCCACGTTCCAGTCTGCAATGGCGCCTGCCTTCAGCAGGGCCATCTGCACCGAGCCCGGCACCCGGGCTTCAATCGGCCCGATGTCTGCTTCCTCCGATCTCGCACTATGAACGTCAGTGAGCTTATCGAAGCTCCAGAGATAAGGCACAAACCCTGAAAGCTGCCACTTCAATGTCCCAAGGTCGTAGCTCCTCCGGGCCTCCGGCGAAAATCGCTGCTCGCCAGTTCCCTCTTTTGCGGTCATCGCATGCGCGGCCGCGGGTACACCGAGTGCGATCGCGGTTGCTCCGGCCATCTGCATAAAGTTCCGTCGCGTTATGTCGTCGTGTCTTGACACTTTCTTCCTCTCAATAGAACTTGGCCGCAGAGCACAAGCCCTCAGCACAGCACAAGAAGAGCAGCTTTCGTGCTGCACTTCCTGTGCCGTGTTTTCGTTATCGGCTGGCGGATGATCGATGCGCCCTCATCGGGGCGCGCGCTGCTTACCACACGGTCAGCGTGTAGTTGTCGTAATACACCGAATTCGAGGTTGCTGACGCATTGTTGTCGATCTGCTGCTCCACGTTGATTGCCTGGCTCGACGATTTATAAGACTTGGCCGAGTAGGCATTGCCCAAATTCTGGTAGACAACCGCGCCATCCACAGCGAGGGTCTGGTAGGTATACGTGTGCGCGGTGTAATTCATGGTTCCGTAGAGCTGGAAATGGTGCCAGGTGTTGGTCTGCGTCAGCAGCGTGCAGGGATAGGTAGCGACCTGCGTGCTCCCGCCTTGCGTGGTCCACTGGCCGCCGGCCATGTCCCAGAAGCGCCAGTCTCCGCTGGCCGAATCGCACTGCATCGACATGAAATACTCATAGCTCCCGTCGTACACATCGGGATCGAATTCGAGGGCTTGCAGTTGATTGGTGGCCGCGGGAATGTAGAACCAGACGTCATCGAGGAAATTGGTCACCGAGGTGCATCCCGCCGTTGGGCAGGGAGGCTTCAAATACCCCAGCGTGTTGAACGCCGTGCCGGTTGAGGTTTCCTCGAGCGCCGCGCCGCTGAGCGAAGGAGCATTGGTCGCATTCAGTGTGATGGTGCTGCTGCCCGTCGATCCGGACGAACCCGAGCAGGAAGCGTTGCAAATAGTCCAGGTGCCATCGCTGCCGGTGGCCGCTTGAAGGTTGCTGTAAACCGCGGCGTTCGCTCCCGGTGTGGGGAACGGAGAAGCCACTACGTTGACAGTGACCGTATAAGCGTTCGCCGGCCAGCCGGCGGACGAGTCGTTATCCCACACATTCACACCGATGGTGTGCGTGCCCGGGGACAGGCCAGAGATGGTGCCGATCCAGGATGAGCTCGTGGTGCCGTACGTCGGCTGGGTGCTCACGTCCGAGTCAACCGGACCGACGTTGTCAACGTAGAGGTGCCATCCCGACATTCCATACTGCGAAGTCGCCAGGATGGAGAGCGGGACGGAGCCGATATAGGTGCCGTTGTTCACCGGCAGGTTGGCGCATTCCTGGAAGCTGGAATCCTTGGTCATAGTGAGCCCCGCCGTGCAGGCCGTGGTCCCCGATCCAGTGGTCACCGAGCCGGAGCCGCTGGATCCCGAGCCCGTGCCGGATCCCGAGTTCGAGCCCGAGCCGCTGAGTGAAACCGGAAATCCGGTGCCCGAGCATGCTACCAGGCCCATCAGTGTCATACTCGCGATCGCGAGCACCGCACCTAACTTGATACTCATCATTGGAATTCCTCCTGCGAACTGCCGCTTTGCGCGGCGCTCTTGCGGTTTGAGCCCCGTTTTCCACGTGGGCCCTGTCCGCATTGCAATCTTGATGTCTGGCAGGACGCCCAGAGCGTTTAGAATTCAACGCGCAGTGTGGCCTGGCCCTGACGCTGCCCGCTGCCAGGCTTCGCCGAAGTGGCCATGCCGTAGGTCGGGTTGTCGATATCCGAATCTACGGCCCACGGAATATACCAGCGGTTCAGCGGATTGAAGTAGTCAACCCGAAAGATCACCTTGGCACGCTCCGTCGCCGCGAACTCCTTCATCATGCCCACTTGCTCGTTCGCATAAGGTGGATCACGGAATTCGCCGTAGCTGATCTTGGAGTTTCCGGGAATATACTGCCACTGCGGTGAGCTCTTTGTGTAGCCGGCCACAATGGCCGGATCCTCAAACGCCCCGTTGTTCTGGATGATGACTGGATACGACCCGGTTGGTGCGCCAGACTCAACCCACTTTTTAATGGCGTGGGAATATCCGCCATTCAGCTTGATGGGCGTGGTCGCGATGCGGCTGGCCAGGTTGCCAAAACCGAAGGGGCTGCCGAAAGCACTCACGCCATGCGGTGAGCCTCCGCCGTAGTAGAGCCCCCAGCTCAGCTTCCAGCCGCCGATCAGTTCGCCCGTTAACCGGCTGTTGTCGAACCACTTCTTTCCGGGACCGACAGGCAGATCGTATGTGCCCGCGATGCTGGTCATCCAGCGCGGACCGGTAGGACCAACTGCCGTTGACGGATTGTAGGGATCGACGGGCAACGTCTGCCCCCCAGATTCCCATCCTTCCAGGTCGCCCGCGTTGGTAATATCACGCTGCACCGTAACACTCGACAGCAGCGCCAGACCACCGGAGTAGCGCTTGTCGATTTCCGTTTGCCATGCGCTGTAGGCCACCATGCCGGAGGTATTGAAGTTGTTTTTGATCGCGCCATATTGCGGGTAGGGCACCAACGCTCGACCAATTGTGGCGGCCGAGCCCCACAGTTGCGTGAAGTTCGAGAAAGGAGCCGACAGTCCCAGGTTGAGCGCTGTCTGCGACGTGATGCCGTCAGTGAGCACGTTGCCGTAGTGCTGGGGAGTTCCTTCCGGCAGCAGGTTCATATTCGCAGGAAAGCGTACCAGGTGAACTCCCTTCTGTCCGACATAGCTGGAGTGCACGAACCAGTTATGGGGAAGCTTCCGCTGCACGCCTATGTTCCACATGAAGTAGTAAGGATCGCGGCCCGATATCGCCGGGTCGAAGTATCCCACCGTATTGCCTACGAGCGCAGTATTGACGAATTGTGCCGCCGTCGGGAAGTTGAGAGTATTGGTATCCCAGTTTCCGAACCCGGGCTGGTTTGTGCCGCTGCCAGGAATGCTGTTCGCAGTGCCGAAGGCGTTTCCGTCATTCGAGAAGCCATTGGAGTTTTGGTTGCTGGGGGTTTGCTGCCAGAGCACTGAGAAACCGCCACCGATCACCGTGTTTTGGTCGACTGCGTAGGAGAAGCCGACACGCGGACCGAGTTCGCCCCAGTGAATCGCAGCCCGGTTATAGCCGGCGCAATCTGTGCCGCAGCTTCCAAAGTGCGTCAGTACTCCCAGTTGGCCGCCTGCTGCTGCATTGGCAACCTTTAGCGACCCGGGGCTGACGAAATCCTCCTTGCCATTGGTGACCCACAGCGGGATCTGAATGTCCCAGCGCAAACCATAGTTCAGGGTCAACCTGGGACTGTATTTGAAAGCATCCTGCACGTACAGGCCGTAGGAAGCGTACTTGACCGGAGCTTCAGGTGAATAGGAAAGCGAGGCGCTATCGGCCTGGCCAATCATGAAGCTGGCGAACGGGCTGCCTCCGTACGGGTTCAAGGTTCCGGGAGACGCGTAGTTGTCTGTGGTAGCGCCCAGGAAGTTGAACTTCCCAACGCAGTTAGAGCAGTCGAAGCCGTAGTACATGTAGTACATGCCCTGTGCGCCGAAGTTGACGATGTTTCGTCCCTTCGTCCAGTCGAGGTTGGCGTGGAAGGCGTAGTACGGCTTCTTGTAGTTCCAACCCCACAGGCCTTGCCCCCTGCCCAGAGCCTGCGGCTGATCAATGCCGCTAAAGGTGATCGTCGGGGTCCCCACCACGGGCGCGCCCGCCAGTTTCTGCGCGGCGATGGTCGTGCTTGCTTCCTGTCCCGTGCGGCTCCAGGAATAGTCGAACGGAATGGAAAGGCCCGCGGTGAAGATGAGCGAGGGGTGGACCGCTTGCACGTAATTGCCGAAGATGAACCCGCTTGGCCAGATTGTCTTAAGAATGCCGCTCAGCGGATTCGAACTGCCCAAGCCGCCGAAGATCGGCGCGCCGTTGTTGAAGGTGTATTGGGGCGAGGGAGACTGCACCACCGCCACGTTCACGCTCTTGTTGTTGCTGAAATGCTCATCGATCGAGAACGCCCAGCGATGATTGACGCTCGGAATCGGGACGTTGTAGTAGTAGTTGTTCTGCAGGCTGCCGGGGCCGGTTCCGGTGGTGTTCGGATCGGGAATAAATTTGGCCAGGGCCAGCGCCGTCGCGCTCAGCCGCTCCGAGCAGATGGTGTTGGCCGTGTCATTACACGAGAACTGCGTGGGATTCGTGGAACTACTCAGCGGATCATAGATAGGTGCCTGAATAGCAGTTCCATCGGGACCGTTCGTCATTAAGCCGCTGAAGTCGCCCCGCTTCATGGAGGCGGTGGGTACGGTGGCGTATCCATACGAACTGCCGCCCGTGGCTTGGTTATTCTGCCGGAAACCTTCCCACGAGAAGAAGAAGAACGTTTTATCGTGCCCATTGTAGAGCTTAGGTAGCCACACCGGACCACCAACCGAGAAGCCATAGTTGTTTTCGTGGTCGGGCGGCATCGGGTTTGGCGCCGGGTCGAAGGGTCCGCGCGAATCGAAAAAGTTGTTGCGGTTAATCTCAAAGGCGCTGCCATGCAACTGGTTTGTGCCGAATTTGGTCTCGAACTGCACTGCGCCAATCGCCCAGCCGTCCTGTGCGTCCACCGAAGTTGTATCCACGTGGACTTCGTTCACGAAATCATAAGGGGGCGTCATCGTGGCGTTAGAGTTCTGGGGCAAACCATTGAAATAGTTGAACTCGGCGCCGTTTGGCGAGCCTCCGATCCAGCCATATCCATAATTGTCGAATCGTACGCCTGGAATATTGCTCAGTGCCACGGTGCGCGCGTCGCGCATGCCTCCGTGCACTTCCAGGGGCATGTCGTTCCAAATCTGCGGTTCGATCGTGGTGCCAATTTCAGCGGTCTGGGTTATGAGCGGCGTCACGTCCGCGCTCACTTCCACGCTGGTGCTCGTCGCTCCCGGCTTGAGAGTCGCCAACAGGGCGGAGGTCGCGCCGACATCCACTCGGAAGTCATTCTGAATGTATCTTCCGAATCCCTGTGCCTCGACCGTGATCTTGTAGCTGCCAGGAATGACGTTGACCAACAAGAACGTTCCCGCCGGTCCTGTTTCGGACGTGTAGGTGAATCCGGAGCCCAGGCTGTGAACCGCGATCTTCGCGCCGACAATCACTGCGCCGGTCGGATCTGTAATAGTTCCGTTGATTCCGCCCAACTGCTGGGCGTTTAGATGTTGTAATGCCGGGTCTGCCCAGACGATCAGCAGCACCCACATCCACCCGGTCAGCCACTTGAATCGTGACCCGCCATTACCTCTGTGGAAGTCCTTTGTATTGCTCATTTGTGAAGCCTCCAAAAAGCACTCCGAGCTCTAACTGACGGGCGTGCTCATCCGTGGAAACCCGTGAGCAGAGTTACTTGCAGTATCGTACGAAAGAATTGCCTGTCTGAAACCTGGAGCGAGTCTCGGCTTTTGCGTGAATCACTGCCAAGGGCTTCACCACCGGAAAACAAGGTGAAATCTTTGTTTTCATGACCTTCTCGTCTTCAGGATGATTTTTATTCCAGGAGAGAAATGTTTCAAGTGATCGGAATGACTCGCTCCCCTGCGAGATACCGGGATGATTTAGGTCCTGTTTTTCGAGCCCTTGTATGCACAACAATAATAGAATCATACGTTTAATGCTTGTAACATTGCATTCATGGCCATGTAAAATCCCGTTCAACAAAGGGATTTCGCACGGGGCTCACATTGCGCAAAAGCCAGGCGCGGAATGCCGGATATATAATTTGACTCGCCCATGTCCCCGGCTGAAACATCGATCGGAGCCCCAAGTGTGGCGAACGAACCCATCCCTGGCAACTTCCGCACCGACCCGCGGTGGCGGCTGGTCGAACGGATTCTGGCGACCACGCCGTTTCAGAAATCGACCAACCTGAATGGGTTGCTGTCGTATCTCGCGGAGCATTCCATTGAGGGAAGAACCGGCGCCCTCACGGAGCGCCAGATTGGGATTGCCGTCCTCGGCAAATCGCCTGGGTACAGCCCGGCCGAGGATAGCGCGGTCCGGGTCCATGTAAGGCAGCTTCGCATGCGCCTTCATGAATACTTCTCTCAGGAGGGCCGCAACGAAACCCTGCGGGCCGACATTCCAAAGGGCTCGTACGCCCTGGAATTCGAACAATCGCGGCCTGAGGCTCCCGTGATCGTCGAACCTCGGCTGATTCCGGAGGTTACCATTGACGTCCCCAAGCCGCGCAGGATCGCTTTCCGCGACAGTCTTCTCTGGATCGCGGTGGGAGCCGCTGCGATTTGCGGCTTTGGATGGTTTCACGCAGCCCAGGCAGTCCGTCTCTCCGGCGCGCCTTGGCCGCTGAACGCCGTGATTCAGCCAAGTCGGCAAACCACCGTTGTCGTCTCCGATGCGAACCTGTCTGCCCTCCGGTTCATGTCTCCGAATGAGGTCTCGTTGGACCAGTATCTCCGGCCGGACTTTCGCTATAGCCTCACTCCTTCACATTCGGAAGATAACGTCGGGCGCATGTTCACCTATCTTTCGCATTCGGAACTCACTTCGTACGCGGATGGCGCGGTGGTCACGGCGCTCTCCAAGGCCGCCGGCACCGATAGCCAGCAGATTATTCTCACCTCCGCGCGCGATTTGGACCGTCGTAATCTTGAAAGCGGCAACTATATCTTTGTCGGCAGCGCCATCTCCAACCCGTGGGTGTCGCTCTTCACCGACAAACTCAATTTTCAGATGGTGGAGGAGGGCATCGGCGGAAGGATGTATTTCCGCAACCGCAGTCCGCAACCCGGCGAAGAGACGGAGTATGAAGGGTTGACGGGCACTGGCTCCGCCGGCGACGATTTCGCGACCATCTCCTTGTTGCCCGGCGGCATGAAACAAGGAAACGTGTTGATCCTGCAAGGACTTCGCCAGGAAGGAACCGAAGCTCTTGGAGTCCTGCTGGCCGACCCGACCAACCGCGCTGATCTCGAACGAGCCGTCCGCAAAAACGGAAATAATTCACCCTATTTCGAGGCCCTTGTCCGAGCACGTGCAGTGGCTGGAGCGCCGGTTTCGATTGCCATCGTAGCTGCGCGCGCGATTCCGACAGGCAAATTTCCCCAGCACTGACACGCGGGCCGCGTCGGTCCTTTGGTCGTCCGCTCGCAGTCCTGCTGGAGAGAGGCTCACTTCTGAGCCACAACCGGCAACTGGCCTGGTACGGTTCAGCTTGAACTGTCGGTTTGAAGTCGGGAGACCGATGCGGGCAGAGGTCTGGACAAGCAAGACCGGGTTCGCGTCGTTTCTTCAATATGGCCTCAATCGAATGAGAAGGGGAAGAACGCTGTGAATGCATGGAACCGCATCTTTGTTTTGCTGTTTGCCGAATTAATGCTGCTCGGCGCCGCGTCCGGTCAGGACGATGGCTCGGCGAGTAGAAAAGGGCCCATTGTGGTGATGATTACGATCGACGGTTTCCCCGCGCGTGCCCTGAAGGATCCGAGACTGCCGATGCCCACGCTGCGCCGCCTCGAAGCCCAGGGGGCGCAAGCGGAGGCAATGCAACCGATCAATCCCACGGTTACCTGGCCGAACCATACTGCCCTGATCACCGGCGTCGATGCCAGCGAGCATCACGTTCTGGCAAACGGCCAGATCAGCTTTCCGGCCAATGGGGGAGCACCCGAGGTCAGGCCATGGGTTCCCAGAGACGAACTGGTCCATGCACAGACCCTCTATGATGTCGCCGCAGAAAAGGGCATGACGACGGGGCAGGTGGACTGGGTGGCGATCTACGGCGCAAAGAACGTGCGTTGGGAGTTCGGCGAAAAGCCCAGCATGGATAGTGCCGTGGTAAAGGAATTGGTAGCGCAGCACCTGCTGACCGCTGAGCAAGTCGATCGCTTCAATGACAGCACTCCGGCATGGCGCGATGAGATCTGGACAGATGCGGCCATCGATATTCTGACGCGACACACACCGAACCTGCTGCTCTTCCATCTTTTACAAACCGACACGCTGCAGCACGAATATGGCCCGCTGACGCCTGCCGCGTACGCCGCCTATGCCTACGCCGACAGTTGCATCAGCCGGCTGATCGAAGCCGCGCGCCAGGCCGGGGTCCTTGATCGCATCACGTTTATCATCACCTCCGACCACGGATTTGCCAGCTTTACGCACACGATTCGTCCCAACGTTGCCCTCGCACAGGAGGGGATTCTCGTGAAACAGGACGGGCAATATCGCGGCCGCGCGTGGTTTCTACCAGAAGGCGGCGAGGCTTCGCTGTATATCCGGGATCCATCACTGCGCGCCGCGCTGGTCCCGAGGCTCAAGGCATATTTCGCCAATCTGCCCGGAATCGAATCAGTGGCCACCAACGAGGAAGCGCAAAAGCTCAAGATTCCCGCACTGAATTCGACCGATCAGGCTCCCGATTTGTATCTGATGGCAAAGCCAGGCTACGCATTCACGGGTGGCGCCGAGGGTGCGCTCGAGAACAACGTCACGCCTGCGCAAGGCAGCCACGGGTATGTGAATACCAATCCAGATATGGAAGCCCTGTTTATCGCATCGGGGGCGCATATCCGGCCGGGAGTCCACTTGGGCACGATTTCCAATTTGCGCGTTGCGCCGACCATTGCACGCATTTTGGGAGTCTCACTCCCTGACGCCAAAGAAAAGCCGCTTGCGGATGCGCTCCAATGAGAAGCTCGCCGGTGCGGCTAGCCGCGCAGCCAATCCAGCTTTTCACGGGCCCACAACTCGATCTCCACAAATGTGTCGGCTCCGACCAGGACCGCGTTGACTGCAACCACCAGCAACCCGATCAGGTCATGTACCACCTTGGCTGTCTGGCTCGGATCCTGAATCGATACAAATACATCCGCCAATCGCAACCGGCCTGGTGTCTCCATGTTTCCTCCTGGAAACAGAAGACCGGTTTACCCCTTCAGCTAAAAGTGTCAACATTGAAATAGCAAGACAAGACTAAGGGCGGATGCCGCCAACTCAGATGTTGCGAAATCCCCGAGTCACTCATCCAACTTAGCAAGTTGCTTTGCGTATATTGCGGTTTGCATTTTGCAAAACGTATCGCATTTCAATTGTCGTCCATAACGGGTTCCCGGATCAGCGCTCCTATGGAAGCTGATCTTGCTGGCTTTCCCGCCAAGCACTCCAGACGGCTTTCTCGATTCGATCAATCTCCTGATCGGTTATCTCCGAAAAGGCAGCCCGCTTCCCCTTGGAAAGTTTCCCCTTGTTCTGCAGGATCAGCCTCACCAGCAGCGATGCCCGGCGATTAGGCATGTCCACGATATTGAGAGTCGCGCGGAGCGCAGCGTCGAATACTGCAAGGAATCCGATCTCGTCCCGCAAATCGTGGTGGACGGTTTCTTCGATGCACCGATACAGGTATTCCGCCTGGGCCGTCGCGTCGAAATAACGATAGAGATGTGCTGTGTCATTCTTCACGGTCATTCCATCTTCCAGGTCGAGATCGTACTGAATGAACGGCATGATGGAAGCGGAGAATCTTTCCAGAACCTGATCGTAGGCCAGCCGGTCACGCAGCATGGCGGCCGAAACAGGAAACAGAATTCCCGGCGGAGTGAATCCGAGTTTCGACAGAATATGGTGGACAAGAAATCGGTGAATGCGCCCATTGCCATCATCGAATGGATGGATGAAGACGAATCCAAATGCAGCAACCGTGGCGGCAACGACAGGGTCAACACCTTCCGGCAGTTTCAACCGGCGAACCATCTCCATCCATGAGTCCATCAAGCCGGGCACGTCTTCCGGCTTCGGGCAGACAAAGTGTACATCCTCGCTGTAATCCGGAAGCGTTTGGGATACAAAGTTCTGTGTCGCTCGCCAACTCTTTTGCGCATATCGAGGATCGACGATTGCATTTTGCAGTTGAACGAAGGCATCCTTGCTCGTAGCATCGAAGCCCGACGCCTTCATGAGCGCGGCAACGAACCGCTCGGTGCGGTCTTTGCTCGGAACCTCTCCTTCGATGGCAAAAGAGGATTTGGTCTCCTTGGTAAACAGGTAGTGGACGGCGCGGGCAAGAATGGCAGGATCGCAACTTTTGACAATGGCGCTTGCCTCTTGGGCCAGTTTCTTTTTCATATAGGCCGTCAGAGTGCCGGTCCGGCGCACCAGCGGCGAATAGCTGCCGGAACCGAGGAGATTGTCGTTGACCCGCTGGCGGCGCACCAGCCGGCGCGGCCCGGTGAGGTGGATTTTGGGGTCGAGAAGATCAATGTAACCGGAGGGAATTACATCGGGGACATTGAGCCGCTTTTCCATCAGAAGCTCGTACAGATACCAGGCGCGGCGCACGAAAATACTGGTGGGTTCGGATCGAATCCACTCCTCCAACTGGTGAAGATCAATGAGCTGAAAGATGGCCTTGTACACGTCCAGTGCGATGGGCTCATAGCGCAAAGCAAAGCGGAGATTGCCGAACAGCCCTTTTGGCGCGTAATTCCTTGGATATTGCTCCAGTATTTTGCCGTCTGTCGCGATGGTTTTTCTGGCCCCGGCAACAATTTCAGAACGTGTCGCGGGCTGTGGAACCTGGAGATGAAGCTCTTCAATCAATCCCAAAAGGCCAACGGTCATAGGAAATGAGCGTGTGGAATTGTCATCGGCCATTGCAAATCCTCATTTCATTGCCGGAATCCGCGATAAACATCATTGGACTAACATCTTTATTTAAGCATAAAATATTCATCATCTTGACAAATTTATTATCATGAATGGAATATTGTATATATTTCTCATCTCCTGAAGTAGAGTTCGGATGTTCCGGGGGATTGTGCCATCCTCGCAGAATAGCCTCCTGCAGCCGTAAACTCGTCAGATATTTCGGTACACACACCTCCATGCAGAGTTGAGCTGAGCAGTCTGGGACCGCACTGCTCAGGCAAGCTCACATATTCGGCAAAGCTCAGATTCCGCGCCAGAGTCGCACGCGACTTCTTGGCGCGGAATCCGGTAACAGTTGTCATCTGTATTCCGGCGACTCTTTCATGAAGCGCTTGGCTGATTTGTGAATATTTTTCCAGCGTCGCTTCTCGGCGAGTTCCGCAGTGGGCGCTTCGCGCAGTTCCAACTCGCGTTGTAGCTTGTGCAGACTGGCCAGCCGGTCGGCGTTGAGCGTGCCATTCTGCACGGCCGCAAGGACCGCGCAGCCGGGTTCACCTTGATGATGACAGTCGCGATAGCGGCAGTGGCGCGCTAACGTTTCGATTTCGTCGAAGGTCAACTGCAGGCCCTCGTCGTCCTCCCAAAGCTGCAATTCGCGCATTCCCGGAGTATCGATCACCATGCCACCGCTGGCGCAGAAGAGCAGTTCGCGGCGTGTGGTTGTGTGCCGTCCACGGCCATCCTCGCGCACCGGTTGCGTGCTTTGGCTTTCGCTGCCCATCAGGCGGTTGATGAGGGTGGACTTTCCAACTCCCGATGAACCGAGCAGCGCCACGGTTTGCCCCGGCAAGCAGTAGCGGACAAGTTCTTCCAGTCCGTCGCCACGCAACGCGCTGACCGCATGAATCGCAACGCCTTGAGCAACCTCCTCGACCGCGCGAATCCGGAAAGCTGGGTCCGCGCATAGATCGAGCTTGTTGAGGATTACGACTGGCGTCGATCCACTCTCCCAGGCCGCCGTCAGATAGCGCTCGATCCGGCGCGGGCTGAAATCGTTGTCCAGGCCTGTGACGAGAAAGGCGTAATCCAGATTGGCTGCGACAATCTGTTCACGCTCGGCCTTGCCCGCGGCGCGGCGCGAAAACTGCGTTGCGCGGGGTAGCACTGCTTGTATCTGACTTGCGCTCTGGCCGGAAGGAATGCGCAAGGCAACCCAATCGCCGGTGACCGGCAATTCTCCGGGTGCTGCCTCGTAGCGCAAATGCCCGGAGAGCTGCGCGCGCAGTTCACCATTTGCGGTGGCAACCGTATAGATGGAGTTGAATTGTTGAAGAACTCGTCCGGGAACCAGCCCGGCGGAAGCATGAGAAACGAACAAGGCTGCGAACCGCTGGTTCCAGCCCAATGAAGCTAACTGCATTTCTAATCTCCGTAAGGTTTTAAGCCAAACGCATACGCACACTACTACTCCGAAAGTTGGAAGAAGCTTTCGTCGGTGCGCAAAAACGAGATTAGAAAAGGACAGTCATCAATTTATAGAAGTCTAGGATGATCGCGATTTGTATGTCAAGCATGGTACAAATGCTGTTTTCTTCACGAACCCATCGTGGGCTCCAGTCCGGAGTTTGGACTGCGCCTGATGCACGAGAACGGCATGGACGCCGCAGCTTCCGACATTCGCTTCATTGCAATAGCTCGCTCAAAAACGATGTATTGAATTCTGCCAGGCTGCGAAGCTGCATATCGCAAAAATCAAACATTGCGGATTGATGATCGCTGTTGCTGGGAACCGCCACGACTTTCATTTCTGCGGCTTTGGCAGCAATTGCCCCATAGAGTGAATCTTCAAACGCGATGCAGTGATGCGGATGAACGCCGATTTGCTTTGCGCAACTCAGGTATGCGCCAGGGTGAGGCTTTCCCATGGGTTCATCCTCGGCGGAATAGGCTACTTGAATGACGGATTGAAGATCGAGTTTGCCTAAAACAGCCTCAATCACCGCATGAGGAGACGAAGTGCAAAGCCCCATCGGAACTTTTTGTTCCGACAACAAATGAATCACGTCAAAAACTCCCGGCAGGGGTTCCGCGCATTCGGCAATGAGCTGAATGACGCGCACATTTACCTCTTGCTCAATTTGCGGAATCGTTTTTCCTGTCCAAGGGAAAAGGCTAAACCAGTGCTGAAGTGCAACATCCGTTCGCAGTCCCATCGTCTCCTGTGATCGGCTATCATCAAGGTTCACGCCAACAGTCCGTAGAACCTCAACCCCGGCCTGCCACCACAAGGGTTCGGAGTCAACTAAAAGACCATCCATGTCAAAAATAACGGCTTTGTTCATTCCAGCGAACTGTCCTGACAATATCGATTTCTTGCAGTATATCGTCTTTGCAATATCGCTAAGGGTGGACTTGGGAATGTTGAGACCTGTCTTTACCGAGCATGTCCCGCGCGTAGTTGAAAGTGGCGGGCGGCGGTTAGGTTGATGTTACTACGCAGCGACCTCGGCGGCAGCAGGCTGCGCAGGGTTGAGGATGGCTTCCAGAGTCCACAGATCGCGGAAGCCCATGATCTTGTTGAAACGCTTTTCGGTGCGGAGGAAAGCCGAGGCCATCCAG
>Ga0182030_10009114_pt1 | contig 20379 bp, 10 predicted proteins | sample 812S3MmetaG_FD_121299 | JGI IMG/M metagenome (GOLD analysis project Ga0182030, IMG submission 121299) | Permafrost microbial communities from Stordalen Mire, Sweden - 812S3M metaG (Illumina Assembly) | ecosystem: Environmental > Terrestrial > Soil > Wetlands > Permafrost | place: Sweden... | reverse complement strand
GGTAGGAGTAAAAGTTGGTGTAAAAGTTGGTGTGAAGGTCCAGGTATAGCTGAATTGAGGGGTGAGGGTGGGGGTCGGGGTTGATGTCGCCGTGGGGGTGAACGTGGCCGTATAGGTCTGGGTCACGGTGGGGGTCACCGTTGGAGTGTTGGTGGGGGTTTGGGTTGAAGTCTGGGTCGGGGTAAAGGTTGGGCTGGGAGTTGGGGTGTAAGTCGCCGTCATGGTTGGGGTGAAAGTCGGCGTCCAAGTTGACGTGTAAGTGGGGGTGAAGGATGGTGTTGGAGTCGGAGTATAGGTCGCTGTTTGAGTTGGAGTGAAGGTGGGTGTCTGGGTCGGGGTCTGCGTATAGGTAAAGCTTGGAGTCTGGGTCGGCGTTTGGGTTGGGGTGAAGGTGGGTGTGCGGGTCGGTGTGGCCGTGGGCGAAAAGGTGCATGTGGCCACCGTCAGAGTCACGGAATTGGAAACCACAGCGCTTGCCGGTCCGCTGGTTTGCAGGGTGAAATCATTGACAACCACGCCTAAGGTGTTGCAATCCACCGTTCCCCACCAGGTGACCGCTCCAGTGGGATTATTGAAAAGTGTCCCGGGAAAACTCCAGCTCAACGGGGGTCCCGCGTTGAAATTGACTGTTCCCCCTCCGGCAAGCGCCCCCGCGCTGGATTGACCCGTATATGCCACTCCAGTCGGAACGGCGTCTGAAACCACGGCATTCATGATGGGGTCTGGGCTCATCAGTTTAAGGTTGGTGTAATAGTCCGTATTAGCCGTTCCGTCGGCCTGCCAACCAGCCTGGTAGATTCCCCCATTACGAGGAACACAAGGGAGGGGGCTGGGGTCGGTATAACAAAAAGCCCAGGTTCCCGGTTCAGCCTTTCCCGTGGTCCAGACCTTGGCGCAAATCGTGAGAGTCGTTCCTGAATACACCAGGGAAGCTTTGACCGTATACCAGACCCCGGACGTGATGGTGGTTCCAATCTGGGTGTTCGACACTGAGACGGGATAGCTGAGGGTGTTCGGGACTGCGCTGTTTTTCTGAAGGTAGAAATTACCCGGATTGTTATCGAGGGAGATGGAAAGCATGTAAGCATCCCCATAGCTACCGGAAAGGGTAGCGGCATTATTAGCGGCAAGAACAATATGAGCATCCGCCCCCTGGGGAGGGTTGATGGCGGGAATCATCATGTCCCCCTCCACCGTCACACCCCCGCAAAGGGTCACGGGCGGTCCATTTCGAAGGAGGGTGGTGAAATTGGAACAGGTGACGCTGATCGGGTTGGAAGGACAGGCGTCAGCCACGATGTAATGACGGTTTTGCGCGTCCGAGGCCACCCCGAAGGTGGCGGCATTGTTGGAAACGTTGTAAAAGGTGCCGTCGAAGCCGTTAATGGCAGTTCCCGCCGTATTGACCGGATCATTCTCGTAGGAATCGTAGAACTGCAAACTGGATCCGGAATAACTGTACTGGAGGGTGTAGGAAACTGTCTGTCCGGGATTGAGCGAGGGAGAGGATTCGCTTTTGTGGAGCACAAAACCCGGACCCACTGTGACCGCCACCGCATTTGTGGTTAGGGGTCCTGGAATCTCATTCGTAGAAGCCTGGGCCGTATTGGGAATCACCGTGCCTGCAGGAGGAGCGCCCGAGCCCGAGTTGACCCGCACCAGCATCCAGGCCGATCCCGTGGTTTGGGTGACGGCGTTACCCAAAGACCAGGTGATCGGGGTCGAGGGGCCAGAACCCGGGACGGCCCCGCTGACCGTGCTTAATGGGCCGGAAGCCACAAGCGTGGTAAAGGGCGGGACGGTGTCGGTGATTTGCAGGGCGTTGGTGTTTACGAAGGAATAGTCCATGTGAAAAAGGATCAAATCACCGGGATTGATGGCAGTTGAGTTCTCATCCACGGCCTTCACCACCGTCAGGCCAGGCGGGGGCAGGGGGATGGAGATGGGTACGGAGATGGAGTTGTTCCCCGTTTGCCCGCAGGTCAAGCTCCCATAACCTCCCATGGCGACAATGACGTTGTAGGTCCCTCCCACATTGACCGCGGTGGGAACGGTGAGGTTGAAGGTCACCGAATGGCTGGTGCAGGTGGAACCAGGGTTGAGAATTCCGTCGTACCAGCCCATGTCGCAGCATGGAACGGGGTTTGGATTGAGTTCATTGACGCCTATACCATGCTGATCCACCAGGAAAAACTGGTTTCCCTGACCGCAAGACTGAAGCTGAGTGGAGTTCCCGTTCATGGCCACCACCATTTCCGTGCCCGTTCCACCGCTCCCGGAACCATTGACCGTACTGCAGTAATTCACGGTGACGGTCAAGGGCGAACCTGGCATCGGATTGGAGGGTAAGGCGGTGATGCAAAGGATCGAGATGGGAGAATTATTGGTATTACAGGTTTGGCCAAACGCAGAAACACTTATTAAAAAAAATCCAGCCAGAAATAAACCGGTGAGGGACTTTTCCTTAAAGATGGATTGTAAACGGAAGTCAAATCGCATCAGGCCGCTCAAGGCTCAACCGATTGAAAAACGATTTTCGTTATCGTTCCGGGAGCCAAAAATAAATTTTCGAGGGGAAACGTTCAGTTTTCCTCAAGACAAATTTTACAAAGTTCCAATCACACTTTTTAAAGATTGAAGCGCTTTCATGGAATAAAAAGGTTTCTCGTTATCCAAGAAAAAAGTTTCGAGGTTCGATGGAGTTGGTTTGACGGGAGATAAGTCAGTTGAACTTTAAACTCGGGATTCGATCCGCACGGTCGATGAATTTTAAATTGACTTGTAACCGGTTACACTTAGAATTCCGAAACCGGTTACGGAATTTTACCGCTCGATATTTTTGTTAATGTGTTTGTTGGGAACGACTATTTGAGTTTGGATACCTTCAGGTACAAATTGTCAGCCGCCCTGAAATTCCCGGTTCGAAAATAGGAGTCGGCCAGGTCGATCGAATATTCCCGATTCTCGGGCTCAAGAACGCTCGCTCTTTGAAAAGCCGCTGTAGATTTTTCCAAACTCCCTTCTGAACGAAAAACACAGCCCAAAAGGTTGTAGGCTTCGGAAAAATTTTGATCGAGTTTCACCGCAAATTGCAGCTGTTCCCTTGCCGCATCCGGAACGCCGAATTGCCGATAAATGAACGCGTCTTCCATGTGGGACCATGCATCATCGGGGTTGGACACCAGCGCTGCCCTTCGTTCAGCCGATGCCCTTTTTCGCTCACCTTTTTGCGAATCAATGATATCCAGGTAGCTAAGCGCCCAGCCGTTTTGAGGGTCTAATTCAATGGCCTTTTTGAATTCCTGAGCCGCCTCGTCCCTCTCGCCGCGGGCAAAAAAGACCTTTCCTTTCGCGTTATGGGGATCGCGCAAGAGAGGCCCAACCTTTGTCGCGATATTCAACATGTAGATCGATTCATCCATACGGTTTGCCAACCGGTAGGCCTCACCTAAATTGGTATAAGCCGCGCTGCTGTTACGGGGCTCAATCTTTAACACATGCTCCCAAAGCGAAATGGAATCGTGCCAGGTGGAAATTTGATACACCGTTCCCCATCCCCAAAAAACCGTCAGGAAGCCTATCATTCCCCACTTGAGCCGGGACCACCCTTGGAAAAACCAGGACAAAAAGGCGCCCAGTCCCAAAAAAATTCCTAAACTGGGAAGGTAAAAATACCTGTCCGCAGCGGCCTGGCCCCCGATGGCGATCAATCCCAGGGTGGGCGCGACCGTTAAGGCATAAAACAAACCTACCGCAGCCAAATTCGGGTGTTTTTTTCGGTTCCAAACGCAAATCATGAAACCCAAGAAGACCAGCAATGCCGAAATTAAATATTCAACAGAAAAGGCATTTTTCAGCCGGATTGGGTAAAGTGCGGACAAGCCGAAGGGGACCAATGTTTTTTCCAAATAAAAGAAAAGCGAATGAAAGGCGTTCATGACTCGAAATCCCAAGGGGATGGTTTTGAGGGACGCGAGTGCGTTTTCGTTGCTTTCCGCGGCGATGGCAAATACACATGTAAGAGCCATCAGGAAATAGAAAGGAATTTTTTCCGTCAGGCATTTCCATGGATGTGCCGTGAGTCTCTCGAGGGGCCATCCATCCAGCAGTATCAAGACCAAGGGCAGGGTCACCGCCATGGGTTTGGAGAGAATTGCCAGGGCGAAGAAAACGAAACAAATCGCGAGTTTCCAAAACTTCCTAGCGGCAGAACAACCGTAATCAAGATATACCAGCAGGCTGGCGAAGTAGAACACACAGCACAGGAGGTCTTTCCTGCAGGTGACCCAGGCGACCGGCTCCACATGGAGCGGATGAACGCCGAAAAAAGTCGCGCTTAACAACGAAGCCGCTTCCACCCAGTCAGCTTCCCCTCTAGTGTTATCGTTTTTGAATGCGAGCGGAAACAGTTTCATTCCCAAGAAATAGACGAGTGTGGTGTTCAACAAGTGCAGGAAAAGGTTGTGGAGATGAAAAAACCAGGGGTCTAGTCCCCCGATCCGGTAATCTAAAGCCAGAGAAAACCAGGTCAGGGGCATGAAAAAGCCCTTAAAAAAATTTGAAAACCACCATTGGATGGAATTTAGACTGAGAATTCGTATATGAAGATTTTGCTGGATGATTCCCGGATCATCCCAGTTGACGAATCCATTGTTTAGCACAGGCAGGTAACAAAGGGCCGTGATGATGGCAGGGATCACCGCCAGAACCCATCGGGGAAAACGATCGTTAATGATGAACCCCTTCGTGTTCGCGGAATGACGGTCCATTAATGTTTTCTTTTCGAACGGGCCGGGTATTGAACTCTCGCGGTTTTCACCGTTCCCGGCAAGAAAGGCCTTCTTATCCATCCCAAGAACCCTGCTCCGAATACCATGGAAAAAAACAGCGATAGGAAAAGCCCCAGCCTGACCGCCGTGGGCTCATATCGAAAGACGATTTTGTGGGCCCCGTCCACCGGCAGGGTGACCGCCATCCAATAGCCATAAGCTCGAAAAATAGCCTCGGGCTTTCCGTCCACCCAGACATGCCAGCCAGGAGCGAAACTTTCCTGAAAGACCAGAAAACCCGGCCTGGGGGACTGAAGGTTGAAGACCTCCTCGCAGGGCCCGGTTCGAACCGCCTGGAGATCCGGCTTTATGTCGAAAATTTTCCCGGCCCAGTGAGTGAAAAAACCTGATAACCGATCCTGTAGGTTCGGAACCGACCCCTCCAAAAGCATTCGTTCAGCCGGGGGAAGACGCACGGCCCTACCGTCGGGAGACTTCTCCACGAAAACCTGATCCTCCAAAAAAGCCCTGGGGTCCAACAAGGCCTCGAAAACCGAGGCCCGGTCAGGAAATTCCCGAACCTGTCCCGCAAGCCAAGCCGTTCCCATAGCCCCCGCATTCTGGATCTCGAAAACTGGCCCTTGAGGATAAGCCAACTTGTACTTGAAAGCTGGCAATCGGTCGGGCAAAACAAACACTTTCGCGCCCGCCGCGTCCAAGATCCGGCCGTCGTAGGGGAAACCCTTTTCCATGTAGCTTTTCAAATCCTGATAACCGTTGAGGTAGATGGAAAGGTACCCGGCAGTGGAAGGAATACCCCAGACGACCTGGGTGTTAGGCCTCAGGGTGAGCGCAGTCTCCAGGAAGGAACTCTCAAAATCATGAACCTGGGGCGAAAAGATCTTTTCTTTACTCCTGAGGCTCAAAAGTCTTCCCTCGCCCGCAAGTTGTTTCACGTTCTGCGCAACCTGGGCCACTTGCGGATTTCGATAGGGATCGGGAACGAGGTTGAGGACCCGGTAAGGAACGGCGAGAGCATCCACCAGCCATATAACACCCAGAACCCAAATTATTAGACGGTTCTTTGGTTTTGCCGTTACTCTTAAAAAGGGTGTTCTTGGCGTCTTGGTCATCGACACTTCGGTTGCGGGCCGAAGTGTTTGGCGGTTAATGAGGTTTTCGCAGTTCTTCCCCACGGCCGTAAGCGCGCAAAAAACAAAAAGGAAGGCCGCCTTGGTAGGCTCGAAGGTTTCCAACAAACGCAAAGGCAATAATTTCCACAGGGGGAAATAGACCCCCGCCATCCAGATGACTACTGCCAGGGATAAAAAGTTCCAGTATCTTCCTCCCTTCCCTTCCTGGGGCCAAAGGCCCCAAAGGAAAATCCCCAGAGGTATCAGCCCCAGGTAAAGATTTCCAAAAATAAAATTGGGATAGTCCCCCCAATAACCCACGGTTCCGGGAACTCCCAGGATGTTCGGGGATAAAAGGGTCAGGAGATTGACCCACAGTAAACAATAAACCGGGTCCTGCCATCCTTCCCTCTTGAGGTAACCCATAAAGTCGGCGAATGGGAGCCAGTGAGCGCAGGTCAGGGCCAAGCCCGCCGCAAAAGCGATCCCCAGAAAGATCGCCGGTTTCCATCCGGTCTTTTTCGTTAAAAGCCAAGCGCCCAGGGCGAGGGTGGTATAGAAGGTGAAGTAAGGATAGCCCGCCAGGAACTGGAGGCTCCAGCAAAGCCCAGCCCCGGCCCAGGCGGTCAGGCTGGGTTTGTGCAGGTATCGGGAAGCGGAAAAGAATACCCAGGGCACCCAGGCATAGGCCGCCATGTGGGTGGGAAAGCCCCAGTAAAGCGCCGCCATGGCCGATATTCCGAAGCTAACCCCGGCCAGGGAAGAAACCGTACGGTTCACCTGGTTTTCCCTCATCCAAAGATAGAACCCCAGCCCAGCCCAGAGGGAATGGGCCAGGGGCATAAATAAGAACCAGTTGGTCAGGCCGGTGATGGCCCAGATCCAGAAGGGAGGATAAAAAACCGCCGATTGGAAATTCGCCAGGTGAGGTTGCCCGCAGGCCACATAAGGATTCCAGAGGGGGAGCAATCCCTGATGAAAGCATTCCACCGTGAACCACTTCTCGGGAAAAACGTATTCAAGGGTGTCGGCGAAAGCGGGAAAATGGCCGATAAACTGGAAAACCCAAACCAAAAGACTTAATACGAAAAGGGTCCCGATGGCCCGGGGAATGAGGTCTTTTTTCATGGGGCTTTATCATAACAACAGGCCGGATGCCTTAAAACCCATTCCCAAAGACATAGGTTCACCACACTTATATCCATGGACGCCTTTTGGAAGGCGCCTAATATTTTAGTGAATCACGATGATCTTGAGGTTTTGCCGGCCGGCCAGGCCTCCCTGCGAATTCAACGCGTCCACGACCGCGAAATATAATCCGCTGGCCACGCCCGAGGCGTCCCAGGTCGAGGTGTTCGGCCCGGTAAGGTCCGTGGGAGAAGGCTTGTGGACCAACTCTCCAGCCGTGTTGTAAACATGGTAAACCAGATTTAGGTTTTGTCCCGAGTCCGACTTGATCAGTATCGTGTAGCCCGTGGCCGGATTGACGATATTCGGTTCGGCCACGATGTTCCCCATTCCTTGGTGGGCATTGTCCGATAAGACCGTAACCTTTTTAGTGATCTCGGTTTCGCCTCCCTGCCCATCCACGGCGTAAACCTCGATGTAATATTGCCCTGAAGTCACTACCGTGCCCGAGTCGGCCTGTCCATTCCAAACCACGGTCGTTCCGTTGTTGAGCATGATCTTGAGATCAGTGGGGATGTTGCCCGAGGGGGTCCCGCTGGTTGGCTCAAAAGCCGTCACGGACAATGTCACCTGGGTGGCCATGTTCGGGTCGGGATTGCTCATGTACCCGTAAAGGTTGCGGACCACCTCCCCGGCTTCGTTGTAAATTTTGATTGTGACCTTGGAAATTCCCCTGTTCACCACGACGGGTTGCGTGACGCTGTTCACAACTCCCAAGCTGCTCATGCTATCCACTTTGACGTAGTACTTCCCGTTCGTCACCGGATTTCCCGACAAATCCAATCCGTTCCAGGTTCCAATCACCACCCCGTCAAAATAAATCGCCGTGCTGCTGCCAGCGCCATTCAGCGCCGTGATCTCGCCGGACTGCAGGTTGATGTTCTCGATAGATTGGGAGAACTGGCTGACCGGCAGGGACGCAATCAACTCTCCCGCCTCGTTATACACGCCGATCTTCACCGTGTAATCGCCGATGGTCCGGGTGTCCGCGCATGCCGTGAGGGGGCCTGTGGCCGCGTTTGTCAGGACCGCGCAGTTTTGGATATCCAGTCCGCCAGCGACCAGGTTGTTGATGGAGGCCTGGTAGGTCAACTGGTATTGGCCTGGGGCAAGAACCGTCGGCATCTGCCAGTTTAATACAGATGTCGCCTGGTTATAGGCGGTCGCGGCCCCTGACGGCACGGAACCGAAGGACATAAAAGTGGTGTTGGACGGGAGTGGGTCCGTAATCACCACATTGGAAGCGCTGGTCCCGGTTACGTTGAAGGTAATGGTGTAAACCAGGATCGAGCCAGGGGAAGCGGAAGAAGCGGAAACCTGCTTGCTCAATGAGATGTTGCCGGTGGGTGTGGCGGTTGGCGTGAAGGTGATTGTATCGGTCGAGGTGGACGATGGCGTGGGGGTCGAGGTAGGGGTGAAGGAGGGGGTCGATGTCGGGGTATAGGTCGAGGAGTAGGTGAAGGTAAAGCTTGGGGTGAACGTCGCTGTGGGCGTAGGGGTTTTGGTCCAGGTATTCGTCACAGTTGGTGTATTCGACAGGGTCCAGGTGTCCGTAACGGTAAAGGTAAATTGAGGTGTGTAGGTCCAGGTCGGCGAAACCGTCGGGGTTACCGTCACCGTGATAGTCGGGGTGTTGGTCGGGGTCGCCGTGTCCGTCACCGTATAGGTATCCGTGGGGATAACCGTATTCGTTTGGGTGTTCGTGACGGTCGGAGTGTATGTCATGGTGAAGGTATCGGTAATGGTGGGCGTGAACTGGTAGGTCTGGGTGTAAGTTGGTGAAACCGTCGGGGTCACTGTCACCGTAATAGTCGGAGTCACGGTGGGCGTGTAGGTGAAGGAAATCGTAAAGGTGTTCGTCGGCGTTACGGTATAAGTGATCGTGTTGGTGACCGTATAGGTTGCCGTAGGCGTAACGGTATTTGTGACCGTGGGGGTATTCGTCGGGGTAAAGGTATTGGTGATGGTCGGGCTGAATTGATATGTATTGGTGGGCGTCGCGGTAACCGTAATCGTGGGTTTGACGGTAGGGGTTCGGGTCAAGGTGACCGTCGGGGTAACGGTTGGTGTCAAGGTATTGGTCATGGTAAAGGTATGGGTCGGGCTTATCGTCGGTGTATAGGTATTGGTCCGGGTTGGAGTAACTGTGGGAGTGAACGTATTAGTGACCGTTGGGGTATTCGTCCAAGACACCGTATTGGTCACGGTGAAAGTATTGGTCGGGCTGACAGTTGGAGTATAGGTGTTGGTCCGGGTCGGCGTGACTGTGGGCGTGACCGTGTTGGTCACCGTGAAGGTATTCGTGGGGCTGACCGTCGGCGTATAGGTGTTGGTTCGCGTGGGAGTCACCGTTGGAGTTTGGGTGTTCGTCACGGTCGGAGTATGGGTGGGCGTCCGGGTCGGTGTGATCGTGTAGGTAAAGGTGGGAGTGGGTGTGACCGTCCATGTATTGGTCGCCGTGGGAGTGTTAGTGGGGGTTTGGGTGGGCGTGCGGGTCGGGGTATAGGTTGGAGTTCGAGTCGGGGTAATGGTCCATGTGTTGGTCACCGCCGGAGTCGGGGTGGGTGTGGGCGTACCCGTGCAAACTGAACTGGTAGAAAAATTCACGGTGTTGGAAGTCAGGGTTCCGGCCGAATATGAAAGCACCGCGTTGTTTTGGACGTCACAAGGTCCTCCCGTCGCCGGGATCCACCAGGAAACTACCGTTAACGTGACCGAGTCGCAAAACCCGCCACCCGGGAACCCAATGGGATAAACCCACGATATGGCCGAACTAGATCCAAAGGCGTTGGGGCCATCCGGAGCGTTGTTAAAACCATATCCACAATTGGGTGTTCCGGCGAACCAAGTGTTGTAGCAAATAGTGTTGAGCCCAAAAGAATTTCCGCTGTAACCGGTACTTGAAGTGTTGTAGAGACTGTCCCCCAGGGTAACCGGTCCCGAGATTCCACCGCCCGTGTTGCAGGTTTGAACCACAAAGGTCACCGATTGGCCGGTCGTGATGCCAGCAGAAGGCCCAAGGATGGATTTGGTCACGTGCAAATTCGGCAAGGGGGTATTGGTGGGGCAAACGGTCGTGAGATTAAATGATTGGCGAAAATAAAGGGAGGCGTTCGCCTGTTGATTCCCAGTCATGGTGGCGGAACTGCTGTTGGTCCCGTTGCCCCCGTCCAGATCCGCGCCCAGAGGCGGGAGTCTGCCTCCGTTTGGATCAAGGGCCGGAAGAAGATAAAAGGCCGGTGGATAAACAACTACCACAGGCGTGACCCACCCAGCGACGCTCCCTTCGTTATAAGTGGGGTTCCACCAAGTCACGCTTCCCGAATCATTCGGCGGGGGAGGCCCCCCGTTGATGGGCTGGTTCCACACTTGGACATTGCCACTGCTGCTGGTGATATTGACCGTGGAGCCGCCCATGTTGACTGCCAGGGACCAAGTACCCCAGTTGTATACCGGGGCCAAGTTATAAACTTGAATCGCGATGACGTTGGTTCCAATCACAAGATCAGCGCCGGGAATAGAGATACAGGGAGCAGGCTGGCCGCTCGTGTATTGAACCCCGCCCATGGAAACGGCAACCTGATTACCGTTGATCCACACGACTCCGTAATCGTCGAAGCCCCCGCAAAAAGTCGCGTCCTGAATAGAACACGCGGCTTTCAAAAAACATGGAGCCATCCAGCCCAGGATTACAAATAACAAAGCCGACTGTAACCGGTTCAATTTTCGGGCGGAAAAAAACCTATCGGACGCAAGGGATTGTAAAAGGAAGGGACGTCGTAATAACGCTTTTAAAAATAGGGAAAACACAGACATTAAATTGATTTAAGCCCTCCACAAGAAAGGACGAAAAGCCATATTTCGGAGATTACATATACAAAGATACCTAACAAATGGGTGTGATAGAAGAGCGTAAAAAATTAAAAAAAGCCACGTTTTTTGCCTATTTAGAGGGGGAAATTGGTGACTTTACCTATATGACGCGTAAAGAAAGGGTTCCTCTGAAAAAAGAAAAGAGAATTTTTAACCGTCGATTACGACCGACGTGCTTCGCACGTCGGATTTCATCGGCGGTTTAAGGTAATTTTGAAATCTCTAATACTTGGCAAAAACCCGGCCCAAACCATGCAGACAAGCAGGGCAAAGAAGAACCCCAGCCTCACCGTCGCCGGCTCATAGGCAAGGACCACCTGGCATTCTCCGTCCTCCAGCACAACGCCCCGGAAACAACGGTTCACCGTCACGACGTTCTTTTTCTGTCCGTTCACATAGGCTTTCCAACCTGGATAGGCCGCTTCGGAGGAAACCAACAACGCCCTTCCCATTCCCGGGGCTTCTAGTTCCACTCCCTGGGCATATCGGGAAATGACCCGAACGGGCCGGACCCCATAGTTCCCCGCCAGGTTCGGGTCTTCCACGGCGCAGGTTTGTCCATAGCTCCATTTTTCCAGGGCGGCCTTCTTGAAATCATCGCCGATGGACCGGGAAGCCGTTTGGGCTTCTTTCACGGAGAACCATTTTCCCGTGGCGCCTGAATTTTCATAAACCCACTCTCCCGTACCCGCCGAAGCCAGGGCTTTCAGGCCTTTCATCCGGCTGGTTCCCAGGAGGTAGCGGATATCCAGGTAATCCAGTACCGCCTTCGTGTGGGATTCGGAACACTGAAAGGCCTCGCGCGTGAAAGGATCGGCGCTTGAAAGCTGGAAGGTGTTATAAAAGGGAATTTCCTCCAGCCCCTCCGCCAGGGGCCAATTGGGATAAAGCCGCTGCTTGGCCTTTTCATAGGCGTCTTGGTAGTCGGTTCCCTGAAGTCGGAAAGCGTCTTTCATAAAAGAGGGCGTGAAAAAAATCCTTCCCTGTTCCGGCATGCTGGAAACCAGGGCGGGAGCCTGGTCGTAATAGGAGCGGTCCATCAGGATATTGACGCTCACGGCGGTGGGGATCAGGCAAAACAACAGCGCGAGCACCCAGGCGGTCTGGCGTACGAGAGGCTTAAGGGAAGAAAGGGGAGCGGAAGCCATCATCAAAAAGGCCGAGATCAGAAAAAAAGCGGGTACCGTGGGTTTTCGAAGCAGATAGGAAAGGCCAAAAATCCCAAGCAAAGCGAAGACCCAAAGAACGAGGGCCCGGGCTCCCGGCCCATCCTCTTTTTTTTGATGGTCAAAGGCGAGACTGGCCATCCAGGACACCCCGAACAGAAGAGGCCCCAGCCAAAAGCCGGATCGAATCACCAGCGAATAACCGGGAATGAGGCCCTTGAGCCATCCCCCAACCCCCAGGGTCTCTCCCATGCTCAATACGGTCATAAGGACAATCCCGGCCAGGGCGGAGATGGGAAAAACCCCCTGGGCGATTCCCATGAAAAGCATGACCATGACCGGCAAGCCGAGGTAATAGGTAGAAATCCAGTAATGGGGCCCCTGATAGCCGGCTTCCAGGGGATTCCCCTGGTAAAAGGGCGCCAAGAGGGTGGCCAGGTCCTTGAAACCCAAAGCCTGCAGATGGTTCCCGCCCCCGAGGTAATTGCTGAAGCGGAAAAACTCGGCGAAGGGCAGCATCCAGCAAAGGTTGTAAAGAAAAGCCAGGGCGGAAGCGATGAACGCGCCCTTCACCCACGCCCATTTTTGTTTAACACCTTTATCATCATTTACCACAGAGACACAGAGACACAGAGAGAAAAGAATGGATTTCAAAAAGCTATTTTGATTTTTGACAGAAATTCTTAAAGTTTCTTTGGTGCCACGACCAACAACCCTTCGCGGCAAATCATTTTTTTTATCTGCTTTCAAGATTACGTCTTTCTCTGTGTCTCTGTGCCTCTGTGGTGAATCCGTGAAGGTTTTGGCGAGAAGAAAACCGCCCAGGCACAAGGCGGTCAGGTACACAAGCACGGGATAGCCCGCGGAAAGTTCCATGGCGGCGCAGAAGGAAAGCGCCAGTGTCGAACCCCGTTGTTCCCGGTAAAGCGAAAGGGCCGACTGAACCGTCCAGGGGATCCAACTGATGGTGAATAACGCCACCGGTGTCCAGGAAGAGCAGACCACATGGAGTGAAAAGCCGAAGGCCAGGCATCCAAACAGGGACGCGCCCGCCCCCATGCCTTCCCTTCGGGCGAACCGCCAAAAGCCGTAAAGAGCCCAGAAATGGTGGATCAGGATCAGCCAAGCAAAAGCGTTATCCGCGCTCAACCATCCGTAGAGGATCGGCACGGGCGGATAGGCATAGGCCATCTGGGGGTCGGCGAAAAAGGGCGCGCCGAATTGGGCGTCCGGATTCCAGAATGGCAGACGGCCCGTCGCTAAAACCCCCGCGCCCCATTTCCAAAGGGGATAAAAAAAACGGGAAGAATCGACGAACATGAATATTTTCCCGCCCCATATCACGGGGGCATAGAAAACGGCCAGGAGCAAGGCCATCGCGCAGGCCACGAAAGCGTCCATCAACCGATCCTTACGTTCATGTCTAGGCTTGTCTGTCATTTAGGAACGTCTTTCATTGGTTTTAGCGGCGAAACACACTGTAAGTGTATAAGCTGTTAGCCATTAGCTGTTTGCTATTAGCTAAAAACTAAAGGCTAAAAGCTGATTTTCACTTTATTCCCAATTCGTAGTGGAGTTTTTCAATCTGTTCCGGGGTCAGGGAAACCATGAGTTTTTCCAGTGGGTCGATCCTCTCGGCCGATTTGTATCGGTTATACACATCGTAAGCGTTATGAAAGTCCACCATGTAAATCAGGTTTTCTTCCATTCCGATGCGGCAGATCCCGCTGTAATACCAGGCCTGGGCAAAATTCGGCTCCAGCTCAATGGTTTGCTCAAAACACCCGAAAGCTGTCGCGCCGTCGGTCATTGAATTAAGGTTCCACTTTCCTGTTTTTCCCGGGCCCTGATTGAAATAAAAAACGCCCTTATCGAATTTCACGAAGGCGTTGGTCGGCAAAGCTTGTTCCGCCTCGTCCCAGGCTTTCTTTACCGATGAAAGGTTATCCTCGGTCGGGAGGGCTGTCTCGCGTTTGGTAAGACGCTCGGCTTCATCGAACCTTAAGGAACCGTCGGTGGTTTCCAGTTCCAGCACGCGTTCCTGAGCCTCGTCGGCCCGGCGCTTCCAGGTTTCATCGCCAGTGGCGAGATATAACTTTTCGAGAAAATCCATCTTGGTCTGGGTCAAACGAGAATCCCAGGGATTCAGGTTTTCTGCCGTTTCGATCCGGCGAAGGGCCAGCGGCAGGCGGTTGGCCTGGAGGTCCGTCTGGAATTGATCGGTCAAGGCCGGGATAAAGGCGGGGGGGCCAAAGAGCCCCAAAGCTAAACCCAGTACCAGAAACCCCTTGGACAAGGAAATTCCCGGTTCTTGGCTCCCTCCCTCCCTCGCCTCGGTCTTCTGAAAGTTAAGAAATGCGGCCCCCCACAAAGCGATCAAGGGGGTATGGAAGCAGAAGTCATTCAAGGCGGCTGCCCCCAGGCCAAGGAGGGAGGCCCGGTTCCAAGGTTGATCCTTTGTCGGCCAAAGCCGGATCAACCAGGCCAGCAGGAAAGCGAAACCCACCAGGCCGAAGGCCGCGAGAGTCTCCAAGACCTCATTGTGGGCATATCGGGCGTCCATGAGAAACCTGGAAACCCCTCCTTCGCGGGGAGCCTTCACCACGTGGTAGAGGCCTGCAAAAGCCCCCGGACCCTGCCCGAAGATCGGATTCATGGCAAAAACCTTGAGTGCCGAATCCCAAATTTCAAAACGTCCCCAACGGGTGGGGCTGGGATCGGAGGATCGAATCGCCAGCAATACGACCAGGGCAATCATCGCCAACCCCATAAACGCAGGCAGGTATTTTCTCTTAATCAGCCCTCCCCATCCCGCGAAAAAGCCCAATAAGGCCGCTCCCGATTTCAACCGAACCACCGTCAACAGGGCTCCCAGCGCGGCGGCCCACCCAAAAGCATTGGTCGACTTCGTCGAAACGTTGAATCCCCGCAATTTGTTCCAAATTCCTTCCCCCGATTTCCAAAAAACGAATGGAAGTAATAGCAACGGGACCAGGAAAATGCCGATCTGTTTTGGGTTTGGAAAAACGATCCAATCCTTCACGTCCGAATACTGGAAGTGAATCCAGCCCGAAAGACCCCCAGTGTTGTAATGAAAGGTTTCCCACCAGACCTTTAGGGCCCAGGCCAATCCGAGAAAGCCAAATCCCTTCAGAAACCTTTCCTTGTTTTGAAGCGACGGTATAAGGGTGCCGAAAGCCAGGAGGATCCCCGTCATTTCAAAAAAAGTAACGCATCCCGATGCCGAAGGAGACGTGAATGCCCGCGCGATGAAGTAAAGTCCTCCCAAAAGGGTCCAAAGATGTACTTGGTCATGGATTTTGCCGCTTAGCCCCCCCAAGGTCCAAAGCGTCACGGCTAAAAGCGCGAAATTCCAGGGTCTAAAAGGAGGCCAAAAACCCGTGACGAGAAAAACAACTAGCAGTATCCATTCCACTCCGCTCAATCCCCCGATGTTTTTCCGCCATAAAAGTCCATTGATGGTTACGGTTATAGATTCTTTATTTTCATTACTAATTAAGTTTTTCTTTGTGTCTTCGTGTCTTTGTGTTGGATGTTGGTTTTGCCCTTTCAATTCGATCCTTCCCGCGATGGCCGCGAAAAGGATCACCAGCTCCGGCATCTGGAACGGCAGATCCACCAGCGAAAAGAAAAGCACCGCCAGGATCCCCGTTCCCACGCCCCAGGCTTCCCACCGAGGCTGAGGCTTCAGCCTTTTAAGCATCGAAAAGCAGGCGAACAGAAGAAGGAGGAAACCGGGGACCCCCAGTTCAACCAAAACCTGCAGGGGAAGGTTGTGGGCGAATCGGGAGCCCGTGTTGGGGTCAAACATAAGGTTCTGGTAGGCCTCCCCGAAACACCCCAGGCCCCATCCCAGCCAGGGCTTCATCAAAAATAACTGCCAGGCCTTTTTCCAAAGTTCGAGCCTCATGGAAAAGGCGGCCAAATGCCAGCTGTAAAGCCCACGCTGAACGATTAAATACAAAACCCCCGCCAGGCCCAATCCCAACACCCATCCCAGGGCTTTATAAGATTTTCTAATCGCCAAGATGATGAGAACCGCAAAGGTCATGGAAGCCAAGGCCCCCACACTTTGGGTGGTCCAAAGCCCAGCAATCAAAACCAGGGCCGCTAAATAAAAGAATTCTTTTTTGGTGCCGGTGGAAATTTGAGCCCGAATGAAAGCCTGGGGAATAAAGAAAATCATCAATGCCGCCAAGGCCCCCGGGGTCACCAGTGGGCCAAAGGCCCTTTGGTTATGGATGGCCGCCTTGATGACATCCAGCTCTTCCCCCGAAAAGTTGGGCAGAACTTGTGTTAAAGCCGGTAAGCCGAAGAACCTTTGTTCCAACCCCATGCCCGCCGCCGCCAAAGCCAATAACAGACCAAATAGCTCTACCCTTTCCTGGGTCTTCTTTCCCCAACCGGCCTGGGAATGAAAAAGAAGAACCGCGAGGAAAAGAAAGCCAGACGTTACCAGGCTGACTCCTGGCTGGCAGGACCATATAGAAGAAGAAAGCGCATAGGCGAAGAAAGCCCAGGCCCAAAAACCCAGTTGGTTGGTCTTGATAGATAGGCTCGGAGCGAAAAGGGAAAGGAGAAGCCCACCCCCCAAGGCGATAGCCGAAAAAAGGGGGTTGGCTAAGGGGGGATTAAAGATGAGAAAAGATGCCAGTAAAAGGAACCCGCTTTGCCAGATGGCTTCGGCAGAGAGGGCCATACCAAGGATGGATTTCATGGGGCCATTTTAGGGGAAAAGGCCAAGCCAAGGCATTTCCTTTTCTGGATGTCCAATCATTCGGGGAAAGCCCAGTGACGATTGCCAGCTTGAAGGAAGCGCACTAGATATATCATCCAAGAGAAAGGGAAAGGGTATAAATCGAGACAGAAGATTTACCCGTGCGGTTGAATCTTCTGCCTTTTGTCGTTTCAGGAACCCTTTAGGGTGTTGAGACGCCTGAGAAAATGGGAGGGTGATTCAATGGCGACGCCTTGGAAGGATTTCAAGGGCAATAGGTGTTTCTTATCCCCGGTCACAAGCACGTCACATTTACCCAAGATTGCGACTTCCAAAACTTTGTTATCCGGTTGGTAGTGGATTGGGTTTATCTTGCCGGTGGGAACAACCACCATGGACAAGTCTTCAAGGCCGACAAGAAAATACGATGAATCGTCCGTTCATAAATGGAATCCATAATTTCATCGGGAATTCCGCCGAAAGCAAAAGCCGAAATGAGGACATTAGCGTCCAGGCATACGGTTAGGATGGGACTACTCGGCAAAAGGGCCGCCAAAGTCTTCCGGGGTTAGCTTATTTTTTTTGGCGTAACGGCGGGTTTTCGCGGCAAGCTCATGGAAATGCCTTTTCAACTGGTCCCGCTTGAAGGCATCCAGAAGGACTTCACTGACGGTGCGGTGTTCTTTTTTAGCGACGGCCTGGACTTCCCTGGTAGCGTTCATGGGAAGTTCAATGGTAATGGTTTTTGGCAATTTCATTTTCGTAGTCATAGGAACCCCTTGAGATCGAATCCTCAAAGTATCTTATGGGCCTCTAGGAGCTAATTCAAGGAGTAGAACCCCAGGGCCTGCCCCTCAGGTTGAACTGTTGCAAATTTTGCAACAGTTGATTCAAGCGTCAATTCGCCGGTTTCAAATATATTCTTCAAGTGGCGGCTGACACCCGACTTGTCCAACTTGAACAAATCAGCCATTTGGTTAATCGTCAGCCAAATCGTCTCTCCTTCAAAGCGACATTGGATGCGCGTGCGCCCGTCTTCCGTTTGGTAAAGAATGATGCTTGATCGAAATGGTTCTTGGTCGGACATGATTAGAGTTCTCCGGAAAACGCTGTATCTAAGAGAGACATTTTTAACTCATTCATCATTATCCCTCGTGAATCTTTCCTAACGCGGGAGATGGCTTCGGCAGAAAGGATCATACCAAGGATGGATTTCATGGGGCCATTTTAGGGGAAAAGGCTAGGCCAGGGCATTTCCTTTTCGGGGGTTCCATTCATTCGGGGGGGTTTAGTCTGGCTACGCGCATCAAAAACAGTACTAGTCAATAAGGGGAGCAAAGGCCTTCGGAGATAGGGATGAATCGGAAAAAGAGGGATACTTAAGGAATTTTATTCGTTTGGAATGTTTTTGATGAAAATGGGTTGAATCTTACTCTTCAAGAGCAAAAACTTTATAAGCATCCATGTCGTAACGTAATTGAGCCAATAATTCAGAAGATTTTTGAATGAATTTATTTTTTAACCTAGAGTCGGCTGAAAATTTCTCGTCAACGTTTTCTATATCAGCAACACGCTTGATTAAATCCACGGCAAGGTCAGATTCTGTAGGGAGAACTATTTCCGGTTCTCGAACGCGAGTTAGACCACTCCGATCTTGACGCGGGGGAATTGATGGCTCAAGGTAAAAGGCTAAAGAAATCATATCTGGACTCGAACCATCAACGCCATAGGCATAACTTGGCAACATTTGAACCGACACACGATAGTTGTTCCCCATCATGTAATTAAGCAGCCATTTGCTTATAGCCAAGACATACGTGTCAAACCAACGTTCATTGTTTAACGGATTAGTTCCGGAAAGATCATTTTGCAAATCCGTTATGGCAAGACCTAGTCGCTCACTTAAGATATCTGTAAAATTTTGATTGCCACTCAGATTTTCTATAATTCGTTCAAAAAGTCTCTGCTTGGTTTGTGTGTCTAACTGATCGCGGATTACTCGTGTCGTTATGAAAAGCAACCAAGGCTGGCCGCGCTTTTTAATTTGTATATCGCACAAAGTGCGTATTGCTTCTAAATATGGGATTACCCCATTCCTGGCAAGATGAGTAATGCTTTCGCAAAAATCGAGATTGATTACGTCAAAAGGTGCATTGTCTTGGATGTATTTGTGGGCCATATGGTTAGGATTTGTGATGTTTTCGATTCGATCATTAGTAATCATGGAGGATAAATGGATTGAAGAATCCGAATTAACCTCATGTTGAGCTAGATTTAATCGGGTAGAGAAAGACTCATCGAATCCTAAATAACGAAGAAGCACACCCTTTGGACAAACCCCTTTTATAACTCTCAGATCCAAAAGATCTTCCCCCGGAAGACCAAGGTATCTTATTTCGCTGCCAATAGAAGGTTTGAGTTTCTTTATAAGCTTTTTGGTTTCACTGCACCATTGCTCAATTCGGAGAAAATGTTTCCGGGGTTTGTGCCAGGGCTTAAAGTCAGTCCTTGCTACATTGACGATTCGTGGTCGAATTTCGCCTTGATAGATGCTTTCTAAAAATTCGTCTTTTTTGGGCATGTTTGATATTTCTGGTTTATTTCAACTTATCAACAAGGAAAATCGAAACAATGGCTCTAAGTAATTCTTCTTGTTGTTCATAGGTTAGCTTTTCTAAAAGACCATATGCATCTAGTACTTTGGTAATCGCTTTAACCTGATTATTCAGCAATTCAATCTCAACTTTCGAACGCTTTGTGTGGCCAGCCATCGACGATAGTGGTGGAAATATCCTGTCCGCATCTAACGCCAGTTTTCCATTTTTCCTATCGTTCAAAATCTTCTTCTTATCTCCTTTAACCAACTCAACATCGGGCGTCTCAAAATCTTTATCTTCATTAACCTTAGAGAGTTCTTGATCGACAATTTGATCTAACTTTTTGTTTTGTTTTCCATGTCGGAATCGAACAGCGGTATTACGGATATCAGATGCGAGTTTTTTATGAGTATTGGTTAATTGACGTAAAGCTCGATGAACCCATCGCATAATGTATTGATAATGTGGATGAGCATAATTAAAAGACTCGCGATCAATATTTAAAGCCGCATCAAGTCCTTTAATCACATAGATCTCGGCTGTAATTTGCTTTAGTCGAGTAAGTTCCGCAATTTGATATTTCGCAAAAGTTTCATCGAAAAGGGTCCCACTTGCGTCACTAACCCTAATCAACAGGCCATTGTTTTCTTTCGGTACGATTTTAGGAGCCCACATAAAATATGCTTCGAAGGACAGATCACCACCACGTTCTTTTACGTTAATCTTTCTTAAGTCGGGTAACGCTTTCCCAACGAATAGGAGGGGTTTTTTCAAGGCTTGTGCTGTTTGCGGGTAAGCGTCCTGTCAGGCCATATGTTTAGTGAGGGGCAAGCATGGTAGGCGTTTTTTCGGTGGAATCTGGTCGGGCAGTCTGGAAGACCGGCGTTTCCGGGACGGGGCCGAGGACGTAGGTGG
>Ga0182030_10009111_pt1 | contig 20384 bp, 21 predicted proteins | sample 812S3MmetaG_FD_121299 | JGI IMG/M metagenome (GOLD analysis project Ga0182030, IMG submission 121299) | Permafrost microbial communities from Stordalen Mire, Sweden - 812S3M metaG (Illumina Assembly) | ecosystem: Environmental > Terrestrial > Soil > Wetlands > Permafrost | place: Sweden... | reverse complement strand
TTCCACCAAACTTGCCCAAGTACTCCAATGTCGACCGTACACATTAGCTGTTGGCGGAGAATATCCAGACAATGTGCTTCAACACCTGTTAGATTACTCACCATTTGCAAAGCATCCATTAGATCACACTCACAAACATGGAACCGTAGTATATCATCTTCATTTGAAAATGCACCCTTCCCCAACTCGTGATAGTAGTCATAGTTGTAGTAGAGCGATTGCCGGAGCAGATTCTAGTTCGAGGTGAGCCAGTGAATGGACAAGCAACAATAACTTTCTTACGAGACAATGGAGATGATGCAGCCCTTCAACATTTGCGGGAAATCCGCCTCCATATTTCTTTGCAACTTGGACCTGGTCTATATTCAGGCCAGATTTAGCTGCCAATACAGGAGGGACGATGGCGGCGCGATCTGGATAGAGTAAGTTAGATGGACAGGGAAAGTTAGATTGACAGACAATCTACTCCTAAAGATTTCCAAGCAGAGTCAACTTCTGGTCCTGCGCTTCGGCGGAAGATATTCTCTTTCAGAAGAGAGCCGTTGAATTTCTCTGATGTGAAGGAGATATCAACATCTTCAAGTAATGGAGCTGGAAATAATGTCAACCAATCAATAAAAAGTTTATATGGAGATCCATTACTTACAATAATTTGATATGTGGTTCAAACAGAATTGATCGGCGTTCAATATATGGTTTCTACCAATCCAGGCCCCCAAAATACCTGCGACAGCAAAGGTTGCGGCTCCCAAAGAGAGTATTCCTCCTAACGAGAACGTATACCTTCTTACCAACTTTTGGGAGTAAGTAGGACTTGATTCTAACGATTCACATTCTTCCGATTGAGGAAGCAGATTGAAACTTTGCCGCTTGTTAAAAAATCTCTGGATCATTTTCTTTGCTTCAACTTGGAAATCTTATTTTCTACAGCCAAACATGTAATCATTTATGAATATTTGCATCATCTCACGTTCGAGGTAGTTCGGCTCCACTTTCATAGAGTGTAAAAAGCAATATCCATGGCGTGATATACAGTGGCTTTGGGATATTGCAAGCTAAAGATGCCAAGCTAAGTCCTAATTTGGTGAGATCCGGGGAATGCTCAGCCCCTTAACCTTAGCATATGCACGCCGTCGGAGATCCTCTGAAAGAGAACGATGGCGACAGTAATCGCTTCTTTTTCCTCCCACAGCTTTCCAAGATCACTCGCGATAGATTTACATCAACGCCGCCAGCTGACAGCTTTCCCCCACCCCGTCTCGTTGGGACAAATCATATTCAATTAAAATCGGGACCTTAGATGTCATCGAAGAAAGAACGACATCGCCAAGCAGATCTAGATCTTACCCAAGGCTGAAGAAAGCTCTTGATTACCATATTTCGTTGCATGTTTTCAGCCATTTTCCAAACCCCCCTCATACTTTTGGTCTTGGATTCGTCTTCAACATCTCGCGCCCAATCTGCTTACCGGCAACACACCACATGTTCAACGCCCGCCAAGTTACTAAGTCCTGATTCAGGCGTGCCGTCTATATTCCTTATTTCCACACTCAGCGTCCGTATGATGGTCATCTCCAATGGTCTTCTTCAACAAATTTCGAGACACCCAAAGTAGTTACGGTGGCACCCTATACCACAGTTTTCCCCCCCACTTAGCGTAAAATTATGACTAGCAAGAACATTACTACTACAAAATCCAGAAATAAAGGCACAATTCCATCCCTCACTTTTCTCTTTTCGCTTCCGGTTGTGCACACGCTTTTGAACCAAATATCCCTCTTCATACCAGACTTGCTCCCCATCAGTCTATCTTTAGGTCATCATGAAGTTCACTATTCTTCCTCTGTTAGTGCTCGCTCCCGCTATCATCGCTGCACCAACTGCCGCCAACTATGGAAGCTGTATGTGCATCCCCAAGACTATTCCAGCGCGGGAAGCTCCGGTTAAGAATAGAAAAAGACTAACGGCTTTCTAGATGGTAGCTATGGAGATTATAAAGGAGTGACTGTCCCTACTCCTGTTGCAGTGCCCACCCCCGTCCCAACTCCAGCTGGAGGCTATGGGAGTAAGTCTCAAATACTCCCCAAATAAAGACCTTTGCTCGTATCCTCTGAGATCCTCCAAAGTAGACGAGTTACTATTTTTTGTTAGTGATATCAGAACTTATAGTTTAATTTCCCGGTCAATATAAGCGCTAATGTTAACGCTTTCTAGGTTATTCCTCCTACCCCAAGGCCGGGAGTTACGCGAGTTATGGCACCTACAAGAGAATTCTTGGAGATCTGGTCAATAGCATTTGGTCTTAAGCGTAAGTCCAGCAACTAAATTTTCATCATCTATAGTGACCAGATCAGCGAGGCTACAGCTTTCGAATAATGCTTTACCTAGCACCGATTCAGGGACATTGGTTTTAGTCATTGTCGAGAAATTTAAGCGAGAAAGAGAGAATATCAGTAGCTCACTACACCACTGGCTTGCGATAGTCTGGTCTTTCTTTACTAAATTAACAATAACTTTTTCTTCAAGAGTCTTCCAAGCGATCTCGGTGCGGGCCACTTCAACTCTTTGATCTTGGGTGACATGTTGTACAAGTTTCAGCTGAACATTGTTTCCGCTACCTATTTCACCATTGACTTCTATTTCATCACCACTAGACATTGTAAAATTTCTTAAATTTTCCTACTTTTCCTACATATGTTCAATTTCGGGCACAAGATAAATGAAAGTCATATATATCTCTTGCTTCCCAATAAAGGTCAACTGGGCAGTGACAGGGATAATGGAAGAAGTCTAAAGCTATCATCGAAGAGATCAGGAAAACCTAAATAGCGCAGTCATACGAGACAGAGAAATACTAATTTGAGGATCTATGGGAGCTCTGGCGAAAGAATCGGGTAGGCAGGTAATGAGATCACATCAATAGAATCTACGGTAGCATATGGAGCCGTCAGGGGAGCAGCCCTTGCTGAGATAGCAACAGCAGAGACAGTGCGAGTGCCGAGCTCAAGAAGAGACCGTTTGCTGCATGTTTATAACTCTTTATTTTCTATCTTCTCATGTTCTAAAGATATTTCTGTTTAACTTAATTTAGACGTCCTGTATGACTTCAAGATATCTGCTTTCATTTCCCACTCACTTCTCAATCTTTTGGACGCATGTTCTTGGGTCTTTCTCACTTCAAACCCCGCTTTACAACTAGAGCCACTCAACAACTTGATCTATTGATCAACACCCATGGTGGTCCTCTAGATAGTCCCAGTAACTTCAAACGGAGAGTGAGCAAATGCCAAGCAAAGACCTGGTCACCACGTGCTCCCAATTCAACGTTTGGCTAAATGTACCATTGAGCCGAATCATACGCTACAAGATATCTCCGAAACACAGCAGAAGGCTCAATATTAACTGCAGAGAAATTACTGAATAGGGAGGAAGCACTCCACCTCATTCGTATATGCACTCATACTCCTCACGTTGCCCGGCATTTAAACGTCAACACTTCCCCGGCTTTCAGCCTTCTCTCTTATTAATTGCTGCATCCATTTTACATAACTGTACTACCGCCTCATGTGCTAAAATCTCTCGGCATGACGCTGCATGGATCCAGAACCAATGTCAACAAGACCATGATATTCTCGTACGATCGGACTGAACTCCGGCCTTAAGATCCTGGATCTGACTTGCATCCGAGGCATGTTAACGATACTCTGCAAGGCAGAGATGATGACTTTCGTCTGATGTTATTGGGGATGGAATCATGCCTAAATTGAGGGTTGCTCTGAAAGTACTGTGCTCCATGCAGGCGTCTTCATTATTCACAAGGCAAAGGAATGTTACCCCGCATACCGCAGTGTACTTTTGATCCTCTAGAAGGCTCTTAGTAGCGCTTGGAGGTGAGAAGCATGCGATAGAACTGTGCATATAAGAAGTGCATTTCGGCCTCTCGAATAGCGATTCAACAGTTGCTTGAATTGAGATTCGAAATAGTCAACTAGACTTCACGTTCTGTGAAATAGGGGACAGGTACAAATTCTAGTGATCTTCCATTGTTTCAGGGATACTCAGTAGACCTTCAAGCAAGACCCTCTGTCCCCTCAGACTGCCCAAAATGGTATCTCTCAAAGGCGCCGTAGTCGCCGCATGCTCATGGAGCGCTAGCCGTGTTGATCTCTTCGGCCTTGATAGTTCTCAGGCTCTTCTCTGGAAATCTTGGGATGGGTCTGCTTGGAGTAGCTGGTCTTCCCTTGGCGGTACCTTCGAGGCCTTGCCAGCAGTCACTACTTGGGGTACAAACCGCATCGATGTCATTGGGACTGGAAATGACTACGGAGCCTGGCATAGATGGTATGATGGGTCCTCATGGTCTTCGTGGGAGAGCCATGGCGGGACTTTCGATAGTCCTATTTGCTTGGCATCTTGGGGTGTGGATAGACTGGGTAAATATTTACTTTTTCTTTGACTATCACAAGAGGGTTCTGATCCAGCTTGTAGATTATTTCGGCACAGGAGACGATGGCAGGGCGTGGCATGAGGCCTATAGTGACGGTTCCTGGGGACCGTACGAGACTCTTGGAGGAACCTTCATCAGTCCAGTGACGATCAATACTTGGGGATCCAACAATTTGGATTTCTTTGGCGTCGGAAATGACAATGCATGCTGGCACAAACATTTCGACGGAAGCTCTTGGAGCAGCTGGGATAGTCGTGGAGGAAATTTCATCGGCGAAATCCAAGCAATATCGATCTCGGTCAGCGTGATTGATATTGTTGGTATCGGATCGGACAGCGCCCTGCATCACGCTAAATACGATGGCTCGAGTTGGGGCGATTGGGAAAACTTGGGTGGTTCTTGGACGAGCACCCCGGCCGTGGCTGCCGCGGGAGGAGGATTTCATGTTTTCACTATCGGGAGTGATAATGCTATGCATCATAGAGCTTGGTCATCTTCCGGAGGCTGGGAGGATTGGGAGTCGATTGGCGGGAGCTTCTCAAGTGCACCTACCGTAGTTTCGACAACTGATGGCTTCCAATGTTTTGGACTGGGCACGGACAGTAATGTTTATCAAAAGACTTGGGGGCTGACTTCAGATTTTTCGAGCAGTTGGGTAGCAGTTTAATCACGTGCTCGTTGCCTTTTATGAAGGACGAGCAGGATTCGACCAGAACAAATGACTAAGGAGAAGAGAATGTACTTCATGGCAACTTCAAGATCCTAATTAGCATTACTAAACATTTCCAAATTAATCGGGCCCAAATGTGGATAATGTGACGCATTCAGACACATTTACAAGACATTTAAAGACGGTCACTGGACTTCTAAGACGAAACGGGTTTCTTTGTTCCTGGAATATCTTTGGCTTCGACTCTATCCTTAATGCCATACTATATTCTGACAGAGAATTTTTCGGGGTTCTGAGCGCGCCAACTACCCAACTCGAGGACCAATTTCTTCTACAGACTCTTCCAATCAAGCGCAATGAGATACCTCGACGCGCTCTGGAGACTAATAGATTACCTGCTTCTATGCCTCTTTATCGTTCTGTCCACCGCTCTCATACTTTCTAAACTTGATCCCGGGACTAGCCCCATTGATAAGGCACATGGCACTCACCCTGAGAGAAGATACAAACTGGAAGATATCGCACGGTCCAGCTCCAGATCTTCAATCACGGAATTTGGCAGCAGTAACTGGCTGAGAGTGACATTCTTTCGAAATTACGACTACACTATGCTTGGGAAGTTTGAGACTGAAACAAAACAATTGAAGTTTACGGAACCCGCGTCTGCTTACTTGAGCAACGAAGCAAAAGCTTCGAGGGGAGGTGCGTATCAGACGATCATGATCCCGATGAAGACTTCAATAGGGATGTTTCAGGAAGGAAGTGGCGGAGTAAATATGAGAATGGGGCCTGCCCAAATATCTTGGAAATCTGTACTCGTTGTCTCGGCATTGGGACTTGGTGTTGTGGCTTTGGTTCTGTTTGCGGTCACGTATTGATTGCTGCGGCCTTGGGGAGAAAAAAAGAAAAGAAAAATTTACAGGAACACTACTTATAGGCTTTATTGCTTCAAACAATTGTTTCCGGCCAGATTTAATTTTGGTGAAATGTTTGCGTCCAAATCCGAATTCAGTGATAGACAACAGAGCCTTTGTACTCGATTCACCTTTGTTTGGTACAACGGTTAACTGTGAATCATCGACATCAATTCCTTTCTAGCTTCTTCAGAATCAATCTAAGCTAAATACTTCCCTCGGTACGCAGCTCAAAATCAATCAAGATGGGTCGCTGGGTTACATTCATTCTGTTGGCAGTGCTTTTATACCTTGCGGGCACCTATCAACGGACGAAACGATGCCAGCAAGAATGGGATGCAGCACATCCTTATAGTTTCACCGGAAGAGAAGAAACTCATGATCCCAAGATCCCATTTTCCCTGAGATCGACCCCGGCCGCCAAAGAAGCAAAGCCTTCCACCGATCCACTCGTACATTTCGGAGAGACGCCGAATGCTAAGATTGCGAAACCAAAGATTGACCTCACAGAGAAGAAATCTTATCCAGCAGCAAGAGAAGGGAAGATTACAGTCAAGAAAACATTGTCGGACCCCACGACTACTACCAGCGCCGCCCCAGTCGTGACCCCATGGCTGTCAGAGCGAAGACCGATGTATAGCATATTTGGCTATGAGATCTTCGGGCAATCCTCTCAGAGGCCAGTGCCAGATAAACCAATACATATTGATGGCAATGAAGAGCAAGAGCCGTCAAGAGAGACCAGAAAACCATCCTTCAACTGGCCCTGGAGAGATCCGAGGTAGTTAAGATGTCCTCGAGATCCAATTGTTCAAATGGACCAGTCGCTCAAACCACAAAATATTTCACTCATCTTCTCGCAATTGTTTTCGCGATATTTTCCCATACACCAGCATTCGGCCCCTTTAAGCCGACTCCTCCATGCACGCCGAATCGTTTCACTGCATTCCCCATCCACCACGGCCTCTTTGGGTTTGTTTCTTTCGTATCTCGAACATAGTTCACCATTCCGAAGCGCTCTTTCACACGACGAATATCTCCCATTCTGACAGCCGAGATCCGTGGTCTTCCGAAGAAGTTCATGGTTGTGATATCTAGTTGTGCGTCTTTCGGGAGCGTTTGCGTGTATCGTTGAAGGATATCACTGGAATATCGGGCGAAGGAAGGAAGTCGCACATGAATATTCGCAACGAAAGGGCTAGATATGTAGCTTACAAATACCAATGGTACCACACCTGAAAGCAAGACTTTGAGCTATTAGCCTCGAATTTTGAAATCTTACCATCACGTGACTAGTATTTGGAGCTTTTAGCTCATCGAGTTTGAGGGAGCTTACCAGCAACAGTTGCCCATGGCTTCTGTTCTTCTGCATACCAATGTGTTGGTGCTACGACCAAACAAAAGAAAGAGAAAATAAAGATAGTTGTGACTCTCAAGCATCCCAAAAAGACGGAGCGTCCTGTTCCAGCGTGATAGATTAACAGGCGCTCAGGAAAGACTAGTCTAATGGTCAGAGAATTGATTGAATGCTATTTGACGGAAGAAACTGACCGAGTTTTCTAGTGCTCTTGTGAGGTACTGAAGGTGCGTTATTGCTCCGAATACTGCTCCTTCTGAGCGGTTGAATTGAGAACTTCCGAGGGCATATATGAGGTATTGAGAAACGAGTGATAAGCGGCGCACGCCGTAAGAGCATTCTTGCGGGCAATATCATTTTCTCTCTTAACCTTCAAAGGAGGAAGTGGCGGGGGGCACGTGTCGATCAAGGCTGGGCTCTCCAGCTGGTTCATTGGTGACTTCTTGTTATCATTGTTCGAAAATAAGGGAATCAGATGAATTGAGCAGCGTGCAAGAGAACCGAGTCCACAAGGAAGAGCTACTAGTATGTCGAGATTATACACTTTAAACGCGTTAGCCGCTCTGACGCGATCTACCGCGGTCTCGCATTTATCCAAAGTGACAGATCCCCCGAGTCGGAATTTTACGATTATTGAGTGCAAACCAATTATGATCTTGCGAAAAGCAGTCAATGGAAGATCAGGCCTTGCCTAAAGTTTAAGACAATGGCATTGCCCCCTTTACAGGCATTCCTGTTGCTCATTTGCGCCTTCCTTGCCTTCGATGCCACAGCTTACACTCCCCTCTCTGACTCGACACTCAACAACCTCCCTGCAGCAGGCACAGACTTCGATATCAAGAATGGTCAAATATTGTCACCAATTCTGATACCTCGAGTGCCAGGAACACCGGGATCTCTAGCGGTTCAACAGCATTTTGTGGACTGGTTCACGGCGAATCTCCCTAAGTGGAATATCGAGTTTCAGAATTCGACGTCGAAGACACCTGCGACTGGCGATCAACAAGTGCCTTTTGCGAATATCATAATTACACGCGATCCGCCATGGACAAAACCTGGGGATGTGGGGAGATTGGCTCTAGTTGCGCATTATGACAGCAAGCTATCCCCGGCTGGATTTATTGGCGCAACAGATAGCGCTGCTCCATGTGCTATGATTATGCATGCAGCACGAAGTGTTGACGAGGCTTTGACGAAGAAATGGGAGGCGATGGTAGCAGATGGAACGGGCGGGAATGGGATGGAGGAGGAGAAGGGTGTTCAGATTCTACTTCTTGACGGAGAGGAAGCATTCTTGAGTTGGACAGACAGTGATTCGCTTTACGGCGCAAGGTACGTTCTTCTACGGACCTAATCTCAAGGAACATTCAAGCTTACCCATATAGATCTCTTGCCGAAGAATGGGAATCATCGCCCCACGTTGCGCTCTCGACATACCGCACAGCACTTAGCTCAATCACTCTGTTCGTCCTCCTCGACCTCCTTGGCTCGGAGAAACCCAAAATACCATCCTACTTTGCAACCACACATTGGGCATATCAAGAATTAGCTAGCATCGAAATGCGATTGCGATCTCTGGGACTTCTCCAGTCAAAACCCGACAACCCTTTCCTCCCAGAGAGCAACAAAGACTCAAATAATTTCCAAGCGCCATGGGGTGTACAAGACGATCATATCCCATTTATGGCGCGCGGCGTGGAGATTTTACATATTATACCAACGCCATTCCCACGGGTTTGGCATACAATAAATGACGATGGAGAGCATTTAGATCTCCCAACAGTGGAGGATTGGTCGAGAATAGTTACTGCATTTGTAGGGGAGTGGATGGACTTGGAGGGTTATTTTCCACCTAAGGCACAAGCCGAAGCAAAGGTTAAGGAGAAAAGGTCTGTCACTAGTAAGACTGAGCTGTGAGTTGAAATGCGTCCTCTAAATGGGCTCAGCTTATTTTTGTAATATAGAACCAATGGAATATAAGACTATCAGACATAGAAATTTGGACATATCTTCCCTTGCTTGTTCTATATGTGGCTCGATAGCAACAGACCTAGGTGATGCATAATTCGACAATGGGCTGTGATCCTTATCTTCCTAATACGCCAGATAGAAAGATTTGAATGTCCCAAAAGTGTTAACGCAATCAGAATAGCTGCAACCTATTGTCAAGGGCTAAATGCCTCAATATTCTTGAGACAGTCTGAATTGCTGCATTTCATTATCTCCCATTTTCTCAGTCACTAATGCAGCATCCATCCTTTCATCCCATGGCCTTCCACATAAACACATTCCCTACACTTTACCAGCTGTCATCAACCCAATCACTGTCATTTCTTTGCACTGTCACTACATATCCAGGCCCCATCAAAACCAAGACAATTCTTCACAGTGAAAATTCAAATTTCTTCCCTGTTCAGAGGAAAGCTCTGCACCAAAAAGTTCTATGGAGTACACTGCTGCTGCTTCCGTCTCCTCTCATGGCATCTTGGCACCTGTTTCATTCGTTGTCGTTTTTTGACAACGAGGCTTAGCTGGTCTTATATACACCAATTTTCTCTCCAAAGATTCATATCCAGTAGTGTTACAGTCATTCCCGTCCCATCTTCCAAGCCATATGTCCATTGAAACTAAATGATTTTTGCTGAGTGATGATTCACCCCCACAAACCTCCGCACTCAGATACGCAAGGAAGTCAGAATTTGTCAGTTCCACGAGGAGTGAATGCAGAAGCTCAGACCGTCTAGATGTGCAACGAACTCAGAGTCTGAGTAAATAAAGGAATGAAGCTTGAACCTCTCATTTGTCAGACATGCAACGAAAGCGAAGTATAAATGAGGGGAATGGAGAAGCTCGGACTATTGCCAAATGCAGATGTACAACGAAGCCAGAATCTATCAGTAAATAAGGAGTGAATGTGAAAACTCAGACCGTCCAGATGTGCAACGAAACCTACAAGACCTACCTAATATATCCTGAATCCACCACAGCTAGAGAGTCATTCTCTGTCCTAGCAAACTATTTAAGCTACCCCTATTGCTGCTTTCTACGGCTCCGTGAACAACAGGTGAGGCTCAAGATCGGATGAGGGTGGTATTTGGAGGAGGGAAGCCTCGTATGTAATTTCTGTGAGAGAGATATTGTTTATTGGTTAGACTCCTCCACACATTGGGTGGTTTCTTTGCAGAATAAGGTATTTTTCTTGCCCTATCAATTTTTAAGGTGCTGTCAATCTGACTATTGTTGTCACATATTGCGCTGAGGCCAAGAAATGAATTGAGGATATTGAGTAAAATTTTACTGAATGTCGCCGGTCTAACATAAAAATTTACCACCATAATGCACCAAAACACCCTGCATAAGATGATCATTTTTCATTTCCAATTCCTCATCCCCTGTCATCAGAACATCCGTGCGTGCATCATAAACCCCATATCCCATAGCCTACGCGTCATTACTCAAACAGCCGTCTTCTCACTCTCCTCATCTGCCCCTTTCCGCTTCGCATATTTCTCTGCACTCAACTCATGCCCAACCGCACTCTGCAACGGACACCCACTATGCGGCAAATGATCGCCACTCATCTTGCTTCCTTTCGCTGGACTCGCGATCTTTAAATCCTCACCACTATCTTCTGGTCCGCCATCTAGCCCATCAATCACCGCCCCACTATCCCGACTCCCCACCACCCCTTCTCTATCAAGTCTCCTACCCCTGCCTATAGGCCCACCAGCTTCCATCGCCGTAGCCAAGCCGCCGAGATCAAATGAGACTTCGACGTCGCCTTCACCAGTAAGGTACAGGTACCAGTAGATGGCGCCCACGAAAAGACCACCGCCTACCATATTGCCAAGCGCAGTCGGAATAAGCGATTTCCAAATGTAATAGCCCACGCCAAATGGCGCGCCATTCCAAATCCCAATAGGAACGAAGAACATATTCGTAACAACATGATCCTGGGCCAGCGCCACAAAAGTCGCAGTCGGGAACCAGATTGCTATAATCTTGCTATTGATTTCTCTTGCAGAGATGGACAAAAAGACAGCCATGCATACCAGCAGTTGGCGCCGATGCCTCGAAGGAAGATTTGTTGCCAGCCTGGGTCGCGAGTTTTCATGATGGCGAAGTTGATGGTTTCTTGGCGGTATGCTGGTATGTCGGTGAGAGTGCCCCCGTAGCCAATGATGATGGCCATGAAGAAGAGCATTCCTCCTAGATTGCCGAAGAAGGATACGAACCAGGAGATGAGTACATCTTTGATGGAGATGCGGCGGTGCAAAAAGGCGGTTGTCATGAACATGATGTTTGATGTGAAGAGGTCGGCACCTGTGAGAACGATCATGACGAGGCCGATGGGGAACATGAGGGCGCCTATGGTTTTAATCAGGCCGGGCGCGTGTTCTTGATACCAGGGTGCTGTGTTAGTAGAAAGGAGGACTGCGCAGCTGTGGAGATGTTAGTATTTGCATTTGAAACAAAGGATTGGATGCCCATACCCAAATCCAAGAAGAGGGCCTGCCATTACTGAGTTGAAGAATAATTTGTCCAGCCGCATATGAGCTTTCTTGGTCCCTATTCGGCTGACCAGCTCTACTGTTTGTTGGGGCGTGAATGCGTCCATTTTGAATTTATGGCCCTCGACGGGTTGTTGGGCCAGGGAAGGTGATAGACTACGGGAGTTCCTGGCTTCAAGATCTCAAGGCCGCTGTTCTAGGTACTAAAGATTGAGAAGGCAAACGGAGATAAAAGGAAAAATAAATAATACAAGCTCAAGAGCAGCGTTTGAGTGGTTTGAGATAGGCAAGAGACTTTCAAGTAGGTTCGTCTATATCAACTATTCTATACCAAATACCATGTTCTAATAGAAAACTCGGAGAACTTCTCCTTTACTTGAAAGGGATAAGCAATTAGCGAATATAGATAAGCATCCGGATTTAAATTAAGTTCCAAAAATGCCATCTCAGAAAAGAATATCGATCTCCTGGATCGGAAAAGTGACGTCAAATTCAATGAAATCTAGGGAGAGTTGTACATCTCTTTCGCCTCTCTGTGGATCTTTGGAATTTCCTCCCACCTTTTGTGCCATTCCCTGCGATTGATATCTGTATCAAACGCATAAGTTCGCTGAAAGATAAGAAAAAAGATGCTCTGTGGTTGAGGTATATAGCGCCAACACCAGAGCCTCTTAGGGGTGGGGCTAGGGAGCGTCTTATCATGGATCGACATAGTTTTAAGTTCAACCCAAACGTCATGCGGTTCTTTTGCGCCGTATTTATCGAATTTTGGAGGCATATAACGTGGAAATTAGTTCTGGCAAGCTTTGATGGCATGATATTGCGGCTGTGGCATCTCAATCCCAACTTTGCGGATGCTGTGAAACGCGATCAGTTCCTGCAAGATCGCCCGAGTGATTTGGCGATGAAAAATCGTCGCGGGAGCCTAATTATCGGCAGCCTATTTAGACCCAGTGGGCTGAAAGGGGTTTGTTTAGCCTGGGTCATCTGGAGGCTCCCGATTTGAATGATGGTTCAGTCACGTGATTGAAGAAACGTGCTTCGAGGTACAACATCGATGGAAATGGCCATCCAAGTGGTTCTTGATAGCTAGACGACACTTAGTTTGAAGTAAAAAAAAAATCTTTTTCATTCGAGAAGTTGCGTCAAAGGAGAAATTTGCGGCTCGCTGAAACAAGGGGATTGATATTTGGACAAGGAGTTGTGGTTTGAAAACTACAAGGAGGATCAAAACATTTTAAATCCAAAATCCGACAAACGTAAAGAAATTTCAAGTAGCCACTACCGTTATAATTTCTTTCCTACCTATTGTCTGCAATTCTGTGAGGTAGGCTCGCGTGCTTTCACAGTAACCTCAGTGAATCATACACAATACTATTGACACAGTCCTATTGTGACTATGACAATGCTAATCGAACCTTATATTAGGATGAGGAACAACTCAATCCATAGAAATTTCCAACCCTATCATAAGCAATATGATGCAGTAATGGGAAGTATCCATAGCCGGTTGAACGATAAAGGTGTGGCTAATCGACACCAATGGTTATGCTCTGCTTCATGGCAGACAAGCAGTAGAATCTTACACTTACTTCTTTCAGAAATGAACGGATCGACCGACCAGCACGTAAAAAGAACCCATACGACTTCACTGCTGCGTTCAGCATGTGCCACCTCTGTCGCAAGCTCGACACTTTACGGGGCTTCGACTCCAAAGCAACAAAGCCGATTCTCATTGTTCTTTCAAAACTTCACAAATTTGCTGAGCCACGAATGGGAGATATGTGGTTGTGGCGCTACGATGAGACTACGAAATTTCGCAAACTCTTAGGTGGACTACAGAAGGCTCTTCCAGCAGTAGCAGCATTGAAGGCCATGCTAGACGATGTTGATCAAGAGATCATACACATCAAGAAGAATATGCCAGATCATCCGCCACGTAATAGTACGGGACGATGGAATAAGCTCAACACTTCCATTGCTCCAGATCAAAGCTCAAGTATTCGCTTCAAAAGAGAACTCCACCTCGAAAAGGAATCTCGCCGAGCCAGGAAAGGAAGTGAACAAACAAAGAAGCAAAGCAATGATTCATCTCAAGGTACGCCACCACCAGAAGAGAGCAGCGATATAGATCCTCCTACTGCTCGGATCGAACAATCGATTCGTCTAGTGGAAGATTGGATTTCAAAATGTGATGCTTCGACTGCAGCTTTTGGTTCCAAGGATGATGATAGCAAATCGATGGTGTCTGTTGCTTTCGGTGGCATTGTCGAAAGACCAAAGATTGAAAGTGCTGCACTTTGGAAGAAGATAGACATCAGGAGTTGGAAGGCTTCTAAGGGACGATCGACTAACAAGAGTATCGGAAGCTTCAACAATTACAAGCCACCAGATACTCAGCTCAGCAATTGTGTTTATGATAAACCTTTGGTCAAACTCGATTTGGATATGCGAATTGTAGGACAAGCTGTAGAAATTGGTTCGCGACAGAGCACTAAGGGTAGGATGATGGGCGACCTCAGGTCACTGCTCCGGCATAAGAAAGCTGAGAAGTTGAGCAAAAGGCGCGACATTTCCATCACGGACGCTATTCAGATTCTTGAAGTATGTTCCTTCTCTAACCATTTTCTTAGGTGGATCTTCCATTCCTCTTCTTACCCAATACTAAAACAAAGATTACGCAGGAGAGAAAGACCCGTCATGACCAGAAGTACATGATGACAGGAGGCAGGAGCTGCTTGTCGATTGCAACTTCTTTGGAAAGTGTCATACATAGTAGTCAACCGCGAACAAGCCTTGAAAGTAGTGCACGAGATTCAGTGTCTTTGAACGGGAGCGACGTTCAGAATTGCTTGAATGAGATCGCAGGTCAATCAACAGAGGGAGGAAATTCGACTTCAACATCACTAATGAGTAGTCGTCCGTCACCTCTGAATATTGGGAGTATTTTAGAACAATCGCCACCTTCAACCTACGAGCGGTCAAGGAGATATAATGATCCTAGTAGCTCATCAAAAGGAGCCTCGAATACGCGTCGATCGACTCAGACATCCTTTCCAGGAACACCAATAGCTACAGGGGGCGCCTCATCACCTGCATCGACTGGCGAGGTTCCCAAACTGCGAAGAGAGACGCGACAAGTCTCAGATCGTCCGAGAATAATGGGGAACTCGCCGCTCATCAAAGCTGCTCATACCGGTCAGGATGTTGTCGACTTGCGGGAAACTAATGTCTCTAATCGAAAGAACAGAACACACCACGGAAGTCCCGACCTTGTCCGGATAACTTTGCCAGAGCTCGGTGTGTCAGAAGCTGTCTTAAATAGCAGAAGGAGACGTGCGGAGCGAGCAGCGAGCGGAAAGGTCTCCAGTACTGAGGAGTATCGACGTGATGAGAGAGAGAAACTGTGGTCATCACAAAAGCCGTGAGTATAATATCAATATCAATGTATATGTACACCAGCGTGGTCGTTCCGTAGTACATAGCAGTGTGTATATCCGCCCGGTTAGCAATAAAAGCCATCCTTTACAAAAGCACGAAGCTCTAACGCTTAAACAGGCATTAACTGAATAGAAAGTCGAGGAGCTCATTATACCGTAAATCTCACAGGTAGGCTTTTCTCCTGTACTAGTAGTGTGGCCAGAGAATTCATGGCTTTAGAATGGCCATATATCTAGAAGTGGGCAAAGTAGATTCTGGTATTGAGTATTAAGCCAACCTTTGGTGATTGTACCAATTAGATACAGTATACATAATTAAGGAGAATGTCTCACCGCAGAAAAAAGCTGATAGGTGAGATTCTTAATGTTACTGGGGTTGTGAGGTGTGAGAGATTAGGAGGAGGCCCGAGCCCATTCACGCGACCGAACACGCTAGTGCTCCAGCGCGTCTCCCCCAGAGTCCCTGCCTCTTGGTATTTCCTTGATAATCACCAATCTTCAACCCAAACATCTGAGGACCTTTATCTTGTGTATCTCTGTCTCTCCTAGATTGGTTTTTCTATATAACCAACGTCATAATGGTGAAGGCAGAAAGATCAAGCGCCACTCCGGCACCACCGTCGTTGAAAAAGCAGACCTCTACTTCTGGGTCCAAGAACGGATCGATCCTCAGTTTCTTCTCAAAAGCTCCCAATGGCACACCGAATGCATCGACGGGAGTCTGGAACTCGAGCTCCGAGCCCAAGGGCGTTAATATTATGGCAAAACCCAACGTCCCCCTGAAGAAGCCTGCTTTTAGGAAAACCGCGTCCAAGAGCATGACGCCTGTCCCGAGCAGTGATGCGATGGGCCCTTCCAGTTCCCAGGAGAATGAGAACGGTGGAGTTCCAGAAGAGGTAGAGACTGGCCTGCCATCGCCTACGACACCTGCTAAGAGAGTTGTTGCGCAGGAACTCAATAGCAATGTCACGGCCTTAGGAAGCAGTCCATCCCGGAAGGTTCGTGTCAAATGGTCTTTCATTTCAAGACGCATGGCTAACAATTCAGTCTAAACAGGCCAAAAAGATTGTGAGCTACGCAGAATCAGACGACGATGAGGACGAGGACGCATTCGATCCTGCCGGCATATTGACTCAGAAAAGAAAGGCATCCCGAAAGCCAGTGGTAGAAGAAGACGACGACGAAGATGATGCCTTTGTGGGTGGCCTAGATGTTGTTGATGATGATGGTGAGGGCCCTTGTGGTGTGTGGTACATAAAAGTTTTATTGACGTTCTGTAGAAGAAATGGACGACTTCATTGTCGAAGACGACTCCGATGCTCCAGTCAAACCTTCAAAGAAACGAAAGCGTCCTACATCCACAGCAAGCTCTCGAAAACGGTCGAACGTCACTCCGCCAAAACCCCATGAGGAGGAGGAAGACGAAGAGGAAGAAGATATGCCCATTCCAGGAGTATCAACGGCCCAACAATGGAAATATGATCCGGAGAATACCCAACCGTTTCAACCAAGGTCTACGAATGCTCCCAAAACTCCTATATCGGATAAAAAGAAGACCAAGGAGAAAGCTCACAAGTCAGAGCCGGAAAAGAGATATCCTTGGCTGGCAAATCTCATGGACATGGACCGCAACCCTCCTGGACATCCTGATTATGATCCAAGAACCGTATACATTCCTCCTAATGCGTTTGCAAACTTCTCCCCTTTTGAAAAGCAGTACTGGGAAATCAAGCAGAAATTTTTCGACACTATTGTCTTCTTCAAAAAGGGGAAATTCTACGAGCTATATGAGAATGACGCTACCATCGGTCACCAACTCTTCGATTTAAAGCTCACAGACAGGGTCAATATGCGAATGGTAGGCGTTCCAGAGATGTCTTTAGATCACTGGGCAAATCAATTCGTGGCAAAGGGCTATAAGATTGCCAGAGTGGATCAATGCGAATCTGCTTTAGGTAAGGAAATGCGAGAGCGTGAGGATAGTCAAGGACCTCCGGGGAAAGGAAAGAAGAAGGCAGACAAGATTATCAAACGTGAACTCTCGTGTGTGCTTACAGGAGGTACTTTGGTCGATGGCAGTATGTTGCAAGACGATAACGCAACTTTCTGCGTTGCTATCAAGGAATCAATAGTTGATGATCTACCTACATTCGGAATTGCATTCGTCGATACTGCTACAGGTCAATTCTTTCTCTCGGAATTTGTCGACGACCTCGATCTGACCAAGTTCGAAACCTTTGTTGCTCAGACAAGACCACAGGAGCTGTTGTTAGAGAAGTCTTGCATTTCTACAAAAGCCCTACGAATCTTAAAAAACAACACGAACCCAACGACAATTTGGAACTATCTCAAACCTGGTAAAGAGTTTTGGGATGCTGATATTACCCGACGGGAACTTGATTGCAGTGGCTACTTCGTGTCTGGGGATTCTGATGGAGAAGAGGCATGGCCAGAAAAACTCCGTGAAGGCAGAAATAAGGACCTTATCATGTCTGCTTTTGGTGCCCTGGTGCAGTACTTAAGGACTTTGAAGTTGGAGCGAGATCTTCTAACTCAGGGAAATTTCTCCTGGTATAGCCCAATTCAGAAGGGCACAACTTTGGTCCTCGACGGCCAAACACTTATCAACCTTGAAGTCTTTGCCAATACTTTCGACGGTGGTTCGGACGGAACGCTCTTCACAATGCTAAATCGCTGCGTCACGCCTTTCGGGAAGCGCATGTTTAGACAATGGGTTTGCCACCCGCTCGCTGATGCTAAAAGGATCAACGAACGCTTAGATGCCGTCGACATGTTGAATGGAGACCGAAAAGTATGTGATGATTTTACGGTCTCAATGACAAAAATGCCTGATCTGGAACGACTCATTTCCCGCATACACGCTGGAATCTGCAAGGCTGAAGATTTTGCTCGGGTCATCGACGGTTTTGAGCAGATTGAGTATACGATGTCTCTCCTTGGTGCTTTCGGTGGCGGCGACGGCATTGTTGACCGCCTGATTGATGCAATGCCGGATCTTGCTACGCCATTAAAGTGGTGGAAGACAGCCTTTGATAAGGCAAAGGCAAGAGACCACAAAATTCTAGTTCCAGAACCCGGCGTGGAGGAGGAATTTGACGCCAGTCAAGACCACATACTTGAGATCAAGAATGAACTCGAAGAATTGTTGCAGAGCAAGCAAAAGGAGTTGCGGTCTAAGAACATCAAATATACTGACATAGGAAAGGAAATCTACCAACTCGAGGTTCCAGTCTCCATCAAGGTTCCTAAATCTTGGAAGATGATGTCTTCAACGAAAGGAGTCAAACGCTACTATTTTGACGAATTGTCGAGGTTGGTCCGTGATCTGCAAGAAGCTCAAGAGACCCATGCGCAGATAGTAAAACAAGTTGCTAGCCGAATGTATTCAAGGTTTGATGAGGACTACACGACTTGGCTAGCCGCTATCAAAGTCATTGCCCAGCTTGATTGCTTGATCAGTCTTGCTGCCGCATCCGCATCTTTGGGAGAACCAAGCTGCAGGCCTAAGTTTGTTGAAGGGGATCGGAGTGTCGTCGAGTTTGAAGAACTCCGACACCCGTGTGTCCTTCCGAATGTTACGGACTTCATTCCTAATGATGTGAAACTTGGTGGAGATGAGGCAAACATCAACCTGTTGACTGGTGCGAATGCTGCCGGAAAGTCAACAATCTTGCGAATGGTATGTGTCATCCTTCCCCAACCTAGAACTCCCAACTAAATTTTCTAGACCTGTGTCGCAGTCATAATGGCACAAATTGGTTGCTACGTCCCGTGCATCTCTGCGACCCTGACTCCTGTTGACAGGATCATGTCTCGCCTTGGTGCAAACGATAATATCTTTGCCGCGCAATCAACCTTCTTCGTAGAGCTTTCCGAAACCAAGAAGATCCTATCCGAAGCTACCCCTCGCTCTCTCGTCATACTTGACGAGTTAGGTCGCGGCACATCTTCTTACGACGGAGTAGCAGTGGCACAAGCTGTTCTCCACCATGTTGCAACACACATTGGCTGCGTCGGCTTCTTTGCTACCCATTATCACTCACTCGCCACCGAGTTTTCCGGCCATCCCGAAATTGCACCAAAGAGAATGCAGATCCACGTCGACGATGACAACCGCCGTGTCACCTTCCTTTACAAACTCGAAGACGGCGTTGCAGAAGGCAGTTTCGGTATGCATTGCGCAGCTATGTGTGGCATTCCATCCAAAGTCATCGATAGAGCAGAGGTAGCAGCCAAAGAATGGGAGCATACCTCTCGATTAAAGGAGAGTTTAGACAAGGCGAGGAGTGGGTGTTATATCCCGCTCGGAATGCAGAGCGATATTTCCTGGATCTTGAGGGAGGCGATGAGTGAGGAGGGTGTGGAAGAGAGGGGACTGAATGTTTTGATGAAGGCTATTGAGGCTTTGTGAAAAGTTCGAGCGTTTGTAGCACTACTGCGGGAGTTGAGATTTGCTTCTGAGCGATTATAGCTGGGCTGCAATTATATTTAGGGCGATGGCATCAAGAGATTTTTGGGGTGCTTTGAGCGAGATCAATGTTCATTCTAGCTGTTTAGATCTGTAATATATATTCGACTTTGTCAATCATTGATCTTAAGGAATCACAGATAGTAGCATATCTTTAAATGAGCACGCGATAAGCTCATCTACATCAAGGTTTTAGTGCATCAATCCATCTATACGTCTACCAAACAGAATGCAAATCGAGTCAATGCTCACTCCACTTTTCTTCCCTCTCTCTGCTTCTCACTTCGCAAGATTTATATAGATCTTCACCTCAACCTCATTACTCCATCCACTTTCCAACTCCAACTCCTTCCACGCTCTCTCAACATCGATTTCTAGAACATGCTCGTCGGTTTTACTAACGCTAACTATGTGTTCTGGAACTACTTTACCGAGAATGGTGATTAGGGTGCTAGAGGAGAAGGGAAGGTGGGGTAGGTGGGATATGTAGATTCCTGATGACAAAAAGAATTAGTGTGGCTGTTGGAGAATTGGAGAAGGAGGAAAAGAGAGGTGG
>Ga0182030_10009110_pt1 | contig 20386 bp, 25 predicted proteins | sample 812S3MmetaG_FD_121299 | JGI IMG/M metagenome (GOLD analysis project Ga0182030, IMG submission 121299) | Permafrost microbial communities from Stordalen Mire, Sweden - 812S3M metaG (Illumina Assembly) | ecosystem: Environmental > Terrestrial > Soil > Wetlands > Permafrost | place: Sweden... | reverse complement strand
TGATTAATAATGGTTTATCGTTTTTACTAATCTGTTCTACAAAATGTCTAGCGAAGAAGAACCTGTGTATCTTGAGACAGGAGACAAACTCTCAGTGACTTTCAATTATGACTTTGATGAACATATATGGAGTGAATCATAATGAGCAAACATTTGCTCATCATACTGTGTTATAACATGACTATTCCTTTGAAAATAGATTCCGTTCCATACAATAACTTGTATACTGCTTCATTTGCATCATCATATTTCTCTAATTCTTTCATATAAACGTTAAAATTGAGAGATCTGGTACGTTTCGATCCAAATCTGATGTCAAAATGAATGAAATGAGAACCTGCAGTTGTCAAACACATATATAAGTCTGGACTATCATAGAAAATAGTTTGTGCGACACTGCATTTCTTAGTTTGGAAATTTCCTGCTATTTCAACTTTGAACGATCCCTTCTCATTAAGAATTTCGGTCATATACTTTATGACTACCAACAATCCTTGAAATAGCCCGTTTTCCTCACTTAGCTTATTTCGAACTAGCCTATCATATTCACAACTAATTGCTAATGAATTGTGATTCAGGTAATCAAGAAACACTTCTTCTGTCGTTTAGATTCTAACGAATCTAAGATATATATTCATTTTTGTTTATCAAAACAAAAATTACTCATTATTAGATGAACATCAATATAACCAAGACAAAAACAGTCACTGCGATCATTGATGATGTTCCGGGCGCTGTAGTCTTGTTGTTAGAAGTAGTTGTTGCACCATTTGTTGTGGTAGCAGATGGTGTACATACCCATTCATAACTCTCCAATGAAAATGATGGAGTTGGAGTTCCAATGGTACAAGATCCAGACGCAGACGCACTAGTTACTCCACAACCAAAACAAGTTGCATTGCTTCCTCCACAAGATGTGATTGTTTGAGCATTACAATTCAAACTATATGTGGATTGTATCCAATAACCCGAACACTGGTTATTAGGAGCACTAATCACTGCAGTTGGATTACCTGTACAAGTTGTACTAGCACTCCATCCTGACACATAACCCCATGTAGGAGTAGGAACAAATTGCTCACAGACTGTTATACTTCCAAACAAACCACCGTTATTTGTACATACTGCTGATGGAATACATGTAGTTGGAAATGTCACAAACCACGATGTCGAACTAATAGAACATGTTGTGCTTTGAGAATAAGCTTGCTGAATTTGAGCAGGTGGAAATGAAAGAACTCTATTGTTGGTTTCGTCAACCACAAATAGTTGATTAGAATGTGAAAGAATCTGACTTACAGAGAAGAAAGATGTAGCACTAACACCATTGTTAGTACCATATGTTGCTGTAGGTGTAGTACTACTTTGAGAGAAAGCCAAAATAGTACCAGGCCCGCATGAAATGAAGAGATTTCCATTTTCGAACGCCAATGCATATGGACTTTCTATAATCGTATTTTGTCGAACATTAAATGAAGAGGGACCATATAATAGAGTCGCAACACTTTGTCCTGCTGGAAACCCAACAACTCTGTTATTGTTTGAATCTGATATATATACATTTTTGTTTGCATCAAGCACGATAGCTCCTGGAACATTGAGACTGGAAGCATTTGGAGGATTCAAAACTGTAGTGATACTTGAACAAATTCCATAGATCATCTTAGCAGTTGTAGTCTGAAAAGCAAAAACCATCACCCTATTTCCACCTATATCAGTGACATAGAGATCATTGTTCGACTGATCAATATAGATGTATTGAGGAGTAAATTGTAAATTACCACACGTGCTACTAGTTTTTGAAGTAAAGATAGTTTGTCCAATAACAAAACTTGCCGTGGTTTGTCCAGACGGAAAAACTAATACTCTTAGACAACTTTGATCGGCAACATATAAGTTGTCCAAATTATCAATCGCTATACCCATAACATCTCCAAAGGTTGTACTTGTACAACTAGTAAATGTTCCTGAAACAAGGTTGGTTTGACCTATAACTAATGTTGCAGCATTTGCATTGATAGATGGATAAATAAGCACACGATTGTTAGCTCTATCACTGATATACATTTTTCCTGTAGAGTCAAATGCTACTCCTGTAGGAAAGAAAAAAGTCGAAGAAGAAGTTCCAGCAGAACTTGTCACAAAGCTGTCACCTTGACCATATACATTTGTGGCTGTATTTAGTGGAGATCCCTGAGAAAGGAATCCGTGAGTGAGAAAAAAGATCAAGAGCAAGATCATTTTCTTTTATTTAGCGAAAGATTTTTTAAGGCCAGAATGCATGAAATGGCATGTGATCGTATCAAAATTATCGAGGCTATCGTAGATTCTTTTTGTATGAGTTTGAGGAGTGGGGATTTACCGAGGAGATCAAAAAAGTCTCGCTTACTTTTGCCAAAATCGTCTCTTATACGATGTGTGTTTGTGGTAGGTTTACTAGTCTACCTATTGAAAATGGGCAGGATTTTTTGAAAGTGGTACAAAGGCTCTCGTAGCAGAGTTACCGGAAAACACATACTCGATATATACATACTTTCATTTGAAGATTGGAGCCTCCAAGTCCCGGCTTCCTCAGACTTCAAGAAGCCTTACAGAAGGATCACTGTTTGTCACAAAATCTGAAATTCCAATTCGACTTATTTTAATGATCCTTTGATCAATAAAACAATAACAGATGTTTCTCTTGCTATTATTATTCACACTAACATCTGGCGATAAATCTTTTATGAGAGTGATTACCATTGAGCATCGCGGTTGTGCAATAAAAATGACATTCTATTATGGTGTTGTTGGTGTGACACTTATTCGTGGTAATGATCCGATAGCAACTGAAAGGAACTACTCATATCATTCGATGAGACATGTCAAGTTAGTTGAAGGTAACTTTGAAAATGATCGCCACAAGGATGAATCATTAAAAGTGTTATATGATGGTTATAGACAGAGAAGTTCAACACATGAGAATGACTATCTATATGTCATCTCTCCTCATTTCTTACATTTATTCGTAGACTTTAAAACATATAGATATGAGTGTATTACTCTGACAAAGGAAGTCTTACAACCCATATTACGATTATACTGGTTAAGATACCATACAAAATGGGAACCTTTTGTGAATGACATTCTCATTGAACAAGATACGAAATAAAGGAACATCAATATCGTGTATAGTTTACCAGTCATGGACTTTTTTACTCGGCTTCCTCGGCAAATTTTGTCTCCTATACGATGTGTGTTTGTGGTATACTTACTAGTCTACCTAAAGCAAAATGATGATTGAGTCTCGTATATGGTCCGAGGGCGCTCGTAACATAGTAGACCCTAAACGGAGATGTGATAGACATGTCTTTCAACCTCAAAGTCCCGCCTTTCCCAATCCGATCTTTTCGAAGTCGTTCCGAAGCTGCAGCATCATGTAAACCTTATAGAAGCATCTCTGTTTCCCATAAACTCGAAAATCGTTATTCAAGCAAATCTTGTTTCGCTTCTTCGGGATACTTTTGATTCAGGAAAACTCTAACCACAGGAGGTAATATCTTCAACAACGTCTCCACTTCAGAACAAGCACTATCAAAGTCGTTGCAAATCTTGCCCTTCTTAGGATAGTCTTGCATAACAAAATCATCTTCTTCAACATTATATGATACAATATATTTCTGAAATTGATCAACAAGATCGACGCGCATTACGATTCCATATTCCCATTCTAGATCCACAATCGCAATATATGCTCCATCATGCTCGTACTTACTTATAGAATTAGGAAAACAATCTTTTTTAAGCATTTTTATTGATATGAAAACAGAGAATTACATATCAATGTTATATATAAAATGTCACTTGATAATATCTCAGTGTATGGAGATGTTGATGCGTTTGCTTTACTTGTGAAAGATTTTGGCTATCCCATGAAAGATGAAACGAAAGAATTTATATATACTTGGAAGACGCCATATGGATTTTCGGTTTCTACATTCTCTCCAGAACCACACCATATGTTTACTTACCAATATGATGATGATCTGCCATTTTTGAATGTAGGTTCGGAACATTCAAAGAGTGGTATCATAGGAAGAGAAGATATACCTTTAATACTCAAGACGTTCAGGGAGAACAGAGATGCTCTTCGGCAAAAACCAAAAAGCATTGAACTCATTGAAGATTCTACAGGATTAGTTGCTTTTCGCAAGATGTTGAAGTTTGGTTCATGGCATATCGTTGGTAGAAAGCAAGGACATAAAGTATCTTTGTTTAACAATCCATTTCAAATAACTACAGGTTATTGTAGGTCGGCTGATCAATTTGAGATATGGTGGCAAGACCTTACAAAGGAACCTCAAGGATATGTTTCTCTGCAAAAAGTTATTCAGATGTTCAAAGAACACGGATATACTTGTTGGACATGTTGTAAAGCTGCCAATAAGAAATGTGGAAAATGTAAGGTAGCTACATATTGTAGTGTGGAATGTCAAAGGTTTGCATGGTCCGAACATAAGAAAGCTTGTCAATAATATGCATTTAATGCATATCATTAAATGATCAAACGCTGCAATTAGCGTAATCAAATCCTTCTGGATACTTCTTCAAAACAAAAAGGATCGTAGAACGATTCACTTTTAACCATTCCCTTGCTTTTTCAACTGTAAAAGTAATCTGTGTCATATTACCATCAAGATAATATGACACAAAGTAGTCTCCAGTAAATGTTTGTGATAGTTCTGTCAAAACATAATAACTTGTAAACATGAGTTTACTCATATCCGAATGAGCAGAAGGAATGAATACCAAAGGTCTATGAGGATCTGGTTGGTGATAGATGTAAGGACCAGCATACAATGTCACTAGATCATTATGACGTATGACTTCAACACTTGTCTTATCATCTTCAGTGATGATTAGATTCCATGATGTTAATGGCTTTCCAGTACTACTGGGGCGTGTTTCTAGAGTGCTTCTCTCAACGTTCGTAATAAGGCGTTGTTTCATTTTATTAACCTTCGACAAGATTCTGTAAAATCGATAGTTCAGAGATTAATATACACTTCGAGAATTGATGATCTCTCTCAAAAGCTCGCATAGCATCAGATGTAACTCTTCCAGTCACAATCATAATAAACATGAATTCTCTATTCATATCTGCAAAATATTCAACCATCTTATTATATCTATCACCTTCTTCTCTGAAATTCTTTGGAGTACTTCCTTTGTCACCCAGATATTTAAACTCAAAAATGAAGGTCTTATCTGTTGTTTCGAGTATGAGATGTACTCTTATCCTATTTATCTCGTATCTGAAGCAAAAGTGATACAAGGGGATCTTAATATGATCCTTTGATAAAACGTCAATGTTAGCTTTTTCACATATCTTCGCAAAGATTGTATGAATTGTGTCTTCATGATCAACGTCTACTCCTCTAGAAACAGCAAGCTCAATCAAAGCACCCTTCTTGACTTCCTTAGGTTGAAGATTTGGAAAGAAACGTTTGTAAGATCCATCTAATACACATTCTTCATTTCCTGTCTTCAACAAATCCTTTCGAACCATATCTTCAACCTCTATCTCCGGTATATTGTAATATATAATAGCCAACTGTTCTGAAACAACTCTATCTGTTATGACAGATAGCAAACGATTGAAATCCTCATAAAGAGTTGTCTCCCAAAGATAATCAGGTCTTGCTCCACGTCGAAACAAATTCACATAATCTTTGATGACACATTGATATCTATCCGAGGATAAAGGTAAGATAAAACATTGTCTTATGATATCAGAATCTGCTTCTTTATAAGCATATAGTGATCTTGACATGAATTGTGATTCATGTAACAATACTGTGATTCGAGATTGAATCACAGTATATAACTTATCATAATCACCCTCCTTCTTCATTTCAATTCTACTTCTTTTGTTTAGACTTTTGTTTAGATAGATACCATTCACACACTAATTTGTGATCAGGCCATGCTTGTTTCTGACATGTCACATTACAGAAGTTACCATTACCACAAGAACATCGTAGCATTTTTTCTTTGACCATGCCACATCCGTTACATATTGATTTTATCTCGAGGTTCTTGTCTTTTCCTTCCTTATTTCGTAACTTACCTTTACATTCGCCACTACACACAAACTTGAGCACATGAAATCCATAGTAATGAAAATAAACATCATAGAGATATGTTCGAAGATTCTTAACCTTTTCACATATCGGTTTCAAACACAGATCGCATTTCATATCATACTTAGAAAATCTCAGACATCCTTGACAACAGAATCCATACAATATAGGAGTATTATTCATAGTTATGCAATGTACTATGATGACTCCGAAATTCATTGTTTGAAAATCCTTTCTACAAGTAGAACAACTCAACGTCTTGTTTTGAGCATTATCAAACGGTTCAATAGGAACAATATCATCTGATTCAGCTGTATCATCATAAGTTAAAATGTATGGTAAGACCTGTTTTGAGTCCTTTGTTGGATTCTCTTTGAGTGTTGTAATATGATTATATGTACAAGTTGGAAATACCTCAAAGACTGTTTGCATGATTCTATATCCTTGCTCTTTGTCAACAATCCTCTCACCATAATGCATAATGGGTTTGTCTCTGTCAAAGTTGATAAGCATAGGATACTGTTTCATAACTATCTCACTACCACATATCATGATCAAAGCTTTTTGAATATTCTCTTTAGAAGCAACAAATGCTGACTTAGGTCTTGTGACAACTGTGATATGCATCTTTGACATGTGAAAGAGACCTATAGTAGTACTCATTATGATAGCCATACCTTTTTCAGGTATTAGGTTGTGATGTATCATAGATTGAAATCCTTGTGCGACATAATAATCATTGTCTTCATCAGACAGTTCAGAGAAAAGATTCGCTATTCCTAGAAATACATCATTAACATGGGAATAGAATATCAAACTGAAAGAATTGCTTTGATCCATTTTGATCTATTCAAAATAGATCAAATATTCGTTTTCATTAAGATCCATAATATATGATAATTTGCCATTTCATACATGCCAACTTAGTATCAAATTCAGTTTCGCGAGCTTGGAACATACAACTATGTTTTTCAGTTTCTTTAGCTCCGGGTCGTATATCATAATAAGTGACGTCACCTTCATCTATACAAACCAAATCTTTTCCTGCTTCAGAAATTATATACTTAATAGCAATATGAATTACGTTATATCTACGATTCACAGGTCTATGTTGAAAGTAAAAATTAAAATAATACTCTGAGACATCTCCTGAAGCCATTTTGCAATTAAAGTCCACGCAAACTTTTCCATCTTGAATGAAGCTTTCCCAAGATGTTCTATAGCTCGAGTGATTCGCAGGAACATCTATCTTGACAGAAGGTATAACTGGATCATGATATAAGATAAAACAATCATCTTCAGATTTCAAATGATTATATACGAGCTTGATGACATCCAAAGTCAACATAGACCACAAAGGACTGTTCTTCTTCATCCAATATAACAATGGTTTGAAAAATCCCAATCTCTTGCATGGTATATCAGGAATATCGACATCTGTTCGAACATTGTCAAAGGCCGTTTCATAAAAACGACGATATGCTTGCGATTTCTTGTACTTATAACCTAGTGTATGATATCCATTAAATATATAATCAGCACTTGACATTAACTCCTGCGGGACATATGATTCTATCGAGACACACCATTCTGTTTCTTTGTATACTATGTTACCTTTCCAATCAATAACGAATGAGCGAAAGTGGAAATTGTCGAGAAGATCTTCACGCATACTTGCTCCTACAGACAAGTGTCTCCTCGTTGATTGAAAAGAATGTGTTGCAAGATATTTTACAACATCACATGTAAAGGATTGAAGTGGAGTTTTATATGCTGTTTTGTCTCGAATAGCAACAAGAAGATATGATCCCATTTTGATCTTATCGCATTGAAAAATCTTAGGACATAAAGATGCATCATAGATTTCACTTTTGAAATTAGAATTAGGTTCAGTGAGCTCTAACATATATCTACGCATTGTGTCTTGATAATTTTTATATGATGCGGGAACAGCGTCTAATACTGTAATACTATTATCAAACTCTTCTAGATGAGAATCAAAAATCCAAAAGACATAAGAAGACATTGTATGTTTTAGAACATACAATACATGTTTCATTATTCACTTAAATGTGCAATCATATCCATATTAAGAGCATATGATATGTCAATGCTGGAGTTCATCACCGACTGATGAATTTTGATGAGAAGATTGATTTCTTCTTCAGTCAACATTATTGCATCTATGTCTTCACGCTTCAAAAACTTTTTGAACTTGCGTATACCATAGTATATCTCCGCTTCATCTCTCAATTCTTGAACTCGTTCTTGGATTATATCATGCAATTGAACTCTTGTCAAATGACTAAAAATAGGTAGTGCTTCTTGTTGAAAAAGCTGTGGATATGTTCTTAGCCACATTGCAACTTCCTCAAATGGATAGTTTCCACGGCTCTCTTCAATAATAGTATTTTCAGGCACTCCAGAAAGTCGCGCGTACGTTTCAAGGTTCATTCGTTGTCCTACTAAAACTCTTTGACCGTGCACCATTGTTGATTGATTATATCTCCTAGCAAGAATATAGTAACCGTTGCCAACAGCACCTCCATCTAGAAGTCCGTAAAGCTTGGTATTACTGAGTATCGCATCATTTAAGAAATGGACACTGTTTTTTGACAAGTTATATAATAACTCATAAACACTTATAGGAACATAAGGATAGTTTGAAGCTATTTCTGTTATCTTGCTCCAGATTTGAATCCTATCCAACAACTTCGTCAATACCCTGTAATCGGCATATATAGCTGCATATTTTGCTCTAGGATTCGGAATTCCTTGTATACCAAACTCATTTCTCAATGCATCCCTAAATAACAACTGGTTTGACGCATCACACTTGATGCTGAATCGTCGATTAGAATTACACAGAGTGAGAAGCTCTTGTCCTTTCACTTTAGTCTCCCTAACTGTTTCAATAAAAAGATCATTTGGCAACAATAGCCAGTTCTCAACATTCTGATTCACTTGACCGCTCTGTCCGTGTCCAGGAGATGTCAAAAGATCTAGATCTCCCTCTCTTGCCAATATGCCATCCAAAATCTTATACGTAACACCATTAAACTTCTTGGCAGCTAAGACTGCCAAGCCATCAATAGTCTCACGATTCTCTTCGTCTCTTCCCTTTGGAAAGCCTGATGGATTGACCCAATGTTGTAAAATCTGCTCAAAATGTTCCGATTCGAGAATAGTTTCTAATGAAACATTCAGAACTTCACTTGCATATCTGAATGCCATATCATCTGGAAGACATACAGTGGCACTTCTCGAAATCTGCAGACGTTGAAGCAAAGAGAATGCTATTCTTGCTTCATTGTCACTTAAAAATGCTTCCAAATTGTCCATTTAATATGAATCGATGGGATACTCACCTTGCACCTTTAATTTCTCAACCATTCCAGGTCCTGCTAGAAGTCCTTCTGTAAAGTGTATGATATTGTTTCCAACCACCACAGTCTCGAGTATCTGCAATCCGTCATCAGTGTCAGTTGGACTCTTAATGTAGTCTTGACCTTCAACATTGTGATATGTGAAGCCTTTGATCCTTGACATCACAGGTATAGCTTTGTTCCTTCTCAAATCTTCAAGAGTAAGCTTTCTATCCACAAGATTGCATTTCAAGATATCGTCGAAAGCAGGTTGTGTATAGAATGTCCTAGCACTTGGTGCATCAAAGGATTTCCAAGTAGAACCGTCTGGATCATATGGTGCAAAGATAGTATATCCTCCTCTCTTCAAAAGAACTTCATATCTCGTGCCTTTGATAGCTTCAATAAAATCTGGAGATCCATGATCTCTTAATGCAGCATAGAGAGGGTCTTCTCTTACAGCAACTGCAGCTTGATCATCTTGAAAGAATGGTAGCTTTGCATTCACTGTGAGACATTGGAAATCAGAACCCTGAGTTGCACTGTAGCTATCAACTCCAACTCTGGTCATCATATCTGGTATAGATTCAAAGAAGTCAACAACAGTCTCAATATGTAATAACCCTGCATACTCGATGATATATTGAGGATCTTGATTGCTATAACCTCTTTGATTGCGAAAGGAACGGAACATACGTGCTACTGTATATGCATCCATTAGCAATGATACTGAAAAGAGTAGCTTATGACCTAATTCAGAAACCTCCTCAGCACTAGAACCCATATCAATCCTTTGAAATGCATCCTTGAATTGAAGCATTCCTGACATTATACGATGATCAAAGAAGCGATGAAACGCAGCTACGAATTCAGGATCTCTTATGTTTTCTAATTGCTTCGATATTCTCGTCCTTTGATAGAACTCATTGATATCATTGTGTAAAGATATAGCGATCTCGATTCCTTTGTCAAGAACATCTTTCTTAACGGCATCCAGTTCGGCAAGCACTTCTGGAGGAATTTGTCTTCCCATTATCCCAGACGTCCCTTGAAATAATCTAATTTTAGCTAACATATTCGATAAGTCATTCACATCAAGTGAATATAGTGTAGCTTCTTCTAAGACATCTAAGTTTCGATTGTCTGCATAATGAAATCTTGTCACACGATCTGGACATGCTTCCTTATTTCTTTGCAAACAATCATAGAAGGCTGATCTCAAGTCAGTAAGATAGTTTGTAGACACCATAGCATTCCCTTGAAATGCTGCTCCTTGCTGTTCATATTCTCTCCTCCGAGTAGCATCAGATATAACTCCGAATTGACTTCTATCGCGTTTTTCTCTTTCTTCAAGACCTTGAAGAGCAATACCAACTTCGAGAAATATATCTATGATTTTGCCAGGATTGTCACGAATTGTTTGACGGAGAAATTCAACTATGTGAATGGTTCTGGAGTTATTCTTACAGATCTTATTCCTCACGTGCATATCACCGAAGAGATATATGTTTTTGTTGTATCTCGTACTTTTCCATTGTGAGAGATAAATCGGGCCTTCAATGACATTCGTATGTGCCAGCATTTATGTTAAGAGATCTCTTTTGAGATGAAATATTTCCTTCTGACTATGTCAAACTAAAATGGATTCTCTAGGCAGAGATCTTATCTCATTTCTATTAATCAATATTGATTTCAGAACGGGAAGACAACTATCGGAAGTAAATAAACAATTCAGACAAAAATGCAATGAAGAACATCTATGGGAAAGATGGTATTTTGAAGAATTTGGACTTTTAAGCGAGAAACAATCAAAAGTAGCTGAGACTTGGATTCAAAGGTTCAAGAAAATGTGGAATTGGAAGAGTCTTGCCAGAAAAGTTGTGAAAAAATATAAGTATAATAAGAATGAATGGTGGTTAATCGAAAAGAATGCTTTCTACATCCGTCATCCCGGAAGAGCTTGTGGATTCATGAAAGGATTATATGATGATACAATGATTCAACATGGTGATATTATTATTGATCCAGATGGAAACCCTCGCTGTAGGAAATCTTTGTGGCATGAAGATTTTCAGAGACTTCTTCATTTAGATTATGGAATTGTGCGAGAAGGCGCAATACCTAGTGAATTTGAAACACCTAGAATTCCATTGGATTACTATGGCAATCTCATTCTTATTGGAATTGTTCATATTAGTATGAACAAGACTGATCGAAATAACTTAGAGTTCCACTTTTATGATTCTGGAAATATTGAACAGTATTATGATCCGAGATTTCCTGATACATCATTCGGAATTCACGCGACTCTAGAAAATTTTGATCGGCTTATCGCAAATGATGTTCTTTGTGTTCAAGCGATTAAGATAGGTAACTGTCATTATGCATTATTCAATCCTAGTGATCGTTAATTATGAAATGGATCATTGATCTATTTCACTCAGACTGTTATTTACGACAACCTTTCTGCCTCTGAATGTTCTGTATATGACCATTGGGACCTCTATATTCATCTGGGAGATATACGGATCTGCTATTGGCTGCTGAGAGACCTGTGCATTGTACGGCACAATCCGCGCCAATTCCTAGACGACTGCATATAGGATATGCATTATCCTCAGGTCTGAGGAAGCAACCGTTACCACATTTAGCTTTCAAAGCAGTTCTCTCTGCTCCCTTTCGTGGAGCAATATCTCGCCATTCACCAGTGTTAGCTATCCCACTTCCAGCTGAACCTAAAGCACTAATGCTTTGTATATGCTCATCCGTCATTCTCACTTGAGCCTTAGGAATCTTAGGTTCTGGGGTCTTTCGAGTCTTCTTTGCAACTGCTGCAGGAGCAGGAGGTTGAGGTTGAACCTTAACTCCAGGCTTAACATGCTTCTCTTCACGAACAAAGCGTTCACGAGTCTTGACTTGTCCCAAAAAAGATCTCTTGAGAATGTCCAAATCATTCCCCTTTCCGAGAACTCCATCAATCACCTTATATGTATTTCTTCCAATGCGCTTGGATGCTAAGACAGCCAATGTATCGATGGTTTCTTTTCCTTCTTCACTTCCAATAGGAAACCCACTTGGATTCACGCCATATTGTAACATAATCAAAAAGTCAGGGGATTCTAGAACAAAGTCTAATGGGATGGCAAGATGATCTGCAAGGAAGTTCACAGCAACGTTATCTGGAACATAGACAATTGATCCTTCTGGAATGTTGAGCTTGCTCACTAAAGGCAAGACTATATCTGCTCCATTTGTTCTCAGAAACGAGTCCATTTATAAGGACTGAGAATCTTAAAAATGAATGTAATCAAGGTGGCATATTCCAGAACTATTAAGTCTGATAGTTTTTGGATTGATGGCAAAGAGAGTCCTCGACTCACATTGAAAGTTGGAGTCACATACACGTTTGAGGTGAATGCTCCAGGTAACCCATTATACATCACAACTGATGAACTTGGAGGACATGAAATTGATGTTGATGGCATTGAAGGAGTAGAAAACAACGGAACTGATGTTGGTGTCGTTAAATTCACTCCTAAAGAGAGTGATCGAAATCGAAAACTGTATTATCAATCGACTAAAAACAGAAATATTGGATATAAAATCATTGTACAATGATCTTCGGACAGTACCTTCCAGAAATGGCAGTCATTGTAACTCATTCCGTATGGACCTTCTGTTGGTGGGGGTTCGGTCATATATTCTATCTAATATACGTTGATTGCAAAGAAACCGGAATCATGAGATGCGGATCAAGTGATCCTCTCGGAGTAATCACATACATAATTGGAAGCATTATATATTTTCGTCTTGTGCGACACTTAATGAACTTCCTATATAAGAAGGAACTACCAGGAGGAGAAGAACTCACCAAAGATTTCCTCAAAATGATACCAAAAAATGTGAGGCAAAAGAAGTAAATGGAGGTTTGTGCCATTTGTCAAACCGAAGTTGATAAGACTACCTTGAACAATTCTTATGGTGAAGATCAAGTCCTCGTGAGAAGATGCCGCGATCGATACGAATGCGGTTTGAGAAAAGATGCACCAAAACGAAAACTCATGCAAGAAGAACGTACTGCTCATGAAGCATTGCTCAAGATTGTCGAAAGTCGCACACAAGAAGAGAAATTACAAGCTATCTATGGTCTTACTATGAATATGCTAGAAGAGTCTGGAGAAAGTCGGAGTGGACAACATTACAGACATCGTGAAACAGGGAAGCAATACATCTACAACTTCGAGGGTAAATGGTATCCTCTCTAATTCTATAAATAAGACACATATGTGTCTTATTTTGTATTTTTTATCTGTTTTTGTAATATACGAAGGCGACTATATATGCATATTCTCTACCATCATCTTCGAGTTTTTGCAAGACCTCCGGATTTAAGCAAGTTCCATAATCTTCAATTCCATCGGTAATCGTCTGTTCGACATTCAAAACATCAGTCAAGCATGTAATTTGATAAGGATCACCGGGACTATCCTCTTCTTCCTCAAGAGAATAAACTCTGTATGATTTACAAATATCTGCAAAGTCTGCTTTTTCTTGTTCTGTTGTGAGAATGTCTTCAATCTGATCGTACCAGTCTTCTTCATCGTACGTTCTAGAAGCAACGTAAAAACAGCATTCATTGATATGCTCAGACAATTTTATCGCAATGCCAGAAGGTTCGATCAGCTTTGGCAATTTTCCGAAGAAAGTGTGAACAGAAGCCTCAAAGTTTGCATCATTCAAGCTCTCCAAAAACTTGCAAAAAGCTGAAGGTTTGACTTCATCCTTGACATAGTCGATAGTATGATGTACAGAAATAGTAATGTCATTCTTGATCTCTGATGTCACCCGGAACACAAGTCCTCGCAATCGTATTAGTAAGAATGCGTCAGACTCGAGTATGTTCAGCAGTTCGTATGGATGGCGATCTCGCATAAAATCTAAGACTGCCTTCCAGCGAGGTTTTTCTTCAGTTGTCTTTTTGCGACGATCGAAAACAACATGATACGATTGTGGAATGGTTTCTTCTCGGAGTTTTCTCAAAAAGTCTAAAGTATAAGTATTCTTTGGACTATGGCTTTCGTCATAATATAGCTCTGTGACCGCGTTTGGTACCTTCTTTTCGATGGTATCCATAAGAGTAACAAGTGTAGTCAGACCATCAATGACATTATTGATGTTGTCTTTGTTCTTCATGACTCGAGTCACTTCTCTAAAGTATCGCAATGCAGTATTACATCCATGCTTATTGATGAAGTCAATGGTTGCTAGATCAGCTTGGAAGACCTCAGCTTCGTGATAGAGTTTTTGCATATCGACCCCAATGCTTTCATTTTCTTCAAAAGATTGTGTATCAGAAGGAAGATCTTCCCTAATGCTTTCCCACTCTTTTTGACTGATTACAAAAAGGCAATCTCCTATTTGACGACCTACTTGGGAGCTACCATTATAATCTAGCTGCTCTTTTGTCCTGATAACAAGCATCTTGTTGAGTTTGATAACAAAAAATTTAATTTTTTGTTATCAATTTTAAATGGATATTTTGGAAGTCTTTTTAAGAGAGAATGGCGCAACATTGATTATTCCTTTGTTGTCGAAATTAAATATTCCTGTTCCTATGGAATTTAAGAGAGGAGCTCCTAATGAAATAGAAGTATATCTTCCAGATGATGTAGCAATTAGATACTTGGCCGAACATATTAATGTATCTGTTGATTTCCTTTTCACATCTACCAAATTCATACAAATGTTACAATATGGCGTCAAACCGGATTTTCATACACAAAGAGGATGGACCAGAGGAATAGATGAGGAAGGTCGTGCTACTATTGGTCCCTTAGCTGTTCTTGCTAGCGTTGCAATTAAAAATCCATATGTACCCGGATATGTGACACATTATTACGTAATAGATGGTATTCTTGGAAAAGATGATGACATTCAACAACTCAGTGTCTTTCATACTTGGCTAAAATTATCAAATGATGTCTTCAGAAATCTTGTTCGAACAAATCATATTAAAGGAGAACATCTATTGACTCTTTGTAGTTCTAATAGAGCATTGAGTGCTAAGTGTGACAATAACAATGAGTTGTTGTTTAAGCAATTATTGATAGATGAATTCGGTTTAAGAGGAGTAAGAGATGCGAGAGTTCGGTATGCTCAAATCTATCGCGACCTTAGAATATTTAAGAGTTTGTTAGGTAAAGTGAAACTATTTGAAGATCTTTCTAAAGAAGGAGGTTATAATGAGGATATGCCTGACGATCTTTATGATCTACTGTACAGTTCGAGTGATTATGAAGTAGGATTCATAAAAATATCCTCATATCAAGAACAAGAAGGAAGTAGATTGAAAAATCTATTAGATCAAGCTGAAACTGGTATTAGCATACTTGAAGAGTTACGAGGTGAGTTAGGAAGAATGGATACACATGGTCTCAAGAGAGATATATATGTTTATTTCGAAATATTTAAACAATATAGACCAGATCTTGTGAATATTGAAGATCTTCTAGCTGATGTTGGAAATGACAATGAAGATGTTGAAGACAAACTTTTAGCTGTTGAAGAATGGGCACAAAACTTTTCAACATATTTGCGTGAAAAGAATATGTCTGACGCTGATGCGCGAAAAAAGATTCAACGTACGATGGATGAAAATAGAGAGTTTTTAGAAGATGAAATAGAGGAAGCAGATATGAGATTTCGAAATACGGGGAGAGTTAGTACACTTACGCAAGAGAAGATCGAAAATACAATGCTCGAAGAAGACGAAATTGATCTTCTCTTGAGAATACATCATGCTATCATTCGAGGTCTCATAGACGCATCATACATTATTGACGAAAACAATGAAGGCACTCTTCTTCAAATCGTATCTCATCTAGAGTAATGTTCGCTTTATAATCATATAGTCTGTATTAGGTATAAGTTTGTCACGATAAATATATCCTTCTTGAAACATTACATATTCATTAAGCTTTTGCAGTACGAGTTTGCTTGAATCTACACCAATAGATATTGCTGCATCATCTAGACTCTTGTAAACACCTAAGCAATCTAGATCTGCATAGACTTTTTCAGGCATTCCAGAAGAACACTGACATTGTTGATGTTTTGGCTCACCGGAGAATACTATGAATATTTCCATTTATGTGACATACACACAAATTAAAAACACTAAATCACATTATATGGCAATGCATTGCCATATAATAATTAGACAGCTACAGAGAATCGAACATTGCAGCATCATATTTGAAGACAACCTTGACTGGATAAGTCTTGCACTTGATAACAAATCCATTTTTGAGTTCTTCGTAATTCCTAGAATCATTCAAAGCATCTTCAACATGCTTTCCATATTCAATATTGCATTCACATATTTCACAAACATGATATCCCTTTTCATCACAATCATCACGATTAGGGCAAGGCTTGTCTAACTGTTCAAGATCTTGTAGCTTGCTGAATTCCTTACCTTCGAAGAAAATTGTGCACTTGATGAAAGCATCAATGGGCATTTTTGGTTCGTCTCGTTTTTGAATATACATGTGAAGACCACACGTCAAAGAATGTCTCACATCTTCATAAAGAAAATCTCCAATATGTGACATTATCTCTTCAGGATTCATGACATTAGATTCCTCTTCAATACCATGTGTCTCGCAAATCATGTGAAGTGTGTATATTTCATCATAATCGAAGTGGTCCTGAATCTCAACACTACACTCACTCAATTCTGGATTTTTTCCTGTTTCTCTTTGCAACATAATTGCGTTTCTCAAAGTTAAGTTTGCCCATACATATGATGGAATATCCCAATATCCATCATCATGAAGTAACTTATCATTCTTGTAGAATCGGATAAGAGTAGGAAAGTTCTTCTCGTCAGGAGCAAACTCTTCCATAAGCATTCGAGGATGATGGTCAGTCATGTTGAACAACTTTTCATCACCTTCTCTAACTGCGATACGTGCAATAATGTCATGAATTGTCGAATCACGACTTTCATGATTGAACAATATCTCTTGGAGCTTATCATAATCTTTACCATATGCATATCCAATTGCTTTCTCACATGCGACAAAAGCCACTCTCATTATTCTTTTTAATTGATCACTGTCTTCAATTTCATCAGGTGTATGACCTTCACATAACTTACCACATCTAGTTATTGTCTGTTTTGCTCGGTTTGGAATCACAACGTTGCACTTCTTAGACATTTTGTGTGTTTGTTATTAAATTGTTAAAATTATGTATTTCATTTATATGAAGATCGCCACGAGGAAATGAAATAGAATTTTCAAAGCTTTGATATCAAGCACCGTGAAGTTTCCTTTTTTGGCAAAGATGAAGAATCCCAACTAAATGAGAAACTCGATCATTATTATCGTTATTGTTATCATTCTTATCATTATCTTTGCTGCCATGTTAACACCAACAAAGAATATTCCTCGCACACATGGAGGGTTTAACTCGCATGGTAACATTCTTATTTCAGATCAATTCAACAATCGCGTAGTTGAGATTAACATTAAGGGTGAAATTGTATGGTCTTACGGTTTGGGTCCAACAGACTTCTCAACACAATCGATCATTGGTGTCAACGATGCTCAAAGAGTTGGAAAATATACACTCATGGCAGGTACAGGAACTCCTGCAGGAGTGATTTCCCAAGCACCTGGAGGAGTCGCAGATAATCGTGTCATCTTAGTTGATCCAGAAGGACACATTGTGTGGCAATATGGTCAATTTGGAGTTTCTGGGTCGGGACCAAACATGCTTTCAACTCCAACTCAATGCACATTCATTCCAAAGAGACATCCAAACAATCATGTCTTGAAAGGTACGGTCTTAATCACTGATCAAGGTAACAATAGAATCATCGAAGTCGACGAAAATCAAAACATCGTTTGGTCATATCCAGGAAACAATCACAATCCCTCAGATCAACTTTTAAGTCCAAATTCTGCTGAAAGATTATGGAATGGTAACACATTGATCGCAGATGAAGGTAACAATCGAGCTATTGAAGTTGATGTGAACTACAACGTCGTCATGATGTACACAGCTAATGGAACTTTGGGTGCATGTGCTTTTGCTAGTAGACTTCATGACGGACATGTATTGTTGACTGATGCTTCAAATTCTCGAATTGTTGAGGTGAATGCAAATGATCATGTCATCTGGCAATATTTCACAAATCAAGATGCATTGAGTAATCCTGCACCTTCTCCTTCCAGAGGTATCAGGTTGAGAAACGGAAATACTCTCATCAGTGATCAATACAACAATCGTGTTTTGATTGTCAGCCCGACGAACAACGTTGTCGCAAACTTTGGTCTCCCTCTGAACGGTAGCACAGGTATTGTTGGCACCAACAACGGATACGACATTAGAACTGTTCAGCTCGGATTGTATGGACCCTACGATGCGAAAGCGTTAGGCGATTGGACAGGTTTGACTAGACCATTTTAAATACATTGTCTTGAAGACAATGTATTAGTTGATTTGAAACATCTTGGTACCACTTGTTGTTCTCAAACCATATTCAATGTTGTTGTATCGAACATTTCCAAATGGTGCGTGTATATACTTCGAGTTATAATGGAATAACCTATTACCATACTCGTCTATCATGAAATAGCCTGTTTTAAAATTCTTCCAACTTGTATCCTTATACTCAATACTAACATTTAGAGGAAAATCTATGTCGCTATTGTTATGACCGCCTATAACAATAGCTTGCATATCTGTTTTTGATTCAAATGAATGATGCATTATTCATTATTCATTATAACTACCAAGGAGTAACCAAGATTCGATTATATCCATTGTTGCCATACCATGCGGCTCTTAGATAGACATGAGCAGGTGGAGATCCAATAATCATGAACTTTTCATCATTATATGATATTTTGAATGTGATATCATGTGTTTCTTTCGGTTTGTAATATATGGCTGCAGTTTTAGTGTTTTCTGATAATGATACCTTAATGTCAGGAGGTAGAGTCTTGACCCATTTTTCAATGATCATAGCATCATTTGATATCGGCACATCCATTTTGTTATAAGTCCTAACATTATTTAATTCGTTTGGGAAACCGAGCTCCTACTAATGCTCCAGGAGGAGCTCTTGGTAACTCTGTCAAAGGTTCTTTTGTCCATACACCAACTGATGGACTACCAGAGAAATTGAAATCATATTCTACGTTAGCAAGCTCAGTCTTAGTTCCCTTTTGTTTATCTTCAGAAATGTAGACTTTACGAACAGTAACAACAGTCCATTCTTTAGGTCTATACTCTATCATAACCAAATCACCAACTGCTAGATCTTTAGCCGTTGCGAAAACTAATTCCATTATGCTTTACCATCACTCGTGATTTAATTAATCGAAGTCAATACATATGTCTTCAATATCACGCTTGAACATAATGTGCAAGTCTTCAATGTCATGCTTGAACATGATTCATATGTCTTCAATGTCATGCTTGAACATGATTCATATGTCTTCAATGTCATGCTCGAACGTGACGTATATGTCTTCAATGTCATGCTTGAACATGATGTATGTGTCTTCAATGTCATGCTCGAACATGATGCATGTGTCTTTAACGTCATGCTTGAACATGATGCATGTGACTTCAATGTCATGCTTGAACATGATGCATATGTCTTCAATGTCATGCTCGAACATGATGCATGTGTCTTCAATGTCATGCTTGAACATGATGCATGTGACTTCAATGTCATGCTTGAACATGATGCATATGTCTTCAATGTCATGCTCGAACACGATGCATATGTCTTCAATGTCATGCTCGAACATGATGCATGTGTCTTCAATGTCATGCTTGAACATGATGCATGTGTCTTCAATGTCATGCTTGAACATGATG
>Ga0182030_10009109_pt1 | contig 20388 bp, 17 predicted proteins | sample 812S3MmetaG_FD_121299 | JGI IMG/M metagenome (GOLD analysis project Ga0182030, IMG submission 121299) | Permafrost microbial communities from Stordalen Mire, Sweden - 812S3M metaG (Illumina Assembly) | ecosystem: Environmental > Terrestrial > Soil > Wetlands > Permafrost | place: Sweden... | reverse complement strand
GTGAAGCAGCATTGTCAGAAATTCCAGATATCCCTGACGAAGCTGCTCGAAGCCGCGGTCGAATGCGGCAGTCATCCGCGAGAACAATCCCCCTGGGGTCCCGCCATCCGTGTGGTGGCGTTCGCCCTTGAGCAGCAGGCCTATCGTGATCGGCGTCAGCGTTCGCGACAATCCGTAGGAAGCCAGCATCGCGAACACGACGGCAAGTCCGAGCGGCGTGAACAGGTACTTGGCCGGCCCGTCGAGGAACACCACCGACGTGAACACGCAACTGATGGCAAGCGTCGAAACCAGGGTGGGCACCGCGATTTCGGCGGCGCCATGCAGCGTCGCCTCGGAAAGCGGCATGTGCTCTTCGGTCCATAGCCGGTGGGTGTTCTCGATGGTGACCGTCGAATCGTCGACCAGGATGCCGACCGCCAGCGCCAGACCGCCCAGCGTCATGGTGTTCAGCGTCTCTCCGAGGAAATACAGCACGACGAGCGAGGACAGGATCGCCAGCGGGATCGAAATCATCACCACCAGCGTCGAGCGCCAGGAGCCGAGGAAAATCAGGATCATCAGCGCGGTGAGGCCCGCCGCGATGGCGCCTTCACGCAGCACGCCGGTAACCGAGTTGGTCACGAATATCGACTGGTCGAACAGTTCGCTGATTTTGAGTCCGGCAGGCGCGGCGGCGCGGGTCGCTTGCAGGGCTTTCTTCACGCCGTTGACGACGGCCAGCGTCGAGGCGTTGCCGTTCTTGATCACGCTGAGCAAGACCGAGCGCCGGCCATCCTCGCGGACGATGTTCTGTTGCACCAGAGATCCGTCGCGGACCTGCGCCACGTCCTTCAAAAGAATGGTGGCGCCGTTGGCGAACTTGACCGGCATCATGTTGAGATCGTGGATCGTCGCCGGGGTGGCATTGGTCCGCACGGTATATTGGATGTCTCCGATCTTCGCCGTCCCTGAGGGCAGCGTCAGGTTCTGGGTATTGACCGCATTCACAATGTCGAGCGGCGTCAGCCCACGCGACAGCAGCTTGTCCGGATCGATATCGACCATGATCTGACGATATTTGCCGCCGGCCGGCGTCGGCAGCGTGACGCCCGGAACCGGCGCCAGATCCTGCCGTATGCGGTAGATGCCGAAATCGTAGAGTTGCTGCTCGTTCAGATTGTCTGAGCTGAGACTGAGCTGCAGCACGGGAACGCTCGAGGCATTGAACTGTACGATGACGGGCGGCTCGATGCCGGGCGGCATCAGCGCGCGAATGGAATTCGTCGCCGAGACGATCTGCGCAATGGCGAGGTCGAGATTGACGTCCGGCTGGAAGTAGATCTTCTGGATCGACAGACCGTTCAGGGTCTGCGCTTCCATGTTCTTGATGCCGTTGACGTTAGCGCTGATGGAATATTGGCTGTAGGTGCTGACGCGCTGTTCCATCTCCGGCGTGGTGAGGCCGGTGTACTGCCATATGACGGTCACCACCGGAATGCGGATTTCCGGAAAAATGTCCGTCGGCATCGACCGGATGGCGGCGACGCCGAGAAACAGGATCAGGGCCGCAACCACGTAGAAGGTGTGCGGAAACCTCAGTGCAAAGCGAACAATCCCCATTTTCCGTTCCTTCAGTGCCTGATCCGGTGTTTCTGCACCGCTTCAGTCCCGGGTGGGCGTCGCCCCAGGGCACGGTTGCAAGGCCATCTTGCGATTGTCGCCGGATCTACATTCAAATGCCGGGCAACCAGGATTGCCGGCGTATGGACCAGCCGATTGGAGAGCGAAATCTCTTCGTCGACCGGCGTCCTAACGACCCCGATGAACCGGAGGTCGGCATCGCCGGTATTCCCGACATCAAGGCCGGAGCAAGCCGCCTCGACGGCGGTCGCTGCCAGAGCGTCCGCGGTCGATACGGCCAGCGCATCGCGCCTCGAAAACATTGCCAGTCATCCCTCCATACGAGACCTGCGCTTCAACGCAGCCTGCGTATTGACGAAATAGCTCCCCGGCACTCCGGCACAATTAAATAGCGATTCATAAACCGGGAGCGAAGCTGCCGATCACGACAACGATCAGACGATCACGATCGCGTTAGGCCGTCGATCGAAGCCAAAAGCGCGTTGCCGCTCGGTCGCGAGCCGGACGGCGAGGCCGTCAACAGATATGTCCGGCAGACCCGTTGGTTCCGGGGCTGCTGTGGTGGCGAGCGGAAATGTCCAGGTCACCGGCGCTGGCCATCAGCAACGGCAGGCATTCAGCCTCTTGTCGAGCATCTCGTCCAGCTCACGCTGCTGCGCGTCAAATACCGCGAGCCTGTGCTGTTCGGCTTGCGTGGCGGTCGAATTGGACGAAAATCCCCTGGCGGTTGGTTGCGCGCGGCCGATCGGCGCCGGCGGCACGGTCGACGGGATCACTGTTGCCGCGTCCTGGGCCACCGCGTTGCACGAGATAATTGTGCTGGCCAACGTCAGCGTGACAAGAAGTTTGCGCATGAAATCGCTCCCTGTTCGAATCGGCGCGCACCAGCTGGCCGATCGCGATAATTGATCGCGGGCCTTTCGCGCATGACGACGGCGATCCAGATTCCGTCGAACGACTATGCCTGCATCGCCACCCGGGAACGGCGTTCCCTGACGGTTCGCTTGACGGCGGCCTGCACCTTTTCGAACGCCCGAACTTCAATCTGTCGAACGCGCTCGCGCGACACCTGGAATTCAACCGCAAGGTCTTCCAACGTCTTTGGCTGGTCGACGAGATTGCGCGCCTCGAAGATGCGGCGTTCGCGGTTGTTGAGGACGCCTATGGCGCGGACCAGCGCATCGTGCCGATGATTCCTCTCGTCATGTTCGACAAGGATGGCTTCCGGCGACGGCCCCTCATCGACGAGGTAGTCCAGCCACTCCCCGGAACTTCCTTCACTGTTGGTCGGGGTATTCAGCGATGCGTCGCCGCCCAGGCGCCGGTTCATGTCGACCACGTCATGGGCCTTGACGCCGAGGTTGGTGGCAATTGCCTCGACCTGCTCGGGCCGCAAATCCGAATTATCGAGCGCGGCAATCCTGGCCTTTGCCGAGCGCAGCTTGAAAAAAAGCTTTTTCTGGTTTGCGGTTGTTCCGATCTTCACCAGCGACCACGATCGCAGAATATATTCCTGAACGGAAGCCCGGATCCACCAGATCGCATAGGTGGCGAAGCGGAAGCCTCGTTCGGGCTCGAAGCGGTTCAAGGCGTGCATCAGGCCGATATTCCCCTCGGATATGATCTCCGGGATCGGCAGACCATAGCCGCGGTAGCCGTTCGCGATTTTGGCAACCAGGCGCAGATGGCTTGTGACGATCCGGTCCGCAGCCTGGCGGTCGCCGTGTTCCTGCCACCGTCGCGCCAGCCGGTACTCCTGCTCTTTTTCGAGGATCGAGAAACGCCTGATATCGCTCAAATAACTCGAACCGGGCCGGCGCGCCGCGGGCGCAGATGCTCGCCGATCGCCGACCGAAAGCGATTTCGAGGCCGTCAGTCCGGAATGATTTGCATGGGTCCCTTCGACGTTCATCGCAGCCGCTCCTTGTAAAATCTGGATGCGCCCCTTTCGCTGTCCGATTGGCGATGCGTCGCGGGCGATGTCCGGAAGATAACGGCTCGACATCCGGCAGCCATTAAATTGGCCGTTAGGATACTAAATTCGAATTGAGGGTCTGCTCGGTTGTGCGCCATCGACAAGGGAGGGCCGGCCTCGCGTCGCGCGAAGCCAGCCGTCTGCAGGAGAGATCCTGGCTGCGGCCTAGCTGCAACCGGGTGGCCAGGTGGGCTGGGTCTGGGAGAGGTCGATATTCGTGCATTCGAGGCCATCGCCGTAAAGGCCAGGGCCGTACCCGCCGAAATGACGGCCGACGCCATATCGCGGGCCGACACCGGGAGCGCCGGCTCGAATTCCCGCCTCGAAGTGAGAGCCGCCGAAGCCGCCCATATGACCGCCCTCACCGCCCCGCGCCTGCGCGTCGGTTGCAAGAAAACCCGCGGCCAGCAGGGCGCTCGCCAAGATTATCGTGGTTTTTTTCTTCATCACATCATCCTTTTCAGCAGAGCTGCATCTTCCGTTCCGTCGCAACCGCCGCTGCAACTGGCAACGGCGTCGACGCTTTGATGATCGGGAGATGGTAAGGTCTGAAAGGCTCCGCCACTAAATTCCATTTCAGCGATCCAGACGGCAGCCTGGTCGCGGATCGCCAGGGGGCGCCGTGGCCGGATCGACGCGTCGTCGGCCCGCCGGAATTTCATCGTGACAGATCGTGGCCGCGCCTCATGCCTGGACGGGAAGACTGGAAAGCACCTTGTCGAGGGTGATCGGATAATCTCGAATCCGGGCGCCGCAGGCATTGTAGACGCCGTTGGCAAGCGCCGCGCCCGCGCCGCAAATCCCGAGCTCGCCTATCCCCTTGCTTTTCAGCGGGTTGGATTCGTTATCGAGTTCGGGAAGAAACACAGCATCGATGGCCGGAATATCGGCGTGCACCGGCACGTGGTATTCGGCGAGGTCGTGATTGACGAAATAGCCGAACCGCGGATCGAGGACCATCTCTTCGTGCAGCGCCGCACCGACGCCGAACACCATTCCACCGATTGCCTGTGACCGTGCGGTCTTGGCGTTGAGGATGCGGCCGGCGGTGAACACGCCAAGCATCCGGCGAACGCGAACTTCGCCGGTATCCGCGTCGACGCCGACTTCGACGAAATGCGCGCCGTAGGATTGTTGCGAGAAATCCTTGTTGTTGCGGCCTGGCCGGATCTCGCCGTCGGCATCGATCCCGGCGCCGACAAGGTCGGTCAGCTTTCTGGACTGTTCCCCGGATGCGATGCTGCCGCCGGCGAAGCGCGCGGTCGCCGGATCGATCCCGGCGGCCCGCGCCAGCTTTTCACGCAAGGCATTGCAGGCCTCAAACAGGGCCGAACCCGAGCTGCCTGCGCCCCACGATCCACCCGACCCCGCTGCCTGCGGATAATCGGTGTCGCCGAGTTCGACCCGCACGCGCTCTGTCGGCAGACCGAGCATCTCGGCGGCGATCTGCGCCAGGATGGTATAGGTGCCGGTGCCGATATCGGTCATCGCCATTCGTACCGTGGCGGTGCCATCGGGACCCAACCGGACATTGGCCTTGGAGGGGCGAAGCGGGTTGCCGCGCGTCGCCGCGGCCATGCCCATTCCAACGAGCCACTGTCCGTCGCGGACCTGGCCCGGCTTTGCATTGCGCTTGTCCCATCCGAACCGGCGCGCACCTTCCTGCATGCAGGCGATCAAATGGCGGCTGGAATAGGGAATCTGCTTTTCCGGATCCTCGCCTGGCTCGTTGCGGAGGCGCAGTTCGATCGGATCGAGATCGAGCTTTTCGGCAAGCTCGTCCATCGCGCATTCGAGCGCCATCAGCCCGACAGCCTCGCCAGGCGCGCGCATCGACGATGCAACCGGTATGTCCAATGGTGCCAGACGATGTCGGGTCAACCGGTTGGGCCCGGCGTAAAGCGTGCGGGTCTGCAGAGCCGCGCCCTCGTAGGTTTGCTCGCTGGGCAAGTTGCCGGAAAACACGTCATGGCCGATCGCAAGGATACGGCCGTTCCGATCGGTGCCGAGCCGGAGGTGCTGGATGGTATCCGAGCGGTGCGTCGTGACGTGGAAGATCTGTTGCCGTGTCAGTGCGACTTTCACCGGCCGCTGCAGCTGACGCGAGGCGATCGCCGCCAGGATCGCATCGGCATTGACCCAGAGTTTGCCACCGAAGCCGCCGCCGATGAACGGGCTGATCAGGCGTATGTTCTCAACGGGAATTTTCAAGGTTGTCGCGATGGCCTGCTGACCCTGGTTGAGCATCTGGTTGGCGGTGTGCAGGATCAATTTGTCGCCCTCCCACGCCGCAACCGTGGCATGCGGTTCCATCATCGCGTGGCTCTGCAACGGGGTGGTATAGGTCGCGTCGAGCTGCACTGGGGCGCTGGCGAATGCGCCGGCGAAGTCGCCCACCGCGCTGTCGGCCCCGGCCGCATCGTCTGGCCTGGGAACGCGCGCTTCTTTCAGGTTGCTGCGCAGCGCGTATTTCCCGCTCGACCGCTCATATTTCACGTCCACCAGGTAAGCCGCCGCCCTGGCCTGCTCGAAGCTTTCGGCGACCACGAAGGCGACCGGCTCGCCGTAGCGCGTCACCTCGGGGCCGGTGAGCACCGGATGAGCCTTGCGATGATTGCCGGCGCCCTGTTGCGGCGCATTGAGATGGGTCAGCACGAGGACGACGCCTGCGGCCTTTTCGGCGGCCCGCGTGTCGATCGATCTTATCCTTCCCTTTCCGATCGAGGCTTCGACGACGAAGCCGCAAGCGACACCCGGTCCCTGCTGCATCTCGTAGGCATAGCGCGCACCGCCGGTGACCTTCAATCGCCCGTCGACACGATCGAGAGGTCTGCCGACAACGCCCTGGGTTCCGGCGTCAAGGGCGTTCGAACCGACAGGTGAATTCATTTCCATGGCTGGTCCCTTCAGGTCCGGGTGATTTCAGACAGCACGGCGTGCAGCGTTCGTCGCAGCAGCGGGATTTTGAAATCATTGCCGCCAAAACCGCGGGCTTCGTCGAGCACCGCCGATGCGGCCGCGTTGTATGTGGCGGCGTTCGCCGGCGCGCCGGCCAGTTTCTGCTCGGCGCCGGGGCTGCGCCACGGCTTGGGCGCTAATCCGCCGAAGGCGAGCCGCGCCGAGCGGATCCGGCCGCCGGCGGCATCGACCACGGCCGCGACCGAGACCAGCGCAAAGGCATAGGACGCCCGGTCCCGGACCTTGCGATAGATCTGCAATCCAGGAGGCGGCGGCGGCAGGGTCACCGCCGTAATGAGCTCGCCGGGCTTGAGTGCCGTCTCGATCTGCGGTGTGTTGCCGGGAAGGCGGTGGAATTCGGCTATCGGAACTTGTCGTGCCTCGCCCTTGTCGTTGACGGTTTCCACCCTGGCGTCGAGCGCCCGCATGGCGACCGCCATATCGGAGGGATTTGTCGCGATGCAGTGCTCGCTGGTTCCGAGAATGGCATGGATTCGGTTGAAGCCGGCCAGCGCGGCGCAGCCCGAACCGGGCGACCGCTTGTTGCAAGGCTTGGTCACGTCGTAGAAATAGTAGCAGCGCGTTCGCTGCAGCAGGTTCCCGGCCGTGGTGGCCTTGTTGCGCAACTGGGCGCTGGCGCCCGCCAGCAAGGCGCGACTAAGCACGCCATAGCGCTGCCGCACGCGAGGGTCGGCGGCAAGATCGCTATTGCGCACCGTCGCACCGATCCGCAATCCGCCGTCCGGGCTATCCTCGATCTTGTCGAGCGGTAGCCGGTTGATATCGACCAGTTCCGAAGGCGTCTCTACCTGCAACTTCATCAGGTCGAGCAGGTTGGTGCCTCCCGCGATCAATTTCGCGCCGGGCTTCAAGGTTGCAGCGGCGGCCTGCGCCGGGGTCGCCGCGCGCGCGTAAGTAAAGGCCTTCATGACGGGCTTCCTGCTGATTGCTTGATGGCGGCCACGATGTTCGGGTAGGCCGCGCAGCGACAAATATTCCCGCTCATCCGTTCCCGAATCTCCGCATCGGTGAGTTCCGGCTGGGGATTGGTCAGATCGGCGGTCGCGTAGCTCGGCATGCCGGCGCGGGCTTCGCCGAGCATCCCGACAGCGGAGCAGATCTGACCCGAGGTGCAGTAGCCGCACTGGAAGCCGTCATGCTCGACAAAGGCAGCCTGCATCGGGTGCAGCCTCTCGCTGTCGGCGAGCCCTTCGATGGTGGTGATGGACTGGCCGTCATGCATCATCGCCAATGTCAGGCAGGAATTGATCCGACGGCCTTCGATCAGCACCGTGCAGGCACCGCACTGACCGTGGTCGCACCCTTTCTTGGTTCCGGTCAGCGCCAGATGTTCGCGCAACGCATCCAGCAGCGTGGTGCGCGGGTCCAGTTCGAGGCGATAGGAATGGCTGTTGATCTCGAGCTCGACGGTCGCTGCCGGCGTGGACCGATCGATGTCAGGGCTGCCGCCCAGTGCCGCGCGCGGCAAAGCCGCCAGCAGCAACGCCGTGGTCCCGGTCTCGACGACGGTGCGTCGGGTCACCTCAATCGGATTATTTGCTTCACTCATGACCGCTCCAGTTGTTTGCTGCGGACGGCGGCGGCCGGGTCGGCCACGCCTAGTTCCAGGTGTCCGCCGGCAGGTTGACCACGATCGGCGTCGGCGTGCTGCGCACCACTACCCAGCGAAATGACTCGAATTTCGATGGGTTGATTTCCCGATGCACCAGGAACGCCGGGACATGCAGGAAATCACCGGCCCTGGCGCTCGCGGAAAATTCGCCCTTGGCGCCCCAGCGCACCTCGCAAGTGCCGGACAGGACATAGGCCACCGTCTGCTGCTCTCCATGATGGTGAATTCCGGTACACGCTCCCGGTTCCACTTCGAATAGTCCGCCCCAGAGTTCCGAGGCGACGCCAAGCTGCGGTGACACCGCGGCGCGCCGCTCGGAACCCGGCGTCTGCGCCGTGGCCAGATCGAATTCAGCCGGATGAATGACGCGAATTGCAGCAGATGAATTCATCGTTTTCTTCTGTTTACGGTGGTTGATGCAGACCGCCCGTGCCGTGACGGCTGACAGGCAAGCACGGCAGAGATCTAGGTCGCGTCGAAGGCACGAACCATTAAATTGAGGTTTAGAAAATAACTTGGAAGTGAAGCCGCTCGCCGGGTTCAGCAGCCGTGCTCGGATCGGCGGAGCATGGAATTTCACGCGGACGGCACGGCCGGCATTCGGGGTGACGGCCTGGTTGCGTGTTCGAACTGATGGCGCGGCATCTCGGCAAATGCCGCGCCCCGTTGCGGTCATACCGGCATGATTTCCGGCTTATTTTTCGGGAATTGAGCGATCGTCGCCTCGCTTACGTTCAGGTGCTGGGCAACCATCGCCGGCGGCGTCCGGGTAATCCAGTCCGACAGGGAGACATCCGCGAAATAGGGAGCTCGAAACACTTCGAGCACCTGCAGATCGGTGTCGCCCGTGTTCCTGATATAATGTCCGAGGTTCTTCTTGACGTAGCCGATGTCGCCCGCATTGAAATCCATGGTGACCGCGTTCGGGCCGGTGTTGAACACCGTCATTTGGCCTTTGCCCTTGATCCAGTACTGCCATTCGTCGGCGTTGGGATGCCAGTGCATTTCCCGCAAGCCGCCGGGGCGGATGGTCAGCAGCGCGGCGGCGATGGTGGTGGAAACCGTGAAGTTGCGGCTGTCGGCAATGTGCACCGTACCGCCCTTGGTCTCGCGCGCCGGGGCTCCCGACCCGAACGTGAAGGTGAACGGGTGCGGCGGCGCGCCCCTTCCGCTCACTGCTTCGCGGTCCGCGGCCAGATCGCCCGGTAACTTGCCCTGGAAGATGTAGAGATCGCGCAGCGGAATATTCGAAAACGTCTCGACCGGCACCCCGAAATTCTGGGCGAGGATGTCCGGCGGCGTATGCGTGAACCATTCCGACACCAAAAGGGTGGTGTACTCGGAGGCTTTGCCTTCGTCGAAGCAGATCACGAACTCGCAGCCGTCCGGGCCGAGCCCCTGCAGCGAATGCGGCAGGCCGGCGGGGAAATACCAGAGGTCACCTTCCTTGACGTCGGCGATATAAGGCCGGCCCAGTTCGTCGAGAACCGTGACGCGGCAACTGCCGTAGGTCATGTAGGCCCACTCTGCAAACTGGTGCCAGTGCATCTCCCGGATGCCCCCGGAGGTCAGCCGCATGTTGACACCGGAGATAGTGTCCGCGACCGCAAAGGAGTCCTGGGTTACCTGACGCGCCCAGCCGCCATTTTGAATGCGCCGCGGCGCGTTGTTGAAGGACGCCCAGGTCAGCGGCATGCTGCCGACGTCGGTCGCCGGCGGCGAGAACGCCCCGGGGAACTGATCCCTTATCGCCGGATTCTGTGGACCGGGGTCGCTGACGCTCCTCGGATTCTTGGCGTTGATCGCACCCTGCGGCGGATCGTTCGGATTGCCGAAGGAGATGTCACTCTTCACCGGAGTGGTATCCGCCGCCGTGGTCGCATCCGCCGTGGTCATTGTCGCCGCCGTCACCACTCCACCCACGGCCGCAGCCGCGAGCATGTCACGTCTCGAGAACATCGCTTGTTACTCCTTGTGCAAGAGTTGTGAACAAGCCCTGACATAGACGCGAGCGCTTCGTGCGCCATTAAATTGAGATTTAGGACGGCCGACGTAACTTGTGTCAGGCCATTGCCCGATGGTCGGCTGCTGCGTCCGGAGACCAGGCAACCAACGCTGGCGGCATGTCAGGGACGGCCAACGCCCTCATTCGGCGGGTGCCAGCCTTGCGTCGCCGGCCGCCGCCTCATTCTTCCCTCGGCCGAACAGCCGGGTCTGCAGCCGGTCGAGATAGATATAGACAACCGGCGTCGTATAGAGGGTGAGTACTTGCGACAGGGCAAGGCCGCCGACAATGACGTAGCCGAGCGGCTGGCGGATCTCCGAGCCGACTCCGGTGCCGAGCATCATCGGCACGCCGCCGAGCAGCGCCGCCATCGTGGTCATCAGGATCGGCCGGAAGCGCAGGATGCAGGCCTGGTAGATCGCTTCCTCGGCCGTCGAGCCTTGGCCGTGCTCGACTTGCTGGGCAAAGTCGACCAGCATGATGCCGTTCTTCTTGACGATGCCGATCAGCAGGATGAGGCCGACGATCGCGATCACGCTCAGATCCATGTGAACCGCCATCAGCAGCAGCAGCGCGCCGATCCCCGCCGAGGGCAGCGTCGAGATGATGGTGATCGGATGGATCAGGCTCTCGTACAGCACGCCGAGGATCAGGTAGATGACGAACAGTGCCGCGGCGATCAGGATCGGCGTGCTCGACAGCGACGCTCCGAAGGCCTGGGCGTTGCCCTGGAAGCTGGTCTGCAGCGAGAGCGGCGGGCGCAGCGCTTTTTCAACCCCCTGAATGCCGCTTACCGCCTGGCCGATCGCCGTGCCCGGCGCCAGATTGAACGAGATCGTCACCGAGGGAAACTGGCCCTGGTGGTTGACCACCAGCGGCGCGACCTTGACCGCCGAATCGACCAGCGTGGATAGCGGCACCTGTTGCCCGCTCGATGATTTGACATAGATGCCGTTGAGCGCTTCGGGTGAATACTGGAATTTGGGATTGACCTCCAGAATGACATGGTACTGCTGCAGCGTGGTATAGATGGTCGAGACGATACGCTGGCCGAAGGCGTCGTCGAGCGTGTTGTCGATCGTATAGGGCAGGATGCCGTAGCTCGAGGCGACTTCGCGCTTGATGGTGATGTCGAGCATCGGCCCGGCGTTGAGCTGATCGGTGGTGACGTCGGTGATGCCGGGGACCGCCCTGATCTTGTCCAGGAACAGCGCCGACCAGTGCGCGAGCTCGCCGGGATCGGCGTCGTTCAGGGTGTACTGAAACTGCGTCTTGTTCAGCCGCGCGCCGATGGTGATGTCCTGTGCCGGCTGCATATAGAGCGTGATGCCCTGGATCCTGGCGAGGCTGGTCTTCAGCCGCGCGATCACCTTGCCGATCGGGTCACGCTGATTGGCCGGCTTGAGCTGAATGTAGGCGCGGCCGTCGTTGAGCGTGTAGACGCCGCCGCCGGCACCCACCGCCGCTCCGACCGTATCGACGGCCGGATCCCGCATGATGGCGTTCTGCAGCGCCTGCTGGCGTTCCAGCATGGCCTGGTAGGAAATGTCCTGCGCCGCCTCGGACTGGCCGAGGATCAATCCGGTGTCCTGCTGGGGAAAGAAGCCCTTGGGAATCACCACGTAGAGATATCCGGTCAGCGCGATGGTGCCGAACATCACCATCAGCGTGATGAACTGATGCCGAAGCACGATCTTCAGGCCCGCCTCGTAGACATGGAGCAGGCCATCGAAGCCGCGCTCGGACATCCGGTAGAGCCATCCGTGCTGCTGGCTCTCCGGCCTGAGCAGGTACGCGCACATCATCGGCGTCAGCGTCCGCGAGATCACCAGCGAGAGAACCAGCGCCACGCTCACCGTCACCGCGAACTCGCGGAACAGCAATCCGACATAGCCGCTCATCAGGAACAGCGGAATGAACACCGCAATCAGCGAGAACGTGATCGCCATGACGGTGAAGCCGATCTCGCCGGACCCCTTCATCGCCGCATCGTACGGCGACAGGCCCTCCTCCATGTGCCGCACGATGTTCTCGATTTCGACGACGGCGTCGTCGACCACGAAACCGACCGCGATCGACAACGCCATCAGCGACAGGTTGTCGAGACTGTAGCCGAGTTCGTAGAGCACCGCGAAGGTGCCGATCAGGGCGAGCGGCACGGTGACGGCCGGAATGACGGTAGCCCAGAAATTGCGCAGGAACAGGAAGATCACCATGACGACGAGCGCGACCGTCAGCATCAACGTGAACTGCACGTCGCTGACCGACGCGCGGATGGTCTGGGTGCGATCGGAAATGACGTTCACCTTGACGGCGGCCGGGATCGAGGCCTGCAGCACCGGCATCATCTTCTTGATCCGGGCCACGGTCTCGATCACATTGGCGCCGGGCTGGCGCTGGACTGCCAGAAGGATCGCCCGCTTCTGGTTGAACCAGGCCGAAATCAGATCGTTCTCTCCCGCGCTGACGGCGCGGCCGACATCCCGGATCCGCACCGGCGACCCGTTGCGATAGGCGATGACCAGGTCGGCATATTGGTCGGGCTTGAACAGCTGATCGTTGGTATTGAGCGTATAGGTCTGGCGCGGGCTGTTGAGCGTGCCTTTCGGCAGGTCGACATTGGCCTGGCCAAGCACCGTACGGACATCCTCGAGGTTGATGCCGCGCGCCGCCAGCGCCTCCGGATCGACCTGGACGCGGACGGTCGGCTGCTGCGTGCCTCCGATGCCCACGAGGCCTACTCCGGAGATCTGCGAGATCTTTTGCAGCAGGATATTCTGCGCATAGGCGTCGACCACGGTCAGCGGCAGGCTGTCGGACGTGATCCCCAGCACCAGGATCGGCGTTTCGGCCGGATTGACTTTTCGGATCAGCGGCGGATACGGCATGTTCAGGGGCAGGTACGCGGCCGCGGCGTTGATCGCCGACAAGGTATCGGCGACCGCGCCATCGATCGGGCGGCTCAATTCGAACTGCAGGGTGATCTGGACATAGCCCAGCGCGCTCGACGACGTCATCTGGGTGACGCCGGGGATTTCGCCGAACTGCAGTTCGAGCGGCGAGGCCACCGTCGATGCCATGGTCTGCGGGTCGGTGCCCGGCAGCTGCGCCGTGACCGTAAGGGTCGGGTAGTTGATGTTCGGCAGCGACGCCACCGGCAATAGCGGATAGGCGACCAGGCCGCCCACCAGCAGCCCTACCATCAGCAGAGCGGTCGCGATCGGCCGCTGGATGAACGGCGCCGATATGTTCATGGGATCGGCGCCTGCAGCGCGTCCTGTGCGGCGGCTTCCTGCGCCGCCTTGCCGTGCAGGATCGTGACATGGGTGCCCGGCTGCAGCTTGTATTGGCCGTCGACCACGACCTGCTCGTTGGCCTCGAGGCCGGAATCGATCAGCGCCTGGCCGTCGCTGATCTGCGCGACCTTGATGGGCCGGATCGCGACGCTGCTGTCGGGGTTGACGACATAGGCGTAGGGTCCATCCGGCCCCTCCTGTACCGCCGACGCGCCTATGGTCAGGCCGTTATGCCTTGTATCGACCAGCAGCCGCGCGTTGACAAGCTGGCCAGGCCAGAGCCGGCGCGATGTGTTGACGAAGTTCGCCTTGAGCTGGATCGAGCCGGTGGTCTGCAGGATCTCGTTGTTGACGAGGCCGAGCCCGCCCTGGTCCAGCAGGGTCTTGTCGTCCTGGGTGTAGGCCAGAACCGCCAGCGGCGTCTTGTCTTTCTGCTGCTGCTGCTGGATCAGCGGCAGATCCGTCTCCGGCAGCGTGAAGATCAGCGAGATCGGATCGAGCTGCGTGACGACGACGAGGCCGTTGGTGCTTGACGGGCTGATGATGTTGCCGACGTCGATCTGACGAATTCCGACCACGCCGTCGATCGGCGATGTCAGGCGCGTGTAGCTGAGTTCGACCTTGGCCGCGTCGATCAGCGCCTGGTCGGACTTGATGGCTGCCTGCAGCTGCCCGACTTGCGCGTTCTGGGTCTCGACCAGTTGCGGCGTGGCCCAGCCCTTCTGCCCCAATGTGGTGTAGCGGCCAAGATTGGTCTGTGCATTGACGAGTTGGGCCTGATCGCGTTCCAGGTTTCCGGTGTACTGATCGATCAGGGCCTGATACGGACGCGGATCGATCTGCGCGAGCAGGTCGCCGGCACGCACGGTCTGGCCTTCGGTGAAGTTGATGCTGATGATTTGTCCCTGGATCTGGGCGCGCACGACGTCGGTGTTGTACGCAATCACCGTGCCGACCCCGCTGAGATAGATCGGCACGTCATGCTGGGCGACCACCCCGGCGACGATCGGCACCGCGGGCGGAGCGGGCGTGGCCTCGACCTTCGCCATCGGCTGGAGATGCGTGAAGTAGATCAGGCCGCATGCCGCCAGCGCCGCCGTCAGCAGCGTCGCGGCAACAACGATTTTGGTTTTCATGGACCCCTCCCGCTTGTAGAAGCGAACTCGCTTCAGCAATTCCCCGACAGTCTGACCGGCCCGGGGGTCGAACACTGGGTGCTGCCCGCCGGCGCCGGTGACGCCGTGGGCATCGACGTCACGCTCGGCATCGTCGGCACCACTGTGCTCGATCCCACGCTGCCCACGATGGGCGAGACGCCCAGCGTCGGGACCGCTGCCGCGGAACTGACCCCGAGATTGCCGATCTCGGTGGATCCCAAGGGAATGCCGGTGCGCGCGGCGCCTCCCGGTGTGATCGGCGTCGTCGATGCAGGCGTCGACGACGACGCGATGCTGCCCGAGCCGGAGCCGCACATGCCCGACATGCCCGCGGTTTCGATCCCTGAAGTGGCCGACATCCCCGACGACGCCGATGCCGCCGATGAGATCGGCATCTCCGACGTCGCCGCGGTGGCGGGTGCTGCACTGCCGGCGGCCATTCCGCCGCCATCGAAACTCGACGTCGACCCGAACATTCCTGCCGGCGCCGTCCCCGAGGTCGCGCAGGTCGTGCCGAGCCCCGGCATCGAGATCGAGCCGGTGACGCTGGTCGAAGCCGGACTGACGCCGGGGGACACGATTTCGGTAGAGCCCATCGGGATTCCGGTCGGTCCGACCGTCATGCCGGAGCTCATTCCAAGCGGAGAGGTGGCACCGATCGAAGGCGCGGCCGTGACCGTGCCGACCTGGGCGAACGCACGGCTGCACAGCAACGCCGAGGCCACGGCGATAACGAGAACAAGGGGTTTCATGGCGATTTCCTTGGTTGTGAGCCGAGCCATCGGCTCACGCTGCGAGCCGGTCGGGTGGCGCCATGAATTCCGGTCCCACCGGATCCTTGATGGCGCGCGCGAGAATCTGGTCGATCTCCGCCATCTGCGGCGCGCCGATATGCCATCCCACGACGTCGCCGACCGGTGACAATTGCCCCGGCCGCCGCGCGCCCCACAGGGCGATGTTCATGGCGTTGCGGTCCAGCACCCAGCGCACCGCGAGATGGATGACGCGCCGGCCGTAGCGTTCGCGGGCAAACAGGTCGAGTTTCTCCACCGCATCGAGGTACTGTTCAAAGCGCGGCGGTCGAAATTTCGGATCGCTGTTGCGCAGATCGTCGCCGGCGAACTGGCTCGACCTCGACATGCTTCCGGAAAGCAGGCCGCGGCAGAGCGAGCCATAGGCGAGAAGCGCCATGTTGCGATCCCGGCAATAAGGCAGCACGTCCTGTTCGATGGCGCGCTCGAACAGATTGTAGGGTGGCTGCGCGGCGTGCAGCGGCGCGACGGCGCGGAACTCGTCCATCTGTGCCGGGCTGAAATTGCTGACTCCGATGGCTCGAATCTTGCCGGCCTGGTACAGCGCGGCCATGGCGTCCGCGACTTCCGCGATCGGGGTATTCGGGTCCGGCCAATGCACCTGGTAGAGATCGATCACGTCGGTGCGCAGCCGCCGCAACGAGTTCTCCGCTTCGACGACGATCCGGGCCCTGCTGGCATTGCGAAACGGTTTGCCGTCGGCCCAGTCGAGCCCGACCTTGGTGGCGATGATGGCGCCTTGGCGCCGGCCGCCCATGGCCAGCGCCTTGCCGACGATCTCCTCCGACCGCCCGAAGCCGTAGACCGGCGCCGTGTCGATCAGGTTGATCCCGCTGTCCAGCGCCGCGTGTATGGTGCGTATGGCTTCCTTCTCGTCGCTTCCGCCCCACATCCAGCCGCCCATGGCCCAGGTTCCCAGCGCAATGCGCGAGGCCCGGATGGAAGTGTGGGGGATTTCGACGAATTCCATCTCGACGTGATCCGGCTTGGGTGTTGGCATGGTTCAATTCCTGGTTTGGCGCGGCGCGACGTGGCGATTCTGCACAAACTTCGACGTTGCGGAGCAAGCCCGCAACCACAGCTCCCCGACGTCACCGCGCATGCAACGTCGTTGCCTGAACATGATGCGCGCCAGGCCAATTGCGATTAAATAAGCTTTCATTGTCTTTGGTCTGATGGCGGCGGCGTTGCCCAACGCCGGCAGAGCGGATGGCCCCGCGCGTCCGCTTGCGAGAGTGGGCAACGATCACGAAAGCGGGCTTACGGAGCCGCCTTCGCAAAATCCTGGTCCGACACGGCAGAACCCGCCGGCACCCCGATCACGACCACGCCATGGTTGGTCGCCTGATGGCAGGCGTTGCACGCGGAGGTAAGATCGCCATAGGCCCTGGCGAACATCGGCACGTCCTTGGCCTGGATCGCCTTGCCGAGGTCCTCGAACGGCTGTTCGGTCACGGAAGCAATCATCTGCTGCAGCGGAATTTCGTTCGCGGTGGGATGCGCCCGACCGAGGCGACCGAAGGCGCCCTTCAGATTGCCCAGTTCGTAAGCGGCAAAAGGCCAGTCCTTGCTTTGCGCGGCGATCCACAGCCGGACATGGCGGGGCTGAATCGTCGCGATCATGAAATCGCTGATGCTCGGAAGATAGCTCTCCGGCGTGGAAGGCGTCGAGGCGACCGATTGCGCCGACGTCGCCTGTGTCCAGGCCGCCAGAGCGACGCAGCCGCAGATCGCCGCCGCCCGAAAAACCCCGGATCGGGCCAGCGCGAAGACGGCGCGCTTCACCTCTGGTCTGGACTTGACGGCATCATCAGACATTGAATCCGTCTCGCGCGTTCGATGCGGCAGATTGCAGCCGACCATGTCAGTATCCGGCCGGGGCACGATCGCTTCAATTAAATAGCGGTTTAAAGTTTTGCTCGGGGACGGTGGTTGAGCGCGCCCTTGGATCTGCAATTGCACATCGGGGAACGACGACCGACTCGTCGCTATCGCCGATCGGTGCTAGACGTCGTCTTTCACGCTGACAGGCTCGCGCGGATGGCTGGCCAAGGGAGCATGCGATGCGGCCTTATCTTGCTTCTCTTGTCCTGGGTGTGCTGGTCGGAGTGCTCTATGGGCTCGTCAAGGTGCGATCTCCGGCGCCGCCGGCCATCGCACTGCTCGGCCTTCTCGGCATGCTGGCGGGGGAGCAGGCGGTCTCGCTGGTCAAGCCCTATGTGTTCAGAAGCGGCGCCCAACCCGGCGCGGCCTCCGGCGGTCCGCCCCCGCCTGCGGCGGCGAACGACGTCGGTGACACCGAGAAAAAGTGACGGCGGTTGCGACGCCGGCGTGATCGCGCTGTTCTCGCGACTGCCCTCTCCCCTCTTGTCCGCCGAAGCCCGCCTTCTGGCGAAGGCGGATGAGGGAGAGGGCACAGCCACGGGCGCCGCCGCGATTCAAGTCTTCGATTTTTCGATGCCCCTCGGGGCCGGTCCGCGATCCTCATTTGCTGGACGCGGAACGGGCAGCACTGGAGGAGACCCGCCACACGGTGTCGCCGACGTCGTCCGCGATCAGAAGTCCGCCATCATGGTCGATCGCCAGGCCGACCGGCCTGCCGCGCGCGTGGTCGTTGGCGTCGAGGAAGCCGGTGACGACATCCTGCGCCGGGCCGCTGGGCTTGCCGCCGCTGAACGGCACGAACACCACCTTGTAGCCGTTGAGCGGAGTTCGGTCCCAGCTGCCATGTTCGCCGACGAACGCTCCGCCGCGATAGGCCGCGGGAAGGCCGCTGCCGGTGTACATCGCCACACCCAAAGGCGCCACATGCGAGCTCAAGGCGTAGTCCGGCACGATCGCCTTGGCCACCAGATCGGGCCGCTGCGGCTGCACCCGCGGGTCGAGATGCTGGCCGAAATAGCTGTAGGGCCAGCCGTAGAAGCCCCCGTCCTGCACCGAGGTCAGATAGTCCGGCACCAGATCGGGCCCGATCTCGTCGCGTTCGTTGACGACGGCCCAGAGTTTTTGGCTCTCCGGCTCCCAGGCGAGGCCGGTGGGATTGCGCAGGCCGCCGGCGAAGATGCGATGGGCGCCCGAGGCGCGGTCGACTTCCCAGATCGCCGCGCGTTCGAATTCCGCGCCGATTCCGTTTTCGGTGATGTTGCTGTTGGATCCGACCCCGACATAGAGCTTGGAGCCGTCCGGGCTCGCCAGCAGGCTCTTGGTCCAGTGATGATCGATCGGTCCGCCCGGAAGATCGGTCAGCTTGGTGCCGGGGGCGCTGATGCTGGTCTGCCCTTCCTGGTACGGATAGCGGATGATGGCGTCGGTGTCGGCGACGTAGAGATCCTGGCCCACCAGCGCGACGCCGAACGGCGAGGTGAGATGGTCCAGGAAGACGGTGCGCAGCTGCGCGCTGCCGTCGGCATTGAGACCGCGGAGCAGCGTAATGCGGTTTCCGCCCTTGGCCTTGGCGCCGGCGAACCATGTCACCCAGCTGGTGACGATGTCCTTCGGCCGGAAGATCGGCGCCTTCGGGCCGTTGCTCTCGACCACCAGAACGTCGCCATTGGGAAGCACGTAGAGCGATCGCGGATGCTCGAAGCCGGTGGCCAGTGCATGGACCTGCAATCCCTCCGCCACATCAGGGGTTTGTTTTCCCCATGCGGTGACCTTGGCAATCTCGATCGGCGGAACGAAATACTGCTGCAGCGCCGGCAGCGTCGGATTGGCGCCGATCTCCTTGCGCGGGTCGCCGCCGGGGTCGTCGCAGCCGGCCAGTCCCAGCGCGGCCATGGCGGCAAGCACCAGCGCCAGCCGCGGCAGCTTCACCCGATGTGCGATCTTGTCAGTGTGCATCATATCCTATCCTCCCATGCGAGAGCGGTTTGCCAGGGCCGCGCCGGCCCAGGACGTCAGCAACAGAACGACGGCGACCAGCGCGGAAAGCGCCAGGCCGGTCGGGACCACGGCGGTATAGGCATCGCGGCTGTGAACGAAGGCGTTGACCACCGCCAGCACGACCGCGGCCGCATAGCCGGCCGCGGCAGGCCAGGCCGGCGCACGCGGTTTGCCGCCGACAAGGTCGATCACGAAAGCCAGGATCGCCAGGCCGGCCATGACAAGGCCGGCGGTGATCAGCCAGATCGAGAACCTCTCCCACATCACGTCCGGCATCTGCCAATAGACGATATCCGTGGCCAGTGCGCCGACGAAATAGGCGGCGGAAAACGACGCCAGCATGTTCTGGACCGGTCGTCCGCGAGGGTTCGCGGCTGACCGGGAAACCGCATTCTCCATCAAAGTCACTTCGGTGATTGTCGCGTGCTGCTGCATGGCTCGATCCTCATTGCGATCCCTGGCGTCTGCCTCTCACAAGGACGGGTCGATCGCGGGGCCCGATGGGCGTCGTGATCCCTGCGCATCGACCGCCTGACGTCGTGGAGGAGAGCTGGATTTGCACCTCCGTCGCCGCCATTAAATTCGAGGTTAAAGCGGCATCGATGCTGGGGGCGGGGCGCGGAGCCAATGCCATGTTCCGGTGATCCACGTCTTTACGCCGATTCCGCAAGCAGGACGTGGATGGCCGGGTCAAGCCCGGCCATGACGGAAACATGTTGGACTGTGCTCCGGATCAAAATCCGATTCTACTGCACCGAAACACGCTCTGGAACCTTGAGCGCGGCGCCCGTGGCTGCGCCCTCTCCCCTTGCGGGAGAGGGCTTGAGAGGCCTGCAACCAAACTCTGCCGGGTGAGGGGTAAGTGCTCTGCCTCGACCCCTCACCCGGCTGAGTCTCTTGCTGGCGTTATTGTGCCCTCTCCCGCTGTTCAGACCGGGGACATGGTGGACAGGTGTTCGGAGACATCGTGGACACTTTCGACAGCGAATCAAGGAGGCTGTCGGATGCCGTTCCACGAGGCACGTCGAATGGACACGAGATTGGAAT
>Ga0182030_10009108_pt1 | contig 20388 bp, 13 predicted proteins | sample 812S3MmetaG_FD_121299 | JGI IMG/M metagenome (GOLD analysis project Ga0182030, IMG submission 121299) | Permafrost microbial communities from Stordalen Mire, Sweden - 812S3M metaG (Illumina Assembly) | ecosystem: Environmental > Terrestrial > Soil > Wetlands > Permafrost | place: Sweden... | reverse complement strand
CCGCGTCTGTCTGCTCGAAGCCGGCGGCCCGGCGCGCCATCCGTTCATTCAGGTCCCCGCGTTGGTGGGCGCCGCAATCATGCACCCGGGCCTGACCTGGGGTCTTCGCACCGAGCCGCAGGTCGCGCTCAACAATCGCAGCCTGCCGCTGCCGCGCGGCAAGGTGGTCGGCGGCACCGGATCCATCAATGGCATGGCCTATCACCGCGGCCACCCCAGGGATTACGACGACTGGGCGGCCGCCGGCAATGCAGGCTGGAGCTGGCAGGAGGTTCTGCCTTACTTTCGATTGACGGAAAACAATGTTGACCGGCGCGACGCCGGCCTGCACGGCGTCGACGGGCCGATCCATGTGACCTTCATTGCGAAGCCCAATCGGCTGAATCAGGCCTTCCTCGATGCCTTTGCCGAGGTCGGCGGATATCCTGCCTGCGATGACTTCACGGGCCTCGATCCTGCGGGATATGGACTGCGCCAGGGCACGATCCACCGCGGACGCCGGGATTCGAGCGCGCGTGCGATGCTGATGCCGGCGCTTCACCGCGCGAATCTCACCCTGCTCACCCGGACGGCGGTCACCGGCATTCGCATCGAGGCTGGCCGCGCCACGGGTGTGGACGTGTCGTGCGCTTCCGGTCCCCGCACGGTGCCGGCGTCGCGCGAGGTTCTGCTCTGTGCCGGCGCGGTTCACTCGCCGCAGCTGCTGATGCTCTCGGGTGTGGGTCCGGCGCGGCATCTGGAATCGCTGGACATCCGCGTCAAAGCCGATCTCGACGGCGTCGGCGCCAATTATCACGACCATCCGGCAGTGCCGATTGCGCTGGAAATGCGCGACACCACTTCCTACGGCTTGTCGTGGCGCACCCTTCCGCGCTCGGCGTGGAACCTCGCGCAATATGCGGCCGCGCGGCGAGGACCGTTGGCGAGCAATGTGTTCGAGTCGACGGCATTCATTCGAAGCTCCGCGCACGCCGATCGTCCCGACATCCAGATCGCGTTTCAGCCGGCGCGGCGCAACCCGAATACATTCCCCCTGCCATTGGGCCATGGCTTCGCCATGAGCGCGGTGAACCTCTATCCGCGAAGCCGCGGCGAAGTCAGGCTCCAGAGCAGCGACCCTCGGATCGCGCCGCGGGTGAATCCGAATATCCTGGCCGATCCCGAGGACGGTGCACCCCTGCTGCGCGGGCTGATCCTTGCCCGGCAACTTTGCGATACGTCCGCCTTTGCGCCCTATGAGGCCACCGAGGTGCGTCCGGGACGCGGCGCCCGAACCGATGCCGATCTGCTGGCTTATGTGCGCGAAGCCGCCGCCACAGCCCATCATCCCGTGGGGAGCTGCCGCATGGGTATCGACGCCATGGCCGTCGTCGACCCCGCCTTGAGGGTCCGCGGCATCGATGCGCTGCGGGTGGTGGACGCCGCGATTTTTCCAGGTATTGTCGGAGGCAACACCAACGCGCCGGTCGTGATGGTGGCCGAAAAGGCCGCCGCTTTGATCACCGGGCGGTTACAACAAGGGGGAAGGCATGGCGGCTGAGCATATACGGCACTGGCGCGTCGGCGACGTCGACATCGCGCGCATCGTCGAGGTCTACGGCTTCGAAGACGACATCACCATGCTGCTGCCGGACGCCACGCCGCGGTACGTGCAGCAATTCGGCTGGCTGCTGCCGCACTTCGCCACACCGGACGGCCGGATGATCATTTCCTTCCAGTGCTTCGTGCTGCGCTCGAAGGGCCGTACGGCCATGATCGATACCTGCATCGGCAACGACAGGAAGCGCGAGTTCGACGTGTTCTGCAATCTGCAGAACACCTTCCTGGAGGACTTGAGCACCGCCGGCTTTCCGGCGGCGGAGGTCACCGATGTGCTGTGCACGCATTTGCACTTCGATCACGTGGGCTGGAACACCCGGCTCGTCGGCGGCAAGTGGGTGCCGACTTTCCCCCAGGCTCGCTACCTTTTCGGCCGCCGCGAATGGCAGCACTGGGAGCATTTGCGCGCCACCGGCGGCTACCATCACATGGACCATCTGCAGGACTCCATCGATCCTGTCATAGAGGCGGGCCTCGAGGAATTCATCGACCCGGATTTCCGGCTCACCGATGAGGTCTCGCTCATGGCGACGCCGGGCCATACGCCGGGCCATGTCAGCGTGCTCATCGAATCGCGCGGCGAGCGGGCCGTCATTACCGGCGATTTGATGCACCATCCGATCCAGATCGCCGTACCGGCGACCGAGGCAAACTTCGACATGGACAAGGCCCAGGCGGCGCGTACACGCTGCGATTTCGTACAGCGGTTCGGCGGCAGCGGCACTCTCATCATCGGCAGCCACTTTGCCGAACCCACCGCAGGCCTGATCGTGCGCGACGGCGCGGCGTGGAAACTTCAAGTATGAGCGCCATGACGCCTCATCCCGACCTGTCCGGCCAGCACGTGTTCATCACCGGCGCCGCACGCGGCCTGGGCCGCTCGGTGGCCGAGAAGCTGGCCCGCTGCGGCGCCACGGTGGCGGTCGCCGATGTGGACGCCTCCGGCTGCAGGGAGACGGCCGATCTCATTCGCGCCTCGGGCGGCGCCGCACACGCCTACCCGGTCGATGTCGCGCTGCGCGATGAGTTCATGCAAGCGGCCGCGCAGTTTGCCGGGATTTGCGGACGCATCGACGCCGTGGTCAACAACGCCATGCTGCTGCGCTATGAGCCGGTGGAAAAGATCACCGCGGAAACGCTGACTCGAATGACCGCGATCGGCATCAACGGCAGCGTCTGGGGAGCGCAGGCGCTGCTCGCGCATTACGATGCGCAGCGCGGCGGAACCATCATCAACATGGCGTCGCCCGTCGCGGAAAAAGGATTTCCCAACACCGCGGCCTACAGCCTGGTGAAGGGCGCCATCGTCACCCTCACCAAAGTTCTCGCCGCAGAACTCGGGCCGCGCAATGTGCGGGTCAACGCGATCGCACCGGGCTCGGTGCCGACTCCGGGAGCACTCGGGCTGAACGACAAAGCCGAATACGAACGGCGCTCGCGCACCATCCCCTTGCGCCGGCTGGGCCGCGAAGAGGACAACGCCGAAGCCTGCGCCTTTCTGCTGAGCGGCGCGGCATCGTTCATCAACGGCGAAATTCTGCATGTCGACGGCGGCATCGCCGCCGCGGGGTAGGCATATGGGCAAGGCCATTCCTGAATTCGACACCGATCCGTTCTCGCGCGAGTCGGTCATGAACGCGCGCGCCGTCGACGATCGGCTGCGTGAACTGGCGCCCGTCGTCAAGCTTCCGCGGGAGAACATCACCATGCTCGCACGCCACGAGCATGTGGCCGCCGGCCTCAAGGACTGGAGAAGTTTTTCGTCCACCTCCCGTCCCTGGCACGACCCGAACTCGGTGCGGCCCGAGCTCTTGCTCACCGACGATCCGCCCAAGCACTCCCGAGTGCGCGCCGTGGTGGCGAATGCGCTCTCGCCGCGGGCCTTGTCGCACATGGCCGAAGCGTTTCGCCGCGACGCCAGAAGCATCGTCGAGGGTCTGCGTTCGCGACAAGGCGAAATCATCGATGCGGTCGGCGACATCACCCAACCCTTCGTTTACAAGGTGCTGCCGGATCTGATCGGGCTCCCGCAGGAAGGCCGCGAACATATGTACGCCTTCGGCAACATGGTCTGGGCCACGATGGGGCCCATGAACGAGCTGTTCCACGATGCCATGCGGGACACCGACGCAGTCATTGAATGGGCGAGCCGGTGCTGCCATCGTGAAAACCTCGCGCCCGCAAGCCTCGGCATGGCCATGTACGAGGCCGCCGACCGCGGCGAGGTTTCGGAGCAGGAAGCCGGTCTACTGGTCGGAATTCTGCTGTCGGCCGCCGCGGACACGACGGTCCTCACCCTCGCCAACACCATCCGCGCGTTCTGCGAATTTCCGGACCAGTACCGGCTGGTGCGCTCCGACCGCGCGCTGCTCAAGGCCGCGTTCGAGGAAAGTCTGCGCTGGGACTCACCCTCCCGCATGGCCGGACGGATTGCCGTCAAGGAATTGGAAATCGACGGCTACGTGATTCCGGCTGGCGAGCGCTGCGGACTGATGTTCGCTGCCGCCAATCGCGACCCGCGACGCTGGGAGGCGCCCGATCGGTTCGACGTGCGCAGAAACAACCGCGATAACCTGGGTTTCGGATACGGAGTCCATGCCTGCGTGGGCAGGGTGCTCGCTCTCCTGGAGGCCGAAGCGCTGCTGGGAGCGCTCGCCGAGAACGTCGAACTCTTCCAGCCTGCCGGCGATCCCGAACCGTGGATGACGACGATCGGTCACGGCCCCATTCGGCTGCCTATCAGGACCCGATTCGCCGCGCACTGACGCTCGGGCGATTTTGACCGGTCTATCGCGCGGCGGAAATGACCAGGTCCGACAGTTTCTGGAAGCGCTCGGTGTTGGCGTTGCTTTCCATGAGACCGGCCGAAAGGAACGTGAACGAGAGATCGCGTTCCGGGTCGATCCAAAACAGCGTGGTGCCCGCACCGTAGTTGCCGAAGGTGCCGGGTGAGGCCAACGTACCGAACATGTGACGGCACATCGCGGTGCCGCGCAATGAAAACCCCAGGCCGATATACGCAGGCGCCGGATCCCAGCCGCGCTCGCGGCCGCGCGCAGCGTACAGTTCATTCGGCTTCTCTCCGGTCCAATTGCGGCGCGCCAGAGCCAGGGTGGCGGGCGACAGGATTCGCGCGCCGTCGAGCGTGCCGTCCTGCCGGAACATCTCTGCGAATCGGAACATGTCGGGCACGGTGGAGGCGATACCCACCCATGGCATCTCGGCATGTTCTTCCTCGAACGCACCATTGGGGCCCAGGTCGCTGTGCCCGCGATGCCCGATGGGATAGTTGCCGCGAAAATCCGGCACCACTTTGCGCGGGCGCAGATCGGCCCGCAGTCCCACCGACGTATCGTTCATCTTGAGGGGCGTCAAGATCTCATCCTGCACGATTTGGCGGTAGCCGCGGCGCTTCGGATCGGTGCGCCGCAGACACTCGGCCATCAGCACGTGATTCACGAGCGGCGAGTAGGCCACGGTGGCGCACGGCGGCTGTTCGGGCTTCACCACTTCGATGACGGCTCCGATCATCTCGTCCAGCCGATCGATGTACATGTTGGGCTTGAGTTCGAAGATGATCGGAAAGCCCGCCTGGTGCGACAGCAGGTGCCAGACCTGGACTTTTTCTCGGCCGTGGCCGCTGAACTCGGGGATCAGCTCCGATACGTTCGAGGTCAGCGCAAACCGTCCCAGCTCGATCGCGCGCAGCACCAGCGTATTGGTGAACGCCTTGGTGATGGAAAAGATGCTGAACACCGAGTCGAGCGCCAGCGGCCGCGTCTGCGCGGCATCGGCGGCGCCGATGGCCGCCTCCAGAGCGACTGTTCCCCCGCGCGCCACCTTGATGACGGCACCGTGATACATCCCGGCCTTGATGTCGGCGCGGATGACATATTCGAGATCGGCAAGACGCTGTTCATCCATACCTGGCGATGCCATTGAATCTCCGCGGGTCGGTTGTCGGAGCTGCCAGTATAGCCAGATGCGCGCTCGCGGATACCCCGCAGGAATGACCCTCTAGGACCAACAAGAGTTCGCTCTCAGATTGAAACAACCATGGGCTGATGGTGTATAAAACGAAGAGGGCCGGCCGTCGATACCACCGCGGGTTCGATGGATTACCGTTGGGTCCTCCGGCACTGCGATCATTCTTGGCGAGGTTTCAATATGGCAACGGCACCCACGGTCATGCAATCCGATTCGTTCAAACAGCCGGACTATTCGCCGGCGGCCAAGCGTGCTCTCGCCCGCCGGCCCGCGATCTTCATCAACAACGAATGGGTGCCGTCGTCGACCGACGCGACTCTCGCGGTCGAGGATCCGTCGACCGGCCGCGAGATCTCTCGCATCGTCGATGCATCCGATGCCGACGTGGACCGCGCCGTCGGCGCGGCTCGGGCGGCCTTCGACGACGGCCGGTGGTCGAATCTACCGCCGAACAAGCGGGAACGCACCATCAACAAGCTCGCGGACCTGATTGCGGCGCATGCCGCCGAGTTCGCCGAGCTCGAGGCCATCGACAACGGCAAACCCGTGGGCATGGCGAGCGCGGTCGACATTCCCGGTGCGGTCGACATGCTGCGCTACATGGCGGGCTGGGCGTCGAAGCTCGGCGGCGAGCTCATCGAACCGCAAGGCGTGCCGCGCGGCAAGATGTTCAGCTACGTTACGCGCGAGCCCGTGGGCGTCGCGGCGCAGATCATTCCGTGGAATTTCCCGCTGCTCATGGCCACGCTCAAGATTGCCCCTGCGCTCACGGTCGGTTGCACGGTAATCCTCAAGCCCGCCGAGCAGACTTCGCTGACGGCGCTGCGCCTCGCCGATCTCGTGGCCGAAGCGGGCTTTCCGCCCGGTGTCATCAATGTGATCACGGGCAACGGCCATACCGCCGGCAACGCTCTGGTAAGGCATCCGAACATCGACAAGATCGCATTCACGGGTTCGACGGAGGTGGGCAAGCTCATCAATCGCAATGCCACCGACACCTTGAAGCGCGTCACGCTCGAACTCGGCGGCAAATCGCCGGTGATCGTAATGCCCGACGTCAATGTCGACCAGGTGGCTCCCGGTGCGGCCGGCGCCATATTCTTCAATTCCGGCCAGGTCTGTATCGCCGGTTCCCGCCTTTTTGCGCACCGCTCCATCTTCGACCGGTTGATCGAGGGCGTGGCCGCCGCGTCGACGTTTTGGAAACCGCGTCCTTCGCTCGACCCGCAGGGGCATATGGGCCCGCTGGTATCGAAAGAGCAGATGGACCGTGTCATGGGTTACATCGAGGCGGGCAAGCGCGACGGCGCGACGGTGGCGATCGGAGGCGACAGCGCGGCGGCGGACGGTTACTACGTCAATCCGACGGTGCTGATCGACGTGAAGCCCGGCATGAGCGTGGTCCGTGAGGAAATTTTTGGACCCGTGGTGGTGGCGCAGCGCTTCGATGACCTCGACGAAGTCGCAAGGGCCGCCAACGACACCTGCTATGGCCTGGGTGCCGGAATCTGGACCAAGGACCTTTCCACCATGCACAAGCTCGCAGCCAAGATCAAGGCGGGCACGATCTGGGGAAACTGCCACGCCGTCATCGATCCCGCGCTGCCCTTTGGCGGCTACAAGCAATCGGGCATCGGCCGCGAACAGGGTCGGCAAGGCGTCGAGGCCTACACCGAGATCAAGACGGTGATCATCGAGCTCTAGACACGCCGCGGCCGGCAGCGTCTGCGCTTCACATCAATAGAAGACCGCGTTGGAGACCAAAGAACAAATGTCTGCATCATCACGAGGCGGCGTATCGTCGCTCGAGTCACTGCTGAACGGCGTCGGCAGCGTCGTCGAGTTCCTGCGCAATCAGCAGGCGGGACCGAACGTCTATCCGGGGGTGCCCGCTGAATACACCAATTGGCGGGATGAGCAGCGCGCTTGGGCGCAGAGCTGCGTCCTGTTCAACCAGTCCTACCACATGGCGGAATTGATGGTGGAAGGGCCGGACGCGCTCGAGTTTCTCAGCGGCCTGTGCATCAATAGTTTCAAGGGCTTCGCTCCCGACAAAGCCAAGCAGTTCGTGCCCTGCAGCCCCGACGGCTATGTCATCGGCGATGTGATCCTGTTCTATCTGGCGGAAAACCAGTTCAATCTGGTAGGCCGGGCACCCACGCTCAATTGGGTTTTATACAACGCCGGGATCAGCGGCCGGCGCGTGGCGTGCAGCTACGACGAGCGGACGGTTGCGCGTCCCGACCCGCAAAATCGGCGCCACTACCGCTATCAATTGCAGGGACCGAATGCCTCGAAGGTGATCGAGTCGGCGACCGGCCGTCCCGCACCGGACCTCAAGTTCTTCAATATGTGCTGGATGGAGATCGCCGGCCGCAAAGTGCGCGCACTGCGGCACGGCATGGCCGGGCAGCCGGGATTCGAATTGATGGGACCTTGGACCGACGGCGCCGCGATCCACGCGGCCCTGGTGGAGGCGGGCAAGGCTCATGACCTGAAGCTGGTGGGCGGACGCTGCTACTCCTCGAATACGCTGGAGTCGGGCTGGATACCCTCGCCCCTCCCGGCCATCTATACCGGCGAGAAGATGAAGGCCTATCGCGAATGGTTGACGGTGAATCATTACGAGGCCAAGGCATCGATCGGCGGGAGTTTCGTCTCCGACGATGTCGAGGACTATTACCTCACGCCCTGGGAGCTCGGCTACGGACTCTTCGTCAAATTCGACCATGAGTTCATCGGCCGTGCGGCGCTGGAAAAGAGGGCGCAAGGTCCGCATCGCAAGAAGGTCACTCTGGCGCTCGACAATGTGTCGGTGACCGACGCCCTCTATACGATGTTCGATCAAGGCTTGCGCGCCAAGTTCATCGAGTTCCCGAGCGCGGTCTATTCCATGCACCCCTTCGATCGGGTCACCGTGGACGGCAAACTCGCCGGCCTCTCCACCTGGATAGGCTACAGCGCCAATGAGGGCAAGATGCTGACCTTGGCCATGCTCGATGAGCAACATGCGGTTCCGGGCACCGAAGTGACCTTCGTATGGGGCGAGCCCGACGGCGGTACGTCCAAGCCGGCAGTCGAGCGCCACAAGCAGGTGCAGATCAAGGCGGTGGTCTCGCCGGTACCGTACTCGAATGTGGCGCGTACCGCCTATGCCGACAGCTGGCGCAATAAGTCCGGCTAGCCTCCCCGCGGCTGGGCTCCGCGCGGGGCGTCGGGCGCCGCTCGCAGCTTGAGCGCCAGCAGGGCGGCCGCCGACAGCAGCGAGCCCATGGCCATCAGGGTGGCGACGGCCTGCATCCCGAGTCCGGCCTGGAACAAATACCCCGCAAGAATGGGAGCCAGGATCGCCCCGCCCCGGCCTACGCCGATCGCAAAGCCGGTGCCCGTCGCGCGCACATGCGTGGGAAAAACCTCGGCGAACAGCAGGTAATAACCGCCGATCGCCGAATTGATGAACATACCCGCAACGGCGACCGTAAGGCTGAGCGAGAAAAGGTCATGGGGACCCCGCCCGAACCAGAAGACCATGGCCGATGACCCGAGTAGCACGACGACGGTCAGCGCCTTGAGTCCCACGCGCGTAGCAATCAGTCCGAACAGCGCCACTCCCGTTGCGCCCCCGACGTTCAGCCAGGTCAGCACGCCGGCGCCGGCCCGCGGCTGGAAACCCATGTCGACCACCAATTTCGGCACCCACTTGATGATGAAGTAGAAGCTCGTGACATGCGCGAAATAGCCGAACGTGATGAGCACGGTGGCCGCGATCAAGCCCGGTTTGAAAATATCCGTCACCGCACGCTGCGACGATTCAGGTGTGTCAGGGGTCAGCGCGCCAATCGACTCGTGGCCAAAGCGCGTCAGGATCCGGTTGATGGCCTGAAGTGCCCCGGGCCTGCCCTGGCGATCCAGGAAATCCACGGATTCAGGCAGCAGCAACCATACGATGGGAATGAACGCCGCCGTGATTGCGCCGCCGAAAATGAAGACATCGTGCCAGGTGCCGCTGCCGAGCAATCTCTGCACGATGATGCCGCCGCTGACTCCGCCGAGGGGATAACCGACCACCATCAGCGCCACGGCCACGCTCCGCCAGCGCTTGTTGGACAATTCCGCCACGGCTGCATTGATTGCCGCCAGCATGCCGCCGATCCCGAGGCCGGTCAGCAATCGGTACGCCAGGAGGGTCGGAACGCCGCCGGCGGCGCTCGCGCCGAACATTCCGACGCTCATGGCAAGAAGACAACCGAGGATTGTCGGGCGTCTGCCGATCTTGTCGGCCACTCCGCCGAGCAGCACGGAGCCCAGTCCCATGCCCACCAGTTCCATCGAGAGAATCCAGCCGAGCGTGGACTTGTTCACTCCCCAGTCCTGCGCGATGCCGGGCGACGCGAAGCTGATCGACAGCACGTCGAAACCGTCCATGGCGTTGAGCCCCACCGTAACGAGAACCGCCAGCCATTGCGCCGTTCTCATGGCGCCGTGATCGATGATCGACTTCGGGTCTATGGCTTTCACTACCCAGCTGGCATTCGAAGCGGATCCCGCGCCGCAAGGGCGCGGGATCCAAAGGTTCGACTCGTCTCGACTTACTTGCCGAACTTGACCCGCAGACTCAGATACCACATCCGCGGCGGATTATAGTATGCCCCCACCTCGCCGGCACCGTAGTTCGGCGATCCGGCAGTCGGATACCGGTCGTTGGTGAGGTTCGTGCCGCCCAAGGCCGCGTCGTACAATTCGCTCGGCGACACGTAGTGAATCGAGGCATCGAGCTGGCGCGTCGCCGGACGGCGCAGCTGCGGCGTGTTGAGCGAATCGTTGAACATCTCCGTCGTGTAGGTAAACGCCGGGATCAATCGCACCTGGGCCTCGTTGGGCATCCGGAAGGTGTACTCGGGGTCGAAGGTCGCCTTCCACTTCGGGGTCTTCGGGATCTTGGCATCGAGCGCCGTCACGCCCACCCATTTCACCCCGCAGATCGGCGGGCCGGCCGGGCAGACGGTCGTGCCGTCGGGCAGCGCGTATTGCGGAAAATTCGCGTTCGGATTGACGCTGGTGTAGTACGCATCGATGAAAGCCGCGGTCGCGTTCAGCTGCAATCCGCCGCCGACGAGGTACTGCAGTTCGAGTTCCGCGCCCTTGATCTTGGCATTGCCGGCGTTCGTGTACACCGGGGAGATGCCCTGCTGAATGTTCAGCTGAATGCCCTTGTAATCGGTGTAGTAGACGGCGGCATTGGCCAGCAAATGGTGCTGAAACCACTCGGACTTCATGCCCAGCTCGTAGGTCTGGGAGTATTCCGGGTTGAACCGTGCATCCGTGGGACTCGGGATTGCCGCCGACAGCCGGGTGGTCCAGCCGCCTTGCTTGAAGCCCTTGGACCAGCTGACGTAGCTCATCACGTCTTCGTTGAAGTGGAACTGCACGCCGGCCGTGGGATCGAAGATATGCCAGGTCTGGCTGTCGGGAACCGCCGGGAAATACCGGAAGATGTTGTCAGGACCAGGTCCGAAGTATGGGAAGTTATTGAGGTCGGCCTGGCCTCCCAGGAAGCTCGTCTTCACGTCCGTGTAGCGGCCGCCTGCGGTGAATCCCCAGCTGTCGTTCAGTCTGAAGTCGCCGTGGAAGAATGCCGCATAGTCCTCGTTGGTCACGTCGTTCGCGAGATCGTCCACGAACAGCAGGGCCTCGAAGGGCACGAAGTCATGGACGTAGCCGTGTTCCTTGAGGTAGTACAGACCGCCGACGTAGTTCAACCGATTATCCAACGCCTTGCCCAATAGCTGGAATTCCTGCGAAACCTGCCACTGGTGCTGTTGGTCGGTGACTTCCTGCAGCGTCTCGGGCGTACCGTCCAAGTCCGTGCCAATGTCCCACTTGATCTGACGGTAGCCGCTGATCGACTTCAACTGCATGGTATCGGAGAGATCGTAGACCGCAGTGGCCGAAAAACCGAACACGTCGTTGCGCGCAAAGTCCGGTCCGTTCGCGTAGGTCGTGTCGATGTTGCCGGTATTCGTGGCAGCATAGCTGTCCCAGATGCGCGGCTGATTGGTGCCGAGGTAGGCGGTGCCCGGATGGTTCAAATAGTTGTACGGACCCGCGGGGCCGCCGACATAACCCGAGCCGAGAAGCGCGGCACCGCCGATGGACACTCCGGGGATCTGCGCACGCGGATGAGAGCAGCCGAGCCCGAAGTTGGGGGCGAGACCTGCAGCGACGACGAACGGCGGCGGCCCGCCGTTGGCGGCAATCGCACCCGGCAGGGTGGTGGCGTTGTTGCTGATGCACAGATTGTAAAGCGTCGAGAACGTCGAGGAGTTCAGGTTGCCGTTGTAATCGCCGAGGACGGTGTACGGCAGCGCCGTCTGATCTTCGTGCGACCAATCGGCCGTGAACGTTACGTTCAACTTGTCGGTGGCCTTCCACAGCAGCTTGCCGCGCACCGTCTGGACGCCGGTGCCGCCGTAATTGTCCGAAGTCTGGTAGCCGGACTTCGGATAGGCGTTTTGCGGGTCGACGACGAACGGCGCCTGGCCATAGGGCGTGGTGGACGGATAGGGAATGACTTTCTGCCAGCCTGTCTGGTTCTGCGAGGAGACGCTGATCGTGGACAGCAGTGTGTTGCTGATCAGCGGCAGGTCCGCAGTGAACGCGAAGTCGCGGCGATCGTAGCTGCCGCCCGTGGCGCTGCCGACGAATCGTTCCTCTTCGCCGGGCGTGTGGGTGACGATGCTGATCGCCCCGCCGATGGTGTTTGCGCCGAACAGCGTGCCCTGAGGGCCTTTCAGGATTTCGATGCGGTCCACGTCGAGCAGCTGCTGGTTCGCGCCGATGGTGCGCGCCAGGTACACACCGTCGACGTAGACGCCGACGCCGGGGTTCAAGTTGAAGGCAAAATCGTCCTGACCGATGCCGCGGATGGAGGCCGAAAGCACGGAGCGGTCGCCCGAGAAGGGCGCACCGGCATCGAGATTGACGCCCGGCGACAGATTGCCGATCGCGTGTATGTCGACGAGATTGCGGCTCTGCAGAGTCTCTGAGGTAAACGCCGAGATCGCGATCGGCACGTTTTGGACATTCTCGGAGCGGCGCTGCGCCGTCACGATCACTTCCTCGAGGGCGCCGGAATTGTCCGACGGACCCGTGGATGTGGCCGTCTGCTGGGCCTGTGCAGCCACCCCGCTGATCAGCGAAATGGCTCCCAGGGCGCAGCTTCCGGCCAACGCGGAACGCCAGCCCGATCTTGCCGATGGTGCACGCTTATTTTCTGAACGCTTCGTCATTGTTATCCCCCGAGAGAGCCAGTCCGGTGGAGGCTGTCCGTATGGCGGACGCCGCAATTGTCGTATTCTCTTTTATTATCACCTGCGCATTTGTAGCCGCCATACAACAACAAAGCGCAAAAGCGGCTGAATGGTATCGCAGCCGCCGGGGCGAGTGTCAGAACGACAGCGAACTTGTACTCGCACAGGAGAGCACAGCGGCGGCAAAAACGAGCTTCAGTGCGTGCCGCCGAGCGCGAAGTCGCGCTGATCCCTGGCATAGGCGATGAAATAGTCGAGCGCGGCGGGATTCCGGAGCGCCGCGCGATTGGCCGCTTTGTCGGGATCCAAACCCATGAGAATCCGCCGTATGGGGACCTCGAGTCTCTTGCCCGTGAGCGTGTAAGGTATGTCCAGCACCTGGTAGATCTTGTCGGGCACATGGCGCGGTGAGTAGTCGCGGCGCAGTTGCTCGCCCACGCGCCGGACGAGCGCCTCATCGAGCTGCCGCCCGGCCCGCAGTTTCACGAACAGCGGCATGAAAAACTTGCCGCCCGGCAGATCCAAATTGACGATCAGGGCGTCGTCGATCTCCTCGAGCAGGGCGAGCGAGCGGTAGATTTCCGCGGTGCCGATACGGATGCCGTGCCGGTTGAGAGTGGAGTCCGAGCGGCCCAGCACATACACCCCGCCGCGCCGGTTGAACCGGACGAAATCCCCATGACGCCAGACGCCGGGATACACGTCGAAATAGCTCTCGCGGTAGCGCTGATCCTCCGGGTCGTCCCAGAATTTCACCGGCATGGACGGCATCGGCTCGGTGATGACGAGTTCCCCCACCACATCGACGATCTCGCGCCCCTGCTCGTCGAAAGCGAAGCATGCACATCCCAGCGCACGCGCCTGGATCTCGCCGGCGTATACCGGCAGTATCGACACCCCGCCGACGAATCCCGTGCAGCAGTCGGTGCCGCCGCTTCCGGAAGCCACCCATAGATCAGCCTTCACATGCTCGTATATCCATTGCATGCACTCGGCGCTCACCGGCGAGCCCGCCAGGGTGATTGCTTCCAGCCTTTCGAGGTTGAATCGCTGCATGGGGACGATTCCCGCTTTGCGCTGGTGATCGATGTAGGCGGGACTTGTGCCGAACAATGTCGCGCCCGATTCCTCGATCACCTTCCAAAGCGCGTCCGGCTCAGGGTATGCCGGGTTCCCGTCATAGAGAACGGGAATGACATCGGCGGCGAGCGAACTGATCAGGAAGTTCCATATCATCCACGACGTCGCGGTGAAGAAGAACAGCGGTTCACCTTGCGTCGCCTCGAAATTGAAGTGCAGATGCTTCAGGTGTTCGAGCAGGATGCCTCCATGCCCGTGAACGATGGCCTTGGGAAGCCCGGTCGTTCCCGAGGAGAAGAGGATCCACAGCGGATGGTCGAAGGCCACCTGCTCGCAGGCAAAATCCGCCGCGGCGATCCGCGGCCGATCCATGAGTTCGTCCCAGGACCGTACATTGCCGGCGGGTGCGGTCTTTTGGCCTTGCGAGTCGTAAGACAAGTAAATTGCATGCTCGACCGTGTTCAGCCCTTTGAGTATTTCGCGCAGTTCGGGGCTGCGGTCGTAGCGCTTGCCGCCATACCGGTAGGCATCGACATAGAAAAAGACCTTCGGTGTCAGCTGCCTGAAGCGCTCCAGCACGCCCTTGGCGCCGAAGTCGGGTCCGCAGCAGCTCCAGATGGCGCCGATGCTGGCGGTGGCCAGGAGCGCGATCGCCGCCTCCGGCGCATTGGGCAGCACCGCCACGACGCGATCGCCCGGCCGAACGCCCATGGCTCGCAATTGCGTCGCCAGAATGCGGACCTGGTCCTTGAGTGTGGCCCAGCTCATCCGCCGTAATGGCTCACCCTCGCGCACACTGATGATGGCCGTGGAGTCGGGACCCTCGCGCGCCAGAATATGCCCTGCGTAGTTGAGCCGCGCCCCCGGAAACCACTCCGCTCCCGGCATGTCCCGCCGTCCCAGCACCTTCTCGAAAGGCGCCGACGACTGAACGCGGAAATAATCCCAAATCGAATGCCAGAACGATTCCAGATCGGTGACGGACCATTGCCACAGGGCGTCGTAGCTTTGCAGTTGTAAGCCCCGCTGTTCTTTGAGCCACTGCATGAAATGCAGCACTTGGGAACGGTCGCGTCGGGCCTTGCCCGGCGTCCATAACAGCTCGCCTTCTTGGACTGTCTTCATCGCTTTGCGCCGCCGAGAGCGTTGGCCGGCATTGGGGCCACGCTGTCCAGCAAATCGCCAAGATGCTGCAGCACCTGTTCGGGACGCCGCAGACCGGTCTGACGCGCCCACTCCTCGCCCGCGGTGACTCCCGTGGTCACGGCGAACCCCTTTGCGCCGCCGCGCCGGGCCATGATGATCTCGACCGATGGGTCGTCGCCTACGATTCCGACGTCGCAGCGCCGCAGCCCCAGCCGGCGCGCCACGAATCGCAACGCATGCAGCGAGGGCTTACCGGCCAGGATCATGGGTGCCCGTGTGACGCGGCGGATGGCGCCGACGATGGCATACGAGTAGCCCATGGTCCGGCCCTGTTTCGTGGCAAAAAACGGCACGTCGGAGGCGACGTAGAGGCGCGCGCCGGCCCAGATCGCCTCACAGGCGGCTTCAATGGCTTTCATCGTGCACTCCGGGTACCAGCCCACGTACACTGCTTGAACATCGCGTTCACCGCTCTCCCCGACCTGCACGGTCTCGATTTGCGCATCCCGGAGAGCCTGACCCACTCCGGAACTTCCGAGAACCAACGCGCGGCGTATGCCGGCGCGCACCATGAGATCGGCTGCAACGCTCGACGGCGTGAGCATGCACTCGTCGCGCACCGGCAATCCCAGCGTGCGCAATTTTGCGGCCTGTTGCGCCGGCGGATGGGCGCTGCCATTGGTCAATACGACGAAGGGAAATGAGCGCCGCGCAAGTTCCGTCAGCAACTCGGCCGCTCCCGGCAGGATTTCATAGTTGCCCAAGGACCGGTCGCTCAACAGCAGCGTCCCGTCCAGATCGAACATCAGTCCCTTCAAGCGTGTCTGCGCCGCGGTTTGCGGAGTTCGGCTCATCGCACGGCCTCTGTGCCGGCCGCGCCGTGCCGTCGAAGCACCAGCCGCATTCCCGGCTTGTCGATCGCGACGTAGTCGAGGTCGCTGCGAGCCGCGAGTTTTCGGATGACATCGAGCACGGGACTGACGGCGGGATCGTAGTGCCGCCGTGCGGGGCCGGCCGCCGCCATCGCATCGACCTGCCCGCCGGGCATCGTGGCGCGCAGCAGAAATTCTTCGTCGCTGAGGCGCGGTCCCAAGCGCCGCCGCAGTTCCTCGAGACTCGCCATCTCAGGTTCCGCGCGCAACTCCCGGGTGCGCGGCAGCGATTCGATGCGCTCCATCACGTGGTTCGCGATCGGCGCCGTTGGCCGGCCGAATCGGCCGATCGCGTACCTGATCGCCTCGTCCGGGATGACGGTATAGCGCTCCTTATGGGTCACATTCATCACGGCCAAGGTCATGAGGATTTGCGCGAAGGGCGTCATGACGATGGGCCAGCCAAGTTCCTCGCGAACTCTGCCTAGTTCTTCGATCACCGCTCCCTCGAGGTGCGGCACCCGAGCCTCGGCGAGCTGGCGGCGCGTGGTGCCGACCATGCCCCCCGGCAGTTGATGCGTGAGGTAGCGGGCATCGAATGCCTGCGGCACGCCCACGGGCAGACCCTCTGCCTCGGCAAGCTCAGTGAAATACCGATTGACGCGGCCGAGCGCCTCATCATCGACAGCCACGCGATGTCCCAGCGCCCGAAGATTCGCGGCCACCCGCGCGGAATGCGGGTTCGAGGTCCCGTCCGCGGCGGCCCCGGACGCACACTGCAGCGCCGACACGCCGAGGTCGGGTGCATCCATGTAAGTGTGCTCGGCAAGTCCGATGGTGCAGTGCGAATGCAGTTCCAGAGGTTTGCCGCCCATCACCGCCTTGATGGCCGGAATCAGGGTTTGCGCCCTCGAAGGCTTGAGCAGGCCTCCCGGGTCCTTTATGTAGAGTGCATCGATGAAGGGACAAGCCGCGAGCATGCGCGCCCTTTCGACGTAGTGGGCATCGTCATGAATGGGACTGAGCGTGAACACCAGCGCCACGATGACGTACTCGCCGCCGCCTTGTTTTACCATGCGCGCACAGGCCATGTTCGATTCGGCGTCGTTCATGGGATCCGCCAGGCAGAAGCGCCGGATGCCGTTGCGCGCCAGCGTGCGAAATGCCAGCGCCATGAAATCCGGGCTCGCGGTCTCCCAGGAAATGAACCGAAAACCGGTCGACATGAACTGCAGCGGCGTGCGCGGCGTCGCGGCCGCCATGAGTCGAATCCGCTCCCATGGGTCCTCTTTCTTGTAGCGCACCGCCACCCCCATATGGGTCGACGTGGTGAAGTCGATGGCGCGGAAGCCGACGCGGTCCATCACCTCGGCGATGGCCAAAGTCCTCGCAGTATCCAGCCCCAAGGCAGCCCACAGACATTGATTGCCGTCGCGCAGCGAGGTTTCGACCAATTGAACGTCAGCCATGGGCGGCACCGGCTGCGCTTTGATCGCTGAGTTCGGGCCGGCGGGCAAACAACCTCTCGACGAAGCCCGTATCCACGCCGCCGGTTTGAAATTCCGCATCGTCCAGCACGGCACTGTGGAAGCCAATATTGCTCTTGACCCCGCCGATGAGCGTCGCGGCGACGGCGCCGCGCAGGCGCGCCATCGCGCCGGCGCGGTCGGGACCCACGGCGATGATCTTGCCCAGCAGCGAGTCATAGAAGGGCGGAATGCTGGAGCCCTGCACCACGTGAGAATCCACGCGAATACCCGGGCCTCTGGGCCACGACATCTCGCGGACACGTCCCGGACTGGGTTTGAAGTCGTTCCGATAGTCCTCGGCATTCACCCGGCATTCGATCGCACAACCCACGGCCTGCACCTCCGCTTGGCGCAGCCGGAGACCTTTTCCATCCGCGATGGCGATTTGCTCGGCAATGAGGTCGATGCCGGTGACGGCCTCGGTCACCGGATGCTCCACCTGGATGCGCGCGTTCATCTCGAGAAAATAGAAGCTCTCGCGCCGCGCGTCGACGATGAATTCGACGGTTCCGGCGCCGCGATAGCCGAGGCGTTGTGCGAAGCGCACCGCGGCTTGCAGCAGCGAGTCGCGCAGCGCCGTCGACAGTCCCACGGCCGGCGTCTCCTCGATGAGCTTCTGGTAGCGGCGCTGCACGGAGCAATCGCGCTCGCCCAGCTGAATCACCCGCCCCTCGCCGTCGCCCAGGATCTGCACTTCGACATGACGCCCGCGCTCGATGTAGCGCTCCAGGTAGATGCGCGCGTCGCCGAATGCAGCTCCCGCCTCGGCGGCGGCCAAGTCGAGCAATTCCGGCAGGTCTTTGAGGCGTTCGACCCGCTTCAGGCCGCGGCCGCCGCCGCCGCCCACGGCCTTGATGAGCAGCGGCGCCGCGAGCTTCTCCGCCAGAACCTCTGCCTCCGCGCGCGAATTCACTGCGCCGCCGAGCACCACCGGTATGCCGGCCGCCGCGGCTTCGGCGCGTGCCCGCAGCTTGTCGCCGATTGCGCCGAGCTGAGCCTCGGTCGGGCCGATGAAAACGATGCCCGACGCTTCGCACAAGCGCGGCAGAATCGCGCGTTCGGACAAGAAGCCATATCCCGGATGAATCGCATCCGCGCCGGTGGCGACAGCCGCGTGCACGATGGCCGGAGCATTGAGGTAGCTGTCCGCGGCCCTTGCCGGTCCGACGCACACGACGCGATCGGCCTGCCGTGCCGGCTCGCTGTCGCGGTCGGCGGAAGAGACGGCCAGCACTGTTTGGATATCGAGGGCGCGGCAGGTTCTGATGATGCGCGCGGCGATTTCTCCGCGATTGGCGATCAGGATTGTGCGGATGCCCATGAATCAGGCGTCCCTGCGCGCCCGCATCAGCACGTCGCCGAACTCCACCAGCGTCTCGTCCGCGGGCAGGATTTCAGTGATCACGCCCCGGACTCCGGCTCGCACCGTATTCATGAGCTTCATGACTTCGATGATGGCGATGACGCTGTCCGCTTCCACCGCCGAACCGACCTCGACGAAGGGCGGCGATCCCGGTTTGGGGGCGCGGTAAAATGTGCCGAGCATCGGCGATGTGATGTCGCTGACGTTCGCGTCGGGGGAAACAGAAGCTGCGGCCGGGACGGCAGTCTGCACGGCCCGCGCGGCCTGTCCGGCCCGCGCGCCCGAACGCGAAGCGGCGCCGGCCGGGCTCGGCGAATCCGCTTGCGCCGTCACGCTTTGCACGAGCCCGGCGCCGGCACCGGCGCGCCGCAACGTCAGCTTGACCCCGTCCATCTCGAGGCTGAGTTCGTCGAACGTCGACGTTTCCACCACCCGCATGATTTCCGCGACATCCGCGGCGGTCAGGGTCACCGCCGTCCCCCGAAGACATTCATGACGTGCAGCAGCGGGTCGGCGGCGCGCGTAGCCGCCGCCTGGCTGTCCTTGTTGGACCAAACCGTCTCGGGCCGGCTCTGCAGGAGCAGGATTTGCTGCGTGTGCCGGTCGATGGCCCACTCGATATCCTGCGGCCTGCCATAGTGGCGTTCGACCTGTCTGCCGATGGCGCGCAGCGACTGCAGTTCGCCGTCGGAAAGGCACGGTTCCCTGCGCATGGATTCCTCGACGGCAAGCTCCTCGACCCCACCCGCCGGAGACCGGACATGGCGGATAGCCTTGTCCGAAATTTCGCGAACCGGGATTTCACCGGTGATTTTCGCCACCACCCAATGGTCCGGCGTCACTTCGCCGCTGACCAGCGCAGAGCCCAAGCCCCAGGCACCCTCGATGCTGATCACGGATCGATCGCCGCTGACGGGACTGCGCGTGAACATGACCCCGGCGGTGCGCGCGTCCACCATGATCTGCACCACCACCGCCATGGCCACCGTCGATTCCGCAATACCCTGCCGCCGCCGATAACTCAGCGACTCCGGCGAATACAGGCTTGCCCAGCAGCTGCGTATCCTGTCGATCAATGAATCCGCATGGGTGACCCAGAGATAAGTGTCCTGAAGGCCGGCGAAGCTCGCATCCGAGGAGTCTTCGGTGGTCGCCGACGACCGCACCGCGACCGCCGGCGGCCTCCCCGGTTTGCCCAGTCCTTCGTACGAATCGCGGATCTCCCGCTGCAGATCCTCAGGCAGCGGCACCTCTTCGATGCGCGCACGCAGCTCGCGCGACACAGTCCCCATCCCCTCCAACTCACCCGCCGCGAGTCCTTCGACGCGCGCGCGCAGCGGCGATCGCCGCTCCAAAACGTCGATGAAGGCCTCGAACGCCTCGGTGCGCACGACGAAGCCCGGCGGGACATCGATGCCCGCGCGATGCAGTTCACCCAGGCTTCCTCCCTTCCCGCCCACCTTGGGACGGTCGGCGAGGCCGATATCGTGAAACCAGCTGAT
>Ga0182030_10009107_pt1 | contig 20391 bp, 20 predicted proteins | sample 812S3MmetaG_FD_121299 | JGI IMG/M metagenome (GOLD analysis project Ga0182030, IMG submission 121299) | Permafrost microbial communities from Stordalen Mire, Sweden - 812S3M metaG (Illumina Assembly) | ecosystem: Environmental > Terrestrial > Soil > Wetlands > Permafrost | place: Sweden... | reverse complement strand
CTTGGTAAGGGAAAACGTGATGGTGGGGTCCAAAAATACATCTTCCCGAACGCTGAATGCTGGTATTTCTTGACGTGCATGCGTACGTGAGATTCGCTTCGAGAGATATCGAATACGGGGTGAACCACAGTATTGGTATATTGGAGAGAGGAGCCTAGGAGGTGGCGGGTTTGATGTAAAATAGATAGGCAGGGCTGGATTTGAGCTGTTTTTGAAACGTGAGTTAGGACTAGGAGGGTGGGGACAGAGATAGAGACGTTGTGGAGGAGAGGATGGTTTGCCGCTTCAGAACGAGGTTTGCATGGGGTTTGCTTCTCCTTTGTTCGAGTGTTCTTTTTCGGGTTTGGAGAAAGTAGTTGGATGTATAGGTACTTCCTGAGGCCGAGCTTGGTGAGAAGTGTGTTACTCTCGCAAGGGGAGTGGGAAATCTGCCTCGGATTGCTAATTGAGAACTAAAAGACGCCCGAAAGGATGTTGATGCATCGTAGGCATACTTGCATTAAAGGAACCTTCACAGGACACTTGTGAAACTAAAGGAGGCTACCTAATTCGGGGCTCGTGATCATGTGTTCTTGAATTGTTCCTGTGCAATTGCATGGCAGTAACTTGCCTCTAGGTATCTTAAAATACTGCAAGTAGTCTGCGCACTAGAAACATATGCCACGTCCTATCAATATCCATATCCTCCCGGGAACACCCTATCCCTGAAACTCGCGTTCGATGATCGACTGGGGAAGTTGAATTGAACTTCGACACCTTTACCCCGCGCAAACTCAACTGCGTCCGGACCGAGACGGCCACATTCGTTGACCTTGAGCTGCTTGATACCCATGTTAACAAAGTGTTTTATAGCAACTCCCGTAACACATGTGAAAGAAATATCAAGGCTGCGGACGTTCGGATATAGGTTGACCATATCTATAAGTACCTGCTCAGGCTTGTTCAGGGAAGCTAGTGAGAGTTCAACGACCGTATCCGATGCAGGAAGAGGAGCCGCGGATGCATCTTCAAAAGCGAAGGATGCCCCCATCTTTAACACCTTGAGCTTGCCCGCTTTGATGGAGTCTCTTGTAATCATTTCAATCGCCTCACTAGACCTGTGACACCTTGGGATTAGAGTGTCTAAACAAGAACATATTGCATGCCATCGGGGCTGACTGATTGGGAGGTACTCACAAAGCTGTGGAGCTACAATCAAAAGTCTCGAGCCATGGAAACTTGCAGGCCTCCGGATCTGCATAGTGCAGACCCGTATTCTTTGAGACGTTGAGACTTCTGATTGTTGGAGGTAGTAGAGGCAGTGATTGAAGTTCGCGAGATCCATCACTAAGCACTACTTCTTCAAGGTGGTTGCAGCGGGATAAATCAAGACTAATGTTGCCCCATTTGATCATTGTCAAAGACTTGATGTTTGGTATAGCACTTAGGAGGTCCTCCTGCGTCAACATTAGAATCGATATGAGACTCGGTAGACACATGAAATGCGCTCCTGTTGAGGTAGACCTACCATGTCTAGGTTACCATCTAATTCTCGGGCTTGCAAATGTAATCTTCTCATTGACTCAAGTTTGGGACATCCACTCAGACTGCGGGGTGAACTCCTTGATATCCGGAGAAATGCGGCATCTACTAACGTTTCCTGACAACTCTGAAGAGCTAGTTGAACAGCTGAGAGACTGATTTCACAGTTCTCAGACACAACTAACTTGGTAAGATTCGGTTTGAATGATAACGCGCTGGTCAAGGAATCTCCAATTATAGCTGTGCCATTGATCTCGAGATGGTGGAGATTTTTGCAAGTCTTTGTTAAGTAAATCATCTTAGGGGCGTCAAATTTCGCTCTTGAGTTGATGATGGCTTTATCGAGAGTATAGTTTGATCGCTTTAGATATGTCTTTAGGGAATGCTGACCTAGGATTTCTATTAGTCTTAACCACCTAAGCCAATCCTCCTACAAGCGTCTGGAATCAGAAAGTCACCTACTAACTGGCTTCCGTGCGGAGGTTGTATCAAACGTAGTCCAAAGTTTATGAGAAGATTCTAGTAGTCTCTTCCAAGGCTTCGAGACCGCCAAGCAGATCCTATCGCATGTCAGAAAATGAGGAGCATCAACTACGACAAGTGAACGCCTTACACTCGGTCCCGCATTTCCAAACTTTGAATGACCATTTCTGCCAATTCGAGAGGAAGAAATTGTAGAGGATCAAGAGTCTTGCCAGGATCTTGGGCGCGACGCAACTTATTGTACATGGATTGCAGGATCTATAATCTGCTATCAGCAACTGACTGCCCGAAAAAAGAATAAAACTCACGGTCCGATCATTGTCAACACCAATCTTGACTTTGGTTAGACCTCGTTCGTAGATTTTCAAAGCAAGCTCCTTTTCGCCCTTCAGCTGCAACACTTTCGCGCATCTGAGGTAACCCTTATTTCTCATTAGTACAATAGACAGGAGCTGTGGAATGTATCATGTACCTTAGCAAAGTCAGGTTTCAAATCGATCATCTGCTTGGAGTCTCGCAGCGCAGCTTGTAATTGGTTCAGCTTTTCGTAAGTTGCAGCGCGGTGATCCAAGGTCGTGAGTCGAAGATGTCCAGTGCTTAATTGAATGGCCTAAAAGTGACAATGAGTTACCTTGGTCATATTTGAGTCGTTCAGACAGAACCACTATGATGGATTGATATTGCCTACTTCTGTAAATGATTCAAGCGCGCTCAAATACTTCTTTTGTTGATATCGATTACGACCACGTTCCAAAGGGCCCATGCCTTCTCCATCTCTAGAAGGTCCTGCCATTACTTCTTCTGCCCGCATGGGTGTGTTGAAAGGACGAAGCGCGTCTTCTTGACGACGCGAATTCCATCGCGGTAATAAATATCACGTGCTCTATGATCGTTCTTTTTGATCGGAAATATCTACCCTATGTGAAAGAAAAATCGGCCACATAAGGAATTACGTGATGCTTCATGGCCTTTGGTATCTCAGTAGAGTAAATCAATTTCCAAATATAGTATCATTTAATTGTCACGATGTACTTTTGAGGCTAGCAAAAAAAAAAAGCTAGATTTATTCGTCATAATGTGTTCTGATTAGTATTCTTCAAACTATCGTTCGTAAGCATGGGGTCTGGTGATTCTTCGAAATAGGCCAGATGCCCAATACAAGTAGTCATTAATAATGGCACAAACCACCCGCATTGTCATCAATAGCCCACGTTCCGGCCATGCCGCACACGTTCAAACCGTCATCGGCCTGTTCAGCAGTCTTTCCAAGAAAGAAATCGCCTTGTCCCCTAGTACTGAAGTCTCTGTTCATGACACGCCTGGCCCATGAGTCAATTGCTGGCTCGCCAGTCTCATCGCGAGCTTGCTTCAAAAAAGGAATAAGTGCAGTGCCGCCAGTCCCTTTCAGATTCTTCTTCGTACCCTGAGCTTCGTTGTTGCCCTGCCGAGAAGATGTGGCAATATCAACCTTACGACGAATAGTTTCAGGGCTCTTTGAGCGTGAGAGCGATCTTGATTCACGTGATTTGACGATAATGTATCGAGTGACGATATTGATATGCTTGTCTCGGAATGCCCGAAGCATTGCAAGACAGGCATCATATGCCAGAGTAAGCTCTTTGTCATTCGTGTGCGACTCGACGTAGTCACGGATATTCGCAACTAGACTAACATCCTCGAGGAATCGTCGATGTGGTCCGGGCATGTATTTGCGCATCTCGAACAAGAAGTTATGCTTTGGAGGAGGTACCCTACCCTCAAGCTCACTCTCAGAAGACATGTCCTTCTTTTCACCGGTTGGACGATGTTCGATTCCGAGTACGATATCGAAGAACTGAATGATGGAGCTCTGTGCATTGCTGCCACCACTGTATTGGCGATACTGTTCACTTCCTGTGCCATCTTCGTAGATCACGCCATTTGGTAACCCCGCTTCTGCCATGTTCTTGCTCCCCGCAAGGAAGGGTCGAATTCTATGATAGAACACCTGAGGGTCGCAGCTCTCGTGCATGCGCTGAAGCAGTGTGCCAAGATCATCAAGCCTTTCGGCAAATGCTCGAAGGCACGCTGTGACGGTTGAACTATCGTTGACTCGTGCTGCCTGAATAGCCGTGAGCATCAATGGGAGGATTGGTGCTCCCCGTGCTTCGATAGCAACTGACACCAGGTAAAACCATGACTCGTCAATCGAGCCGGTAAATGTAGTAAGCGTTGCAAGGTTTTCCAAGTTGTCGACATGCTCATCTGCGAACAATGGTTTGAAATTCCAAAGGCAGACGGCAGCATACGTAGCTACTGGAGGAACCTCAAGGTAAGACGAGATGTGAAGCAATGGGATCGAAATCGAGGCCGGTAGGCGCTGAACATCGAGTCAGTGATTGAAAGAGAAGGAAGATATGATAGACGAACCTCTGCAGGGCTATCACCACCCCAGATGTAGCCATGAGCCATGAAACATAACAATGAGTATGCCCTCCTCCATTCTGCATCGTGTTCAAGACCAGCAGTGGAAAAAATAGGAAGTCGTTCGATCACTCCGCGCAAACGCTTGCTCAAGATCAAGCCTTGTAGGTTTGCTACGATAGCTTCCCATTTGTTGTAATAAGGATCAGGAAGCCTTTCGAGAGGCAATTGTGCCGGAAGAAAACCATATTCTGGTGAAATTCCGTAGTCGCCTAGACTTGGGACAGGGAGCATTGCTTTCGAGTTGATGAGAACTGTGTTTGGATCTGACGCAAGGAGTATTCAGATCCTGTCCGATACTCCTCAGCCTTTGGAAATAAATATAACGTGGCGATCATGCAACGATAAAAGAGTCAGTTGTGAATGGTTTGTTAACGTGGTGTCATTGTGCAAGAAAAGTGAATCTACGATGGGACACCCCACCAAGACCGATCTATAAGGGTCCATGACGATTCGGGACTGACAAAGCGACCTCGGAATATGTCGAAGTGAAAAAGCAAAACAAAATGGCACCATCTGCAGAGCCGAGAATCAAAAACAGCCATTCAGCCGGCAACCAGCGGAAAAACGTTCCACCTAGTCCCATTCTAACCGATGAGCTTGCATGATCACATGATGACATCCAGCCAAGCTTTCTGAGGTGACAGGCATCATTTGGATAGCTTCACGACCGCTCAAAGCAATGACAGAATCAAGGCGATAATGGCTGCTGTTAAGCAGCAGGTGTTGAACTGGCTGTACAGTGTGCTCACAAGTGTAAGCTAACCTTTACCCTAGAGGGATATTTTACTCAATCAATGCAGGAATACAAAGATGTGAATCGCACATACAATGATGTTGCACAGACTCTCTCCCATTATTCATCACTCTCTCCTCGAACCGATGTATACAGTATGGATATCCAATATTGTACCCTCCAACCTCTCAACTAATTGCTCTGCTATAGCATATGAGAATGGTGCATCGGCCCTCCTCCTGCACCTCTCAGGCACCCTTCCTGTTACATTTCGAGGCACGACATACAGGTTTCCCATAGCGCTATGGGTACCCCACGGATATCCTCAAGAGGCGCCATTAGTATATGTCACACCTACTGAAGGCATGGCAGTGAGACCGGGTCAGCATGTTGATCCTCAGGGCAAGATCTATCATCCATACTTAGTGGGGTGGGCTGAGTTTTGGGATGTGAGTGACAAAATATTCATAAATGTCAACCATCTTACTTGTGAAATACATGCTCATACATTTGACTATTTAGAAATCCAACCTCCTCGATTTCTTAGCCATATTGCGAGACATATTTGCTAAAGAACCGCCCGTTATATCTCGACAACAGCAGAATCCACCCCCTCGTCCTCAGCCAGCGGCGATACCTCCTCCAGTGCCACCTCTGCCTCCTCCCCTGCACTCAATTACAACTCACTCTCCGTCCATATCTTCCCCTATATTACAATCACGGCCACCGCTTCCCCCAAAGCCTACAGCCAACCCTCAGCCATACACACCACCTGGTCCATCCCGGAGAGATAGTGGCCCACCCTTACCTCCTTTACCCCCACAGCCTAGCCTTAGAAGTAGCCAATATGGACCACCAATACCGCAGCCGCCGAATGGGCAAACCCATGCTCCCAACAGAAGCAGTAGCCTTCGATATGATTCTGCACCCCCATTACCACCTCAACCACACCGACAACAGACACTCCGAGAATCAAATTACGAACGCAGTCCAGTTAGTCCTGTAACTCCACCAGAAGATCCATTTCGTCGACCTACATATAACCGGTCATATCAGCAACCTCAGTATACCCCGAATCCTCCCCTGCCAAATCAACCACAGAATCAACCTCAGATGCCACCGTCATACATGCAACAACATCCATACTCAAATCAACCCCCTCAATGGCAGCAACACCCACCCCAAAATCAACAGTATACCCAGCCAAAACCCCCACCACCACCCGACCTCATCGACGCTCCCCTCACCCTCCCAATCCCCACCGATGCATCCACCAATCTCCCACCACCACCCGTCCCTCCAAACCCAGAAAAGGACATACTTCTACACAACCTCGGCAAAGCCCTGTATTCCCAACGCCAACACACTCGCACACAAACTAGCTCCAGTCTTCCTGGCTTACAATCTCAGCATCACGCAATGCTTAACGCGTTGAATAACATGCAAACTGAGATTCAAGCGTTAGAATCTCTTGGTAGTCTACTTAATTCAAACACCGATATTTTGCATACCGCGTTACGCGATGCTGATGCAGTTATTGATTCGAGTCAGCATCGAACTGCGCCGAATATCGATGAGATATTGGTAGCGCCGACGGTTGTAGGCAATCAGTTATACGAATTAGTGAGTGAAGAGAGGAGCTTGGGCGATGCGTTATTTGTGCTTGGGAGGGCGGTAGAGAGGGGACGGATAAGTCCCGCAGTATTTGCAAAGATGACGAGGAGTATGGCACGGGAGTGGTATTTAAAGAAGGCATTAGTGAAGAAAATAGGCAAGGGAATGGGATTGGCCGTTTATTAAAAATAAGCTTGAGCGAATTCAGGAATCTGCGCTGTACAATCCTGGGTATCACCATTTGTTGGCTGGTCCATGACGACGAAAGAGAAAAAATTTGTGCAATTGGTATACTAGAGCTTTCTCTGGTGCCTTGACCCAACCCTCTCTTTGTACAAGCTAACACCGGGCTTTTCTCTGCATAACCATATCATCCTCTTCATCTCCACCAAACGCATTGGCTTCGGTTCCTTTAACAAACACTCAGCCTCCTTCACGATCATTTCTACAGCTGGCCCGTCCAGATCCTGACTAGGCGGAGGTGGGATATTCCATCTGCCTACTGTTGTGTTTCTCTTCCCACGCTTAGCAATAGAATCTATGTTTCGAAATTCTGCTACAATGTCGTCGATATCTTGTACACTTAGTCCTTCGTCCTTAGCTTTCACATCTTCAGCGTCCCTCCCTTCAGTCTCGAACATTTTCTTCCGCATTCTGACAGTCGAATTGCCAATAGTTCTTGAAGCGTTATCAGCCTTTAATTTCGGCTCAACATGTCCCTTTATCATTGGTGTGCTTTCAAAAAGCTTGATTTTATCTCCTATATTTCGACTTTTTTGTGAGCTTTTACTGGATTTTGCGCCAGGTAGAGATCTTTGGTCGCCAGTGCCAAAGTAATTGAGTGATGGCCCACGCTTTGAGATGAATTCTCCTGGTTCGGCAGAGGCCCTGGAGACTTTGGAAGGGGATAGAAGAGGTGGAGATGGCGTTAATAAAGCTCTTCCTGCTTTTTCAACAGACGAGACTTTGGGACTAACTCTGTTCGCCTGATACAGAGTTTGTTGTCGATGAAAGTCTGCGTCATTGGGCTGCTTGTCGAAGAGCATTTTCAAGTCTGCAATCTTTGATTCTCTCTGCCACATCTTTGAGGAATCGTGCTGTGCCACAGCGTAACTCGGCCCAAATACATCTCTTTGTGTCCTGATATTTGACGGCACAGCTTTCTCTCGGCCTCGAGGATAGTCAGGGTATTGTTCTTTTTCCTTGCTTTTTGCGCAATAGAGAGCATCAAATTTGTCGCTAATCCTCCTCCGCCCTGTATCCGTTCCATCTCCCGTAACTGTAGATAGGATCTTGCTTCTGCCCCTATTGTCACTGGGTGAAATCTCCTCTTTCTTTGACCTCTGAGCTATCTTTCTTTCAATGGAACTGTTTTGATGTGATTGGAGGCCTCGAAACGCAGGGATATCGGGTTGCGTGGCTGGATTTTTAGGTTGGGACCGAGTCGTGGCGGATGTTTGGGGCAAGCTGCTTTGAATGGCAGATTTGGATCCGGAACACTGTGCTAGAAATGAAGTTGGCATTGGTTGATTAGAGCCTGCGCATTTTTGACTTGAGGGAAATGATTTCTTGGGTGGATGCGAAGAGGTGTTCTTTGTTGATTCCATTTTCGACTTTATCCCTCTTGTCCCCGAGATCGTAGAGCCTGCCTTCGTTCTTCGAGATTGGGGGGTCACAGGCGGAGCCTGAATTTTCGATCTTGTTTCCGTGATCTGGCTTGGCCAATCTGTTGAAGAAGGGGTAACATGAGCGGTGCTTGAAAGTTGAGGAGTATGAGTAGGAATGAAATCGTCTGTACTTCCATCAAAAAACCTAATTCTATCCTTTACAGTACTTTTCCTCTTCCTTTCCATTTGTCCCAGTGCTCGCGTGCCTGAAAAGCTACCAAATTTTTCCAAGAGTGAGGGCCGTTTATGCTCCTGAGCATTGTCTCGTAGAAGGATAGGACTTGGCTTGGAAGGTGATTGAGCCTGTCGGGGCTTTCCAGATCCCAAAAATTTTATTGAGTCGCATTCTAGTTTCGGTGCAGAAATGAAGGGATCGTCATGTTCAGAAGCTTTTGTATCGTTAGGAAAGAATGCTTTATAATAACTTTGGCCTCCGCTTCGAGAACTGAACATTGTTGAAAGTCTTCCTTGGTGTGTTCTATCGTTGCTGTCCAGTGAATTTTGCAACTGCTTCAGCGGCGCAGGTTTCAAAGAAGGAACTCTGAACGGTAGGCTCAGACTATCTAGAGCTTCAAACTTGCTAACGAGAGAAACAAGGTTGAGAGATATCATAGGAAGTTTGAGCGATGAGGCTGGGTGCTTAGAGCTCCGACAGGGATTGTCAGAATCTTTGCTGGACTTTCCTATCCTACGAGACGTCTTGGAAGGGTAGGGGGGTGCCTGGGCAGCGCTCCTCTTCGAGGGAGGAGGTATCTGATAATTGGAGTTTGATGAATAGTAAGGCATGGTTTGATTGTCTATTTGTAAAGGAACTATCGTGAACGAGTGGAAAGAAGTACAAATTCTAGAGTGATGATTTTTTCAGCTCCTACCAAAATCCAAGTTTAGAGTTTGCTATTTCAGAACGGGAAGGAGCGACCTCAATACTTTCCTGGGTATTGATTCCATCACTTAACATTTAAAGATAAAACTGTATGAGAAAATGCTTTCTTTCGGGGGCTCAACTCCAGCATTATGTAAACTCGGGAACGAAAATTAGGCTCAGGTCACAATCGCATTATTTACCGCTACGGCTCCTAGTAGCTCCATTCCTCTATAACATTTCCACGTACCCTCCAATACCTACCTCACCCTCCTTAAACTCCCAGGATCTCCGACTTGCAGATGATCAATTTGCACAACTGTGGATGCTGTAAGACCTATCTACTCTAACGCCCATAGCCTCGAGATCTAATTCCGTGCTATCTCTACCAGAGGTGTTGCTTGCTACATGTTCAATTCGAGAGTCAATCGATGTAGGGCTAATTGGTGCCGAGCTACCTTTTCGGTCTGACAGATATTCAAGTCTCGAAGACGGTGCCGTGGATTGGCTGAGTTGACTGCCCTTACGTGGCTCAGATCGAGGATCTGAGGGACGTCGCGGTTGAGAGCCCGAGAGGTGTGAAAGATTGAGGGTGGAGCTCTCTTGGTCGATGGCCATGCTAGCCCATAGAGAGGACAAGGGAAGCAAGAGGGCAACCATAGTCAATGCCAATGTACCGGCTTCAGGAAAGGAATCCACTGTAATGTATTCGAGACTGGCAAAGATTGCTATGGTGTGTCAGTCTTAGATGAACTTGTAAACGAAGAGTAGATACTTACAAGGAATGATCATGGTGCAACCACCCATTGCAGCAAGGATTCGCACACCACTCCACTGCTTCCAACCATTGCGACGACGGTTGTAAAGTGTCCAACCAAGCTTTCCAGTGAAAATCAAAGAGAAGAACCAGATTGAGATTGTTTCAGTCGCCAACGTTCCGGTTTGAATCCAAGCCTTGGAGAAGTATGTCTGAAGGGTCATGATTGCCAATGAATTGGTAACCATTTGGGCGAATCGGAAACCGGTAGCTAGTAGGAATATAACAACTGATAAACCGCTGACGATGTAACGGTAAGTATTGTCCAAGTTGCTGCAGACAGTGTGGGCCTGGAGAATAAGGGACAGATTGACAGTAATGGTCATTAGCAGAGGGAAAACAGTTCCAGCGATGCTTGTTGCATATGCAGATCGCGGAATCAGCGCATTATCGCCCGAGAATGACGGGTAAGTCAACGTCCAAGGACTGGTAAAGTAGAGTGCCAGGAGAAGAGTGCGGAGGAATCCGAACAAAAGCGACAAAACATTGAGGATGAAGATGGCGTTGCGACGCTTCGAATCTTTGGTGAGAATAATGACAACGAAGAACATTGTAAGGCATGCACCAAGTTGAGATGCATAGGTGATGGTATGTGCTTCATTGTAGAAGTTGGAAGAGTCGATGTCTTGAAGAGTGAGGTTGAAAGGAGTGACACCATCAGCCATCAAGAGAGTGACCGTTTGGGTGTATGGGTCGAACGCATCGCTGGTTGGAGAAGACATCTTGCGTAGTCGAGTGTTTTGTAAATATTGAAGATTGGAGGGGGGTCCTTAAGGGCTTATGATTCTTTGTACAGAGTCGAATTATCGAAGAGGAATTTCAAAAAAGACAAAAAGATTGATTGTCGACGATGAAGAAAGATGGGAAGGATAGAGAAGGGAAGGACAGAAGGAGGGTTAATATACTCAGAGATCTCGACTTCAGTCGGAAGACAACGCCTTCTAATAATGGAAAGATTCGATTGTTTTTGGAGCAGAATCAGGAGGTCGATACCTAATGTCGTAGAACGACCACAAGTTGAGGATGAATAATGGATAAATCGTATTATAACCAACTACAATCCTAGATTGTTGCCATTCTCAGATTCTGGTCTAAGAGCAGAAAAATGTGGTAAAAATGATTGAAAGGGGAAGACAATCCGCTAAGCTTAGGATTGTTCTCTTGCGCCACCAAATCCGTGGGGTGAATCTGCAACAGGACGGAAGGAAACGCATAAGACAGACCAAGTATCCACTCTAAGAATAGCAAATATTACAAAGGAAACGTATGACACTTGGCCTCCACTCATTTCATGTCGTGATACAATGCCGTATAGGAGGAGGGGGTCTTGCGGTTGGGAACATTAGCGAGACCGTTGAGTGGTTGAATCACGTGCTCAAGGGAGTACTTTCCGTGGCACCTCGCCCATGCCTCCAGCCGTCGTGTTGCAAGCGTTGTGAGTCCTCCATGCGATAAGACTAGAGAATCTATTGAGCATGTCATTAGCACTTGCCTCGAAGCGCCAGCAAATCCTGGAAGAGAGTCAATAGTTAAGCATCGGGTCCTCGCAGCTTCGCATGGAGCAATTCAGCCATTGAATTGTTTATCTAGCTTCTATGATATCCAGGATTGAAAGGTATCTACCCTTCTCTACTAGGACAGTTTATAGGCAGTATCTGATGTGAAATTACTGATGAAATATTTCCCTGTAGCAGCATCATTCGTTGCGTTTGTCCCAATAACCTTCCCATATTTCAAACTTCCACTCTCTGCTCTACTGCCTGCAACAGCTCTATTTGTCCTTGAGAAATTGTTTGTTCTGTCTAGGACCGTAAAATTGGTCAACTTGATTTCGTAAGCATTTCTTGTGGCGGTGGTTGGCATTCTAAAGAACGAGGCATTAACAGCATCGTGACTAACACTGATTTCATAGTAACCTCGATAGTACAGGTCTTGCTATTGTAACTATGGGTTTGCTGCAACCAGTAGTAAGGAATAGTTCGTCTGTCTCATGGCTGTAAAGAGGAGCGTATCCAGAAACGGTAATATTGCTTTTATCATCGTCTATCGAAGGTGCCGCTCGGGTCTAAAGAATCACAGAGGTATCGTAGGGGTCTCCGCTAGCCACGCCATGAGTGGAATTCAACTGCGAAGAATTCCATGATGCTGTTGGCGTATTTCGAGCTGCAACTTTGCGTACAGGAACACCAAGACCTAGGTGGTGGTGAGAAGGGCTGCGGTAGTTTGAATTTGAAGCAAATGGGGCCGTGGCAATTGAGGCCAGTGACAGACTGGCAAGAAGGGGAAGCATGATGGAATTTAAGCTAGAAGGTCCCAAATGCACTTGCAATTCGGAGAAATAAAGGGATAGAGGAAATACTGTGAATTTCAAATACCTGAAACCTACCCTGTCCGATCTGCAATCTTAGCTTAGCCCAGGAATTAGGATGCTGGGACGCTGAACTCGCTTATGGAATTGAGCAAGTCAATTCGCCATTCCATATCTTGGAGTAGCAATGAAAGATCTTGGTGAACGAGGCGCATGAGGGATACAGCCTCGGCGCCAGTGAGAAGCAATGTATCACTACTTTCCATGACGACGCGGCTGTCTTTCGTAATGGACATGCTCGACTTTGAGATCGTTGTATGGTCAAGCAGTGAAGCTCTCTGTTATCAATCTCTTGGCAGATGCAGCTTTATTTGAAGCCCTCAATTATCCTAGAATTGGGCTTCTGCGGTGAAGTTGATAGCGGGGTCGGTTGTCCTCGCGATCGGCTCCTTTTCAGATCAGTAACCATGGAAATCAAAGCATAGTGCCTGGAGTTGCATGCGTCTAAAAACCTCCTACAAAGTGAGTTAGATCCAGGGACCATTCTATGTCAATGTGAGATTTGGATGCAAGACATCGGAGCGTGTAAGGTCATGAATTCGTTGTCAACTTCTTTACCTTCCGAGATGAGATCGTAAGAAAGAAACCCGATCATGCCCAGAGCTTCCTGCACAGGCTGGTTCCAATATAAATCTCCCGTTCGATGGATTTTGCCCGCGGGCAGAAGGGAATTTTTTGAAGGGCTTCATAAGGGGAACGAACTATCAAGAGACTCCTCGATGAGCATCTGCAATTCTGTGCATAATAACTCGTGGCAGCCTCCTAGGTTCATAGAAGTAATTAGACCAGAACAGCCATCCTGCGACAATCAGATCTGATCAAAAGAGGGACTAAAACTTCTCGAGAATTTTCCAATTAGCTCGAGACTTGTTCTTTCCTAAGCAAAGCAACCACAAGTCGCAATGTCCCTTAACCTCTGTTCTTGTGCGAACCCGTGATTTCCGAGCCACTTGTACTTTCACCCTCACTACGTCTAGTGATCTAGAGGTGCCGCATCCCCCCAACGGACGGCGCAGTTGATACAAAAACATTCTCTGTAACGGGGTTCCTGCATTGCCGCACGTGAAGTTAACCTCAGCCTTATCACCCTACCCAATCAGCGCTCGGATCCTAGAACTACTAGTGCGTAGCCGAGCGGAAACGTTGCGATTTGGATTACCTGTCAAAATCACAATTCCGTGCAGAATATCTTGGCCGGTCTTCAACAACGAGGCTTTTGAGGTACAACCCTCGAAGTTTGCGATTCCATTCATTTGAGTCTGGTATTAATGTCAACAAGTTGTAAACGTTGATTGCAAGAGCGAAGAGGAGATGAACGGCTTCGCGAGCCACGGCCTCGATGAGGATGCTTTCGGGGAGAAGAAGGGGAATATTGTGCAGGCTTTTGATGCTTTTCGTAAGTTCTCCTGAACCCTAGTACTTCCACTGCCATCACAAAATTCAATTGGCCCTGTTGCATTTATAGAAAGGGGATTGCTAACATTTTACTATGCAGCCAAGGCAAAACCACAATATGTAACCAAAACATCTGGTGGAGGAAAATGGACGGTTGCAATGCTCATTGTGTCCTTCCTCCTCATATACTCCGAATTCGCACGCTGGTGGCGAGGGCATGAAACACATACCTTCGCCGTGGAGAAAGGCGTTGGCCATAACCTTCAGATCAACTTGGACATAGTGCTCAAGATGCACTGTGATGACATCCACATCAACGTGCAAGATGCGGCTGGGGATAGGGTATTAGCTGGCGACATGCTGAAGAGGAATCCGACGAATTGGCATCAATGGGTGGATAAGAAGGGTATCCATAGCTTGGGGAAGGACGCGCAGGGCAGATTGATCACGGGAGAGGGTTTTCATGACCATGAGGAGGGCTTTGGGGAGGAACATGTACATGATATTGTTGCTGCTGCGGGCGGGAGGAAACAGAAGTTTGCGAAGACGCCGAGATTGAGGGGTGGACCTGCGGGCGGTGATAGTTGCAGAATCTTCGGCAGCTTGGATGTCAATAAAGTCCAGGGTGACTTTCATATTACCGCACGTGGACATGGATATCAGGAATTCAGAGAGCATCTAGATCATAGTGGTATGTTTTCTTGAAGTTAGTTACTTGGAAGTTTGGAACTAACAGTTTGGCTAGCCTTCAACTTCTCACACATTGTCTCCGAGCTCTCCTTCGGAGCCTTCTACCCCTCCCTCCTCAACCCCCTCGACCGCACTGTCTCTGGCACCCCAAACCACTTTCACAAATTCCAATACTTTCTCTCAGTCGTACCAACCGTATATTCCGTCGACTCATCCAACCCCTATCAATCACGCACCGTCTTCACGAACCAGTACGCTGTCACGGAGCAATCCCACATCGTAGGCGAGCGCTCCGTGCCTGGCATCTTCTTTAAGTATGATATTGAGCCTATGTTGCTTACGGTAGAGGAGAGTAGAGATGGCTTCCTACTGTTCGTGGTAAAGGTTGTGAATATTTTCAGTGGTGTTTTGGTTGCTGGGCATTGGGGATTTACGTTGACGGAATGGGCGGTGGGTGTGCTAGGAAGACGGAGGAGAAGAAAGAGCGAAGGCGTTTTAAATGGGAGGGCGCATGAAAACGAAGATTAAGTGTCTTTATATATTTTTTTGTTATGGCATTTATGGAGTCCTTTATGGGATCACTTTTGAACATCCAAGAATTTCCTAGACAAAGACCTAAACACGATGTGAGGCCGTTTCTGCCTTTCAAATCCTTAGCTCAATACACCCGAGAGACGCGTACGAATTCCTGAAGCACAAACCTTCATTAACCATTCTCTCATTGGCAACTCAACTGATTACAAGCACAGCCTGCTTAGCTGTAGTGATTACTATATTATAATGCACCCGAACAAAATCCAACTGTACAAAAACTCTTCATTTTGCTTTCGTCAAACCGACACCCAACCCAATACCAAGAGCAATAGCCAATATGATAAGAACCACAACCAACAAGCACCACCACTTTAGTCTGTTACGGCGTCTGGCATGCTCATTCGCCTTGTCGATTTCAGTGTTTCCTTTATCCACATCCTCAGCGGTCTTGATGGCGTTCTGCTCTGTGTGCTCGACTACTGGATCCTGTGCTTCCACGATTTGGGCCATGTCCGCGAACATAGCTGCGAGCTCTGTAAGAGTAGCCTCAATGCGTTGGAGCTCATTATGACGAGCGCGAACGGCTCCGAGAACTGATGAAGCTTGCCCCGATCGATTGCTCTTGAGCTGTAGATTTGTCAGCATAAATCACAAAATATTAAGTTATTCATTATACTCACAGCAGTCTGAAAAACACCTTCAGAGCCCCAATCTAATTCTGAAGCCTCGTTAACTTCAGCCTCCGATGCCTCAGGATTAACGATTCGGTATTGTCTCGCGATTTGATCCCTGTAGCGCTGTCTGTACGCGACCTCCTCTTGCTGATACTCCTTCAAACTCTTCTCGAATTCCGACTTCAACTGCTTGGCTTGTCTGGCTTTCACACTCTTTGTTGAATCTGTAGTCTTTACTGCATCCAACTCCAAATACTTGATCTGATCTCGAATCTGCGTGTTCTTCAACTGCGTTTGCTTGACAAGATTTTCGAGCTGCGCGGATGAGCTGCTGTCGGGTGAAGATAGAGCGCGTTGATGTAAAGATGCGATTTCTTGAATGTTTGATGTCAAAGTCCGGATTTCGGATTTGGCAAAGTCGACGCGCTCAAGGAAAGCTTGCTGCGTGAGAATCGTGGAGCTCGTAGTGGCGGCCGGAGCACCGGCATTGTCATAATTGGAGTTTTGGGAGTAGTTGGACAGTTCCTGGTTGAGTTCGCCGGTCCCTAGCTGAGCCTGGATCCAAGAGAAAAGTCAGAAATCAATCATTTGGGAACATTTGCGGATTTGGAGATGCTTACACCACCTTGACCAGCTTCCGCGTCAGGACCATTATTGTAAGGATTACCTCCATACTGCTGGTATTGCGTGTACGACATCTTGCTGATATCAATTGATATACAACCGATGCTCAAATGTTGTGTTATTAGTCAAATGAAGACAGTTGAAATGACGATACTGTCGGCGAGGCGCAATGGCCGCAAATTGATCGAAGGGAAGTCCGGAACGAGGATAATAAGCCGTAGAAATCGCCTATGCGACACAGTAAAAGTAATCAATTAACACTTTACAGGCACACGAGAAATGCCAGTTCCTCTCGTGAAGATGCTGAGCTGACTTTGGATGGAAGAAAAAGAGATTAATGAAAGTCCAGCAGTTGCCCCGGCGTCCCTACCCTACCTAGCGGATTGTCGTTCCTTAATCAGCGAGCAATCAATATTGTTCCGCGAATGTCACTTGCTCTTTCTCAACCGGCCGTCGGTTCTTAGGCTACGACGCTGTTACGCAGCTCTTGAAGACTCGTCGCTGCATCTTCGAGATGATTCCGATGAGAACAATAGCAATGACGAAACGTCGTGTACTTCCACTATTCCACGGCCAGACTCCTTGAAACAAGTTTTACCCGTGCTAAAAAAAAAACATGTGACTATTGTCACATGACCTATCCTCTGTTTATCAGGTTCCACTGGGAGGAGACGTTGTTCGAATCCTGTGGAGTCGGAGTTTATTCTTGATCATGTCGCCATTTTTCTTGTTCTTTGATTGAAATCAGTTGGATCCGGCATGTCCTCGAAGCATTCCCACGTCAAATTACGCTTTGCCGAAGTCAGATTGTTCCCCGACACATGTATAGGGCCGAGGAATTTGCAATTTTCATGTACTATATACATCTACTATTACAAGGAGATGTTTTCCATGATAGCATTCTATATAATCAAACAATCCCCAATTATCATTATACCATGATCATATTAAATCTCATGGCCAAGCATTTAAATGCCCGAATCATCCTGTGTGTACGCCTCGGTGGGCGTGTAAGATGTCCATGCGTTGCAAGAATCTGTGAAAGCAGCAGTGTTCGTCATAGTCCCTGTAATCTCGCTCTCCGATTCTATAAACTGAATCGCGAACCCTTCAGATGCATGCCAAGCGATATGGCAGTGCATGAGCCAGGAACCAGGATTGTCAAGTTTGAACGCGATCGCCAGAGAACCACCCCCGGGTAGGGAAGCAACATCCCTTCGAGGAGGGTTGATAAGGTTCATGTTGCTGCTGCTGAAAGCGCTTGTAGTTTGGCTAACTACATAGAAGTCATGGCCGTGGAGATGGATCGGGTGATACAAGCCGAGTCCAGTCTGGTCTTGGATCACATAGAGAGCCCAGTCACTAGTGTTTGTTCTCTGCCATATTGTTAACCTTAAGTCCAAGAATCGTATTTTAGATGATTCTTACATCGAGGGGGATGACATTGTAGTCTGTCGGGAATACAGACTGACTATGCGCAATGCGGAGATTCGTTGGGTCTGACCAATTCAAATATAGAGAGCTACTATTAAGTGTCCACGTTGCGACGTTTCCGAATACAATGCCCAGGTCTTCTTCGGTGATTCCAGAATAATTGCCAACGCTAGAAGCCAGGTGCGGGACCAGACTGGCTAGAGGTTCATCACCACAATTACTGCCAGGCACAATTCCAGTAGAAGTCAGTTCCGCCGTGCTACTCGGATCGTATCTAACGATCCCCGTGATATTAGGCGCGTTGTTATTTGGATCACACGCCGTCAGCCATCCCCCGCGGAGCCAGTAGTCGCCTGGTGTAGCATTGGCTTCAACGATGACATCGTACCGTTGTCCAATGCTGACAAGTAGGCTATCAGTATCGTATGGAACGATTGGTACTAGATCATTCGCTATAACCTGAAGTGAATGGCCATCAATCGAGAACTGGAAGTGCCCCTCAATTGCAACATTGATAACGCGGATTCGATATTTCTTTCCTGAGACGAAAGTGGTTTCGAATTTCTTGCCGCCGCCATTGTATGTATTAGTTCCATTAATCAACCCGGTGTCAAGAGCGGGAGGAGCTCCCACTCGGGCCGAGTCCCAGATCTCAAAAACTGACTGGTGAGCCCAATCGCTCAGGAAAAGGACCCCTAGATCTTCGTCATAATCTGCAGTCGCAGGACCATTGATAATAAGTGGTCCGTATAATCCGTCGCCATACTGGAGACTGAAGTGTGAATGATACCAGGTAGAGCCGTATTGATCAGCGTGGAATTTGTATGTCATACTGTCTCCTGGTGCAATAGGGCATTGGGTAACACCTGGGACTCCATCTATTCATGATCTCGGAGTCAGTATTGCCTTTCTCAGTAATAAATTTGAGTTCATATCTCAGAAATACTGTGTAAAGTATATTTTAATTCCACAGCCGAGCCCAAATAGGAAATTTTGCTCAGAGAAGCTGAACTCACCATACTCGTTGGTATTGAGTTGTCGAATACCATGCCAGTGGACCGAAGTGCCATTGTGTTGAAGTTGGTTCGTCATGTGTATGATCAGATCGTCTCCCCTGCGAGTAAGTCAGTGTAGGTTTTTGACTGACAATTGGCAGCTGAGGGGCCAGCTCTCAATGTCTGAGTAATTCAACAATATTCTACCGAACCAAGCCGCTTTCAAAAATATTTCGAGGGCTCGGCTCCCCAAACATCACAGAATCAAGGGCAGAACAGGTCATACCAATCAGCAATAATGGACGGCCCTGGGAGCGTGCCATTAAACGTTAATGCCGAGCGCGATACCCCATCAGGCGCGATCGTGCTGTTCTCAATGGATAGCCAGTACTCTGATACTTGTCATCAACATTTGAACATCAGCTTGAGGGAAGTTAGATGTGGACATACCTCTGGTTATTCCTGTCTGAGGAATCACAGAGTAATAGTCCGTATTTATGTCATAGTCTCCCCAACATGATCTTGAGGTTGCAGTGTTCTCACATGATCTAGGGCTGAGTGTCGAGAGTGAAGAGTTGTATGAGAAGGGAATGGCTAACACGAGAGACTGAAAGATGTAGGCAATAAGAAGTGTAAAAACAGGAGTCTTCACAATAAAGACAGACATTATTTATTTATATATATTAGTTATCCATGAAACAAGCCGACTTGAGGATAAATAAGCAAGAATGAGCAGAATATCTTCTTTATAAGGTACCTTTTCCGGTATTTTGGGTCAGACAAACTTGACTTTCCATTTACGGACGATATTCACGGTACGCTAGTTTGAGGCAATGCCTGTCAGAACTCAGCAAGATCTTGAAGATCCATACGTACTCTTGCAGCAGTCTAATCTCAACCTAGACATTCTTGGACATGATTCTGGTCAAAGCGAGGGAGCGCGGTCTACCCTCAGCACGTTGAGGCTTTCATAGTGTTTGAAACTAGTGGGGCATTTAATCATAGCGTGGCCTTAAAATATCCGGACTCCCGATATACAATCCCCATTCTAGGGGCTCCGGTTGCGGGCTTGACTAGTATCTTGTAATGTATCAATCCGAGACTGGTATAGCTGTGTGCAGAGAGTACCTCAAATAAGACTAGCCTTTTGCTAGCTGCTTACGGCACTGCCGCAGTGACTGAGCTCAGGATACCTTGAAGACGAAGAAGGCTTAAATACCGAGCAAGAGGCTCATCTTGATAGTCCCTACTTCTCTGAGGCAATGACAGCATTGTGATCGATTTGTACCTTAAAATTAATTACAGGGTGGCACAATTAGGATTCAACGTAATCAGGTTTTATGTTATTTCAAGGGAGGTCTCTAACTTCTAGAGAAGGGTCGGAATCGAATCCTAAAGTTCTCAAGCAAATAACCAAAATGCGAGCCGCAGTGAGCACTTACAAAGGTAAAGCTTATGATCCTCGATCTTACGCGAGTGCTGAGTTCAGAGATCATATACCTTCAGCCTTGTCT
>Ga0182030_10009104_pt1 | contig 20395 bp, 22 predicted proteins | sample 812S3MmetaG_FD_121299 | JGI IMG/M metagenome (GOLD analysis project Ga0182030, IMG submission 121299) | Permafrost microbial communities from Stordalen Mire, Sweden - 812S3M metaG (Illumina Assembly) | ecosystem: Environmental > Terrestrial > Soil > Wetlands > Permafrost | place: Sweden... | reverse complement strand
GTTCGACAACAACCTTCTGTGCATCGGCGAGAAACAGGTTTTCGTGCTCGATCAAGTAGCGGACAAGCTGATGCAGAAAATGGCGGAGAACGGCGCGGTGAAATTGAATCCGTCGCAGTTGGAAAAATTGACGCAGGCGGCATTCACGATTACGCCCGGCCAAGGCGGTGGTTGCGCGCAAGCTCACACCAACAAGGATTTCATCGGCAAAGATCCGTCCTTTCTGGCGCAGGCCGCCGGGATCAACCTACCCTCCGGCACGCAATTGTTATTCGGCGAAACCGATGCGATGCATCCGTTCGTGCAGGAAGAACAGATGATGCCGATGATTCCCATCGTGCGCGTCAAGAGCGTCGAGGAAGGCATCGAACGCTCATTGCAATCCGAACACAATTACAAGCACACGGCCATCATCCACTCGCACGATGTCGAAAACATCACGGCCATGGCCCGCGCGCTGGACACAACTTTGTTTGTCAAGAACGGCGCGTCTCCTTGCGGCCTCGGTCTTGGCGGCGAAGGTTACCTGAGTTTCTCGATCGCCACGCCGACGGGTGAAGGCATCACGAATCCCCGCACGTTCACACGCGTCCGCCGCTGTGTGATGGTGGATAATTTGAGAATTTATTGAACAACAAAGAAACGAAGCAACAAAGGTGAAAACTGTTTCCCAAACTTCGTTACTTAGTTGCTTGGTTGTTAATTTATGCTTTTAGCCCGCGTCGAAGGCAACATCGTGGCGACCCGGAAACATCCGAGTCTTGACGCGTGGCGTTTGGTGATCTGCCAGCCGATTGGCAAGGGCGGCGAGTCGGAAGGCGCACCGGTGATCGCGATTGATTCGCACGGCGCGGGCATGCACCAGCAGGTGGTCATTTCATCTGATGGCATCGCGGCGCGCAAGGCCGTGGGCGTGGATAAAAGTCCGGCGCGTTGGCTGGTGGTCGGCATTGTGGATGAACACGAGCCGGGGAAACGAATTTAGAATGCAGAATGAAGAATGCAGAAACAAATAGTTTTGAGCGCGTGAACCAAGTGTGTTCACTTCTTCATTTTTCATTCTTCATTCTTACTTTCTGATGAAATTGGGCACTGTCATCGGTCGCGTCACATTGAGCAAGTCAGTGGATCTGCTCAAGGGCGGACGTTTTCTGGTGGTCAGCCCGTTGAGCCGCGCGCAATACGCCAAAGGCATTGACGCCAAGCCGGGCATGGGCACCGATCCGAGCCTCGTCGTGTATGACGACATTGGCGGCGGTGTGAATGACATCATTGGTTACGAAGAAGGCGCGGAAGCGGCACAGCCGTTCGCGGTGCGGCCGCCGATTGACGCCATCAATTGCGCGCTGGTGGATGAAATGTTTTACAACCCGTGGAAGGGTTAACTTAAAATTTATATGAGCCAAGTTATTAGTGTCCGTGACATTCAGGAAATGATTCGCAATGGTCAGGCCGTCAGCATTCCTGACGACGCCATCGTCACCCCGTCGGCGCGTGAACTCTTGCAGGACATCGAGACCAACGGCGCCCGCGCCATCGCCACCGGAGCCGCCACCGCGCCTGCCGGAGCCGACAAGCTTTCTCCGCCCACCAAGAAGCTCACGTCGAAGTCGCCGAAGTCAGAACTCGAAGCTTTTTTTAATTCCCTCTACGCGCACAGCTTGAAGGAACAGATTTGCGAAATGGGCCATCGCCTCTGGAAGCGCGCCTACGTGGACGGCAACGGCGGCAACATGGCCATCCGCGTCGGCGAGGACATCGCCATCTGCACGCCCACGCTCGTGAGCAAAGGCTCGCTCAAGCCATCCGACATGTGCCTCGTGGATTTCGAAGGCAACCAGCTTTGCGGCACCAAAAAGCGCACCAGCGAAATTTTGATGCACTTGCAGATGATGAAGAAGCAGCCCAAGGCCGTCGCCACCTGTCATTGTCATCCGCCTTACGCCACGGCGTTCGCGGTTGTCGGTCAGGCGCCGCCCACCTGCATGTTGCCGGAATACGAAGTGTTCTGCTCGGTCGGTGTCGCGCCGTATCGCACGCCCGGTTCGCCAGAAATGGGCAAGCTCGTCGCCGACATGACCGACGACTACAATACCATTCTCATGTCCAATCACGGCGTGGTGACCTGGAGCCACAACAACATCGAGGAAGCCTACTGGCGCATGGAAATCATCGAAGCCTACTGCCGCACCATCGTCGTGGCGGGCCAGCTCGGCAAGCCCATCAACACGTTCACCGGGCCGCAGATGAAGGAGATTCTCAACATCAAGCAGAGCCTCGGCTTCGTGGACCCGCGCCACAATCTGAAGGAATGCGAACTCTGTGACAGCGGCGACTGGCGTCCGGGCGCGACCAGCCAGGCCACGACGTCCAGCGAACCCACCATCGGCCTCGACCCCGACGCCGAAGCGGCGGTGAAAGCCATCACGGATCAGATTCTCGCGCAAATGAAGTAGTCAGCCGCAGAAACGCAGATTTCCCGGTTGGACTTTAACGCCTTCACGATCGAGCAGGCGGCGTTTCCAATCCAAACCGCCGGAAAAGCCGCCGAGTTTTTTGTTCGCGGCCAGCACGCGGTGGCACGGCACCAAAACCGGCACCGGATTCGCGCCGCATGCGCCACCCACGGCGCGAACGGCTTTGGGCCGGCCAATTGCCCGCGCAATTTCGCCGTAGCTTTTCGTTTTGCCGAAGGAGATTTCCCGCAGCGCGTGCCAGACGCTTTGCTGAAATTTTGTTCCGGCCAGATCCAACGGCGGAAACTTTTTTGGGTTGCGTCCGGCAAGAATGGTTTTCAGCGCGGCGGTGGTGAGGCAGTGCCAGCCAAAGATTTTGGCGGGAACCATTCCTTTTTCCACGGCTTGCGGGGACGCCCGCCGGGCCGCCGGAAAATTCAGTTCCGCCAGTCCTTTTTGCGAATAGCGTGCGATGAATTCGCCGTCGTTCGTGGCGACCGGAAGTTCGACAAGTTGAATTTTCGTCTTCATTCAATGCTTTGGCACGAGGACGTAAAACAGGCCGAACAGCACGACGGACACGATGACGACGAGCCAGATGAAGCGGTTGCGCGCGATGCGTTTCTCGTAGCGCAACGGGCGCAGGCCGTGGACGCCGCCGGCGGCGAGGTAGTTGACGAGGCGCGGATTGCTCGTGGACGGCCCGCGAAAATGGTTGCCCAGCCGGTTCCACAGCGCGGGCAGATCATATTTGCGCACGCCGAGTTCGTTGAAAAGTTCCGGGGCCTCGGCCCCGGCCGCCGGCGCGAGCTTGGCGCGGCTGACTTCTTCAAAAACCGGCTCGCTGGGTTTCGGCGGCGGCGCGGCGGGCGCAGCCACCGGGGAAATGTTTTCGCCGGGCGGCGTGGTGGTGGCGCGGAAACGCGGTTCCGGCGTGCGCGCCAGTTGCGAGTCGAGCTTTTTGATTTCGGCTTCGAGCGCGGCGATTTCGCTGTTGAGGGCGCGGGCCTTGTCGGAAATCGGATCGGGCTTTTTCTTGGAAAACGCCATACGGCTTCAGTGTCGCGCCAGGATCGCAATGAGAATTCCCAGCAGCACCAGCAGCGGCCACGTCATCGCCAGCCCGATTTTGCAAAGCGGGAATAAACCCAGTTCCGCCAGCGACGGCGCGGGCGCGGCGGCGGAATTTTTATCCAGCGGCGCGGCGGCGTTCTTGGTTTCGCCGGCGAGCGCGGAAATTTTCAGCCGCGCGGAATTCCATTCCATGCGGGCATTTTCAATCGTCGTCAGCGCGCGGGTGAGTTCCAGTTGAAAATTTTCCTTCGTCCAAGTTTCGTCGTGGATGGCCTGCACCTTGGCGAGCGCGGCGCGAAAATCGCCGACGGTCTTGACCATCTGCTCGGCGTCGCGGCGCGCGGTGAACTCGGCCTCTTCGAGCAGGCCCAGTCCGCGCGTGAGCTGCTGGACGATTTCCTGGCGGCCGGTTTGAAATTCGCTCTGGCGGCGGCGCAATTCCTCGAGGCCAGCGCGTTCGCGTTCAAGCTCCTCCTGGGCGCGCTTGAGTTCGACCAATTTTTGCTGCGCCTCGACGACCTTGCGGTCCACATCCTCGCGCGATGGCGCGCGCAGCGGACCGGCGGCGGCGGCGGGCACGCCCAAGGGCGATTTCTGCGTCGTGAAATCGGTGTCAATAAATTCGCTTGAATCGTATTCGCCAGCCATGAGGCGATTCTAGCCGTGCGCGGAAAAGTGTAAAGCGGCTTTGCGCTTGTCATGCCGCCAATCTTCGCGCAGAAATGTGGCATGATTGAACTGATTCAAATTCCGTGGAGTCCGTTCTGCCTCGTCCAGCGGCGCATTTTGGAATTCGCCGGCGCGAAATTCAAAACCGTCAACAGCCCCAGCAGCGACCGCTCGCTCGTCTGGAAATTGACCTGGGAAAAATATTACGCCGTGCCGGTCATCCGCGACGGCGCGAAAGTGATTTTTGAATCCGGCGACGACACGCAGGACATCGCCAAATATCTCGACGCAAAATTTAAGCTCGCCCTTTTTCCGGCGGAACGCGAAGGCGAACAGTTCATCCTCTGGCGCTATTTTGAACACGAAATCGAGGCCGTCGGCTTCAAGCTGAACGACATTTACTGGCGCGAGTTCGTGGCGAAAGCCGACCAGCTTCCGTTTCTCCGGCACAAGGAGCGCAAGTTCGGGCGCGGCTGCCTTGACCAGTGGCGCACGCAGCAAATTGACTTGCTCCAGCAGCTCGAACAAAAACTGCGGCCGTGCGAACAGATGCTCGCGCACGCGGAATTTCTGCTCGGCGAACGCCCGCTGTTTGTGGACTTCGAGCTGTTCGGCATGGTGGAAAACTTTTTGTTCTCCGGCCATTACCCATTGCCCAAGTCGCTGCCGAATCTGCGCCAATGGCATGGCTGCATGAAAACCATCCGCGTCGCCGCTAAAAATGTAACATCTTAATCATAATCGTAATCTTAATCGGCTTAAAACAACGATTAAGATTAAGCGCAAGATTAAGATTACGACACTGCCTGCTTAAAAGGAAATTCGACGAACCGCGTCCGCCGTGGCAGGATGTTTGCGCGAACAAATGTCCTCACCCGCCACAACCGAATTGCGCGTCACCGGCATGACGTGCAATAACTGCGCCCGCAAAGTCACCGAGGCCGCGCAGAAAATCCCCGGCGTTCACAGCGCCACCGTCAGCGTGGCGGCGGAATCCGCCAGCGTCCGCTGGAACTCGGCGGATGACAAAAATATTGCCGCTGTTCTGTCCGCCATTTCGCAGGCGGGTTTCGCCGCGAAAGAAATTTCCGCCGACCAATCCGGCGACTCCAAGCAAAGCCATTGGCAATGGACACTAATTGTCGGTCTCGCCGTCACCGCCGCGCTGATGACTGGCGAATGGATTTTTCATCTCGCCATGACGACCTGGTTTCAGTGGCTCGCGTTTGCCCTGGCCGGCGTCGTGCAGGTTTTCTGCGGCGCGCAATTTTATCGCGGCGCGTGGCGGCAGCTCAAAGTCGGGAGTTCCAACATGGACACGCTGGTTGCGCTCGGCTCCACGACGGCGTTTGGATTTAGCTGCTGGGTTTTGTTCAGCGGCCACGGCGGGCACGTTCACATTTATTTCATGGAAGCCGCCGCCATCATTTCGCTCATCAGCGCCGGCCATTGGATTGAAGCGCGCGTGAGCGACAAGGCGGGCAGCGCCTTGAAATCTTTGTTGAATCTCGCGCCGCCAACGGCGCGAAAAATCCAAAATCAAAAGCCTGAAGTCAAAAGCTCTGAAGGCCAGCCATTCAATCTCAAGACGCTTTCGTTCGCCAAATCCGAAATCCGAAATCCGAAATCCGAAATTGAAGTCGAAGTTCCGGTTTCCGAATTGAAAATCGGCGACCGCATCGCGCTCCGTCCCGGCGACCGCGTGCCGGTGGATGGCGTGGTGCTCGAAGGCGAATCCGCCGTGGACGAGGCCATGCTCACCGGCGAATCCATCCCCGCCGACAAAAAATCCGGCAGCGAACTTTTCGCCGGCACGGTGAATCTGAACGGTCGTCTCGCCCTGCGTGTCACCGCCACCGGCGAAGCTACTGCGCTCGCACACATCATCGCCGCCGTGCAACGCGCGCAAACCAGTCGCGCCGACATCCAGCGTCTCGGCGACCGCATCAGCAATGTTTTTGTGCCGATAATAATTGTCATTGCGCTCGCCGCCGGAATTTTTTGGGCCATCCATTCCGGCGCGGAAAAAGCCTTCGTCATCGCCGCCGGAGTTTTGATCGTTGCCTGTCCGTGCGCGATGGGCCTGGCCACGCCGGCGGCAATCATGGCTGCCGCCAACGCCGCCGCGCGACGGGGCATTTTAATCCGCGACGGCGTCGCGCTGGAAAAGGCCGGCAAAATCACGGCGGTGATTTTTGACAAGACCGGCACGCTCACGATTGGCAAACCGGAAGTGGCGGAAGTGTTGGAAGTCCAAAGCCCAAAGTCCAAAGCCCAAAGTCTGGCGGCGGCGCTCGCGCGCAATTCCACGCACCCGATCAGCCAGGCCATCGCCAAGATTTCGGCGGAGAAAATTGAGCTGACGAATTGGCGGGAAGTTTGCGGAGCGGGGGTTGAAGCGCAATCCGCAATCTGCAATCCGCAATCCGCAATCGCCCGTCTTGGCTCGCTTCATTGGCTCAAGGAGACCGGCGCGGACTTGGCGGCGGGCGAAAAATTTATTTCCGAATGGTCGAATCAAGGTGCCACCATCGTCGGCCTCGCCGAAGAAAACAAATTGCTGGCATTGTTTGCCGTGCGCGATGCGGTTAAACCGAACGCGGCCAAAGTGGTTGAACAACTTCAGCGGCAGGGTTTGAAAATCTTTCTCGTCACCGGCGACAACGCTTTGACGGCGGCGAGCATCGCGAAGCAGGTTGGCATCGCGGCGGAAAATGTTTTTGCGGAAGTGCGGCCGGAGCAGAAGGCGGAGTTTGTCAAAAAGCTCCAGGCGCAGGGCGAGCGCGTGGCGTTTGTGGGCGACGGCATCAACGACGCGCCGGCGCTCACGCAGGCCGACCTCGGCATCGCCGTGAGCCGCGCCAGTGACGTGGCGCGCGAGGCGGCGGACATCATTCTGCTGAAATCAGAAATCGAAGCCGTGCCGGAAGCGCTCGGACTGGCGCGGGCGACGTTGCGCACCATCAAACAGAATTTGTTCTGGGCGTTTTTTTACAACGCGTTCGGCGTGCCGCTGGCGGCGTGCGGCATCATCAGCCCCATTTTCTGCGCGGCGGCGATGGGCGTTTCCGATCTCATCGTTATCGGCAACGCGCTGCGTTTGCTGCGCTGGCGGCAAAAGTGAAAATTCATTTTCACCGCGCAAACTTTCGTTAGACTACGCGTATGAATTTATTGCCGTTTGGAAAACTGGCTGTGCACCGGCCGCGCACGTTTGTTCCGCAAGCCATCAACCTCGGCGACTGGCCGAAGATTGCGCCGTTGTTTGACCAGCTCGAGGCGCGGGCCGCGCGGGCCAGGACGGCGGCGGATCTCGAACGCTGGCTGCTCGACTGGAGCGAATTCAACGCGGCGCTCGACGAGGAGGCGTCGCGCCGTTACATCGCGATGACGTGCCATACGGACAACGCGGACGCGGAAAAGGCGTATCTGCATTTCGTCGAACACGTCGAGCCGCCGCTCAAGCCGCGCCAGTTCGCGCTGGAGCAGATTTATATCCTTCGGAGGGACGAGTTACACGAGTCCCAGACTAAGAATTCAGGGACACGTGGAACTTGTCCCTCCGAAACAAGTCCTGCCGATAACAGGTATTTCGTCTTTGACCGCGATGTGAAAAACCACGTCGCGCTGTTCCGCCCGGAAAATGTGGCGCTGGAAACCGAGGACGCGAAGCTGTGCCAGCAGTATCAAAAACTCATCGGCGCGCAGACGGTGAATTTTCGCGGCGAGGAAAAAACGCTCGTGCAGATGGGCCGTTATCTCGAAGAGCCGGACCGCGCGCTGCGGCAGGAGGCGTGGGAACTTGTTGCCCAACGCCGCCTCGTGGACGTGGACAAGTGCGAAGAGATTTTTGACCAGCTCATCCAACTCCGCACGCAGATTGCCAAGAACGCGGGCTTTGAGAATTACCGCGATTTTGCCTTTCGCCAGAAAGGCCGGTTCGATTACACGCCGGATAATTGCCTGCAATTCCACGATGCGGTGGAAAAGGAAATCATGCCCGCCGTCCGCGAAATTCAGAATGACCGGCAGCGGCAGTTGAAACTGGAGAAACTGCGCCCGTGGGATCTGGCCGTGGACCCGCAGAACCGCGCGCCGTTAAAGCCTTTTGTGCAGGTCAGCGAAATGGTGGCGCGCACGCAGAAAATTTTCAATCGCCTTGACGCGGAACTCGCGGCGGGTTTTCAGCAGATGCAGGATTTGAAACTGCTCGATCTCGATAATCGCAAGGGCAAAGCGCCGGGCGGCTATCAATCAACCTTGTCGGAGGCGCGCGTGCCGTTCATTTTTATGAACGCCATCGGATTGCAACGCGATGTGGAGACGATTTTGCACGAAGCCGGCCACGCGTTTCACGCGCAGGCGACGCACGAGGAAGATTTGTTTCCGTATCGCAGCGCGCCGATTGAGTTTTGCGAAGTCGCCTCGATGAGCATGGAACTGCTCGGCAATGAATTTCTGGAGGAATTTTATCCGGTCGCCGAGGCGAACCGCGCGCGCAAGACGCATCTCGAAGGCATCATCGGATTTTTTCCGTGGATGGCGACGGTGGACGCGTTTCAGCACTGGATTTACACGCACGCCGGCCACACGCGCGCCGAGCGCAAGGCGGCGTATCTGCAATTGATGGATCGCTTCGGCGGCGACGTGGACTGGACGAACTACGAGGAAGCGCGGGCGTTTTCGTGGCACCGGCAGCTCCACATTTTCCTGCATCCGTTTTATTACGTCGAATACGGCATCGCGCAGCTTGGCGCGTTGCAGGTCTGGGCAAACTCGCGGCGCGACAAAGTGAAGGCGCTGGCGGATTACAAAACGGCGCTCGCGCTCGGCGGCTCGCGGCCTTTGCCGGAATTATTTTCTGCGGCCGGCTGCAAATTTCAATTTGATGCCGCCACCATCAAGCCGCTGATTCAACTGGCGGGAACGGAGTTGAAAAAGTTATGAATTTTGGATTTTGAGTTTTGAGTTAAAAAATTGAAAGCGCGAAAGGATTTTGAATTATGAGTGATGGCATCGTTCGCGAGAAAAGTTTTGCGTTCGCGCTGGAAATCATTTTGCTCTACAAACAGTTGCAGGGTGAAAAAGAGTTTGTGCTCTCCAAACAGATGCTGCGAAGCGGAACGAGCATCGGCGCGAACATTGAGGAAGCATTGGCCGGCCAAAGTCGGCGGGATTTTCTGGCGAAGATGTCCATCGCCTCAAAGGAAGCGCGGGAAACCCGCTACTGGCTGGTTTTGCTGCAGCAATCCAAGTTGACGAAACTGGATCTGAAACCTGCCATCATTCAGGTGGAACCGCTGATGCGGTTTTAACTTCGATTGTCAAAACCACCGCTGAAAACAGCGCGCCAACTCAAAACCCAAAACCCAAAATCCAAAACCCAAGCAACCGTCAGGTTTCGATGCCGTAGCCTTTGATTTTGTTGTAGAGCGTCTGGCGGCCGATGCCGAGGCGTTTGGCGGTTTCGAGCTTGTTGCCGCCGGTTTCCTTGAGCATCTGGATGATGGCGTTGCGCTCGACGCCTTCGAGCAGCGTGAAGCTGGTGTCGTGGCCTTCGGCGGGCGTGAGGCGGACGTCGCTAATGGAAAGATCGTTGACCTGAACTTCCGGGCCTTCGCAGAGCAGGACGGCGCGTTGGATTTCGTTTTGGAGCTGGCGGATGTTGCCCGGCCAATCGAAGCCGGTCAATCGTTCGGCGGCCGGCGGCGTGAAGCCGAGGAGCGTGCGGTTGGCCTGCGCGGCGTAGCGTTTGAGAAAAGCATTGGCCAACGGCATGATGTCGTCGCGCCGTTCGCGCAGCGGCGGCAGGTGGACGGAAATGGCGCTGATGCGGTAGAACAAATCTTCGCGCAGCTTGCCGTCCTTGATGGCGTCCTCCGGTTTGCGGTTGGTGGCGGCGAGAATGCGGCAGTTGGTCTGATAATCGGTCTTGCCGCCGACGGGCCGGACTTTCTGATCCTGCAACACGCGCAACAGCTTGCTCTGCGTGTCAATGGGCATCTCGGAAATTTCGTCGAGGAACAGCGTGCCGCCCTCGGCCTGGCGGAACAGCCCTTCGCGGTCGGCGTGCGCGCCGGTGAACGCGCCTTTGACGGAACCGAACAGCTCGCTCTCGATGAGTTCGCGGGGCAGGGCGGCGCAGTTGACTTTGACAATGCGGTTTTTGGCGCGCGGGCTTAAGGCATGGATGAGGTCGGCGATGACTTCCTTGCCGGTGCCGCTTTCGCCGGTGATGAGCAGCGTGACATCGCTGACGGCGACGCGTTCGATGGTGCGGACGACCGCCTGCATGGCCGCGCTTTGGAAAATGGGCGTGCTGCCGCCGGTCATGGTGGCCAGGGCGCGGCGTAGGGAATTGTTTTCCTCCTTCTGCAGCCGGTTTTCCAGTGCGCGATTCAAGGTGACCAGCAATTCATCGTTGCGGAACGGCTTGCTGATAAAATGATAGGCACCGCGTTTGGTCGCCTCGACCGCCGTCTCGAAAGTCGCCTCGCCGGTGAGCACCACCACTTCCGTGTCCGGCCAGTTTTTCTTGATCTGCGGGAGCAGGTCCAGGCCATTGGCGTCGCCGAGGTTGAGGTCCAGCAGCACGATGTCCGGCGTGCTGCCGGAAAAACATTTTTGGAGCGCCGCCCCGTTCGCCGCCTCGGTCACGGTGTAGTCGTCGCCCAGAATGGTCGCGAGCATCTGACGCAAATCAGGCTCGTCGTCTACGATTAGAATTTTGCCTTTCATGATAAATTATTTCCGCGCGGTGCTGGCCGCGACCAACTGCTGAAACAAGGCGCGATGCTGGCCGTGCTTCTGCGTCAGCCGCTCCGGATGAAACTGCACGCTCAAAAAGAACGGCAGCTTCCGCGCCATCGCCGGTTCCAGTTCCATCGCCTCGACAATTCCGTCGCGGCTGCGCGCCGTCGCCCGCAGCGGCCCCGCCGGTGCCAACACCGCCTGATGATGCGAACTATTTACACCCAGCACGCTGGTTTTGCAAATCTTGGCGAGTAACGAGCCGTCTGTCAACGCCACTTCATGCACCAGTTCCCCGGCCAGATCCAGGCGCTGGTGGTTCAGCGCTCCCGGCACCTGCCGCCGGATGTCCGCCACGAGCTGCCCGCCGAACGCGACGTTGAGCAACTGATGCCCGCGGCAAATCGCCAGCAACGGCTTGCGCTGCCGGAAAACTTCCCCGATCAAGAGCAGCTCGCGCAAATCGCGCCCGCCGCCGTCCGGCGTCGGCACCACGGTTTTGCGGATGGCCGGCGGAAGTTTTTTGTCGTAAAGGTCGGAATTAATGTCGTCGCCGCCGGTGAGCAGCACGCCGTCCATGCGGCGGACGCACTCGGCAAGCACCGCCGGGTCGGTGGTGGCGGGCGCGGTGACAGGAATGCCGCCGGCCTGAAGAATGGCGAAATCATATTTCACTGAAAGACTGGCGGATAAATCGTGGAATTCCACGCCGCGCTTTTCGATGCTGGGGGAAACTAAAATCAACGGCCTTCTTGCCATGCGCGCAATGTAACGCATCCCGGCGAAATGTCAGGAGAAAACCGACCTGATCGTAATCCCAATCATAAGCGTAATCTTAATCCTCCGGGAAAGCCGATTACGATTACGAGCAGGATTAGGATTAAGAACCGTTCTAAATCGCGCGCGACAAAACGGGCGGCGGAAAAATCATTTTTCCAGCAGCGCCCACGCGCACCACAACATCGGCGCCTGGCCGTGCAAATCCCCGGCGATGCGCGGACGGTCCAGATAAAATTGCCGGTCCGCGTTTTGATTTGTGCCGGCGCAAATTTCCAGCAGGTTCGCGTGCGCATCCAGTTTGCCGCAGAGCGCCACCCAGCCGCGCCGGGCCACGTCGCCGTAGCTCGCGTCCAGCCAGCCGTGTTTCACGCCTACGATCATCGCGTAGGTGAACATCCCGCTGCCGGAAGTCTCCGCCCAGGATTTCGGGTCGTCCAAAAGCTGATGCCACAAACCGTCCGCGTCCTGCGTGGCCTTGAGGCCCGCCATCATTTTTTGGTAGCCGGCCAGGAGCCGCGCGTAACGCGGATGCGTCGGCGGCAGCGATTGCAACACTTCCGCCAGCGCCGCCGCTACCCAGCCGTTGCCGCGACACCAGTAATACGGCGCGTCCGGCCCGTGATGGAAAAGTCCGTTCGCCAATTGCAACTGGTCGAGATACGCCGCGAGTTGCGTGGTGACGTGGTCGGCGTATGGCAAATTTTTCGTCGCGCGATACGCCTGAATCTGCAGGCTGCCGATCATGTAGGCGTCATCCACCCACCAGCGCGTCTCGCGCGTGAGGCCGTTGGTCAACGGATTTTCCCACTGCCGATTGGCCGTGAGCAAACCGAGTGTAAGGTAATTCGTATCGCCATTGAGCAGGAAAATTTCCAGCGGCATCACGCCAAAGACATTGTTGTCCACATGGCCGCCGGGCGGAATCAATTTGCTGTTTTCCGGCCGCAGCACCGGCGCATACCGCGCGATTAATTTCTGCTCCAGCTCCATGTCGCCCGTCACCGCCGCGAACCGCAGCGCGCCGAACGCCGCGCAGATTTCGGGATAGACGATGAAGCCGGTCTTGTTGGTGCGAAAATTCCGCTCCAGCAGATTTTCCGTGACGCGCAGGCCGACGGCGCGCGGCTCGCAGTTGGCCGGCAGGCCGGCGAAATGATTTTGGGCCGAGGCGCAGCCGGTCAGCAGCCCCGCCGCCGCCAGCAACAAAGAGAACAATGAGTTTTGCCGGTTCATATGGAATTCAATTTATGACGCCGCCCGCGCCGCGCAGGTGACGCGAAAGATTTTGCCGTCACACGCCGGACTCGGGAAAACGCTCGCGGATTTGCCGGCGCAGCCGTTCCTCGTCGTCCGGCTGGTAGCGGCGGCGATTGACAAGCCGCACCACGGCGTCGAGCAGCTCCAGCCAGTCTTCCAGCGGCGGTTCCTTGATGCGCTGCCAGACATCGAACCGCTTGGCGCGGTGGAAAAAATGATATTCGCGCCCGATGTGCTGGGCATAGACCTGCAGTTTCTCACCGTCCTCGGTGACGCGCTTCCAGGCGATTTCGGCTTTGGGCATGGTTTATTTTGCCACCGATGGACACAGATTTTCACAGATAAAAGAGCCGGAACATCCGGCGGCATTTTTTCTCCATCTGTGTTTCATCTGTATTTATCTGTGGCTAGAAAGTTATTCCGGCAGGTTCACGCTGGCGACCGCCATCGCCGCAATGCCTTCCTCGCGGCCGATGAAACCCATCAGCTCGTTCGTGGTGGCCTTCACGCCGATTTGTTGCTCGGAAACACCGAGCGCGGTGGCGATATTTTTTTTCATGGCCGCGATGTGCGGATAAATTTTCGGCGCCTGCGCAATGAGCGTGGCGTCAATGTTGACGATTTTTCCACCGCGCTTCGCCACCTGCTTGGCGGCTTCTTCCAAAAAGATTTTGCTCGGCACGCCTTTCCAGCGCGGGTCGGTGTTCGGGAAAAAATGGCCGATGTCCGCCTCGCCCAGCGCGCCGAGGACGGCGTCGCAGATGGCGTGCATCAGCGCGTCCGCGTCCGAATGGCCGTCGAGGCCTTTCGGGTGCGGGATCTCCACGCCGCCGAGGACGAGCTTGCGCCCGGCGACCAATTGATGAACGTCATAGCCGATGCCAACGTGAACCATGCGTGAACTATAAATTTTTTACGTGAAAATGGCGAAGCAAAATTTCAGGCGGCTGACGGTTGGCTTCCGGCCTCGCCTTGAAATAATTTCCCTTGCTTAAAAGCAAAAACGCCCCGCAATTTCTTGCGGGGCGTTTTTCCAGCCAGCCAAATTACGCCTGGCCGCCGAAGCTCGCGAAGTCGTCCGCGTCCAGCACGTCGAACCACGTCACGATGTCCGTGCGTTTCGGCGCGACGGCCTTGTGCAGGCCGTTGAAATACTCGCGGCCTTCGGGATTGTCCGGCGAGCGCTGCTCCTGCCACGCCGACCACGCGGCGATTTCCAGCGCGCTGCGCTTGGGCTTGGCATTTTTCTCGATCCAGGCAAGCACTTCGGTGTCGCTCTTGGGCAGCACCTTTTTCAGTTTGTCGGCAGCAATGCCGACGAATTCCAGGAACCGCTGGTCGAGCGGGCAGGCGTAGCGATATTCGCCGTGCTGGCCGGCGAGCGTGGCGCGGCCCTTGTCCAACAGGCGCGGCAAAATGACGTAGCCGCCGAGCCGCACGCGCGGACTGCGCGGCGGGAATTTCGTGAGGTCAGGTGTGTGGAGTGACATGATTTTATTTTTGTTTGTGCCGCGCTGCGCGGCGGGAAACAAATTGCACTGAAAATGCCGAATTGCAAGTGGCGCGGAAAAATTTTATTTTAGCGGGGTGAAACACTCTGGCAAAGCCTCGCTCGCGGCGTTGAAGCTCATCGGCCTGTCCGGCACCGCCGTGCTGGTGCTGCTCGCCGTGGCGTTTCTCGGCAAGATCGTCGGCGAATTTGTGCTGGGCCTGGCCGGCGTGCTGGTGGGGCTGTGGGTGTTGTTCACGATTTTCACGTTTTATTTTTTCCGCGATCCCGACGCGCGGACGCCGGAAGGCCCGAACCTCGTCATCGCCCCCGGGCACGGCAAGGTGGACACGATTGACGCCACGACCGAGCCGGAATTCATGGGCGGCGAGTGCCAGCGCATTTCAATTTTTCTCTCGGTGTTCAATGTTCACGTCCAGAACGCGCCGGTCACGGGCCGCATCGCCTTTTTCAAACATTCGCCCGGCCAGTATCTCAACGCGATGAACGCCGACTGCGCGAAGTTCAACGAAAATGTCCTGGTCGGCATCGAGTCCGTCGAGCCGCGCGACGCCAAGGTTGGCCTGCGGCTCATCGCCGGTCTCATCGCGCGGCGCATCGTGCCGTTCATCGCGCAGAACGACGCGGTGCGGCGCGGCGAACGCATCAGCCTCATCCAGTTCGGTTCCCGCGTGGACGTGTATCTGCCGAAAAATGCGACGGTGAAAGTGAAGCTCGGCGACCGCGTGGTCGGCGGCGAGACGGTGCTGGCGTCGTTTTAACAAATCATGGCCGCCACTCCCCAACCTCCGTCCGGCGAACCGGGTGAAAGTCCGAAGCTGAAAATTTATTTTCTGCCGAACCTGTTCACGGCGGGAAATCTTTTCTGCGGCTTCGTGGCGCTCACGCAGATTGTCGAGGCCAATCTGGTGCCGAACGCCGAGGGCCGCGTTGACTGGATGCCCATCAAGGTGGCGCTGGCGTTCATTCTGCTCGCGTGCATTTTTGATTTGTTCGACGGCCGGGTGGCGCGCATGGGCGGGCACGAAAGCCCGTTTGGCCGCGAGTTCGATTCACTGGCGGACTTGATTTCCTTTGGCGCGGCCCCGGCGTTTCTCGTGCATCGCGTCGTGTTGCGGCAGGCGCTGCCGGATGAATACGCGGAAGTCGGCTGGTTCATCGCCTCGATTTATCTTATCTGCGGCGCGTTCCGGCTGGCGCGGTTCAACTGTCTTTCCGCGATGAACCTGCCCGGTGCCGGCAAGGATTTTCTCGGCTTCCCGATTCCGTCCGCCGCCGGCCTGGTCGCGTCGCTGACGCTGTTCATCATCAAATTGAACGAGAAGGAAAAAGACCTGGGCCACTGGGGCTGGCTGCTGCCGGTCGTGCTGGTGTTCCTGTCGGCGATGATGGTGAGCGAGGTGAAATATCCCAGCTTCAAGTCGCTGGGCATCCGTTCGTCCACGACGTTTTTGAAATTGATCGTGGCCGTGCTGTTCGTGGGCAGCCTCCTGATTCTGCGCGAGAAAATTTTGTATTACGTCCTGCCGCTGTTTTTCACGGGCTATCTGGTCTATGGCTTTGTGCGGCCCCGGCTTTCCCGCGCGTGGCGCAAGGAAATCGAGGAGGACGACGACGAGGCGGAGGCGGAAAACTAAATGGCGGATGCCCATCCCATTCTGGTGGCGGCGCTCGTGGGCTTTGTCTGCGCGGTGGTTTTTTCCTGCCTGCCCGGCCCGATCAACCTCACCATTCTCAATGAAGGCGCGCAGCGCGGTTTCAAGTGGGGCTTTTTCATCGGGCTGGGTGCCACGACGATGGATGTCATCTATTGTTCGATCTCGTTCACCGGCATCTCGCAGTTCATTGACCACGGCTTTGCCCAGACGATGATGCGGGTGATGGGGTTTGTGTTCCTGCTGTTTCTCGGCTTCAAATTTCTCTTCTCCAACCTGCTGTCCAACGCGTCGCCGCTGGATCTCGCCATCGGGAAACTGGAGGAGCGCATCGAGCAGAAGGTCCATCCGCACTCGGCGTTCGCCACCGGCTTCGTGCGCGTCGCGGCGAATCTCGGCGTGCTCGGCGCGTGGGTCGCGCTGTCCGCCACGCTAATGAGCACGAAAGCCTTTTTCAGCACGCAGGAATGGGTGGACGACACGAAACCCGCCAAGCTCGCCTGCGTGGCGGGCGTTTTCACCGGCACGATGCTGTGGTTTTTATTCTGGAGTTTCATCGTGTCGCGCGGGCACGGCAAGTTCAGCGCCAAGTCGCTGCTGCAGATGCAGCACATCTCCGGCCTTTGCCTCATCGTCACCGCCATTTATGAAGGCGTGCGCATTGCCATGCATCTCGCCCAACACAAAATTTAATTTTTAATTTATGCTTAAAGCTGGAATCGTCGGATTGCCCAACGTGGGCAAATCAACCCTCTTCAACGCCGTCACCCGCACGCGCAAGGCCGAGGCCGCGAACTATCCGTTCTGCACCATTGACCCGAACGTCGGCATCGTCACCGTGCCGGATGAGCGGCTTTACGTTCTCCAAAAAATCGCCAAGACGAACGTCGTCATTCCGGCGGCGGTGGAATTCGTGGACATCGCCGGCCTCGTCAAAGGCGCCGCCGCCGGCGAAGGCCTGGGCAACAAATTCCTTTCCCACATCCGCGAGGTGGACGCTATTGTGCAGGTCGTCCGCTGCTTCGAGGATGCGGACATTCATCACGTCGCCGGCAACATTGATCCTGTGCGCGACATCGAAACCATCACCACCGAACTCGTCCTCGCCGATTTGGAAGCCGTGCAGAAACGTCTCGCCAGCGTCGCCAAGGACGCCAAGCGCGGTGATAAAGAAGCGCTCGCGCAGGAAAATGTTTTGAAGAAAATCGAGCCGCACCTCAACGCCGGCAAGCCCGCGCTCACGCTTGAGCTTCCGCCGGAAGACAAGGCCATTTCCCGCCTGTTCTGGCTGATGACCGACAAGCCGACCATCTTCGCCTGCAACGTCAAGGAAAGCGACCTCGCCACCGCCGACCAGAATCCGTTTATTTTGAATGTCCGTGAATACGCCGCGCATCATTTCGCGTGCGAAGCCGTCGTCATCAGCGCGCAGATCGAAAGCGATTTGATTGATCTTTCCGACGCCGAGGCGAAGGAATTTCTCAAGGAACTCGGCGTGAGCGAATCCGGCGTCGGCGCGCTCATCCGCGCGACATATCATTTGCTCGGCCTGCGGACGTATTTTACGGCCGGCGAAAAAGAAGTGCGCGCCTGGACGATTCATGCCGGCGACACCGCGCCCAAGGCGGCGGGCGTGATCCACTCCGATTTCGAGCGCGGCTTCATCAAGGCCGAAACCGTGGCCTACGACGATTTGGTGAAACTCGGTTCCGTCGCGGCGGCGCGGGAAAAAGGTCTCTACCGCATGGAAGGCAAGGAATACGTCGTGAAAGACGGCGACGTGCTGCTGTTCAAGTTCAACGTCTGACGGGTTTTTGTAAAATTGAAACGGTCAACGCCAAGCGGCATTAAAAAAACAGCCCGCGGTGATCACCGTGGGCTGTTGCCGTTCACTGCTCCGCAGTTAAAATGTTTTGCAATTTCGCTCCCGCCCGACGGTCAATAACTTGGCAGCGAATAGATATAGTTAACGGCTTTGTCCTGTCCGACCGCCTCGACATGCCCATCGCCGAAAGCCGAGTCGCTATTTTTTTTGCCATGACGAATGCTTAAATAATTTCCAGGCGTCGTATATGGAGGAGTGGTGCCAAAAGGTTGCCAACGACCGGTCTGCACCACCCAGGTTGTATCAATTGAGGGAGCATCACCTTGTGAAGTAATCGAAGCCACCGGTTCAACCGCCATCATTTTGCCAGCCGGATTGCGAACTTGGGTGGATTTGGAATAATATGGAACGCCGTTGTTAATGATGGTGGTGAAACCAGGGTTTGCACCGCCGGTGATATTATAGCTGGTGAATTCATAACTGTAGAAATAAGGGCCAGCAGTAGAGTCTTGCGAATATGTTGGATTTTTCCGATCCGCATCATTTTGATCCATTGGGCAGCGGAAAATATTCGTGGAGGTGCCGGTGCCGAGCAGTTTGATGAGCGGGCTTTTGTCGAGCGTGGCCAGAGTTCCATCAGGCAGAGTCGGTGTGAATCCTCCCGTCCGCCAGTAAATCCAATCACATGCATTAAAACCGTATTCGTTTCCCGAAGCCGCCCCGGCATAAGTATCTTGCGCGTCGCCGATGTAAAGGAGCATACCAAGGCCGAGCTGTTTGACGTTGTTGATGCACATGGCCTGCTGCGCCTTTTTCTTGGCCGCCGCCAGCGCCGGCAAAAGCATGGCCGCCAGAATGGCGATGATGGCGATGACCACCAGCAGTTCGATCAAAGTGAACGCCCGCCAGCCGGAATGGTTCGCGGGCCGGGCCGGATTATTTTCGGAGATAGTTTTCATGGGGGCAGTGTTTCTAATGGATGCAGGCAAATATATCAAGTTCAAACGGGTTTTGCAATGGCCGAACGGCAAATGAATTTGAATTGCCGCCCGCGCGAACGCCCGCCGGCCGGGCTTCAACTCCCGAAAAATTTCTGAATCTCCCGGATGACTTCCACAAAAACATCCACCTCGTCCTTGGTGTTGTAAAAATAAAAACTCGCGCGGGCGGTGGATTCCACGCCGAGCTTGTGCATCAACGGCTGTGTGCAATGATGCCCGCCGCGCAAGGCCACGCCACCTTGATCCGCCAGCGTCACGACATCGTGCGCGTGAACATCCTTCAAGAGAAAACTCACCAGCCCGGCGCGATTTTGTTTCGGGCCGAAAATGCGGATGTTGTTCAGCGCGGAAAGTTTTTCCACCGCGTAATTCGCCAGTTCCTGGTCGTGCCGCCAGATATTTTCACGGCCGATGGCGTCGAGATAATCCATCGCAGCGTGCAACCCAATCGGGCCGGAAATGTCCGGCGTGCCGGCCTCGAACCGGTGCGGCGCGGGCTTGAACTCCGTCTTCTGGTAGCCGACGCTTAAAATCATTTCGCCGCCGCCCTGATACGGCGGCATGGCGTCGAGAATTTCCGGCCGGCCCCACAGCACGCCGATGCCGGTCGGCCCGCAAATCTTGTGGCCGGAGAACGCAAAAAAATCGCAGCCGATGGCCTGCACATCCACCGGCAGATGCCCGGCGCTCTGCGCGCCGTCCACCAGCGTGACGATGCCGAGTTTTTTCGCCCGCGCGCAAAGTTCTGCGACCGGATTCACCGTGCCCATCGAGTTTGAAATGTGAACCATCGCCAGCAGCTTCACCTGCGCGGTGAGCAGCGCATCCAGCTTGGACAAATCCAAAATGCCTTCGTCGCCGGTGACGGGAATGTAAGAAATTTTTGCGCCGGTCTTTTGCGCGAGCATCTGCCACGGCACAAGATTGCTGTGATGCTCCAGCTCGGTGAGCAGAATCACGTCGCCCGCCTTGAGATTTTTCACGCCCCAGGTGGCCGCGACGAGATTGATGCCTTCGGTCGTGCCGCGCGTGAAAATAATTCCGTCCGCCGATTTGGCGTTGATGAATTTCGCGGCGCGCGCGCGCGCGGCCTCAAACGCATTCGTCGCGCGGTTGCTCAACTCGTGGATGCCGCGGTGGACATTGGCGTTGTCGAATTCGTAATAATGCACCAGCGCGTCAATCACCGCGCGCGGCTTCTGCGACGTGGCGGCATTGTCGAAATACACCAGCGGCTTGCCGTGGACTTGCTGGTTGAGAATCGGAAAGTCCGCGCGAAGTTTTGCCCAATCAACGGTGTTATTCATGGAATAATTTAGTTAGCCACAGATGGGCACAGATGAAACACAAATAGCAAAACGCCGGCCACAGTTTTTAAAATCCAGATTTTATCTGTGTTTCATCTGTGTCCATCTGTG
>Ga0182030_10009103_pt1 | contig 20396 bp, 17 predicted proteins | sample 812S3MmetaG_FD_121299 | JGI IMG/M metagenome (GOLD analysis project Ga0182030, IMG submission 121299) | Permafrost microbial communities from Stordalen Mire, Sweden - 812S3M metaG (Illumina Assembly) | ecosystem: Environmental > Terrestrial > Soil > Wetlands > Permafrost | place: Sweden... | reverse complement strand
TGCGTATAGCCACGCGGGTCCCGGAAGTATCCGCTTACCGAAGCCTTCACGCGGTCCGTCGCGTTCATCATCCACAGCACAATGAACAGCGCCATCAATGCCGTGACGAAGTCGGCGTATGCCACCTTCCATGCGCCGCCATGCTTCCTTTGAAACACGCGCCGTGTGCGCGGCAGCACCAGCAAGCCGGCGCCGGGCTCCGCTTCATGGGGTTTGCACTGGTTGGGGTTGATTACCATCGCCCGCAGTCTCCTCCGGCGGAACGGCACGTTCTAACTCGGATTGCGTCACAGGCACAGTCAGTCCCGCCATCTTTGGAGTCGGCGGTATTTTGGCATCGCGCCGGATCGCCGTCTCCATCGCCACGAAGGAGGGCCGCAGTTCCACCGGAATGGAACGGCGCGCGTACTCCACCGCCAGAATCGGCGACGCCCCGCGGAAGAACGCCACCAGCGCGATCCGCAGCACCTGCTGAAATTGCGTCTGCACTTCGCCCATGGTTTCCAGGCGCGCCGCCACCGGACCCACCAGCCCGTAACACAGCAGAATCCCGAGGAATGTTCCCACCAGCGCCGCCGCCACTTTCTGCCCCACCGTCTCGGGCGACCCGCCGATGGCCTGCATCGTGATCACTACACCCAGCACCGCCGCCACGATCCCCAGCCCAGGCAGCGCGTCCGCCACCGTGCCCAACGCTACCACCGGCTCGTGATGGCCCCGGCGCTGCACGTCGATATCCAGGTCCATCAGTTGATCCAGTTCCTGCGGCGTGGTGGCCCCAATCACCATCATGCGCAGCGAATCGCAGACCAGCGCACGCGTCTCCGGGTCGTTCAGGAAACCAGGGTAGCGCGAGAAAATGGCGCTCTTCTCCGGCTTCTCCACGTCCGCCTCCAGCGCCACAATCCCCGCCCGCTGCACATAGCCGAAGACTTCATAGAGCATCCGCAGGTGCAACAGGAAGACCTGCCTCCCGTACGGCGGCTCGCGGAATGCGTCGCGCGCTCCCCGCACCATTTTCCGGATCAGCGCCGGCGGATTTGCCACCAGAATGATCCCCGCCGCCGCGCCCCCCACAATCAGCAGCTCGGCCGGCTGCATCAGCACCCAGGGATTGCCCTGCTCCATCAGGAAGCCGCCCAACACGGCAAGAAACACAACGACAATTCCGAGGACAGCGAGCATAGGACTGTTTGGCTACATCTCCCCTTATCGGTGAGCGGCGCCGAAGTGTGAGCAACCACACCGTCGCCGCATTCGCGGCCGCCCAGCTCGATAACTAAATAAGAGGCTTGTTTTCTGCGAATTAGGGGGAGCAGGAGGATTCTCTTGAGTATCCTCTGATCCATTTCTGGCTGCTTGGGTGCGTATGTTTAGTAGGCCATTCCGGGTATACTCTGTGGCGAGCCCTGGAAGCCCTAGGAGGAGCAATGAAACTGAACCTGTTTTCTACGATCCTGATTGCAGCGGCGGCCCTGGCCTTGCCCATCGGCGCGTCGGCCGGCACGAACTTGAACCTCGACACGGGCGCGGCCGTAGGTTCCGGCGGAGACATCGGATACACCGGCAGCGGCATCGCTCCGCAAGGCAACGCGGCACTCTTCCCCACCGGTGCGGGCGGCGCAGTGGCCTTCGCTGAATACTCCCAAGCGATCCTCTCTGAACTGGGCGCCGCTTACACCAAGACAGCCATCACGGGCAGTTCTCTCGTTGTGAACGAAGTCATCGCTGTCCAGACCAACGGCGGCAACTACGCCAAGCTGCTGATCACAGCCGTGAGCTCAGCCTCCATCAGTCTGCAATACCAGACCTATGGGGGCGCCAACGCCAGCGGCACCGTAACTTTGACGGCGGGCTCTTCCGGCGGCTCAGGAGCCCCCACCATCACTCAGATCCTGAATAATTACGGTCTGGTTCCCGCCGGCTTTACCAATTCCGGCATTGCTCAAGGCTCGCTCTTCATCATCAAGGGAAGCGGCCTGGCGGACCCGTCCGCCCCAGCCGTCCTCCAATCCAGCGGGTCTCCCGGCCTGCAGACCACCCTGTACGGCGCCAGCGTGAAGGTCACGGTAGGCAGCACCATAACAGTTCCGGTTTTCTATTACGCCCTCGCATCGCAACTGGCACTGGTGATGCCGTCGAACACTCCCGTCGGCAGCGCCCAGGTCACCGTCACCTACAACAACCAGACCAGCTCGCCTTACGCCATTCAGGTTGTGGCCAGCGCGATGGGCTTCGACGCCTACTATGGCGGCGGCGTCGGCTCGGCGGTGGCGACCAATAATGCCACCGGATTAACCGTGGGAACCAGCACCACCGGCTACAACTACACCACCGCCGTCCCGCCCGGCACCACGATCGTATTGTGGGGTTCGGGCCTGGGAGCCGACCCCACCCGGGACACCACCTACAGCACGTCGAACATCAATCAGATTCAGGGTCTGGCGCATATCTACATTGGCGGCATCGACGCCCCGATTCTCTATCAAGGCCCGTCCGGTTATCCCGGCGTCAACCAGGTGAATGTCACGGTCCCCGCCGCCGTAACGCCTGGCTGCAATGTCGCGCTGGTCGGCGTCAGTAGTTCCGGCGTTCCCACGAACTTCTTGAGCCTCCCCGTCGGCACCGGCGTTTGCGTCGATCCCACCACTGGGGCCACCGGCACGCAGTTGCAGAACGGTGCGACTCTGACTAACTCCAACACCGGCTTCGTCGGCCTGGCGCAGAGCACGTCTTCCAACGGGACGGTAGCCATTGCGGAAGGAGTTTTCGAAAGCCAAACCGTCTCCGCATCCAGCACCGGCGGCGGCTCGGTTTCCGTCGGAGGTTGCGTCGTCGGCCAGACGGGTGCGGTCAGCGGCGGCTCCACCCCGACCCCCACCGGCCTCGATGCCGGCACCATCACCGTCACCGGGCCGAATGGCACCGCTACACTGGCGGTGGCCACGAAGGGAGACTACTTCGTCTCGCCGCTGCCATCCGGATTCCTTAACGGAGGCGGCACCTACACCTTCAACGGGTCTGGCGGAGCCGACGTAGGCAAGTTCTCCGTCGCCCTCACCTTCCCCAACCCACCGCTGGTCTGGAGCAACACAGCGGCAGACGGCACCATCACGCGCGGATCAGGGGCCACCTTTAACTGGTCGAACGGCGCATCCGGCTCCTACGTGATCATTTCCGGAAGCTCCAGTGCCACCAACGGGGCGTTTGGAAGCTTCACCTGCATCGCCCCGGTAGCCGCCGGGACGTTCACAGTGCCCGCTTACGTGCTATCCGCTCTTCCGGCGGGGACGGGAACCGCTTCGTTGTCGGATGTCTCGAGCTACACCACGTTCACGGCAACGGGCATCAATTCCGGGATCGGCTACGGATCAGTCACGCAGGGCATCAACGTGATCTACAACTAAGTGGGACCGGCCTCCCGGCCGGTCATGTTTTCGCAGTCATTTCGCAATAAGGGCAGGCCTCTCTCTCGCCTGCCCTTATTCGTTTCTGAGCGCCACCACCGGATCCACCCGCATGGCGCGCAGCGCTGGAATCACACAAGCCGCCGCTCCCGTCACCACCAGCACCAGCGCTACCGCCGCATACGTCGCTCCATCCGTGACCTTCACTTCATAGAGCTGCGATTCCACCAGTCGTCCCGCCTCGATCGACGCGCCTAGCCCCAGCACCAGTCCCGCACCCATCAGCACGCCGGCGTAGCCGAAGACAATCCGCAGCACGTCCGCGCGCCGCGCCCCCAACGCCATGCGGATGCCGATTTCCTGTGTCGCCTGAGTCACGGCATAAGATATCACCCCGTAGATCCCGATCATCGCCAGCGCCAGCGCCAGGCCCGCGAAGAGGGCCATCAGGAGCACGGAAAACCGGCGCTGGGAAAGCGAAGTCTCCACCAGCGCATCCACGGTTCCCACCGCGTCGAGGGGCAGTTCCGGGTCCATTTGGCGGATCGTCGCGCGGATGCCGGGGATTAATGATGCGGGGTCTCCTTCTGTCCTCACTCCAAAGTACATATTCAGGAACGGCACCTGCTCCGCCGGCTCATACACTGCCGGCCGTCCCATCGATTCCAACTCCTGATCCCGCACGTCTCCCACAATGCCGACAATCTGCGCCGGCTTCGATCCGTTTCCCATCTGAATCTGTTGGCCCAGCGGATTCTCGTTTCGGTAAAACTGGCGCGCCATGCTTTCGCTGACGACGGCTACTGGCGTACCGGCGGCATCGTCGTGTTCGTTGAAATCACGGCCGGCCTTGATGGGAATCCGCAAGGCTTTGAAGTACCCCGGCGTCGCCGCGTAATAAGCCGCGCTGGGCTCATTGCCCGGCGGGACCGGCGGCTTGCCGATCTGCTCGAACGAGAGAATGTAGTCAGATCCCGAGAGCGGAAATACCTGCGCCGCACCTGCCGCAGAGACGCCCGGCAGCGCGCGAATGCGGCCCAGGGCGCGAAGGTAGAAAGCCGCCTGCTGCTCATCGGTCTGGTATTGCGCTGCCGGCAAATTGGTGCGGAACGTCAGCACGCCATGCGGATCGAAGCCGGGTTCTTTGGATTGCAGCCGGTAGAAACTGCGGATCAGCAGGCCCGCGCCGCAGAGCAGCACCAGAGCCAGCGCCACCTCGCCCGTCACCAGCGCGCTGCGCAGCCGGTTGCGCCGGAATCCGATGGCATTCCCCCGGCCGGCTTCGCGCAGAGACGCCATCAGGTCGGTCTTGGCCATGTGCAGCGCCGGCGCCAGCCCGAAAAGAATCCCCGTCAATATCGCGATGCCCGCGGTGAAAGCCAGCGCCCCCTGATCCAGCGCGATCTCCTGGGACCGCGGCAGAATGCCGGGGTTCAGGCTGACCAGCAGCCGCGTCCCCACCCAGGCCAGCCCCAGCCCCAAAGCCGCGCCGATGGAAGAGAGCAGCACGCTCTCCGTCAGCAACTGGCGGATCAGCCGCGCCCGGCCGGCGCCCAGCGACGCGCGGATGCCAATCTCACGCCGCCGCGCCGAAGAGCGCGAGAGCAGCAGGTTGGCCATGTTGACACACGCAATCAACAGCACAAAGCCCACCGCGCCGGTCAGCGTCAGCAGCGCCGGCCGCACGTTGCCCACGGAGGCGTCCTGGATGGTGCGTAGGGTGGTGTCCCAGCCGGTGTTACTCTCCGGAAATTGCCTTTCAGCCCCTGCGGCGATGGTGTTGAGATCCGCCTGCGCGCCTTCCAGCGTGACGCCCGGCTTCAGTCTCCCGATGCCTTGCAGATAATGGCCGCCGCGCTGATTCCAGTCTTCCTCGCTCAGGGCTAGCGGGGTCCAGATATCGATGCGGCCGGGCGTACGAAAATCCGGCGGCATCACACCCACCACCGTGTAGGGCAGTTCATTCAATTTCAGGCTCTTGCCCAGCACGTCGCCCGCTCCGCCAAAACGCCGCTGCCACAGCCCGTAGCTCAAGACGGCCACGTTCTGCGATCCCATTGGCCCTTCCTGCGGTGTGAAGGCGCGGCCTAGCATCGGGAAACGCCCCAGCACGTCAAAGAAGTTAGTAGTGACCCGCACGCCGCGCAACCGTTCAGGCTCCGCCCCGCCCGACAGATTCATTCCCTGCGAGCGGTACACGGTGAGTCCCGCAAAGCTGTGGTTCTGGTCGCGATAGCCCCGGTAATTGCCGGGCGAAATCGCGAACTGCGGAAACCCCGCTTTGAGGTTACGCTCGTGCAGCACCACCAGTTCTTCCGGCTTCGCCAACTGCACCGGCTTCAGCAGCACCGAATTCACCACCGTAAAGATGGCCGTATTGGCGCCGATTCCGAGCGCCAGTGCCAGCACCGAAACCAGGGCAAACCCGGGGTTGCGGCCCAATGTCCGCATGGCATAACGAAGATCGCGCAGAAAGGACGAGATCATAGACAGCAGTTGGACGTCCGCCGGATCGACACGTTAGCCGGGCCGCTCGCTAGTGCGTCGAGGCCAGACAGGGCTACATCCTTCGCCGCATCTCCGTTTTTGCCTCGTCTTCAGCCGTCCGTTTCCGTTCCGCCTCCCGCTTATCGTGCAGCTTCTTGCCCTTCGCCAGCGCCAGTTCGCACTTGATTTTGCCCTTCTTCAGGTAAATCTTCGTCGGAATCAGCGACAGGCCTTTTTCCCGGGTGAACCCCAACAGCTTATCGATCTCCCGCCGGTGCAGCAGCAACTTCCGGTTGCGTACCGGAGGATGGTTTTCGCGGTTGCCGTGCGAATACTGGCTGATATGCGCGTTCACCAGCCAGGCTTCCTTGCCGATCACCGCGCCATAGGCATCTTTGAGCTGGATCTTGCTGTCTTTGGCTGCTTTGACTTCCGTCCCGGTCAACACCATACCGGCCTCAAACCGCTCCATCAGGAAGTAGTTGTGGCTGGCTTGCCGGTTGTCGCTCAGAATCTTAAAGGCTGCGTCTCGTTCCGCCAAGGTGCCGTCCCGCGATTTCGCTTCCACGCCCGGAAGCCTAACGTCGTCAATGACTTTAGATGACCCGAGAGGGCCAAGTTCGATCTGAGTTTAGCATACAGGCGCCAGCAGTCCGGAGCCCAGGGAACCTATAACATGCTGTTTTTCAAACGTTTATCGGCAGTCTTGCTGTCCGTTGCGCTCGTCTGGGGCACCCTGCCCCTCGAGGCCAAATCCCGCAAGGGCGACAAGTATCTGGCCGAAGGCCGCGCTCACGAAGACAAAAAGGAGTGGGACGCCGCTCTCGACAGCTATGAAAAGGCTCTCTCCGAGGACCCCAGCGAACTCACCTACCAGATCGCCGCTCAGAAAGCCCGTTTCGAAGCTTCCGCAACCCATGTTTCGAATGCCGTGAAAGTCCGCGCCCAAGGGAAGTTGGGTGACGCCCTGCTCGAATTTCAAAAAGCCTACGCGCTGAATCCCAGTTCCATGGCGGCCGAGCAGGAAATCCTGCGCACCCAACAGATGATTCTGCGCGAGCGGAAGCGGGTGGAAACCACCGGCCAGGAAGCGCCGCCGGAGATCCGCGGCCTCACCCCCGGTGAACAGTCGCGCAAAGATAACTCGGACAAGATCGACCGGATGCTGGGCGTTCCCGAACTCAAGCCCATCAAGCCCACGCTCATCGATTTCAAGATTAACAACCAGACCCCCAAGATTCTCTTCAACACCGTGGCGAGCTACGCGGGCCTGAACATCCTCTGGGATCCCGAGTACGCCTCGCCTCTGCCCAGCGGCAAAGACCGCCTCGACGTCAATTTTCCCAATACCACCATCGAACAGGCCCTGGATTATCTGGCCCTCATCACCAAGTCTTATTGGAAGCCCATCTCATCGAACGCCATCTTCGTGACCATGGACACCGCCAATAAGCGCCGCGATTATGAAGAGGAAGTCACCAAGGTTTTCTACCTGACTAACGTCACTTCGCAGCAGGATATGAATGACGTCCTCACCGCCGTCCGCACCGTGGCCGATTGCACGCGCCTGTTTTCGTCGCAGTCGCAGAACGCCATCGTCGCCAAGTGCACGGCCGACCGCATGGCGCTGGCGGATAAGATCGTTCACGATCTGGACAAACCCCGCTCTGAAGTGGTGGTGGATATCTATGTGATTGAAGCTAGTTCAGTGTTTACCCGCAGCCTGTCCGCCGCGCTGGCGGGCACCGGGCTCAACGTCCCGTTCAATTTCACCCCGCGCACCAGCATTCAGGTGCAAGGCAGCACCACTTCCACCGCTACTACTTCCAGCACCACCGCCTCCGGCACAACCGCCACCACCGGCACCGGCACAACCGGGACCAGCAGCAGCACCACCGGTGCGGCCATCCCGCTTTCCAGCCTGGGCCACCTGGCCAGCGCCGATTTTTCCACCACGCTCCCCAGCGCGCTGCTGCAAGCCACCCTCAGCGACACTCACACCAAGGTTCTGCAGTCTCCCCAAATCCGTTCCGTGGACGGCCAGAAAGCCACCATGAAGATCGGCGAACGCGAGCCCACCGCCAGCGGCAGCTTCGGCTCCACGCTTGGCGCCGTGGCGGGCGCGGGCATCAGCCCGCTGGTCAATACGCAGTTTCAGTACATCGACGTCGGCGTCAACGTGGAAATCACTCCCCACGTACATGATAACGGTGAGGTTTCGCTGCACGTGGCCCTCGACATTTCCAACGTCACCGGCCAGGTCAACCTGGGCGGCATCAATCAGCCCATCATCGGCCAGCGCAAAATGGAGCACGACATCCGGCTGCGCGAGGGAGAAGTCAGCCTGCTCGGCGGCCTGCTCAACCAGTCCAGCACCAAATCCAAAACCGGCATTCCCTTTCTGGCGAACATCCCGATTCTGGGCCACCTGTTCAGCGCCGACAGCGTCGATAACGAGCGTGACGAGCTGATGATCGCTCTCATCCCGCACGTGGTGCGCCGCCCCGAAATCACCGAAGAGAACATGCGCGGTGTGGCCTCGGGCGCTCAAACCATCCACGTTTCCTACGCGCCCAAAGCAGTGGATGATACCGGCATTGCCAAGGACCCCGCACCCAACGGAACTCCCGCGGAAACTGCTCCGGCTGGAACAACATCGGCTGGCGGTCTTCCCGCCACCGCGCCGCCTGCGACCGCGCCTCCGGCTATCGCGCCCGGATTCGGCCCGCCCGCCACCGCGCCGCCTGAAAACGGCCCGGGCGGAGCACCGCCCGCTGCCACCGGCCCCACCGTACACTTCGACGCCACGCAGATTGAAAAGAACCTGTCGGATTCCTTCAACGTCGCGCTACAAGTGGATGGCGCCAGGGAAGTAGTCGGCGCACCCATCGAAATCCAGTTCGACCCCAAGGTCCTCGACCTGACGGACGTCAAGAACGGCAGCTTCTGGGGCGGCGAAGGCGAAGAGCCCCTGCTCACCAAGAACGTGGTTAATGGCACGGCCACCATCCGCGTGTTGCGCAGGGAAGGCAGCCCCGGCATCACCGGCAGCGGGCCGCTGATCAATTTGACCTTCAAGTCCCTGGCGCGCGGCACAACCGTAATTCGCGCCTCCAGCGTCACGCTGCAAACTTTCAACGCCGGACCGGTCGAGGGCAAAGCCCAGACCAACGTCACCATTAAGTAAGCCCGGCATGAAACGCAAGCGCCAAACGGGAATGACTCTGGTGGAGCTGGTGGTTGCCTTCACCATCATCATCATTCTTTCCACCATGGCCATCCCTCTGGCACGCATGAAAATCCATGCCCAGCGCGAGATGGATTTGAAATTCGCCCTGCGCGAAATGTATACCGCCATCGACAAGTACAAAGATGCGTGCGACCAGGGCGTCTTCGGAGCCATTAAACAGGGCAGCTTCTGCTATCCGGAATCGCTGGAGATTCTGGTCGAAGGCGTCAAGACGCAGAGCGCGGACGGAAAGAAATTGAAGTTCCTACGCAGCATTCCCCGGGATCCGTTCACCGGCGCTACCGAATGGGGCTTGCGCAGCATGCAGGACGACGCCAAGGCCGAGACCTGGGGCAAAGAAAACGTGTTCGACGTCTATACCAAAACCCGTGAGCGCGACCGCGACGGAAAGCCGTACTCGGAATGGTAAGCAAGATGCATCGCCGCGGCCGGAAAGGACTAACGCTGGTTGAGCTGGTGGTGGCTTTCACCATCCTGGGCATACTCTCCGCCTTGTCGATGCCGCTGGTCCGTCTGAAAATCCGCACCGAACGCGAGCGCGACCTGCGCTATGCCCTCAGCACCATGCGGACGGCCATCGACAAGTATAAGGATGATTGCGACGCCGGTTTCTTCGGGCCGCCTAAAATCGGCTCCAATTGCTACCCGGAATCGCTGGACGCTTTGGTAGCGGGAGTGAAACTCGCGCAGGACCCTAACGGCACCAAGATGAAGTTCCTCCGCCGCATTCCCCGCGATCCCTTCACCAACAAGTTCGAATGGGGCATGCGCAGCACGGAGGACGACCCCACATCCACCAGTTGGGGCGGCCAGGCCGTATTCGAAGTATTCACCAAGACCGACGAAAAGGCGCCCGATGGTAAGCCCTATGCAGAATGGTAGCCGCACGCCGCGCCGCGGCTTCACCTTCGTCGAACTGATGATCGTGATCACCATCATTCTCATCCTGATCGCCGCGGCCATCCCCATGTACAACCGCGCCATCCTTCGCGCCCATGAGACCGTGTTGCGCAGCAACCTGTTCACCCTGCGCACCGTCATCGCCCGTTACTCCTACGACAATGCCAGGGGGCCACAAAGCCTGCAGGAACTGGTCAACGCAGGTTACCTGCGCGCCATCCCCAAAGACCCCATCACCAATTCCACCGATTGGAAGACGCGCACCGGAGACGCCGACTCCGCCGCCGATCAATCCGAGCCCGGCATTGCCGAGGTTCACAGCGGCTCCGATCAACGCGGCCTGGACGGCCGCCCTTACGCCGAGTGGTAAACCCCATGAACCTGGCTCTGATCAAAAGGAGGACACCTACGATGCAGCGCGAACCCAACCCAGGCGATGAAATCCGCAACTTGTCGCGCCACCGCCGGCGCGGCTTCACGTTCGTCGAGATGATGGTGGTGGTCGCCATCATTCTGATCCTTATCTCGATGGCCATCCCTATTTACAACAAGGCCATCGTCCGGTCCAAGGAAAGCGTACTGCACAATAACCTGTCCACGCTCCGCACCGTCATCGACAACTATTCCTACGACAAAGCCAAGGCGCCCCAGCAATTACAGGATCTCGTCAGCGAAGGCTACCTGCGGGCTGTGCCGGTGGACCCCATGACCAATTCCACCGACTGGAAAATCACCATGGAAGACGCCACGCAAAGCGTCAGCCAGTCCGAGCCGGGCATCTGGGACGTGCACAGTACCTCCGACAAGACGGGCCTGAACGGCGTCCCCTACGCCGAATGGTAGGACAGGCCTCCTGGCCTGTCCCTCATGGTCTTGCCTTTGCCGCCGGCGTCTTGTACGCCGTTCCTAAGTCTCAGTTCGCGTCCAAAATCTCAAGCGACTTTTGAAACTCTCCGTCGTCCAATGGTTGGCCCCATGACGGATCCAACCACTCACCCGCCCGCATCGCAACTTGCCCGGCGGTTGGCCGTCGCAGTCGCGTTCCTCCTGCTTGGCTCAGCGCCCGGCTGGGGCCAGTCCACCGCCGATCCGGGCCGCCCGGCATTCGACGTCATCTCCATCAAGCCCACCGAAGGCTTCCCCCGGAACAGCGGGTTTCACGGCGCCGCCGGCGGCGTGCTGAATGCCACCAACGTCACGCTACGCTTCCTCATCAGCTGGGCCTACGACCTTCGCGAGGATCAGGTTTCCGGCGGACCCGCCTGGCTCGACACCAGCCGCTACGAAATTCTCGCCAAGCCCGTGGACAGCGACAGCGCGGACCATCCCGAATCGAGCCAGAGCCAGGAATTGAAGCGGCTGCGAACCCAAAGCCTGTTGGCCGACCGTTTCCATCTGGTCCTGCACAAGGACACCAAATTGCAGCCCATATTTGTCCTGACCGTGGCCAGGAACGGCCCCAAGGCTCTGCACAAATCCACCGGTGAGAACCGGGACTCGTTCAGCAACGGCCATCATATGGAGTGCCACCACATCTCCATGGGCTTCCTGGCCAAGCATTTTCTGGCCAACCAGACCGGCCGCTCCGTCATCGACCAGACCGGCCTCGATGGTGATTTCGATTTCACCCTGGACTGGAGTCCCGACGACGCTCCGCCCAGTCCCGTTGCGGACGCCACTTCGCCGGCCGTATCCTTCCCGCCGCTTTTCCTGGCCTTGCAAGATCAGCTGGGTTTAAAGCTGGAACCGCAAAAGGGCCCCGTCGAAGTTCTCGTGATTGACCGCATCGAAAAGCCCGCTGAGAACTAAGTAGGACAGGCCTCCTGGCCTGTCGCGTCGGGCGAAGCCAGGGCAGCACTGGTCAAGCCATGACAACCCGTCTCTAACGCTTCTGACGCCGCTCAGCTATTGGTACCATATCGCCAGAAGCCACCATGACGCTGAACATTCGCCTGCCTGACGAGCAGACTGCGGCTCTAACGGCTAAAGCGCGCGCGCACGGTCTCTCGGCGGAAGAATACGCCCGGCAGGTCCTGGAGCAGGACCTCGCGCCTGATTGGGTTCAGAGATCCTGGGAGAGTTCCAAACAGGCCGGCCTGGTTCAGCTTTCCGCCGACGAAATCGACGCGGAGATTGCCGCGGCGCGGAAGGTTCGGCGTGACTCCCGGTTGCAACCGGGCTCATAATCCGCGTTGTTCTCGACACGAACATTGTTGTTTCAGCACTATTGCAGCCGCTAGGCCCGCCCGCGCTGATTTTCGTGCTTGGCAAGATTACGTCCCGTCTGACCCCGGTTTTCCCACACTCCGTATTATTCAGTCGGGCGAACAAGACTTAGCATTTGAAGTTCGGGAGAGGGATCCGTCATCGGCTGGCGGGGCGAAACAGTAATGATAATGCCTCGTGTCGCATAGATGTATAAGGTATCTTGAAACCGCGCACCGAACCGCCCGTCCACGAACTCCCGCCGGCTCTCCTGACCGAACAACTCTAACCGCAAACGGTCCGTATATTCTTCATTGAAGAATCGGTATGTTTGGCCCTTGAAGCCGCTCAGGATATGGGTTGAGTATTTGCTTGGCCAGATCCGTAAATGGATTGAAACGATTTCATCGCTATGCCAAACTTAATAGCGACATCGCCTCCATAGTGCTGCGTCGTGGCGAGGAAACAATCAAAGTAATCAGAACACGGAAGCAAGTCGTGCAGCGGTGGACCGTATTGCATCAGCCGGAACCCACTTCTACCAGTTGCAGCCATCGCTTCGTTCCGAGACATTCCCAGATAGAGGCCGGCGACTTGCACTTCCGCGCTTGTCCAGTCTTTCCGTGAGAGCAGATCTGCTCCGGCCATTTCCACCCGTTGAGGGGAACCGGAAGATAGCGTAACCTGAGACAGTGGAGACTGAAGCGGGGTCGTCGCACCGCCGGAAAGAGCTATGCATAGAAGGACGCTCAGTTGCCGCATGGGATCTGCACCCTCGAAAAACCTGTAGGCGCTCCAAAATAATTGATAGGAGTCCACCTCACTCCGCCTTTGGTAGTAGCGCTTAGCACTGGTGCCGGTATCTGGCCCGGGCCTAAGTCCCCGGGTCGAAAAGGCCGACGTGTCCCGGAAAAATGATCACATCTCCTACTTGGCGCGGTTCCTTGGGACGCAGCGGCCTTAGACCGGGGTGGCTCAACCAGCCGCTTGCAGGTCCTTCGGGGAAACCAGGACTTAGCGGTCGGACCGCTCTACATACTAGCCCAGTACAAACAAGGCCGTTCGGCGTCGCAGGAGTCTTGTACGGCGTTCCCAGAAATCCGGATGCGTTATTTATTATCTTCTGTCCCTGCGCCGGCGTTGCATCCTGAAGACATGGGAAACCCGAAGTCGAGGTCGTAAGCGGGTCCAGGTCTGTATCATTCCCTCCGGTGTCGTCGCCGCTGCCGTCAGCGTTCCCGGAATCATCAGTCACTGTGGTGCTGAACGTGGCCCCTACGTTGTATACAATCTCGTCTCCGCCGTCCCCTCCGCCTCCACCACTGGCACCATAGTCGTCGTCGCAGCAGCCAAAGTCGCCACCGCCGTCGTCAACATCCTCTTCGCCAGTAGGATCGAACTTGTTTATCGGATCGCCAAGGACATACGCATACCTGTTCCAACTCCCAGGATTCCCTGGCCTCGCCGTCTTCACCCCACCCGGATCCACATTCCAAAACCTCCCCGTTCCGTTGTTGTAATATCTCTGCTGCGCGTAATCCTGGCCCACGGCATCGCTGAAGTACGTCCCGAATTTCTCCGTTCCTTCGGCTGTCGAGGTCCGCTCTTCTCCGTACGGGAAATACGACATCTGCGTCCAGGTGCAACATCCGCTCGTCGCCCGCACGCTGCCTAGCCGGTCCGTCACTACCAGGCCGTTGGGCGATTGAATCAGCTTGCCGCCAAAATACAGGTTGCTGCCGGCTCCGCAACTCGGGTAGCCGTAGTTGTAAGTGCAGGTGAGCGTCACCAGTTTCTGTCCAGTGATCCCGTAAAAGTAAAACTGCCACGTGCCGCCCGTGTAACCGGCGCCGCCATTCAGGCCGTTCGGGTCTGGGTTCACGTCCGTCATCACCCGCCGACCCTGCGGATCATAGGAATACCACGTCTCCGCTCCCGGCCAGGCTTGCGAGGTCCGCGTCACCAGCTTATTCGACACGTTCCACCCGTAGGACGTAGCATGCTGCGCATCCCATAACTGGTTCCCATTGGCATCATACGACAATCCGTACTGGTGATTGTTGGCGTCGTAGTTCACGCCCAGCACCGCCCGGAGCCCAGCGTCACTGCCTTGCCGGTGAGGTTGCCGAACCCGTCGTAAGTGTACGCCTGCCCCCGGGATGAGAGCGCGCTTCACCTGCACAGCACAGAGTTGGAGCTGTTGAAGATTGGAATTTTCCCAAGAACGAAGGCACCGGAGTACTACGCCACGTACGGAACAGTGGGGTTTGCAACAATGCGCTGGTCACTGGTGCCAGCGGCGCAGCGCCCTAGTTGTTAGTTCATCCCGCACATGCCCGGGTTGCCGCACACCCCGCCGCCGGGGCACCGCGGCATTTCAGCCGCCTTCGACCCGCTGGAAACATGCGCGGCGAAGGTCGAGTGTTCCTGCTTCAGGTGCTTCTGCCCGCACGAAGGGCATTCCACGCCCGGTGCGTCGTCGGCGCGGCGCACCAGCTTCTCGAACTTGGTCCCGCAATCGTCACAGCGATATTCAAAGATGGGCATAATCTGATTCCATTATAGATGCCCGTGGCACACAGCCCAGGTGTCGCCTGCTCCGCGGTTCCCATCCCGAATCGCTCACTCCAAACGGATGGAGCGAACAACCACGCCTCGCTCCCGAGGGTCGCGAGCGTCTGGAGGCAGCGCCCCGCTCAGGGAAAACTCCAGCAGGAATTCAGTTGCCGCCGGTCCGCGCAGCGTGCGAATCAGCTCGCGAGGACCGCCCGCCCGGTAAACTTCAGGCGTCAGCGCAAAACCGTTGGCGCTCAGCGATAGGCGGAGAGGACTCGCGTGCCTGATTAGTTCCTCGGATAGAAACAGTTCGACGATTACCCGGCGCGGCCGGCGTCCATCCATGGCCCGATACCGGGCGGAAAACTCGCGTCCGGTCCACCTCCAGCCGGACTCCTCGGGTTGGTGCCAGCCTTCCACCATCTCCACTTCCCCAATTCGCCCGTAGCGGCTTTTCAATAAACAGAATACCCGCTCATCGCGGTCCGGCCGAACCGGGTCGGAGTCGGCATGTGGTCCCGACGTCATCCAGTCGCAGACGTCCCAGTCGGTTCGCTGGAACAGGGTCCTCAGCCCTTGCTCGGAAAAAATAAAGTAATTCGTCTCGTCGTAGTTCAATTCGCGCTCGGCGAGCAAGTATGCCACCGGGACATTCGCCGGCGCCCGGGTTCCATCGGGAAACCGCCTCGCAATCCGGGTGCTGAGGAGGCAATAGGAAGACCGTCTCGCCAGTTCCTCAAGAACATAAAACGGATTTCGCAGGTGATAAAGAACGCCCAGCATGACCACAACATCGTATGCCCCCTCGGGAAGCTGGAACTGGCGGTCTATGTCAACCTCCCTCAGTTGGATACTCGAGCCGAGCGCCTCCTTCAGGGTCCGCACGCCTCGCATGCAATTGTGGCTATACGCTGGATAATCGAGCGCCACCACTTCGTGCCCCGCGGATTCGAGACAGAAGGATAACTCCCCGTCCTGGCAGCCCACGTCCAGGATCGTCTTCTTGCCTTCGAACAGCAACCTGTTGCTACCGGTTAACAAACGGTCCAAGTGGGCAAAGGCACTGAGCGAATCATACGGATACCACTCGAAATCGACCGGGCCCAGATCCTGCTTGGCCTGCAGCAGCTTGGCTCTAAATCGCTCGGCCTGCTCCCGAAGCAGCGTAAAGTCGCCGGGCATTATTTCTTCCCATCTCCCGCGTCCTGGCCCCTTGCATCCACCAGCAATCCGCAGATCGCATCCATCACTCCGCGTACTTCCGCCGCCGACCCGTTGTAATTATTCACCAGAATCGAAAACGCAGCCCACTGGCCGCCGGGTTTTTCCGCATAGCCCGAGAGCGCGCCGACGTGCGACAGCGATCCCGTCTTCGCATAGATGTGTCCGGCCGCGGCGGCGTCGCCGAAACGCGTCGCCAGCGTTCCATCATGGCCGCCCACCGGCAACAGCGAAATCCAATGGTCGCGCGCCGGCGAATCGTACATGTACCGCAGCAGTTTCACCACCGCCCCGGGCGTCACCAGGTCCAGCCGCGAAAGCCCCGACCCGTCCAACAAATTGTAAGCGCCCAATTCAATGCCCGCTTCCGCCAGAAAGGTTCGCTCTTCTTCCCGCGCAGCTTCAAAGCTGCCGATTCCCCGGCGCGCGCGGCCCACCGCCCGCAGCGCCAGCTCCGCGTGCAGATTCTGACTCACTTTATCGGTGATCCGCAAATCCTCCAGCAGCGGCGCTGACGTGCGCGCTGCCAGTTCCGGCGCGGAATCGGACTCGGGCGCCGGCTCTGCCGCCTGATCGGGATACAAGTGCCTGGCCTGCGCGCTGCCGGCCACCGTGATCCCACGCGCTTCCAAAGCCTGCCGTAGCGCCTCAGCCGCATACAGCGCCGGATCTTCGATGCCCAGCAGCATCTCCTGCCCGCGGTCGCCCAGCGGCAGCGTGCCCCACAATCGCACATCCAGACTGCCGGGAATTCGTTCCATGCGGACACGCCGGTCGCCACCGGCCGTCACCGTCCGGATGCGGTTTTCCAGCAGGTAATATTCCACCGGCGGATTCAGAGAGAGCACCCCTGCATCGCCCACCGAGGCGCCCGGCCGGATACTCAGCGTCAGAGTGTTGTCGTTGACCGTAAGCGCCGAAACCGGCGGACCATCGTCGGATCGCGGATCGTCAATCGACCAACCTGTTGCATAGGGCTCCCAGACGTACCACGTGTCGTCGCCAATCACGTCGCCATCCACGCACTTCACGCCGCGCGCCGCCACCTGGTCGGCCAAGTCTTCAATTGCCGCCAGAGGATTGCCCGTCGTGGGACCAATCCGGTAAGGGATGGAGCGCGCCGACAGGTTCGGATCGCCGCCGCCCACCAGCCGCAGCGGCCCATGAATACGCCCAGCGGCGTCCAACGGTCCATCCGCCACCACGCGCGTCCGAAAAACATAGTCCGGCCCCAACCGCGTCAGCGCCATCGCCGTCGTGAACAGCTTCGCGTTGGAAGCTGGCAAAAAGAAATGGTCCGCGTTCGCTTCATACAGAGTCTTCCCGCTGGCCAGGTCTACCATCCGGATGCCCCAGAATGCATTCCGCGCCGCTGGCGACGCTGCAATCAGGCGTTCGATGTTCTCGGCCAGCGAAGCAGCCGAGAGGCAGCCCGCCAGCATCAATCCCAGCAGCACCCGCCAGATTCTTCCACTCATCGTCCCGTTACTTTCGCCTCCAGCCAGATCAGCGGAATCAGAATCATCACCAGGCAGGTTCCCAGCAGCGGAATCCCCACCACCACCCCCACACCCAGTGCCGACGCCGCATAGCCCAGGGTAGCCGGCGCCAGCAAACCGCCCACCAGCGCCAGCGAAAAAATGCCGTTGAAAAATCCCGGATGGTAATACGGGAAGCGGCGTCCAATCGCTTCCGCCACCAGGGGATAAATACTGGCATAGCCGCCGCCCACGAACATCGCCCCGGTCGCCGCGCCAAACGGGTTGTCCGTAAAGTAGAGGACCAGGCAGCCAAATAAAGCCGCCGAAACGCTCGCCAGCAGAAGCCGCGCATGGCTCGCCCGGCTCAGAATCCGGACCGCGATCAGACGGCCTCCCATCAGGAACATCCAATAAAGCGCCAGGTCGAAGAGCGCCGCTTTGGGGCTCAGCCCAACCCGGCGGATCAGGAACAGCGGCAGCCAGCCGGCAATCGACCATTCGTTGCCGAACTGAAAGAACAGCAGCAGCGCGAAGAGGATGGCCCCGATGCTGCGGAAATCCTGAAAGGCCTGGCGCAACGTCGGATGCGTGCCTTCCGGCGGCGCCTGGTAAGCGCTCTTGTAATACATTCCGGCAAATAGCCCCGGCACCACCGCCATGAAGATCAGAATGGTGGGTACGTCATACGCGTAAAACGTGCCGCCCACCAGCATGGTCGCGGAAAGGCAACCCAGCCCGTACCAGATACCGCCCTGGTTTACCGTGCGTGCCGCGTCCGCCTGATAGCTTCGGGAAATGGCGTAAAACAGCGCCATATTCAGAAGGCCGGCGCCAATCCCCAGAACCAGCAGTCCGCCCACCCGCCACCACGAGGAAAGCACGGGCGTAACCACTGCCAGGTAGGCCAGATCCAGACAGGAAAGCGCGCAAGAGAAAATCAGCAGGAAGGTCAGCCCGCGGCGCACAATGATCGGCCGCGCCAAAGCCGCTGCCGCCACAATTCCCACCGCCAGGGCCAGGAAGTAATTTCCCACCGCTACGAAATCCGGCGGATCCCGGTGGTATCCCCAAGCCGGAAGGATGGCGCCCAGCAGGGCCAACAGAAAACCCGACAGCAAGAACCCAGCCAGGGCTTTCCCACCCGCGGCGGAGGGGACCTCGGTCGGAACCGGGACAGAACTCACAGGTCGATTGTAGCGCCTGCCCGCGCCAAAATTCGTAATCCGGTAGCCTCCCGTTCCGAATTCGGGAGGACTCGCCGCAACTGACGCCTGTTATCAGCACATTACAGATGGCCCCCGGCTTGCATTTGGATAGGCACAGTTCTTTAGAGGATATTCTCACTTTGGTGCGTTGTTGCCTCCGTTCCGGCTCGACGCCGCGTCCCGCCCGGTTCCATCTGCCGGAGCGGGGCCTTTTTTTCTTCTGCTAAACTGGGCGTTCCTCCTCATGACATCGCCCTACGCCTACTGGATGGATCGCTGGGAGCGCAAGCTCGCCACTCGGGACACCAATCGCGTGGTGCGTCCGTTTGAGTGGGGCACCGAGTGGCTGAACGCCATCGGCTTCCCGCCCTGTCCGGCCAATGCGAATGGCGATGCCGCCGCCTGGGTGGCCCGCTTCGCCGCCGAAGGCGTGGCCGATTCCGAGCGCTTTTACTCCTACACGCCACCACATGACTTCCATTTGCAAGATAACCGGCTGACCTTCACCAGCCCGGTGGAATCGCCCTACGCCAGGAACAATACAGTACATGCCCTATGGTTCCCCGCCCCTCAGGACCATGGACGCGCCCTCGTAGTGCTGCCCCAATGGAATTCCGGCCCGGATGGACATGTGGGCCTCGCCAGGCTATTGAACCGCTTCGGAATCAGCGCCCTGCGCATGACCATGGCCTATCACGCCGAGCGCATGCCGGAAGAGCTCTCCCGCGCCGACTACCACGTCTCCAGCAACGTCGGCCGCACCATCCACGCCACCCGCCAGTCCGCCATCGACGTCCGTGCCTGCCTCGATTGGTTGGCGCAACAGGGCTACCAGCGCGTTGGATTGCTCGGAACCAGCCTCGGTTCCTGCGTCGCCTTCATGGCCGCCGCCCACGACCTGCGCGTGAAAGTGGGCATTTATAACCACGTTTCCAACTACTTCTCAGACCCCGTCTGGACGGGAATCTCCTCCCAGCACATCCGCAAAGGCTTTGGCTACCTCATCACCCAGCAGGATCTGCGCCGCTACTGGTCCGTCATCAGTCCGGCCAGCTACCTCAAACGACTGGCGGACCGGGACATGAATAGCCTGTTGATCTGGGCCAAACACGATTCCACCTTCCTTCCGGTCTATTCGAAGCAGGTGCTGGCCAGCTTCAAAGAGATGCAACTGCCCCACAAGGTCTTCACTTTACCCTGTGGACACTACACCACCGGACGCTTTCCGTTCAATCTGATGGATGGCCTGACCATGTGCCGTTTCGCCGCCAAAAGCCTGTAACCCAAACATTACATGCGTTTTATGGGCCGCGCTCCAAGTGATATGTATTGACAACACAAAAAACCCGTGAGAATATATTCCCATCACTGGAAAAGGAGGTGGTCCAACATAATGGTAAGTAATATACGACCGCGAGAGGTGGCCGACTGTTAAAGTCGTGCCTGTAACGTAGCCGATTCCGCCCAGTATCGGAATCAATGTTCCTGTGGACCGGCTGCCTCAAGCGTCAGCTTAAGCCTTCAGGTTTTGCTTTATGGCTACCTTCCCCCGTGGCCCGGCAGCGGGTCACGGGGGATTCGTGTTTTAGTGATATACTGAAAGTCTCGAAAGGAATCCCCGTAACATCATGAAGGCCGGAATTCACCCCGCTTATAACGAACTGAATGTCATTTGCGCCTGCGG
>Ga0182030_10009102_pt1 | contig 20396 bp, 18 predicted proteins | sample 812S3MmetaG_FD_121299 | JGI IMG/M metagenome (GOLD analysis project Ga0182030, IMG submission 121299) | Permafrost microbial communities from Stordalen Mire, Sweden - 812S3M metaG (Illumina Assembly) | ecosystem: Environmental > Terrestrial > Soil > Wetlands > Permafrost | place: Sweden... | reverse complement strand
TTCAAGGTCGGCGCGTGTCACGAAGGGTGCTGCGCCAGTCCGGCTTCGCGTGATCAGCTGGAAGTCGGCATATTTGACCTTGAGCGTTACGGTTCGCCCCTTCTCTCGGCCTTGGACATCGCGCGTGTCGGCAGCCATCTAGCGATGAGAATCCGGGACGAGCTATTTCAATGCATTAGCGACAAGCAGGTTATTTGAGAAAGTACAGGTTATCTGATAAATTCGCTGGGTTTGAGACATCTTATATGAGAATCTGCTTTCGTTGGTGATTCGATCCAATTGGAGGCGGCATGAGCGGCGACCTGCTAGAGTTCGAGACTCCGGAAGGCGCCTTGCGTTGGCGCGAAGGGTTCCGCCGGCACGAAGCCATCCGCGGCTTGCTCGACCGTCATGCGGGATTGCTTCAGGGTGCCGACGTTAAGGATGTTGCGTGGGGTCTCGGGGTAAGTCAGGCAACTCTCTATCGCCTAATCACGACGTACAAGGCCATTGGAACCGTCGAGGCCTTGATGCCCCGGACGAGCGGCCGGCCTTCCGGCCTTCGGCTGCTCGACAAGAAGGTCGAAGCGCTGATTGCAAAGTGCATTCGTGAAATCTACCTGACCCCGAATAGACCGACGCTGAAACGGCTGACGGACGAAGTTCACGCCAAGTGCGCGGCCGCCGGATATTCCTTGCCAGATCGCCGGACGATTCGAGCCCGCGTGCTGGCGATCCCGGAACGGACGAGGGCGCTGCGCCGCTCGGACACCGCGGGCGTCAAAGCGACAACGCCGACACTGTCAGCAGCCGTCTAGCCATGAGAACCCGAAATGAGCTATTTCAACGCATTAGCGACAAACGGGTTATTTGAGAAAGTACATGTAATTTGATAAACTCGCTAGCCTTAAGACATCTTATGCGAGAATCTGCTTCACGGGCAATGTGATCCGATTGTAGACGGCGTGATACGAGGTCTGCTCGAGCAGTTTTCACGCTTACGTCAATCGCGAGCATTCGGCCCCCAGTTTGATAGCGCGGTTCGGGCACGACCCGATCGTTACCTCCAACACCCTCATGCAAAGTCATCTAACCTGAGAATCTATGCGGCACATTGTCAGGTTAAGTGGCTTTTCCCAAAGCCCCTCGCAGGTTTCTCACCTCAAGACGTCTCCCGACACTGTCGTTAACATAAAGGACATTATGTTGCGCTGCCGATCTCTATAAGCGTTGAGAAACTTGCTCCTAGTGGAGCAACGAACAGAATCTTCCAGATCGAACGCATTCCAACTGTAAATCGATTCATCAATCACTTATGTATGCTCAATTTCTTGGGAAGGGGAACATATGATGCGACCTTGTTTTGCAATCGTCACCGCCCTGATAGCTCCCTTGCTAGGATCAACTATGGCCTTGGCCCAGGGAACCACCGTCGTCGCGGTACCGGCGAAGGCCGGAGCGGTTGATGGAACGGCGGATAACTCCGACGCTTTCATCTGGCGGCTATTCACCGAATTCGTGGCGCCGGCATCCGAAGGCAGCCCATCGCCCGTGGTGTTCGAAAACTGGGCTTCGGATGAGGATACCTTCTCTGCCAATCCTCATTGGCCAAAGGCGGGCGAGCCGATGAAACTGCATGCGAGCGTGCTCGAAGCAGTGAAGACGCTCGATACAAACGAATCGCTTAGAAACCTGCGAGCTAAGACCATTGATGTCCCCTGCAAACCACCCGTCGGCGCAGCGGTCGGAGGGTTTCCGACCACCGGCATGCCGCCTCCTTGCATTGCCGAGCAGGTGGCGCGCAATCGTCCGCAATTCGATTACATCGTTAACAATAACCTAAATACCCAAGCGGGTCTCGCAGCCGCCTACGCAAAATCCTTCAAGGTCGAAATGCCCCTGGAGTCCATTGCGGTTAAGAGCGACTGGATACCGTTGCCAATGCTGCTGCAATGGATTCCCCAGCTCAGCGACGTCGCCACTATCAGGAAACTTTACTACACGGCCACCGTCAGTTCCGTCGAATATGCGCTAGTGGCGATGCATGTCAGCAGTCGGCAGAACCAGAATTGGGTCTGGGGAACCTTCGAGCATCAGATGACTCCGGGCCGCTGTGATACCATCGGATGTTTCGACACCTTCGGCGCCCAGATCCCGGCGGTCCCGCCGAACAGAAAAGCTGTCAACACGCAATATGGCCCATGCCCCAAGACGCAGCAGCTCAAGACCTTGATGACTAACGTCAATCTCTCGCCGGTCTGGGAGAATTACTGCCTCAAGTCTACCGAAGTCGATTTCACAGCCGCCGACGGAACGCCCTATGTGCTTGGCAACTCGGTGATCGAGGGGATCGTGGGCAACGGGACCGTAGCCGCTTCGTCCTGCATCTCTTGTCACGCCTACGCATCCTTCGGGCCGACCGGTAAGCCCGCAGCGAGAGCCACGGCGATGCTTCCCTTCAACCCGACCGGAAACCCGATTCCAGGCGTCCTTGCCGGGTCGCTGGAGTTCGCTTTCATGTGGGGTGTCTTGTTTGCGCCGTGACCGTGAGACCCCGCTGCGCTGGCACAACAGCTTCCCAGCGTCTAGGGTCAAACCATTTACCCGGCTCGATGTCGTCTGATTCTGAATGCGTCGGAGGTGCCCGATACCAGACCTGTTTCTATCGCCCCTCACTCAAAATGTCGCCAAATCGAGCCCCCGCGAGCGGGGGGGTGCGAAGTGTATGAGTCGCTAGGACCTGTTGACAAATGCGCGCATCCAAATCCGGATAGCGGCGACTTGGACGAACCCGAGATAGCTCGCTGTGGTTTTATCGTAGCGGGTCGCCAGCCTTCGAGAGTTCTTGAGCTTGTTGAAGCATCGCTCGATGCGGTTGCGCAAGGCGTAGATGTGGCCATCGACGGGGATTTGAACCTTGCGGTTCCGGCGCGTCGGAATGACAGTCGCCGCCCCCTTTGCCGTATCCCTACGCCGGCGGCCGCCTGGCATTGCTCTCGATGTTGGAGATAGCTGTCTGAGGAGTGGCTCGACGATCGTGCCCACTTGTGGATAATGGACACCATCTCTGATGTCGGTTGGCGATGACGGTGATTTTGCGCCGGGCGGGCGAAAGCGTCGATCCTGGACGCCGGACGAGAAGCGTCGGATCGTTGAAGAGAGCCTCGAAGATGGGGCGTCGATCGCCGAAGTCGCTCGACGTCACGAGCTCAACGCCAATCTCTTGTTCACCTGGCGTCGCAAGATTGGCGTTGAGCCGACTGGGCAGTCCGGCCCGATGCCGATCCTGCCCGTGACGATTGCGCCAGGATCGGCCGCGGAGGGGCATTGCCCGACCGCGGCCGGCCAGATGGAAATTGTTCTTGCAGAAGGCGACCGGATCGTTGTTTGGGCTGATGTCGAGACGGCGGCGCTTGCGCGAGTTCCGAAGGCGCTGTCGCGGCGATGATTCCGATTCCGAGCGGCGTCAGGGTCTGGATTGCGACTGGGCATACCGACATGCGGCGCGGCATGCAGGGCCTGGCGCTGCAGGTTCAGGAGAGTCTGAAGCGCGATCCCCATGCTGGCGATCTTTATATTTTCCGAGGTCGCCGCGGCGACCTCGCCAAGATCCTCTGGCACGATGGAATCGGGCTATCGCTTTACGCCAAACGACTGGACCGCGGAAGGTTCATATGGCCTTCGGCGTCAGCCGGCGCGGTGTCGATCTTGGCGGCCCAGATGGCGTACATGCTCGAGGGTCTTTGTCGGAGATCCATTAACCGCGAAACATCGATATTCGCAGTTTCAATTGGGGAGTGTCAAAAACCTGGGCGGATTAAGCGGCTTTGCGGTTGGTTGTGATTTGGCCAGGAAGGCGGGTATCGAGCATTGCGGCTCGTACCGTTGCGACGCGGTGCGCGCCCCTCGGGGACCAACGCATGCGCCGTTTCTTGGCCATCCGAACGTTTGCGATCTCGTCGACACATCCTTCGGCCGGGGCAGACGCAACCGGTTCCTCGGATCGGTATCGGCGCGAGTAATTGATGATCGCCCCCTCGTTGTTCTCGATGTAGGTCGCGAGCTCCTCGCAATGGCCGCAAAGCTTTCTGGTGCGTTCTCGATGTGCTGGTCGGGCAAATTCTGCGATCGCGTCGGCCCGACTCCGGAGGCTGAAGATGACTCGGTGCGCCTCGTTTGCGTAACCGTTCCAAAGCAAATGACGAAGCCGCTCCGCCAGGACTGCCGCGTCTAGGATCGTCGGGTGCACAGGGGTCTCCGAAGCTTCCATTCCTCGCACAATCTGTTCGATGTGGCGCACCCGGATCGAGAGATGCCACCAATCGAGGATATGGGTCACATCCTCGCCGGTGGCGGCTTTCACGAGATTGCGCAGCGCGGGCTCGCCGTCGCTGATGACCGTGACCGCAGATCCGGGTCGCCAGCCCTGGCCAACGAGCGCGGCCCGCAGGGTGACGGACGGCGCCCCAGCCCCACGGAGCGCCAAGCCGAACCGACGAGACTGTCCATCCGCGCCCAGCACCTTGCCGACGGTTACGTCGAGCAATCGGCTCTGTGTCGTCGGCACGGCACGGATATGAGCGCCGTCGAGGATGACGGTCACCGGCGGGCCCATAGCGGCGTCTTTTGCGATGACCTGCTTCGGCAGACGCGGCTCGCGCGTCATTTCCCGATCCCCCGCATCGAGGCCGTCGGCGACGCGCGCGAGCCGATTGCTGATGGTGCTATGCTTGGGCGGGGAGCACGGCAACAAGGACGCCATGATCCGACCCGCCTCGCGATAGGACATTCGCGCACCTAATTCCGCCTGAACGCGACGAAGCTCGGGCGTACACCGATCGGGAAGCAGCTCGGCCAGCGACGATATCGATACCTCATGAAGTCCAAGGTGATTGACGCAAGCGCACACCCGGATTCTCGGAGCGTGAACCTCGACGGTTCCGAATAATGTTTGAATTTTTCGGGTCCGTCGGTCCCGAATGGGCAAGAGTTTCAGACAAGACCGACAGACCCGAGCACAAGTTACATATTCGTCGATCTGGCCCTCGACTATGAGGCGCTGAATCGTGGAAAGGATCACCTTGCTCTCGGCCAGAGTGAGCCCGACATCTTCATCGGTGGCGGCAGTGACGTGACGGGTCAACGTGGCAATTTCGACTTCCGTCACGTCGCCCCACCCGGTCTTGCTTTCCAGCTTGATCCGCCATTCCATCGCCCGGTCCTCTTGCATCCCTGAATGGCAAAGTTTCGCTCACCGCGCGCTGCCTGCCCAGGTTTTTGACACTCCCCTCGGTTCGTCTTACGGTATAGGCGAGACCGCCGATGACAGTGCAAGATATGAAGTGTTTTATGGCTGGCAAGGATTGTCATTCGGCGCGGGACCTTGCCCGCGACTGGTGTGCGGGCCAAAAGAAGGCGCCCACGATATTAATCACGGGACGCTTTGACCCCTCCCCGATTACGGGTCAAAACGCGGAGCCAATTCGCACACTGAATTTGTGAATGCTATGCCTGCGTCAGCGCATTAGGGCTTGCCAATCTCTTTCGCCCCATTAAGTTAGATGAGTTTCGGAAAACAAAAGTCCTTCTGGGGGGAGGTCGGTATGCCGTTCCTCGAAGAATTTGATGCTTTGGCGCCGGACGACGGGCCAAGGCGGATTGCTCTTTTTTTTCATTGGGTTCAAACGGATTCCCGCGCCTTGTTCGCCGAGTTGCGCCTGAAGCGTCCGGTTCTTGACTTTCCGCTTTTCGTGGTCGTCTCGCGCTGGAGCGACGTGATCGAGTTGCTGTCGCGTCCGGGGACCTTCAACGTCAACAACGTTCGAAGCATGGACCCTTCGGTCGGTCCATTTATGTTGGCGCGCGACCTCACCGAGGTGAACTGGCATGAAAAATCGATCATGCGCTCGGTGCTGCGCTACGAAGACTTGCCAGGCATCCGCGCTTTCGCCGGCGCGACCGCGGCCGCCGTTCTGGCTGAGGCCGTGAAAGCGCCAACAATCGACATTCCCGCGACAATCTCGCGCCTCGTGCCGGTGCGCGTCGTCCAAGACAGCTTCGGTTTCCCAGGGCCTGACGTCGCGACCATGGCGCGATGGTCGAAGGCCACCCAGTATGACATGTTCTATAATCCGCTGAACGACCCGCAAATTCACGCCGCCAACGTGCAAGCCGGGACGGAAATGCAAGAATGGGTGCGCGGCTTTCTGGCTCAGCGACAGCCCTGGGCGACGGCCGTTGGCGAAGATGCCGTCTCGCGTCTGCTGCGGATGACGCAGGCCGGATTTTCAGCCTTGGAACCCGCGCGCGTCGTCAGCAACATCTGTGGCTTGTTGGTTGGCGCTGTTGAGACGATGTCGCAGGCGATCACGCATGCGACGGAGCAAATACTCTTGCGGCCGTATGTTGCCGCCAGGGCGATTGCGGCTGCGAAGCAAAATGACGTCGCCACGCTCGATCCGATTGTTTGGGAGGCTCTCCGGTTCAATCCGATCGCGCCATTTGTGCAACGGATTGCCCACGAGGACACGGTCGTCGCGCCGGGAACCGATCATACGACGAAGATCCCTGCGGGCCGGATCGTCGCTGCCGCCATCGGTTCGGCGATGTTCGATCCCGACGTCTTCCCCGATCCGGATGGATTCCATGAGGATCGCCCTGGCCATTTATACTTGCACACTGGCTTCGGCCACCACGAATGTCTCGGCAAATATGTCGCCTTGACGGTCGTGCCGGAAGTCATCCGCCATATTCTAATGCTGCCCGGCGTCCACTTGTTGGAGGGCGCGGCGGGACAGATCGACAATGGCGGCGGTCCCTTCCCCGAGCGGTTCGTGCTCGGGCTGACGCCAGCGTCCAGCCATGGGTAAGCCTATTCCTTCCCATGGAGTCAGCAGGCGCGATAAGAGCCGCGATGGCCTGCGCAATCGCTTCGAATTTTTGGTTGCGACCAATTTTCGGTCGTTCTGGGAATTCGTGAATCGCACGCCGGCCCTGGCACGGTTCTTCAACAATGTGATCGTCAACAATGCCGTTCGCAAGGCGCCGGCTCGGCCTTTGCCGCTCAGCACATTCGCGCCTTACACCTCCTGGCGATCCCTCACAGACCGCACCTATTTCGGCCGTTATCTTCCGCCGCGCCAGATTGCGGACTTGCCCCCGGTTGAGACAGTTGCTGAACTCTTCGCCGTCGGTCCCGAAGGACCCAAGCTGTCCGAGCGCTCGACTCTGCTTCTTCCGGTGTTCGCGGAATGGTTCACCGACAGTTTCCTCCTGACGGATGATAATGACCGAGCGCGCACGAAAACCCCACATCAGGTCGATCTTAATCCCGTGTATGGCATGAACCCTGATGTGACCAAGGCGCTACGCCTTGGGTCGGAGGTCGCGGGCAAGCGAGGCCGGCTCAAGTCGGAAATCGTTGATGGCGAGGAATGGGCCCCCCGTCTATACGATTCGGCAGGCGTCAAGAAGGGGGAGTTCGCAATTCTGCCGGACCCGCTGCGGCTGCCGGCCCAGTGGTCAGTTGAAAAGCGAGCGACGCTGTTTGCATTCGGCGGCGAACGCGCAAACAGCACGGCTTTTACGGCGACGATGAACACGCTTTTCTTGCGCGAGCACAACCGCCTTTGCAAACTGCTCGAGACCGCCCACAGCGACTGGGACGACGAACGCGTTTTTCAGACCGCGCGCAACATTAACATCGTCCAGCTGATTCGTATTGTAGTTGAAGAATACATCAACCACATGTCGAACGCCTGGTTCAGGACCTTGAGCGATCCCACGCCATGCTATCGGGCGGAGTGGAACCGTCCGAACTGGATTCCCATAGAATTCAATTTGCTCTACCGGTGGCACAGCCTCGTGCCCGAATATGTCGATTGGAACGGCGACATTCAACCGATGCAGTCATTTCTGTTCGACAATACGAAATTGCTGCGGGATGGCGTCGGCCGCGGCTTCGACAGCGCAAGTCGCACGCGAGCTTGGAAGCTCGGCCTTTTCAATACCCCGCCCTTCCTCTTGCCGATCGAAGCTTTTAGCATCCAGCAAGGGCGGGACGCAGGGCTCGCCAGCTACAACGACTACCGCGAAGCCGTTCAATATCCGCGGGTGACCCGCTTCGAGCAAATCAGCGGCGACCCGCGCGTTGTCGAGGCCTTGCGGCGAGTCTATGGTCACGTTGACAAGATTGAATATTTTGTCGGGATTTTTGCCGAGGAAGCGCCTCCGCGCCTCGCGGTGACGCCGATAATTCAGCGAATGGTGTCGGTCGACGCCTTTTCGCACGCGCTAACCAATCCGCTGCTCGCTCCGTTGGTTTTCAATGAGAAGACCTTCTCGGCCGAGGGAATGGCGTCGATCCAGGCGACCGCGACACTGAAGGATCTGCTCGAACGCAACATCGCGCAACCGCCCGGCAGCTTCAAGGCGACGATGGAGTTGGACAGCTCGGAGGGGGCATAATTGGCCAGGCGCGCTAATATCCCGATGCGTGCAGTCTGCTTCCTAAATCACAAATATCGGCCTACAGCCTATGACGGCAGCGCTGTGATTGGCGCGCTTGCGCCACGAAACCGGATCTTCGCCTCGATCATTCCCATTGCCGATCATGCCCCTTTGTTCCAGCGGCTCAGTTACATGAATCCCATCATTCTAGGCTTTGTCCTTTCCCCCTGCCCTCGTTAACGCATAGAGCCGTCTCGCGCGATGCGCTTTGTCATCGGACCGCGCAGGCATGCGGGCGTCGACGAGATACTTCTGACCGCATGGGGTCGAGCGGTCGCGTGTCGTTGACGCTTCCGTCCGTCCAAGCATTCGGGTTTTATCATCGCGCACGTCGTCTCCCCGATCGCGGAAAGGCCTCCGACGCATTTTTCGTGAACCCAGCGCTCAGAGTTGGAGCGTTTGAGAACGCGAAGGAATTCTCTAAGGCGGGGTAGGGGAGGAGGCTACGCCAACATAAGCCTCGCCTTTTTTAGGATAACTTGCCGCGCGCCGAATTACACGCTTGAAATAATCAATATCTTTAGGCATCATTAGTCGTTGAAAATGGGATCGCGCCCAAATTGCGCACGATCCCATGAAGTCGCAGAATACCTGTCTACTAACATAATCTACTTGCACAGAGTTTTTTGTTTAGGAATTGCGTTGGGTCGTTTGACGTTCGTAAACAGTCTCGGAAAAACGGGACAGTCACGTTCGACGTATTTTCATACTCGAGCGGCCAGGCCAAAAAGCAATGGGGGGAAGAATGAGCGCCGACGTCATCTTCGAACCTTTAAAGTGGCGCAACATCGAAGTTAAGAACCGGATCTTCCGCTCCAGCATCAGCGGCCGCTGGGACAACGAGGATGGCAGTCTAACCCAGGTTCGGGTGAACTGGGAAAGTCACTTCGCCGAAGGAGGCGTTGGGGCCATCATCTCGTCGTTCGTGCCCGTGCTCATGGAAGGGCGGATCCTCGCAAATTACGGCACGATCCATCGCGATGACTTCATCCCCTTATGGGCCAAGGTCGGGGAGGCGGTCCATAAGTTCAAGTGCAAATTCATTTTGCAGCTCAGTCATTCCGGTCGGCAGCTGGATTTGCCTGGCGCATCGAACCAGAATCGAATCTCCCGGAGTTCGACCAGCCGCACGGAATCGCTGAATGGGATTCTGACGCAGGCGATGACCCAAGCGGAAATCGATCACACAGTTCAGGCTTTCGCCGATGGCGCTTGGCGGGCGCGCGAGGCTGGGCTTGACGGCGTCGAGCTCCATGGCGCCAACGGCTATTTGATTACCCAGTTCCTGAGCTCTGGGATCAACGACCGTAAGGACGGCTACGGGGGCGAGCTTCGCAACCGAGCAAGGTTCCTGCTCGAAATCATTCAGGCGATCCGGCATCGCTGCGGTCGTGATTTTCATCTTCAGGTCAAGATCAGCGCGGTCGACCACAACAACGTCATTCCTTGGGAGAAAAAAGGGAACACGTTGGAGGACAGCCTGCAGTTGGCGAAATGGATCGAGGAAGCCGGCGCCGACGCGCTCCACATCTCGACGGGAAGCCTATTCCCGCACCCGTTGAATCCGCCGGGGGACTTCGACTTCGACACGATCGAGAAGACCTATGACACCATGCTGTCGTCCGGCATTTACACATTCAGGAATTACTTGTCCTTCCGCTACAAGGTCTTGCGGCCGATCTTCCGCTGGCTGTGGTTCCGGATGAAAAAGGGGCTTCCGGTCGAAGGCGTCGGCCTCGAGCAAGCCCGCGCCATCAAGAAGGTCGTGTCCATTCCAGTGATCAGCACCGGCGGCTATCAAAGCGCCTCATTCGTGCGAGAGGCGATCGCTAGCGGCGCCATCGACGGCATATCAATCGCCCGGTCTCTCATCGCTAACACCGATTTGCCGAAACAATGGGAGGCGGGGCGCGACCTGCCCCTCATTCCTTGCACATATTGCAATAAATGCCTGTTGAACGCGCCGAAGAATCCGCTCGGCTGCTATGAGCTATCCCGTTTCGACGGAGACTATGAAAAAATGCTCGACAAAATTCTTTCAGTCTATCGCGTGCGGCCGGACCTAGTTATCCCGTAGGGACAAATTCGCTTGGGGCAAACAGGGAGGGGGCTGTGGAAAAGCAACGCGGCGGTTGGGCGCGCGCCTTAGTCATCATTCTTGCCGTGATCATCGGGGTCCCGGGCGTCGCCGCGTTGACGCTCGGAGGCGTCTTGGCGTGGCGCTACCTGCGTCCAGAGACGACGCCTGAATATTCCAACATCGTCGAACATTTCAAATACGGCTCCATCGGTAGTGAGGTCACCGGCCTTCCCTATTGGGTGTGGAAAGCGCTTCCCGACCTGTTTCCCGAAAGATTTAATGGCAAGGATTTGAGCGCCTTCGGATTTCTCTACGAAACCGATTCGAACGGGACCAAGCGCGATCTTCCAATCGGCCTCAGCCGGCGGACGATCCAGGGCGTCGAAAGGGCATGGTTCAATTGCGCGCTCTGCCATACCGGAACCGTGCGCGAAGATGCTAACGGGTCTCGCCAGATCGTTCCGGCGATGCCGTCCAACAATTTGGATCTCCACGCCCTCGTGGCTTTCGTCGTCGAGATGGCGGATAGTCCGCAGATCAGCGCCGACAAGTTGATTCCGGCAATGAGAAAGGCGGGGGCAAAAATCGATTGGATCGATGAGCAGGTTTGGCGCTACGTCGCGATCCCGAGGTTGCGCGAGGCGCTCATAGAGCAACGCGCCAATCTTGGCCCGCTTTTAGCTTACCAGCCGGCTTGGGGACTTGGCCGCGTTGACACTTTCAACCCCTACAAGTTGATCCAATTTCATGAGCGGTTCGCGGATCTGACAGACGCCGAAAAAGTCGGCGTCGCGGATTTCCCCTCGATCTTCAACCAGGGGCCGCGCGGCCAGCAAATGATGGAACTGCATTGGGACGGCAATAACGCCTCTCTGCAGGAGCGTAATCTGAGCGCCGCGCTGGGTGCCGGGGTCACCGAGCAATCGGTCGATCACGCCTCGATCGATAGGGTCGCCGAATGGCTTCAGGATCTGCACCCGCCGGCGAGTCCTTATCGCTCCGACGCTGCGCAAGTCGAGGCGGGGCGGCAAATCTACGCGGTCCATTGCGCAGCTTGCCACGGTTCGCAGGGGGCCGACGGCTATGTGTTCGAAGGGGCCGCGCTTGGCAAAGTTGAGCCGAACGCGACGCTCGGCGTCGATAAATCACGACTTGATAGTTACACCGAGAAGCTTCGCGACTACCAGTTGACGCTGTTTAAGGATGTTGATGGCGGCAAGTACAGATTCCGCTATTTCAAGAAGACCGACGGCTACGCCAATCTGCCTCTCGACGGGCTGTGGCTGCGGGCGCCTTATTTGCACAACGGATCTGTCCCGACGCTCTCCGATCTCCTGTCGCCTCCTGAAGAGCGGCCGAAAGCGTTCGTGCGAGGTTTAGTTACGCTCGATCCGAAGAAAGGCGGCTTCGAAGCGCCGCCCTGCACGCCGGGCAACGCCGTCGCGGCGGGCGAATGTTTCGACACGAGCCTGCGCGGCAATTGGAACGGTGGGCACGAATATGGCGTTGATCTTTCCGCAGATGATAAGTCCTCTCTCTTGGCCTATCTTCTGACGTTCTGACGCGGCGGAGATTCGGGTCGCCTAGATCAGGAGGAATGCTTCGATGGCGGACAGCGGCTATTTGCAATGGTTTCGGCGGGTCATGTGGCTCGGTGTCGCAGCGAATGTGATCGTCGCTGTTTTCAGCATCGCCAAGACCGACACGGTGCTGGAGTTGTTGAAGCTGCCGCTGGCCGAACCTTTAGTTTGGCCGCGATTCGCGGCGTTTCTTCTGATCCTCCTCTCGGGCTTTTATGTCCCTGCAGCGATCGACCCGTCGCGCAACCTCTTCGCAGCGATCTTCGCCGTCGTCTGCCGATTTGGCGGCGTCGCTTTTTTCTCCATCGTCGGAGGTGGCTACATCGCGTTCGGGCTGTTCGATCTCACGTTCGGGCTGCCCGAGGCAATTCTATTGGCCTTGGCCTTTCGTTCATCCCGCGAAATTAGAAAATAGGAAGCCGATAATGAAAAAGGCGTCCCTGTGGTTTGGCGTGTTGGGCGTCGTCCTGCTCCTGGTCGGCGGCATCGGCTGGATCGTCTATGACAAGCTGTTCCGCAAGGAATTTCCAGTTTTCGCTTCGGATAGCGATCATTTCAAATACGGGTCGATCGGGAACGACAGTGTAAATGGCCTGCCATATCTTGTCTGGCAGGCGCTTCCCAGCATTTGTCCGGACCTCCTTCCTGGCGCGGGCGGCTACGCCTCCCTCGGCTTCGTCTGGGAGCCGGGCCATAGTCGTGACGACGCGCCCGTCGGCATTTCGCGCGCGCGCGTCGGCTTCGAGCGCGCCGCCATAAATTGCGCATTCTGCCATCACACCGTGACCCGCACGGATGCGAAGGCTTCTCCCGTTATTTATCCGGGCGGCCCCTCGAACATTATTGATGTGCAGGGCTATCAGCGGTTTCTGTCAAATTGCGCCGGCGATCCGCGCTTCACGCCCGATGTCCTGCTTCCCGTAATTGAAAGGAACGCGCCGCAATCCTTGGTCGATCGCCTCATCTACCGATTCGTGATTATTCCGGCGACGCGAAAGGCGCTTCTCGAACAAAAAACTCAATTGGCCTGGACCGAGAAACGGCCAAACTGGGGCGCGGGCCGCATCGATCCCTTCAACCCAGTCAAATTCGGAATGCTGCATCTTCCGGATGACGGCACGATTGGCAATTCCGACATGCAAGCCGTGTGGGGTCTCGACTCCCGCGACGCGATCCGGCCAAACGCCCCTATGCATTGGGATGGCCTGAATACATCCATTCACGAAGTTGCCGTTAGCTCGGCCCTGGGAGATGGCGCGACGGGAAAGACCTTCGACTTTCCGTCCATCGCTCGGATAGTGCAGTTCATGCGGACCACCCGCGCGCCGGCGTCACCCTATAAGCCAGACGCTGCACTCGTCCAACAGGGCGCCGCCATATTTGCTGAAAATTGCGCCGAGTGCCACGGCAAAGATGGCAAGCGGACCCTCACCATTATTCCGCTCGGTGAAATCGGAACAGATAGGCATCGTAGCGACATGTGGACGGTCCGAGCGCGCGACGCTTACAATAATTACAAAGAGAGCTATGATTTCGGCTTCAAATCGTTCCAAAAGGTCGAAGGCTACATCGCTGAGCCGCTCGACGGGGTGTGGCTGACGGGGCCCTATCTTCATAACGGATCAGTACCGACAATCGCCGATCTCCTCAAACCGGTCGACGAGCGTCCTACGGCTTTTGTGCGTGGAACGACGGTGCTCGACAGTGACAAAATCGGATTTCTCGGCGAACCCTGCATTCCGGGCCAAAAGACCAATTCCGGCTATTGCTTTGATACAACGGAAGTCGGCAACGCACCTTCGGGGCACGTCTATGGCACGACCTTGTCGCCGCAAGAGAAAGATGCGCTGATCGCCTATTTGAAGACGCTTTAGCGAGCTGTGAAAGGAAAGGGGTTGGCGTTGCCAAATCCTTTAAAAAGACGCAACTTCACACCCGCCAAAGCTGGCATCCACTGGATGTCGGTTAAGACCTATCATGAAGGGACAGCGGCGCAACTTGCGGCCGCATGGAAAGGCGCCAGCGCGCCTCCCCTCATTAGGCGGCGCGAAGGATCGCTTCAATGCTATTTTTCCTGGCTATCAATTTGGTTGGCGCGAGCCTGGCGGTCATAATTTTGGGCTGGGCAATGGTCGCTGGCAACATTGTCCAGGCGGCGAGGAACCGCGCTGCGCTGCTGAAATGAGCCGAATCGCTTTTCGTCATGGACAAAAGTGGGCTGGATGGGTTGTTCAAATGGTCGTAATCCCGCACTGGATATCGGACTGCATGGATAAAGGGGGGGAGAAGCGATGGCGCGGCTAAAAGTGTTTGGGCCGGGAATGGCCATTTTGTTGGGCATGTTGCTCCTTGCAGCTTGCGACCAGCCTCCGACATCCAAGTCCGAACAAGTGCCGGATAAGACGCGCTTGCTGGATGAGGCGCAGCGGGTTGGACGCGAGGCGGCGAACTTCCCGCAGGCTGATGAAGATTATTTCCACGACATGGACAATGGGGTGGCGCTCAGCCCGGAGGAGATTAAAGGCCGCAACATGTGGCTAGTATGGACCGGCGGCAATGATCGACAATGGGACACGCTCGCCACGTCATCGACCCTCGGCAACCATGATCTCTTAAAGGTCGTGACCTCACATCCGAGCCAGACCTATTGCTATGGGCCATGCAATCGCGAATCGCGCTGGTCTTGGCTCGGCGGGGTCAACGAACCCTGCTTCGAGAAGCCGACAGGGCCCGATCCGGAGCGTTTCGGACTCTGGCTCGATGTGCGGCGCAAGGACTGCCCGCCCGATCCGTTCGAGAATGAAGCCAAATATCCCGGCGTTAAAATTGGCGCGCGCGCACAGCCGATCGGCGGCGGAAAGATTCTGCCTGTGGGCTCCTACTACGGCTATGCCTCGGGCATCGTCGGGTTGCGCCTCTTCCCCAATCCGGATTTTGACGAAAAAGCGGCGAAAAACTGGGACCCGGAAAGATATTACACCGACCCAGATTATTACAATGATCCGAATCTCGTCCGCCCCTATCGTGTCGGCATGTCCTGCGGCATGTGCCATGTCAGCGCGAGCCCGATCCACCCGCCGGCCGATCCCGCGCATCCGCAATGGGCTGATCTCAACTCGACCGTCGGCGCCCAGTATTTGTGGTGGGACCGCCTTTTCGCTTATAGGGCCGACCTCAAGAACTTTCTTTATCAGCTGGTCCATTCCTACGCGCCCGGCACGACGGAAACGTCTATTGTCTCGACGGACTATATCGTCAATCCGCGGTCTAACAATGCGATCTACAATCTCGGCGCGCGGCTCGAGTTGGCGCGCCGCTGGGGCAAGGAGACGCTGAAAGGCGGAGAGCTCAACAACAAGCAGCTGCCCGGTTTCTTCGATCCGCCGGACACCGCCTGGTCGCCGCGGGTGCTGAAAGACGGCTCGGACTCGGTCGGCGTGGTCGGGGCGCTGAACCGCGTCTATGTGAACATCGGACTCTACAGTGAAGATTGGTTCACGCATTTCAATCCCACCTTCGGCGGCAAGGTGATCACGCCGTTCCTTATCAAAAACGCCGAGGAAAATTCCGCCTATTGGCGAGCGACCGAGGCGGGAACGCCATTTATAGCGAAATTTTTTCTGAAAGCGGGTCAGCCGGACCGCCTGAGAGACGCCCCCGGCGGAGACAAATATCTCACGGCCGACGAAGCTACCCTGAAACGCGGGAAAATCGCGTTCGCCGAAACGTGTGCCCGCTGCCATTCGAGCAAGCTGCCCGAGATGGCCTGGAAGGCGCTTGATCCGGGCGGCTGCTCGGGACCCGACTACCTCAAATGTTGGAGACGTTATTGGGATTTAACGAAGACCAACGAATTCAAGGCGAAGATGCGTGAGATCGTGTTGGCGCCGGATTTTCTCACCGACAATTACCTCTCGACCGATGCGCGCATCCCTGTGACGCTGCTGCGAACGAATGCCTGCGCCCCGCTTGCTACCAATGCGATCCGCGGCAACATCTGGGACAATTTCTCATCTTCCACTTACAAGGAACTACCTTCGGTTGGGGTGATAACGCTTCAGGACCCCTTTACAGGAGAACGCTGGTTCTACCGGATGCCGGGAGGCGGTCTCGGATTTACGCGTGTGCCCTCGCTCGTCAGCGAGTGGGCTAATGCTCCTTTTCTCATCAACAAGCGGATCGGGTCGTTCGACGAAAACCCCTCTGTCGACAGCAGGATGAAATCGTTCCAAGGCGCAATTGAAGAATTGCTATGGCCCGAAAAGCGCCGCCACGAGGGAAATCTCGATGGCTTCATCATGCGGACGACTGAGCGCAGCTCTGTCAAGATCCCCAAGCGCCAAATTCCGCCAGAGTTGTCGTCTATCTTCAGCTCCTTGCCAGAGCCGTTCTCCGGCCTGCTGCGGGACCCGATCTCCCGTTTGTTCGACAAGGACGGCAACTTCGAACTCGGGCCAATTCCCAAGGGCTTTCCAATCAACTTCGTCAACTACCAACCGGAGGTCGATATCCAGGATGTCGCCGGGAAGGCGGAGCACGCAAAAAACTTCCTGGGCTTGCTGGGAACGCTTGTTGCGAATTTGCCGCCGCCCGGCGCTAGCGCAAACGACGACGAAATTCTCGCCTGGGTGAAGAAACTGCGGGATCCTTTGTTAAAGCTCAGCAAATGCCCGGATTTCGTGGTCAATCGCGGGCATTATTTCGGCACGGCGAAGTTCAACGATGTCGCTGATCTGACCGAAGACGAAAAGTCGTTTGCCCCTGAGCCAGCGTTAAGCGATGACGATAAGCACGCCTTGATCGAGTTCCTCAAGACGTTTTGAGGACGGCCGCTTTGGCATTGGAGCCCGAACCAAAGTCCGAATATGACTATGTGATCGTTGGCTCCGGCGCCGGCGGCGGAACGCTCGCCGCAAGGCTTGCCGAAGCCGGCATGCGCGTTTGTCTTTTGGAAGCGGGTGGCGACCCGCATGAGGCCGCCCCAGGGCTTCCGGAACAGTATGACGTTCCTGCCTTTCATCCGCTTGCCTCTGAAAATGAAGCGATGAGCTGGAAGTTTTTCGTCCGGCACTACAGTGACGCCGCCACGCAGGAAGCCGATCCCAATTGCCGGTCCGACCCCGACACCGGCGCGCCTAGCGTCTATTATCCCCGCGCCGGGACGCTTGGCGGCTGCACCGCGCATAATGCAATGATCTTTATGGCGCCGAACGACTCCGACTGGGACCACATCGCCGCGCTCACCGGAGACCAATCATGGCAAGCCCGCGCGATGCGGCATTATTTTCGAAGGGTCGAGGCATGTCGTCACCGCCCGCTTTGCCATTTACTTCATAAGTGGTTCGGTCTCAACCCGGCAAAACACGGCTGGAAAGGCTGGCTGGCAGTGGAGCGCGCACTGCCCCGGCGAATTCGCGATTTCCAACTCTTCAGAATGCTTCTCTCGACCGCCTGGACCCTTATTTTCGATGGGTCCGGCGGGATCCTCGCGATTCGTCGCTTGCTGATGGGCGAGGCCGATCCGAACGATTGGCGGCGCCTTCGGCAGCGTATGGATGGGCTCTGCTACACGCCTCTCTCAACGGACAGACATCGCCGCATGGGGACGCGGGAGCATCTGAAGGAAATTGCGAAGCATCGTTCAGATCAGCTTCACATCGAGCTCGATGCGTTGGCCACGCGAGTTATTTTTGACTCTACGAATCGCGCCGTCGGCGTGGAATATTTGAAAGGCAAGCGGCTTTATCGCGCCAATGATCCGCCGAGCGGCGAGCCGAGCAAGTGCAAACAGGTTCGGGCGGCGCGGGAGGTCATCCTGGCTGGCGGCGCCTTCAACACGCCTCAGCTCCTCATGCTTTCGGGGGTTGGTCCAAAGGCTGTTCTCGAACAATGGGGTATCCCCATTGTGCAGGTGCTGGAGGGAGTGGGTAAAAATTTGCAGGACCGCTATGAAGTTGCTGTGGTTTATCGAATGCGCAAGCCTTGGCATTCGCTGAAAAACGCACACTTCAAGCGCACCGACCCCCTCTATGATGAATGGACTCGCCATCGAAAGGATTGCCATGGCTTTGGCGGGGGCATGTATATTTCCAATGGCGCCGCTATCGCTTTCTCGCGACGCTACGGGTCAGATCCGCCCGAGCTTGCTCTGTTCTGCATGGCGCTGCTTGGCAAGTTCACCGGCTATTATCCGGGATATGCGCAGGGTGTCTGCGACGCTGAGCGCCACGATTATCTTACCTGGACATTGTTGAAGGCCTACACGGGCAGCCGCGGCTCGGTCACATTGCGCTCAACCGATCCGCGGGACCGACCGCATATCAACTTCCAATACTTCGACGAGACAGATCCCGTGGCCGCGCAACGTGATGTTGCTGTCATGGTCGACGGAATTAAATTTGTTCGCAAGATCGCGGCGCGCTTGAAATGGCTGGGGATCATAGCCGAGGAACAGCCTCCGAGCGCCGATTTCCCTAGTGACGCCGAACTGCCTCAGTACGTTCGTAATCATGCCTGGGGCCATCATGCATCCTGCACGTGTCCGATTGGCCCGATCGAGCCAACCAGAGATCTCCCGCATGGCGGTGTCCTTTCGAGTGACTTCAAGGTGCATGGAACGCACGGACTGCGTATCGTTGATGCGTCCGCCTTCCCGCGCATCCCAGGCTTCTTCATCGCAAGCGCGATCTATATGATCGCCGAAAAGGCCGCCGAGGTCATTTTGCGCGAAGCTAAAGAGCAGAGCCGGTGCCCAATAAACGATAGCCACCCTCGCGCGGCGCCACCGTCTCAAACTTGGTGGCGTTAACCTTGCCTTGCGTTTTGGATAGCACGTAGAATGGGCGAGAGCGATGTGGTTGCATTCGTAAGCGTGGGGTAATGCTTTCAATTACCCACAAAAGCAAGCACTCCGAGCTCGGCGCCTATTGTCGCGTTGTACGTAATTGGGGTCTTCGTCACTTTCTGTGGCGCAAATTGTCAAGGTCGCGTCTTCCGTGCAGAGGAAGACATGCGAAAGAAAATCAAATTTGCCTTTGGTCCCGGCATTGAGGTTGGCGGAGTCACAATTCAGGAGGGCCGCTGGCTCGTGTCGGCGGATGGGGCAGGAGAGCGATCCTGCCCTGTCTGCGGCGAACTTTCAACGTCACAGCATGGCTGGCATAGTCGGCTCCTGCAGGATCTTCCGGTTCAGGGAACTCCGCTCATGCTCGACTTGCGTCTCGGGCGCTGGCGATGTCGCAATGAGCAGTGCAGCCGCAAGACATTCGTCGAGCGCCTGTCTTCGATCGCCGCGCCGAGGGGGCGGCGCACCATCCGCGTTGCGGAGATCGTTCGGTTGTTCGGACACGCTGCAGGGGGTCTGCCGAGCGAGAGGTTACTGGCGCGGCTCGCCATGCCGGCCAGCGCCAGCGCAATCCTGCGCCAGCTCAAGCGCCATGTTCGCGAGCGAGGCGACTCGACGCCTCTCCGAGCCATCGCTGTCGACGACTGGAGCTGGCGCAAGGGCATCTCTTACGGGACGATCTTTGTCGATTTGGAGCGCCGGACCGTTGCCGACGTACTGGAGACCCGCTCGGTCAAGGCGACGGCAGATTGGCTCTAGCGGCGCCCCGAGATCGAGATCGTCAGCCGCGACCGATGTGGGCTCTACGCCCAGGGCATCCGGCAGGGCGCCCCCCAGGCCCGACAGGTCGCTGACCGCTTTCATCTGCTGCAGAACTTGCGCGAGAGCATCGAGCGGCAGATGACCGCGGTCAGCCGCTTGCCGGCCGTTCCCGACTTCCGTCTGCCCCAGGCGACCGTCAGTCGACACTCCGCCGCGCGCGGCGCGACTCGAGGGAGCTCCTGTTCGCGCAAGCTAAAGAGCTGCACGCTTCGGGCAAGACCTTCGTCGCCATCGCCGCCGAGATCGGAGTTGGCCACCGGACAATCGCCAAATGGGTCGAGACAGACGCTCTGCCGCATCGTCGTCGACTGACCCTGAAGCCGAGTTCGCCGCTCTATTTCCAGGATTTTCTCTCCCGGCGCTGGGCGGAGGACGACAAGATTGGCCGCCGACTGTTCCACGACATCCGGCATCGTGGCTACACGGGGGCACCTCAAGGTTTGTGCGCCAGACCGCGATAGAGACCGTCTCGAACTTGGGGGTGCTATGCCGCACGACGTTGCGGGCAGCGCCTCAATTGGCCGAGGGCGATGTGGTCGCGTTCGAATGTTCCGTTCATGACGGCAGTCCGAACCTTGAGCAT
>Ga0182030_10009101_pt1 | contig 20397 bp, 15 predicted proteins | sample 812S3MmetaG_FD_121299 | JGI IMG/M metagenome (GOLD analysis project Ga0182030, IMG submission 121299) | Permafrost microbial communities from Stordalen Mire, Sweden - 812S3M metaG (Illumina Assembly) | ecosystem: Environmental > Terrestrial > Soil > Wetlands > Permafrost | place: Sweden... | reverse complement strand
TCCGGCATCTCCTTCGCGCTCGAACAGACGGACGCTGGCAGCCTTCGGACGGCCTGCCGACTTGGAAGTCGGCGACACGGCAGACTTGGAAGTCTGCGCTACGCCGAAGGGCCGCGCCCGCCGCTGGTAGCGCGCACATTCCCGTCCCCAAGTCCCGTCCCCCTACCCTTCCTGTCACCCCGGTCCCGCCGGCGAGGCGAGGCTCTCGGCCAGGTAACGTTCCATCTGGTCCATGATGACCGGCTCGGCGTAGCGGGCGCGCACCTCGGCGTGACCGGTGGCGGCCATGCGGGCGCGGGCTTCGGGGTTGGTGTCGAGTTCGACGATCCGCCCGGCCAGTTCCGCGGCGTCGCCCGCGCGATAGGTCAACCCGTTTTCACCGTGGCGGAACAGCTCCTTGCTCCCCCCGGTCATCGTGCCGATGACGGGGAGCCCGGTCGCCATCGCCTCCAGCGGCGTCAGCGCAAACGGTTCCTCCCACTCGGAGGTGAAGAGCAGGGCGTCGTGCTCGCGATAGACCGCCGGCATCGCGGCGGCGTTGGCGGAGTGGAAGGAGACCGGCAGCCGCTGCTCCGCCACGAAGGCCTGGAGTTGGGCGGTGTAGTCCGCATCCCCCTTGCCGTACACATGCAGTTCGCCGGGGAAACGATCGCGCGCGAGGGCCATGGCGCGCAGGCCGGTCATCACCCCCTTGTCCTCAGCGAGGCGTCCGACATAGAGGAGCTTGCGGATCGGCCGGGAGGCGGGGGCGGGGTCGCCGGAAAACCGGGCGGTGTCGACCGGGCAATAAATCACGGCCCCGTGGCCGACCGGGTAGCCCTTGGCGGCGGTCAGGTCGCGCAGGGCGCGGCTGCAAAAATAGATGCGCGGAAAACGGATCGCGCTGATGGGGTCGGTGGGGGCGATGGCATCCCAGGCGCGGCGACGCCCCGTGAGCGTGGCCAGGCGACGGGCCCAGAGGGCGGCGGTCGACGGATGCGGGCGGTTCCACCAGTCGAGCCAGACATCGGCCTCCAGGCTGCGGGCGATCCAGTGGTCCGAAATGTCATAGACCACCGGGCCGCCCAGCCGCTGGAGCGTGAGGCAGAGCGATTTCGAAATCCCGCCGAGGTTCCAGACATGGACGACGTCGGGCCGGAAGGCGGCGATTTCGGCGCGCAGGACGCGGTGGTTGTGGAACTCAAGGTCCCGCAGTCCGCGGATGCCGAGCCACGGATGCCCGTAGAACCCGTGCACGCGCAACTGGCGCACGATCCCCTCCTCCGGCGGTCCGGCCGGGACCGAGCCGGCGCGGTGGTCCGAGGTGAGGACGCGCACCGTGTGGCCCCGCGCGCGCAGGGCGCGGACGGCGACCTCGCAGCGCAGTTCGTATCCGCCCACGTAGTGGGGCGGGTAGAGATTGGAGACAACCAGGATTTTCACGACTTTTCGCGAGCGGCTTCGGCGCGGCCCTGCCGGAAGCCCGCCAGCCGGCCGTTGCGCTCGTGCCAGCGGACGACGGCTGCGTGGGGCCATTCGCGGAGCCGGCCCTCGCGGGCGCAAAACCGGAGGTCATGGCGCAGATCGCCCAGCCAGCCGAGGGCGACGGTGCGGAGCCAGTTGTATTCGCGGGCGTCGCCACGCCAGGCCTTGCCGATGGCCCGGGCGTCGCCGAACCGCCGTTTGCGGGCCTGCGCAGGGCTGTAGTTGTGCGAGTGCATGGCCACCGACTCGGGGACATAAACCACCTCGTAACCCTGGGCCTTGCACCAGCGGGTGTATTCGTCGTCCTCGGCGTACTGCAGGTCTTCGCGGAAACCGCGTTTGGCCCAGATCTCCTTGCGGAGTCCGCTGCTCACCATGCTGAAAAAGTGATCCCATTTGGCCGACTCCCGCTGCGGGCCAAAGCAGCGGTCGTAGTCGCAGGCGAACACCGCGAGGCAGTCCGGGCGGGGGATCTGGCGGCCGAAACAAGCCGCGACTTTTGGCGGGTGGAGCGCGTTGAACAGGGGCCGGAGCCACTCAGGTCCCTGGGGGGTGGCGTCGGCGTTCAGGAAGAGGCAGTACTCCGCGCGGGCGAGCCGCATGCCGTGGTTCATCACCCGGCTCGGGTTGTACTCGGCCGGGGTGATCTGGATGAAATGGGCCGGGGCCGCGGCGCGGATCAGCTCCTGCGATCCGTCCGTGGAACCGGAATCAATGACGATCAACTCCCAGTCGGTGAACGACTGCGCGCGGAGGGCCGGGAGCGTCTCACGGAGCGCCCAACCCTCGTTGAACGAGCGCATGATGATGCTCGCGGCCGGCGTGGTCATGCCGCCGCCCCTTTGGCCCGGGCGAAGCGGCGCCCGAACTTCCCGCCCAGCATGGTCCGCTCGCCCGGTTCGAGCCCCGCCCGCCAAATCCCGGCCAGGCCGAGCAGGCCAGCGAGGGTGCCTTCCACCAGCATCGTCGCCAGGGCCCAGCGCGGGGCCGGGTGGAAGGTGAACTTGAAGAGGATCAGCAGGGCCAGCATCGGCAGGCAGGAGACCCAGGAGGGGATCACCGCCCGGCGGAACAGTTCCCAGCCGCCGATCCCCGCATCCTTCGCCATCCACGGCCAGAGGCTGAACCAGCCGAAGAAGAGCGTGGGGATGAACGACCCGAGCGCGACCGCGATGACGCTGCGGTAATAGAGGACGAGCACGATGCTGAGCCCGAGGTTGGCCGCCGCCTCGCCGACCCCCAGCCACATGAGCCGCCGCTCGTGGCCGCACATCATGAAGATCCGCTTGGAGACACTATGGGTCAGGATCGTGGTGTAATACCAGGCGAGCAGCACGTGGCCGACCAGGAAGGTGTCGCGGTCGATGACGCGGCTGCCGGTGAGCAGGCGCAGCAATTCCTCGAGGTAGAAGGCGCAGAGCAGGTAGAGCGGCGTGCCGATGAGCACGCTCCACCGGAGGCTGCTGGCGAGCAAATCGCGCAGCGCGGCATGGTCGCCGGTGGCGGCCAGGTGGGCGGCGGCCGGGGAAAGCGTGTCCTGCACCTGACGGGTGAACTGGTTGAAGACCTCCGCGGTCTTGGCGCCCGCCTGGTACACGGTGACCGCCCCGACCGACAGGACGGCGCCCAGCACGAGCTGGTCGCTCTTGCCGAGGACGATGTTGGTGGCGGTGCCGAGGTAGGCGAAGATGGAAAAGTGCATCGTGTCGCGCATGAGCGCGGGCGAGAACAGCCGCGGCCGCAGCCGCACGGCGGGCATCCGGCGCAGGGCGAACAGCGCGGCGAGGCAGTCCGGCGCGAGCGCAAATCCGAGCGCGATGAACATCACCGCCATGAAACCCCAGTGCCAGTGGACCGCGCAGGCGATCAGCACCAGGCGGGCGACCAGCGCGGCCGAGATGAGGTTGTTGGCCAGGCGGATGCGCTGCTGCCCGCGGAGGATCTCGGGAAAGATCCCCATCGGAAACGCCAGGCCGATCCCGACGAAAAAGACCACCATGATCCGGCGGAACTCGGGAATCCGCGCCGACGAGACGCCGAACCAGCCGACGATGGTGCCGGACCCCAGCATGACCACGCCGGCGATCAGGCCCGCCACCACGGCGTAGAAGAGCAGGATGGTGCTGAGGACGCGGCTCAGCCCCTCCCAGTCCTTGCGCACGGAAAGCTCGGCGACCCGCTTCTGGGCCGCGAAGCCGAAACCGAAATCCAGCAGGATGCCGTAGCCAAAGACGCTCCAGAGCAGGGACCAGAAGCCGAATTCCTCCTTGTCGAGCGCCTGGTACAGCATCCGGAACGTGAGCAGGCCGACGGCCATGCCGAGCACGGTCCGGACGTAGTTGGAGACCGAGTTGCTCCAGATGTTGCGTTTGACTTCCGCGTAGCTCATGAGGCCGAACGACCGTACCGGCGGCGGGCGTGCTCTTCGGCGGCATCGTAATGACGTTCCAGCTCCTTGGCAATCCGGCTCCAATCGTAACGGGAAAACGCCTCGTCGCGCCCGGCCTTGGCCAGGGCACGCGCGAGCAGGGGGTTCGTGGCGAGCTGCCCGAGCTGGGCGGCCAGTTCGGAGGCGGTCCCCCCGGCGGTGGGGTTGATGAAGAGGCCGTTCTGCGAATGGCGGACCAGGGCCTTCAGCCCGCCGACATGATTCACGATCACCGGCCGGCCGGCGCTCCACGCCTCGAGCACCACGATGCCGAACGGCTCGTGCATCGAGGGCAGCACGAAGACGTTGCAGGCGTGGTAGGCGTTCACCAGATCCGGGTCGTCGTTGCGCAACCCGGGCAGGAGGCTGACGCAGTCCCCCAGGTTGTGGGCGGCGATCGCGTCGCGGATGCGCGCCGCGTAGTCGGGCTGGGTCTCGGGGCCGAGCAGGATGAGCGCCGCGTTGGGCTGGCGGGCGCGGAAACGGGCGAAGGCATCCACCAGCAGCAACTGGTTCTTCTGGGCGTCGATGCGCCCCACCCCCAGTACCAGGAAGGTGTTTTCCGCGATGCGGTGCCGGCGGCGGAAAGCCGCGCCATCCCCGGTGGCAAACTTCGCAAAATCAACGCCGTTCGGCAGGTAGGCGACGCGTTCGTGGCTCAGCTCCGCCCGGGCCTTTTCCATCTCGCTCTGCCCGACACAGATCACCTGGTCCGCGTCCTCGAGGATCCGCCGCGAGCCGAAGAAAGCCCCGAAGAGCTTGCCCCATTCGACCTTGCCCGCAATCGGCTCGATCAGTTTGCCCAGCTCCTCGGCCGGCACGTCGAACACCCCGCCGTGGAGTGAGACGACGAACGGCTTCTTCCGCCAGCGCGCGGCGGTGCGGACCTCGCCCCCGAGGCGCTTGAGCGCGTGGGCGTGGTAGAGGCGGACGTTCTTCTGGGTGAGCAGCGAGCGGAAGAGCGACAGGGAGAGGAGGTTGCCGCCCTTCTTGTCCATCGCGGCCCGGGCCGCGGCATCGAGCCCGAAGAAGGGATAGCAGTAGGGAAAGCGCCGGATGGGCACGCCGGCGAGCACCTCCTCGGGCCGCGGGTCGAGCGCCATCGAGGTGAAAATCTCCGGGTTCCCCCCGGCCAGCTTCTGCCGCCGCGCGATCTCGAGGATCACCGTCTCGGTGCCGCCCCATTCCCCGGCGGTGAACCGGCGCGGAACATGGATGACCCGGCTCTGGGGATCGCCGCTCATGGGCGCAGGAACAGGAACGTCCCGCCCATTTCATTCTCCACATGGAACCCGAGCGCCAGCAGGTCGGCGACGATCTGGTAGGCCGCCGCGTGGCCGGTGAAGGCCGGATGGAGTTCGATGATGATCTTGCGGACACTCGCCGGCGTCTGGCGGAAGTCGACAAACCGCTCCGCGCCCTCGATATCAATGATCAGCACCGTCGGGGTGTAGTCCAGCCGGCCGACCAGCGTGCGAAGGCTGACCGCGGGCACCCGGACGCTCCGGCCGCTGTCCGCGCCCGTCACCAGGGAATTCTCCCAGAACTCGTTCCCGACATTGAGCGTCACCTCGCCGTCCTCCGCTGCGAGGGCGACGTTGAGGACGGCCGGTGTCCGTCCGTTGAGCGCGTAGTTGCGCTTGAGGATCTCGACCGTGCCCGGGTTGGCCTCCACCGTGGTGTACTTCTTGATCCCAAACAGGGCCTGGCAGAAAAGTCCAATGAAACCGATGGCCCCGCCCACCTCGAGCACCGAGTCCTCGCCCGTGAGGCAGCTCCCCGCCAGCGTCCGTTCCTGCACCTCGTAACGGCCGAGCAGCAGGTTGTTCTTCATGATGCTCGAGAGCGGGGTGACATCCAGCTTCACGCCCTCCAGGGTCACTTCCTTGACGGCCGGGAGGGTGAACTTGAACCGCCAGCGGATGCGGAAGTCCTCCCAGAGCTGGTACAGGAGGGTGCGTTGGAGGAGGGAGAGTTTGGTCTTCATGATTCGATCAGGGCGGGGCGGTCGCGCCGCCCCGGTGGTTGCGGTCACGCGCACGGAGCGCGGCCGCGCGCATCAAGTCTCCGATGTGGGGTATGGCCGTCGTCGCCTCGGGCAGCGACGGCTGGTTCGTGAGCAACGAGGCGTAGCTCTGGGGATCGGTGGGATGGTATCCGTGCATGGCGCGGATCGGCCGCTCGCCCATGTGGCTGGGCACAATGAGCACCCCTTCGCGGACGAGGAAGATGATCTCGCCGAAGTAGCGGTCCGTGAACAGCGCGTGCAACCGCTCCAACTCGTCGTCGGGCATGATGCGGCCCTCGGGCACCCCGCCCAGCTCGGCGGTGATGAGCTTCCGGGCGTTATTGTTGAAGAACCAGAAGCGCGCCATCGTCGAGTCGTAAACCACGGCATAATCCCGCCCGAACTCGAGCGGCAGCTTCTCGATGCGGGCCATCAGGTTCAAATGAACGTCGCAATTCGCCATGCCGTGATCGCTGAAAATGTAGAGTTCCACCTCCTGATACTGGTGGCGGGCCGCGGCAAGCAACTGCGAAATCCACTGTTCGTACACCTTGAGCCGCTCGCCCACCTGGGGTGAGTCGTTCCCCACACTGTGCAGGAGGCCGTCGAGGCCGGCCCAGTACATGAACGCGAAATCGATTCCCCCTTCCCGCAACCGGGCCGCCAACTCGTCCCGGTTCGCCTCCTCGGTCCGCCCGGGGTCGCTGACGAAATACGGGATCTTCTGCTCGACCAGGGTGTCGAAGATGTTCGTCCCGCGGTTCATCCCCCCCGGTTGGAGCGGGCTCTTCTTCTCCGTGAAGTCGTAAAGATGGATGTACTGGAAAGGGATGTTGTAGAGGTCGAAATAGCCGCAGAAACGGAGCCGCGATTTCACCACCTTGGTCAGCATCCGGCGGACGATCCGCCGGCCGGTCAGCGCCTTCGGCAGCCAGCGGAGATGGCGGAGGAACCGGAAGGGGGAATTCTTCGGGTCATAAACAAAGTAACACCAGTTCCGGTGCTCGACCGGCCAGTGCCCCGAGAGGATCGATGGCACACAGGTGGAACTGTAGCCGAAGACACTATCCAAGCGCTTGCGCGTCGGGGCGAGGTCCTGACCGAACTGCCAGCGGCGGAGAATCTCCCAGCCCATGGCGTCGATCATGATGAAGAGCGGCAGAACTTGTTTCATTGGGTGCCTTAAGGAGCGTGTTTGAAAAATACTCCGGGGCGTATTGCGGCGGGGTCGGCAGGCTGGCTCCCGCCTTCGCCAAGGCTACGGCGGACAGGTCGTTGCGCCTCGGTCACAGATTTCTCTCGAATATGCTTCCTCGTTGCGCCTCGCCATCCAGCCAACCGCGCTCGCAATCCGCCCGTCGGCCTAATTTTCAAACAAGCTCTAACCGCATTTGCAACGCATACGCAATGCACATGCATATCCCCACCCGCCGGAAGGGACACCAAACGGGCGCCGCTTCCGAGCGGATGTTGACTGAATGCCCTCCAAACGCAAGGAATTCGCCACGCGTCGGTGACACAAAACCTCACCAAGGAGAGCATGTTACAGGCTCCTCAAGCGATTGCCATGCCAACAGCGGAGGAAATTTACCTTCTGTCAGGTAGCGGGGATCTCCATCCGGGCCGGCCGCCGGGTCACGGCCGGGGTTGCAAGGCCAGCATGGCCTCCGCCAGCGCCCGACCGATCGCGCAATAGACCCGCGCGCTGCCGTAGTAGTGGCATTCCCAATGGCTGACGACCTGATCGTGCTCGCGCTGGACCCGCAACAGGGCCTCGTCCTGATTCCGCGCCTGGTCGAAGGCCTCGTTGACGAGTTCCTCCATCCGCTTGCGGTCGGGCGCGTCCGGCTTGCCGGCCCGCTCCTGCTTGAGCCGCGCCGCGACCACGCCGCGCACCCGGCGCTCCTCCTGCTCCAGCTTGCGGGGGAGTTCATCGAGTTTCGCGTACCAGAAGGGGGCGGTGCGCACGTATCCGAGCGTCCCCTGCAATTCGGGCTCCGAGGCGATCTTCGCCTGGGCGGCGCGGAAGGCGAGCATCTCGGTATTGCCCCGCGCCTCGCCATCCACCCCGAGTTCGCCCACCACCACGGGGAGACGGGGGAGGTTGAACTCGGCGCGCAGGTCGTGGACGAGGTGGCCGAAGTTGGCGGCGTATTCGTCGTAAACCTGGCGGCGGATCTGGCGGTCGACACAGAAATCGTTCCAGCCTTGGAACCAGACGAAACCGGCGAGGCGGCGCTCGCGGCCCTTGAACTGGGGGAAGTTGGCATCGAGGTGGTCGAGGGCCTGGTGGATCTCCTGAACCATCAGCCGGTAGGAGGCCCCCGTTTCCCGCGGCGATCCGGGAAGCTCATAGGCGGGCTTCCCCGCGCCCGGCGGCCGGAAATCGCAGTAGAGATCCTTGCCACCCCAGGCGGTCTTGATCAGCAGCACCGGCCCCGGCAATTGAGCGCCCACGGTGAGGCCAAACGCCAGTTCCGGCCCGAGGCGATCCGGCCAGGCGCCCTGGCCCACTGTGACCGGCGCGACGATGGTCTGCTCCTGCCGGTGGTAGTAGAGGAAGACATTCGTGTGCGCGACGAACGAGCCGTCGGGCCGCTTAATCTGCCGCAACAGCCCGGCGAACTGCGGATCGGCGCCCAACTCGTCCAGGGTGTTGATGCCGCCGTAACCCTCCATGTTCGACTGGCCGGCGAGGATGAAGATGCTCAGGGGGGCCTTGTCCCCAGCATCCGCAGCGGGGCTGGGATGCGGGAACAGCAGCGCGGCGGCGAGCAGCGCGCCGACCCAAGCCGGCCGGCGCCCGGGGAACCCGCGCGTCGGCCGGGGGGGTGGCGAGGATGAAACTGGTTCTAAGCGCTGGGTAAACATGGAGGAGGCCTTGTAGATGGGTTGGTGCGTGAGATTCGCCCAGCGCGCGGCGGCCAGCAAGCGGATTGTGTCTGCCCTGCAGGCAAGGATGCCGGCGCTCCCAGGGCTGGGCCTCCGGCGGCCGAAAGCGCGGGGATGCCGCGCACTCCAGGCGCTTCGCGAGGGAGGGACACGCGTCCGGCGTCGCGAAGCGCGTGGACGGCGGCGCATCCCGCCGCTTTTCTGGCGAACCGCCGCCCCGGACCAAGCCCGGCGGTCCCGAACGGACCGTTCCGCCCGTCCTGAAAGGACGGCGTTCGTCAGCCCGGGGCAAGCGAGCCTGGCGAGCGCGGCCCCGGGTCTGCCAACCCAAGAAGCCCAGGCGCCCTGCAAGCGGCGCCGTCGTCTCCACCTGGGCCTCCGGCGGCCGAAAGCGCGGGGATGCCGCGCACTCCAAGCGCTCCGCGAGGGAGGGACACGCGTCCGGCGTCGCGAAGCGCGTGGACTGCGGCGCATTCCGCCGCTCTTGAGCGCGGCGGTGGTTTCAGAGATGGCGTTGCGCATTGTGTGGTCTGTCACGATCCGGCAGGCCGGGGCATCCGATGACGCGTAACAGGATTGGCTTTTTCGTTCACGCGGAGGCGCCCGGTGGTATAGGTTGTCCGCCCGTGATGTATCAAGTCACCGAGAGAACCGCCCCTGCGCGCCGCAGCCGGGCTGCGCGTTGCCCGTTGTTCCCCGCCGTCTGGCTCGGCGCACTCACCGTCTGTCTCGCACTTTCCACCGCCCCCGCCGCGATCGACCGCCACGCTTTGGTGACGCGGCACAACTACGAGTGGAACGCCCCCGACAGCACCGTTCCGCTGGGGAACGGCGAGTTTTGTTTCACTGCGGACGGCAGCGGGCTCCAGACCTTCGCCGGCAACACGATGGCGCATTGGGCGTGGCATTCCTTCCCCCTGCCCCACGGCTGGACTCCCTACCAAGTGCCCGCCACCGGCACGTTCCAGCAGGGCCGCAACCAGGGGCCGGACCGGTTTCCCCCGGGGACGGACGAGCTCCGGCGATGGATGTTCGACAACCCCCACATCATGAACCTGGCGCGGCTCCGCCTCTGCGGGGGGGATGGGCTCGCGCTGCGCAAAGAGGACCTGTCCGGGCTGGCGCGCTCGGTCGATTTGTGGGCGGGGAAGCAGACCTCCACCTACCGGATGGCGGGCGAAGTGGTGCGCGTCGAGACCTGGGTCGATGCGTCCCTCGACGCGGTGGGGGTGCGGATCGAGTCGCCCTTGGTCGCCCGCAAGGCGTTGCAGGTGGCACTGGAGTTTCCCTACCCCTCGCTGGGGAACGGCCCGTGGGTGGGTGACTTTTCCCGGGTGGCGGGACACGAGACCGAGTTGGAGTTTGACCCGGAACAGCGCGCCTTGACCGAAAGACTCTCGGCCGAAGGCCAGCCGGGAACGTACCAGGGCGGAGTCGTGCCGGACCTGCACCGGCAGGCGTTCCGCCGGTCGGCGGACGACACCACCTACCACGCGAGGCTCACGTGGCCGTCCGGGCCGGTGGGGGCGGATGGCATCGAGTGGGTGAGCACGGCGGCGATCTTTGTCCGGCCCGCGGGCCCGCATCGCTTCCTCCTGGCCGCGCCGGGAAAACAGCGGCTCGAGTTCCTGCTGGCCTTTTCCCCGCGACCGATCACCCAGCCCGCCCCGGGCGTGGGGGACTCGGCCTCGGCAACCGCCCGCCACAGGGCAGCCTTCTGGGGCGCCGGCGGGGCGATCGACTTGTCCGGCAGCAAGGACCCACGCTGGCGGGAACTGGAGCGGCGGATCGTCCTCTCGCAATACCTGATGGCCGCGCAGTCGGCGGGCAGTTTTCCGTCGTCGGAGGCGGGGCTGATGGGGATCGACCCGTGGCGTGGGCAGTTTCACATGGAGATGGTCTGGTGGCACCTGGCGCATTACGCCCTGTGGGACCGCTGGCCCATGGCGGAGCAGGCGCTCGGCTGCTACCAGCGTTTCGCGCCCGGCGCGCAGAAACTGGCGGCCCAGCTCGGGTACCGGGGCCTGAAGTGGCCCAAGTCGGTCGGCCCCGAGGGCCGCAGCGCGCCGTGGGAGGGAAACCAGGTGCTCCTCTGGAAGGAGCCGCACCCGATCTTCTTCGCCGAGCTGGAATACCGCCTCCGGCCAGGCCGCGCCACCCTCGACAAATGGGCCGAGGTAGTCTTCGGCACCGCCGAGCACATGGCCGACTACCCGGTACGCGATGAGGGAACCGGAGTTTACTCGCTGTCACCCGCGATGCCGCCCAGCGAGCAGGGGGTCACCCGGGACACGGTCTTCGATCTGGCCTACTGGCGCTGGGGACTAGACCAGGCGCAGGTCTGGCGGCAGCGCATGGGCCTACCGCGCGAGCCACACTGGGACGAGGTGCGCTCACGGCTGGCACCGCTGCCGGTGGTGGACGGGGTGTTTGTCCATTCCGCCGACTGGCACGACACCTTCACGCGGCGGGCGTTCGAGCATCCCGACCCGGTGGGCGTGCTCGGCATGCTGCCGCCGATTCCAGGCGTCGATCCGGAGATCGCCCACCGGACCACGCTGAAGGTCTGGCAGACCTGGGACTGGGATCGCTGCTGGGGCTGGGATTTCCCGTGGCTGGCGATGGCGGCCGCGCGGCAGGGGGAGCCCCGGATCGCCGTCGACGCGCTGCTCAAGGAGAGCGGCCGGAACCGCTGGGACGAGCGCGGCGTGAACACGGGCGGGCCGTGTCCCTATCTGCCGGGGAACGGCGGCCTGCTCTACGCCGTCGCCATGATGGCGGCGGGGTGGGACCACGGGCCGGACCGGACCGCCCCCGGTTTCCCCGACGATGGAAGCTGGACCGTAAAGTGGGAAGGATTGAAACGCGCACCATGAGTCAAATCACCCAGGCAAAACCCGCGGGGATCGCTAGCCGCGCCGGCTGGAGCCAGGTCTGGCTGGCCTCGTTGCTGATGCTCGCGACGCTGCCGGGACGCACCCAGGGGCTCGGCTTGATCACCGAGCCGCTGCTGGCCGACCTGCACTTCGACCGCGTGGGCTACGCGACCATGAACCTCTGGGCCACGCTGCTGGGAGCCGCCCTCTGCCTTCCCGCTGGGTGGGCGATCGACCGGATCGGGCTCCGCTGGGTGACCGTGCTGGTGGTGCTCAGCCTGGGTCTCACCGTCTGGCAGGTGAGCGCGGTGAGCGGCGGCGTGGTGGTCTTCTTCCTCCTCCTGCTCGCGACGCGCGCCCTCGGCCAAAGCGCCCTCTCGGTGTGCAGCATCGCCACCGTGGGGCGCTGGTTCCCGCGCGGCTCCGGCTTCGCGATGGGGGTTTTTTCCGTGCTGCTCAGCGTCGGGTTCGCCATCGCCTTTGGGGTCATCGGGTATGTGGTCCGCGAGCACGGATGGCGGCCGGCTTGGCAGCAAATCGCCCTGGCGCTCCTCTTCGTCGTCGCCCCCGTGGTGACACTCGCGCTGCGCGAGCCGCCGCGCGCGGCGGCTGATCCGGCCGTCGCGGGCTCGACGGCCGCGACCGCGACCGCGGCGGGCGATCCCGGCCGCGAGGGGCTCACCCTGCCCCAGGCGCTGCGCACCGGGGCGTTCTGGCTGTTCGCCGGGGCGGCCGCCGTTTTCAACCTTGCCTCCTCCGGCATCGGCTTGTTCAACGAAGCGGTCCTGGCGGAACGCGGGTTCGACCAGCGGAGCTTCCACCTTTTCCTCGCGGTGAGCACCTTGATGTCGCTCGGCGGCCAGTTCCTCTGCGGCTGGCTCACCCGGCGCCACCGTTACCAATCGCTCGTCTTCGCGGCGCTCGCCGTCTATGCGGTCAGCCTGGCGCTGATCCCGGTCCTAAGCCATCCCTGGCAGTTGTGGGCGCTGGCCGTCCTCTTCGGCACGGCCGGCGGGATGATCATCGTCATCTTCTTCTCCGTCTGGAGTGACCTCTTCGGCCAGCACCAGCTCGGCCGGATCCAAGGCGCGGCGCAAATGCTGACGGTGTTTTCCTCCGGCCTCGGCCCGGTGCTCTTCGCCGAATGCGCGCGCCGCACCGGCTCCTACGCCGCGCTGCTCTTCACGCTCGCCCTGGCCGTGATGGCGCTCGCGCTGGCCGCCACCCGCGTCCGCAGCCCCGGAGCCAGCCAAGCCGCCCTCGTGGGATTGCCGGAGCGGACCTGAACCCGGGTGGTTTCGGGCATGGATCGTCGCCCCGCCTCGGACCGCTGGTTGGCTCTGGCAACGACGAAAACAACAAACCTGAAGCTTATGAACTCACGCGAAGACGCGAAGGCGCGAAGAAATGTGGAAGAACTTTCGGCCACCGTGGTCGAGCGTGCCTACCAGCTCCACGTCCAAGCCGGCCCCGGTTTGCTCGAAACGGTGTATGAGATAGTCCTTGCCCGAATGCTGGAGCAGGAGGGGCTGCGCGTAAAACGCCAAGTCCCCGTGCCCATTGAACTCATGGGGTTGAGGTTCGACGAGGGGTTCCGGGCGGACTTGGTGGTGGAGGACGCGCTCCTGATCGAGTTGAAGTCGGTGGAAAACCTGGCACCGGTCCATGCCAAACAGGTGCTCACCTACCTTCGGCTGCTGCGGATGCCGCTGGGTTTGCTCATCAACTTCGGGGCGCCCGTATTCAAGGATGGGATCAAGCGGATCGTCAACGGCCACCGGGACCTCGCTTCCTCCCGGCTCCGAGTGAACCAGGCCAGGCCAGGCTCGGCGGGAAAATCATAGGAGAGCGATCTCGCGCGAAGACGCGAAGGCGCGAAGGGGTTTATGGAAAGTGCCCGCCCGATTGCCGGGCACGGCTCGGCCGGGTCGTACCACCGGAGCTGACACCTTCAAGACAGGGAATGAGGAACCCCGTCAACTCCCTGCTCCGGTCCCTTCGCGTCTTCGCGCCTTCGCGCCTTCGCGTGAGGCAAAACAAGGACGAACGGGGCGTGAACTCGCGCGAAGACGCGAAGGCGCGAAGGGAGTCGGATGAGGGCGAGTTTTCGCGGTCGGAGGACGTGGGGGGCGACTGGTCCGTGCCTGTGGACGGCCCAGGGCTGATGAAGCTCGCTCTTGCAGGACGCTGCCGAGAGCCTCGTGCGGGGGAGAATCCTGAAAGGATTCCGGCCTCGAAGCCCAAGGGTGGCCCGTCGCGGGCCTCCCTTGGGTTACCGGTCCAAACCACGATGAACCCCAACCGGGGTTCCGGCCGGAGGCCCCGAAGGGGGCGGACAATCTCGGCATGGAGGGCAAGGGCGGGAGCCAAGGCGACCCTCCGGTCGCACGTCCGGTCGTCGTGGCGGCGGCGACTTTCAATCAATTGGGACAAACTGCAGCACTTCGTTGGCGGCCGTCTTGAGCGTGAACCGGTCGCCCACGAGGGTCTCCGCGGACGTGGTGTTTCTGAGGACCCACACTTTCCTGCCCGGCCAGGGGTTGAGGAAGGTGCAATCGCGCCCTTGCTCGCTGTCGATGCGGGCAAGGGCCACCGAGCCGCTCTTGAGTTCCGCCGAAACGAGGAACGCGCCGACGGCCCGGAGCGTCCGGAATCGGGCGTCCAGCTCCCGGGGCCAGCACGGAAACAGCCGGATGACGCCGTCGTGACTCTGGAGGAGCATTTCGTTGACCGCCAAAAAGCCGCTGCAGTTCTCGAGCCCGCCGCCCCCGTATTGGAGCAGCAGGTTCGGAGCCGAACGCGTGTCGCACTCACGCCGCAATCCGGCCAGGATTCGTTTCGGGTCATAACCGACCCGGGCACAGGCGGTGTACCAGGAGGAAAACCCGTTGCCATCACTCCACCGTTGCATGGCCTCGATCATGTTGCGGCTGATCGCCAGCAATTTGGGATCGCTGTCCAACCCGATCGCGCCGGCCGGGAAGATGTGCTGGATGCCGAGCGTGTTGCTGTCGTTCCATGCCATCCCCTTCTCGGAGTAGCGGAACACCGTGCGGCCGTTGCGCTCCTGCACGGGAAAGCCGCTGAGCCGCTCGAGGATGTCCTGCCACTTCCCGCGCCGGTCCTCATCCACCCCCAGTTCCCGGCTCATCGCCAGCATGTTCACAAACAGCGTGCGCACCAGGCCGAGCGAAAGCAGCGGGTTGAAATCCGGGCCGGAGCCTTCGTGGATCGAGTCGTTGTGGATGACATACCGTCCGTTCTCGAGTTTCAGGTAATCCTCCCAAAACGCCGCCACTTCCCGCAGGTAGGGATAGGCGGTCTGGCGGAGGAACTCCCCGTCCTGGGTGTATTGCCAATACCAGATGAAGTTGAGCGCGGCGTAGGCGGCGTTCGAGCGCTGCCCCCAGTCGCCATCAGGGTTCTCCGGAGAGAGCCCCCACGGTCCAATGCAGACGGGAAAGTGGACACCCTGCCAACCATGCCGTTTCGCCATGGCGCGCCCGTTCTCCATCGATTCACCAACGGCCTGGCAAAAGGGCAGTGACAACTCCGCATGGTTCGCGCTGTACGCCAGGTAGAAGGGCGCCTGGAAGTTGTAGTTCAAGTGGAAATCGCCGTGCCAGTTGGGATGTTCCGTCGTCAGCCAATTGCCCCACAGCCCCGGAGCGACCTTGCCGGGCCGGCTGCACGACCCCAGCGCGTAGAGCGCGGCGTACCAGCGCTTTTCGATCTCCTTGTCGGGTATTTCGACGGCCGAGCGAGCCCAGAAGTCCCCCCACCATTCCCGGTGCCGCCTCTCCCGGCTCGCAATCTCCGCGGAGGTGAGGTCGGCGACCATCTTCTTCGCGGCAGCGAGGAAGTCTGGCGCGTCCAAGTCACTCAAGATCGCCGTGGCTACGGTAGCCGTTTCGCCCGGCTTGAGGGTGGCATCCAAGCTATCCCAGCCGAGGATTCGGGTCGCGACCGCCACCTCGCGGCCGCGGCCGGAAAGGTCGTCAGCTTTGCGGGTGAACCAGCCGTCCGCCGAGGCTTCAGCACCGCCCAGGCGGGCGCACAACGCGCCGTCCACATAGAGGCGCATCCGCTTGCCGTCGAAGGTCCCCACCACATAAAGCCACTTCCCCTTGGCCAAGGGTTGCTCCGTCTGGCAGAAGGTGCCGTTGATGGCCCAGCGGAGCCGGCCCGCCGACAGCCCCAGGCTGTAGGCCCGGTTCCATTCCCCTTTGCTGACGATGTAGTTGGCGTCCGGACTGGCGCTCGCAATTCGGATCCACGCAGCAACGCTGACCGTCTGGTCGAACCGCCCGACGGCCATTTCGCGCCACGTGGTCTTGCCGTCAAAGTGCTCAGGGTTGGTTGGCTGGCCCTCTGGCCGGCCGTTCAAGACGGCATTGGTGACCAGCACATTCGCCAGGTCCCCGTCGAAATACCAACGCCCGCCGCCATATTGCTCCCGCCCCACGTTCAAGGTACCCGTTTCCGCCACCTTGGTGGGCGGTGCCGTGCCTGCCTCGCCCGGGGTCAGCCGCGCGGAGAGCGTCACCGGTGCGCCCTTGCAGCTCACCTCCGTGAAGAGCAGGTTTGCGGCCGCGTCCACCCAGGAGCGGGTCAGCACCGTCGAGTCGCCTTTCACGAAGCTCCCGACCACCTCGGCCGTTCCGAGGTCCTGCTCTTGATGGTAGCTCGCGCCACGCAGGGCGGGGATGAGGAGTTCGACGGTGCCGAGGGTGATGACCTTGGCGTCACCCGGTGTGCGGGTCCAAAAGTCATTCTTGCCGAGGTGAAACCGCTGCGCCTCCGGAGGGCCGGCCATGGCCACGCCGACATCGCCGTTCCCGAGGAGTGGCCCGTCCGGCATCCCGGCGGTCGGCACGCCTGCTGGCGGGGCATCGAAGATGGCTCGGTAGGAAGCTTCCGCCGCCGGGACCGGAGTCGGACGCCCGAGCGCCAGGGCGATGTTCAGCAGAACCAAGGTGCGGTATTTCATATGAGGTTCCGCCGGACTGCTCATGGCCTGAGCCGCTCGCTGAGCCCCGGGAGCTTGGGGAACGGCGCATGAGGCTCCGTCTGGTACCAATACGCGACCGAGGAGATTTCGTCCTTGGGCAGCTTCCGGTATTTCGGCGCATACCCCAGGGCTTGGATCGTCACGCGCAAGTCCTGTTCGAAATTGATCGGATCCTGAATGTGCCAGCGGTAAAGGCTCCAGTATTGGGGCGGGGTGGCGTTCTCGTCCGCCGCCAGGACCGAGCCCGAGTAGGCCGTCGAATACGACTGGGAAAAACCGTAGCTGGCAAGGAAGTAGTCCTCCGTGCCCGTGCCGCAGATCGTCGGGAACGGATCGTCGCCATCGAGGTAGAACTTCACCTCGCCCTCGCCGAACCACCCCTTCTCCATCTGGGTCCAGGCGAGGAACGTCCCGACGTAACGCCCCCGTCCCTTGACGCCATCCAGGATGGTGTAGGGGTTCTGCTCGCCCGTGTTCGCCCGCCGGTACTGGGCGTGGAAGGTGCCGGCTGCGGCCGGGACCTCGGTCTCCACGTAGGTGATCTGGTAGGCCACCAACGTGGCATCCGACGCGGTCTCGTTGCTCAGGGTAATCCGGGCCCGCTTGTGAAACGGCATCGGCCAGAAACAACTGAGGGCGTTCTTCGCGTTGACCGTGACCGCCAGCGAATTCACCGGCGCCACCCGGCCATGACCCACCGCGAAGAACTCCGGCGCCGGCACCTCCACCGAAGGGGTCTCTTCGCCATCCCAGTAAAACCGCAGCACCATCCCGCGGTTGATATCCTCGACCATCCAAATGTGCTGGATGATCCCGGGACCGGTCACATCCATCAGCACCGCCGTCTCCCCGGCGTTGACGCGGATGAAGGGCCGGACCTTCCAACCCTGCCCGAGATCATCGGCGTTCCGGGCGCTGGCGGCGGGCTTCGGTTCGGCGGGATTGGGAACCGCCATGCCGCCCTTGCCCTTCTCGCCTGTCGGATTCTCCGCCGAGATCGACCGGGTGCGCCCCCGGCCGAGCAGCGGCAGGCTACCCAAGCCCGGCTGCAAGCCGACGAACGCGTCCCCGGCGGTCGAACCCCCAGCAGCACGGTCGGTGGCGATCCCGGGAGCATTGGGGCCCGGCGACGTCCCCGCGGAGGTTTGGGCCTGCCCCATCGATGGGGCCAGCAGCGTCAAAGCGGCCAGGATCTGGGGAATGATTCGCATGGCGCGAGTGTTACCCGCCGGGGAACCGCTTCGCAACGCGCAACTTCGGCTCGAGATCGGCCCGCAGGAACTCCCATCCGGGCAGGGAGCGCGGTCGCCGCTGGAGCCCCATCCGGTCGCCCTGGTTCCGTCAGCCCGCGCTTCCCCCAGAGCAACCTCCTGGCCGGCCAGGGTTTGCCCTCCGCTCATGCAGGCCGCAAGGCGCCCCCTCCAGGCGAAAAACCCGGAAATCCCCCACTTTGGGCCTTGATGCAGCCCAAATCCCTGATATGAAATCCCCTCCTCAGGATGACTGGCTTGGCATCGCCCGGTGGGAGCGCGGGAAAACACGCCCCACCTTCCCGGACACGCTCATGAGGCTCATTAAGAACAGCGGCAACGACCGCGTGGTGGACGATTTGCGCAAGACCCTGGCCCCTGGGTCGGAGCTGGATATTGCCTCACCGCTTTTCTCGCTGTTCGCCTATCTCCCGGCGGCCACCCTCCGATCCCTCGATGCACGCTACGAAACCCTGCTTGCCCGCATCGTCACCATGGCCTCCCAGCCGGAGAAGGGGGTCCTGCCTTCCGGGGGAAGAAGGGGAGAAGGGGGGAAGAGGTGAGCGTGAGAAGGGGGGACCTCTCCTCGTCGCCCCTTCCCGCCTCCAGCGCGGCCGGGGTGGGGGGTGGAGGAAGAGGAGAAGAGGCGAGCGTGAGAACAGGGGACCTCCCCCCTTCGCCCCTCCCCGCACGCGCGGCGGGCCAAAGAAGAGGAGAAGAGGTGAGCCTGAGAAGAGGGGCCGTCCCCCCTTCCCCTCCTCCCCTCTTCCCCTCTTCCCCTCTTCCCTTCCCCCGGCACCGTGACCGCTTCTGCCCTCATCGCCGCCCTCGACCTGCCGCCGGAAGCGCGGCTCGAACAGCGCGTGCCCAAGAAGCTGCTGCTGGAAAACGGTGCGCCCACCGCCGCGGAAAAGCGTGAGATTCAGGAGGGCATCGAGGAACTCCTCTGGGTGGCGGCCCTCAAGCCCGCCAGCATCGGCGTGCCGCCCTACCGCGACGGCGACCGCGAATACCTGGAGGTCGCCGTCCTGGTCCTCGCGTTGCGCCCCTCCGCCACCGGCCAGCGGCTGGCCGAGCTGGTCCATCGCGCCATTCCCTACCCGGTGTTCCTGATCTCCACCCAGGGGGGCGGGGCCAGCATCTCCCTCGCGCACAAGCGCTGGTCGCAGGCGGAGCACGAGCGGGTGGTCGTGGATGGGGTGGTGGCGTCCACGGCGCTCCGCCCCGCGGCCCTCACCCCGGACGAAACCGCCTTCCTCGCCAGTCTTTCCATTGCGCGACTGGCCCGCAACGATCTGTTCGCGCTCTACCAAAGCTGGCATGACCGACTGGCGGCGCTTGAAGCGGCGCAGATTCGGGGCGCTGTCGTCCCGCCAGCCTCCGCGGAGAAGGGCATGGCGCTCCGCGAGGCAATGGACGCCCACGCCGCCCTCCGCACCCAAATCGCCGCCCTGCGCGTGCACGCTGAACACGAAACCCAGATCAACCGGCGCGTCGATTTGAACCTCGAGATCAAACGGCTTGAGGCGGAGCTTGGCCAGGCCGCGCGGAACCTCTAAAGTGACGCCCGGAATGCCAGCTCACCAGACAACCCGCCGGCCGGCGGCCCCGGAAGTCGGCGCAGACGCCGGCGACTTCGCTTATTTCGCTTGCCCCGGGGCCTGGCAGATGGCACATTTATTCCAGAACGAAAGCGTTCAACAGTTTAAATCCGCTACGCCAGTAGGCTGGCAAAAAATGTTGCCCACAGGCCCGCAAGGGTCTGTGGGCTTCTGCGTTTATGAAGAAAACCGCGTTGCTCATTGACGGTGGCTGGTTCAGCAAGGCGCTGGGCAAAATCCTCAACCTGCCCCACGGCTGGCCCAACGCCGCCCAGGTTGTCAACAACGCGCAGGCCATCCTGGCGAAGGATGAGGAGTTGTTCCGCATCTTCTACTATGACTGCGAGCCGTTCGACCGCGAGGTAACCAACCCGGTGGACGGCTCCAAGGTGAATTACCAGGCGTCCCCTGCCCACGCGGCGCGGAAGCGGTTCTTCTTCGAGCTCGGTCAGACGGATTTTGTCGCCCTGCGGCGCGGAGAACTCAAAGCCCGCGGGTGGGAGTTTAGTGCGGCCTACCGCCGGGCTCTCATGGCCGGCACTCCCGCGGCGGCGCCCAGGCCGGGGGACGTGTACCCCAATTTCGAGCAGAAGGGCGTCGATATGCGCATCGGCATCGACGTGGCGACGCTCTCCTTGAAGAAGATCGTGGATCACATCGTGCTCTTCTCGGGGGACACGGACATGATCCCGGCGCTCAAGCTCGCCCGCCGCGAGGGGCTGCAGGTGTTCGTGGTGAAGCTGGACACCTGGCCTCTCAAACACAACCTCGTCGAGGACAGCGACGGCGTCCGTCTGCTCAAGCCCGCGCCCTGAACCCCCACCCGCCCGTTGCCTCCGTACCGCCGCCCTGCCCATGACACCTCTC
>Ga0182030_10009100_pt1 | contig 20399 bp, 16 predicted proteins | sample 812S3MmetaG_FD_121299 | JGI IMG/M metagenome (GOLD analysis project Ga0182030, IMG submission 121299) | Permafrost microbial communities from Stordalen Mire, Sweden - 812S3M metaG (Illumina Assembly) | ecosystem: Environmental > Terrestrial > Soil > Wetlands > Permafrost | place: Sweden... | reverse complement strand
GCCGCTGTGCCGGGGGAAGACAAGCCCGAGTTTCTGCTGCTGCTGCCGTTTACGCCGCGCAGCAAGAACAACCTGATCGGCTTGATGGCGGCACGCTGCGACGGAGCGCACCTGGGCGAGACGGTGGTGCTGCTGCTCTCCAAGCAGGAACTGATTCCCGGCCCCATGAACGTGGCGGCTAAAATTAACCAGGATCAGAACATTTCGAAGGACCTGACTTTGTGGAACCAGCAGGGTTCGCACGTGGTGCGCGGGCAGATTCTGGTCTTACCGGTGGGTAACACCTTCCTGTATGTGGACCCGATTTACATACAGGCCACCCAGGGAAGCATGCCGCAATTGAAGAAGATCGTGCTGGCGGTGGGCAATAAGTTGATTTACGCCGACAGCTATGACGAAGCGCTGGCGCAGCTTTCGAACGGGGCGCAGCAATTGATCCAGCAGGCGGCGGCCTCGCCGGCGGCGGCGGCGGGGACTCCGGCGGCGGCGATGCCGGGCGCCGACCAGCGGCTGGCGCGCGTGCGCGAGCATTTGCGGCGGTATCGCGAACTGGCGGCGCAAGGCAAGTGGGCCGACGCGGGCAAGGAACTGGAGGCCATCGAGGCGGAGGTGAAGCAGTAAAGGCTTAGCGGATGCGGATCGGAGCTGCCAAGCCCGCGGCCAGCGCCAGTTGCGCCTGGCGGCGGTCGAACGTGTAAAGCGCCGGCGGCCTGTGCCGGCGAGCCAGCCGCAACGCCTCTTCACAGGCCGGCCAAGACGAGCTTGGCTTGCGCGGCCGTGATTTCGCGGCGGAATACCCGAAGTTCGATGGCGTTCGTCAGTTCCAGCTCGCCGAAAGAAGTCAACGGGGACGGGCCAGTCGCCGATCGCATGGCCGCCGCCGATGCTGCGGACGCATTTGTGAACGCGAGGCGAGGGATCCCGGCGCGTTAGCCTGTTGCCACTCGCTTCCGGGCCGCCACCCAGGCGGGGAAGACTTCCGGCGTCTCCAGCCACACCAGCATCCACGCGGCCATCTCTTCCTTCTGCGCCTTCTTCTCCGGCGTGGTGCGGCTGTCGCGCGCCAGGTGCCGCGCGCGGTCTTTGGCGCCGATTACCTGGCGCCGGCAGTAGCGCGCGCGCTGCCGATTGCCTGCCGCCGTCGCGTCCCGGTAGACCGCCAGCATCTCCCCGAGCGATTCCTCGAGCTCCGCAAAGGTGTGCTGCCGAACGCCGGCGTATGGCTGCTCGAAGGGCAGCGCCGTCTGCCGGAGCAGTTCGCGCAGGTAGCTTTCCGATACCGGCGCCAGCTTCCTCAACAGGTCGAACCACACCGCTTCGGTGATGGCCGGCGGCCCGCTTGCCGCCAGGTATTCGCGCAAGCGCTGCTTAACGGAGCTTGCGGAGGCCACGGCGATATTTCTCGGCGGCGGCGGCATGCGCCGCCATGTCCTTGGAAAACTGGTGCGCGCCGGAACCGTCGGGGCGGCGCACGAAATAGAGGTCGTCGGAAACGGCCGGGTGGAGGGCCGCCAGGAGCGACGGGATGCCGGGGTTGGCAATCGGGCCGGGAGGCAGTCCCACGTGACTGTAGGTATTGTAGGGGTGGCTGCGGTCCAGGTCGGAACGGTAGATCGTCCCGCGGTACACGCCCAGCAGCAGCGCGGCGTAGATGGTGGTGGGGTCGCACTCCAGTTTCATGCCGAGGCGCAGGCGGTTGGTGAAGACCGCGGCGATCAGCGGGCGCTCCTCCTCCAGTTTGTCTTCCTTCTCTACCAGGGAAGCCAGCGTGACGGTCTCGTGGACCCCGGCGTTGGTGTCGAGGCTCCGCCATGCGGTGCGGAACCGGGCGGTCATCATGCGGCACAACTGCTGCGGAGTAGTGCTGTGGCCGAGCCGGTACGTGCTGGGGAAAAGATAGCCCTCGAGCGTGGGCGCCTGCGGATCGAGATCGCCAATGAGCGCCGGATCTTCGGCGGCTTTCACGAAATCCACGGCTTTGAAAACGCCGAGCTGTTCCGCCGCCGCGCCGATCTCGAACATATTCTGGCCTTCGGGCACCACCAGTTCGTAATAGAAGATGTCGCCGCGCGCAATCTTGCGGAACACATCCATGGCCGAGGCCGGATGGTCGAAAGCGTATTCGCCGGCTTGGAGAACTCGTCCGCGGTTGGCCAGGCGCGCGATCCAGAAATCCCAGCGGCTGCCGATCACGCCGGCGCGCGCCAATCGCGTGGCCATGCCGTTGGTCGAGGTGCCGCGCGGCAGGTCGACGTACACGGTCCCGGCAAAACCCCGGTACGGGCGCGCCGCGTGGTAATAGAGGAAGCCGCCGGCGAGAACCGCCAACCCCAGAATCGTGCCGGCGATGCGCGGCAGCTTCATAGCGAGTCCAGGTAACTCTGCAGGAGGATCACGGCCGACAGGCGGTCCACGGCGGCGGCGCGTTTTTCGATGCTGATGCCGCTCGCGCGCAGCACGCGGCCGGCTTCCACGCTGGTGAGGCGCTCGTCCCAGAGCTTCACCGGGAGGCCGGTGTGCTTTTCGAGGGCGGCGGCGAATTCGTGCACCCAGACGGACTGGCGGCCTTCCGTGCCGCGCATATTGATGGGGTTGCCGAGCAGGATCCGGCCCACTTCGCGCTCCGCGACGATCCGCTCGAGCGCCGCCAGGTCGGCGCGCTTGTTGGTGCGCACCAGGTTGGGCAGGCCCTGCGCGGTGATGCCCAGCGGATCGCTGACGGCGAGGCCGATGCGCTTCTTGCCCAAATCCAGGGCGAGGATACGGGGCTTGGCTGGAGTCAAATCAATTTCATTATAGACTCCGCCATGTTACATTCGAGGCAAGGGTCGAACTAGCGCCGTGGTTCCCACAACCCGCCCTCCCAGCATCGCGAAAGCGGCCTCGCAGGAAGTGCGGCGCCTGTCGCTGCCGGTGATCGCCATAGGCGCGATCCTGGCCATGCTGTATTTCGGCCGGGTGTTCTTAATCACGGCCATGACCGCGGTGACCATCGCGTTTATCCTGGATCCGTTTGTGACCGTGTTGATGCGTCTGCGCCTGCCGCGCAGCGTAGCCAGCTTCGTGGTGTGCACCGCCGCCCTGCTGTTTCTCTACGTGATTGGGATGGGGGCTTATTCGCAGCTCACCGGGCTCTATGGCGACCTGCCGAAGTACGGCCAGCGCATCGCCGACATCGTGGACGGCGTCCAGCAGAAGATCCAGGGGATGGAATCGGACACCTATCGCATGCTGGTGCCAACGCGGCAGCGCCTGGAAGAAGAGGAACGGCAGAAGCAGGAGGCCAAGAAGAGCAGGAGTTCGCGCGCCCAAGCCGCGGCCGCCGCGGTCACGCCCGTGCCGCTGCCCGCCCCGCCGCCCGCTGGGTCGGCCGTTTCCGACTATCTCGCGGCGCACCTGAGCTCCTTTTACCAGATCCTGCTGATGGCGTCGTTCATCCCGTTTCTGGTGTATTTCATGCTGAGCTGGCGCGACCACATCAACCGCAGCTTCCTGCAACTCTTTCAGGGTGAGGCGCGGGTGATTGCAGCGCGCAGCCTGCAGGGGATCGCCGAGATGGTGCGGGCCTTCGTGGTGGGCAATTTCCTGCTGGGGTTTCTGCTGGCGCTCGGCAGCTCGGCGATGTTCTGGAAAATGGGGCTCCCCTATCCCCTGCTGGTGGGCCCGCTGAGCGGCGTGCTCAGCCTGGTGCCGTATGTCGGGCTGCCGCTGGCCATACTGCCTCCGCTATTCGCCGCGCTGGGGCCGAACACCGTGCCGGTCTACGTGCTGGTAGTGGTGTCGGTGTCGCTGCTCCACCTGATCGCGCTGAACCTGCTGTATCCCAAGGTGGTGGGCTCGCGGGTCCACCTCAACCCGCTGGTGGTAACCCTTTCCCTGATGCTCTGGGGCTTTCTATGGGGCGCCCTTGGCCTGCTGCTGGCCATCCCGTTAACCGCCGGCCTGAAAGCGGTCTGCGACAACGTCAAAGAACTGCGGCCCCTCGGCAAATTCCTGGGCGACTGAACGGTCCGCCCCGCAATCAACGTTGAGTTTTGCTAAACATATCGTTCAAACCTTCTGGTTTGACTTCCCGTGCAATCCCCCGTACGATTACGCCATCAAGGTCTTGTTGTGCCGTTAGTTTTTTGTTAGAGGTTTTGTCAGCCGGCCGCGGCCTCCGTTGTCGAGGCCGGCAGCCACCCAGGAAGGTGGCAATTGGAAAAGTTCCATGTTCGATCAAGGGAGGTACCCACGATGCAGTTCTCTCGTAACCACGTAGGCCGCATGCCCTGCGCAGCGGCCGTTCTGCTGGCCGTTGCCCTCATGTTTTCCGCGATTCCCGTCGCCCGCGCCCAGGAAGTCGCCGTGGCGGAAATGGACGGTCGCGTAAGCGATCCCAGCGGTGGAACCGTCGCCAACGCCACCGTGAAAATGACGGAGGTCGACACGCGGCAACTTCATACCTTCACCACCGGCGCCAACGGCGTCTTCCGTTTCCCCAACTTGCCCGTCGGCGCCTACACCCTGGAAGTGACAGCCCCGGGATTCAAGCTCTATCGCCAGAGCGGCATCATCCTGCAAGTGGCGCAGAACGTCTCGCAGAATGTGGCCTTGGAAATTGGCACCACCACCGAAACCGTGGAAGTGACCGCCAATGCCAACATGGTCGAGACCAAAGACAGCGCCATCGCGCAGGTAATGGAACAGCGCAAGATCGTGGACCTGCCGCTCAACGGCCGCAACTTGACGCAATTGCTGACCTTGACCGGAGGCGGCACCTCGGCGCCGTCCGGCGATTTGACCGGCAGCAAGAACATCCAGGGATCGAATGGCTCCGGTACGTTCTCGGTGGCCGGCGGCCAGGCAAATGGCGTCAATTACCTGCTGGATGGCGGCGACAACAACGATTCCTTCAGCAACGTCAATCTGCCGATTCCCTTTCCGGACGCGGTCCAGGAATTCAGCGTGCAGACCAACGCCTTGTCGGCGCAATACGGCCTGCATCCCGGCGGCGTGGTCAACATCGTGACCAAGTCGGGCTCCAATGGCTTCCACGGCGACCTCTTCGAGTTCCTGCGCAATTACGAGTTGAACGCCCGCACGAAGGGCCTGGTAGAGCCATCGGGTTCGGTGGCACAACCGGTGCGCGACTCTCTCAAGCGCAACCAGTTCGGCGGCACCGTGGGCGGCAGAATCAAGAAAGATAAGCTCTTCTTCTTCGGTGGATATCAACAAACCGTGCAGCGCAGCAACCCGGGCACCAACACGGCGCACGTGCCCACGGCCTTGACGCTAGCGGGAAACTTCTCCGTGGAAGACGCCGCCACCTCGGCCGGTGGTTGCCAAAAGAGCGCCATCACGCTGAAGGATCCCACGACCGGGAGTCCCTTCCCCGGCAACATCATCCCCCAAACGCGCTTCGATCCGGCTTCGCTCAAGATGCTGAGCTACATTCCGGTTTCCACCGATAATTGCGGCACGTTCCTCTACGGCCAGCCTTCCAACAATCCGGACTGGCAAGTGATCGGCCGCGTGGATTACATGCGCAGCGACAAGCACACTCTCTACGGACGCTATTACATTTACAACTACACCGCGCAGTCCTTCTTCGACGGGAAGGACGCGCTGACTACCGGACCGAATCCCGGCAATAAAGATCAAACGGAAACCGTGACTTTCGGCGACACCTACCTTTTCAGCCCTACTGTCGTGAACTCCTTCCACGCCACGTTCGACCGCCGCGCCGACAATCGCGGGTCGGCGCCCAACCTGTTCGGCCCGCAAGGGCTCGGCATCAAGAACACCACCAGCGGGCCTTTTGCCGATAACATGCCGGACAACTATATCCAGGTGACCGTCGGCAACTACTTCAATATCGCCTGCGGAACCTGCGCGCCGGGATACTTCGACGTCAACAACTACCAGATTTCCGACGACTTCTCCAAGATCAAGGGCCGTCACCAGATCGCCTTCGGCATCGACGGCCGCAAGGAGCAGTTCAACGAAACCAACAACCAGCAGTCCAACGGCCAGTGGACCTTCAGCGGCGGCAGCACCAGCGGCTACTCCGGCGACAATCTGGCGGATGTGCTGCTCGGGCACCTGTCATCGTGGAACCAGGGCAACGCCCTCTCCGATTACATGCGCCAGACCGTCTTCGCCGCCTACGTGCAGGATACCTGGCGCGCCACGGACCACTTGACCGTAAACCTCGGAGCCCGCTGGGAGCCGGAACAACCGGCCATCGACAAGCAATGCCGCGGCAACCAGTTCAACCTGGCCGACTACATCGCCGGCGTTCACAGCGCGCAGTATCCCGCCGCCCCGGCCGGCTTGCTGTTCGGCCATGACGCCGGCAACACCAATGGCTGCCAATTCACCCAGTCCCACTGGTCGGCCACTTCTCCGCGCCTGGGCATTGTGTGGGATCCCATGGGCAAGGGAAGGCAAACCATTCGCGCCGCCTTCGGCTTGCTGCACGATTCCACGGAACTGTTCTATCCCGAGCGCTGGACCACCAATCCGCCCTACGCTTCCGCCATCACCTTCACCAACCCTTCCGTCAACGCGCCGTTCTCGAATCCCTGGAACGGTTACACTTCGCCGCAGGGCGTCGTGGGCGATCCATTCCCGGGCGCTTCGATCTTCCCGAGTTTGGGCACCTATGTGAGCGTTCCACCCGACATGCACGACATGTACACCATGCAGTGGAATCTCAGCTTTTCCCAGCAGATCGCGAGCAACTGGCTCGCCACGGCGACCTACATCGGCAACCGGACGGTCCACGTTTATGGAGCCAACGAGCAGAATGTGCCGCAGCCCAGCCCCACCGCCACGGCGTCGAACGAGCAAGCCCGCCGTACCTTGACTCTTTTGAATCCGACCCAGGGCGCTTACTACAGTTCCATCGTGCAATCGGACGATGGGGCTACCGCCCGCTACGACGGCTTGCTGCTGAAGTTGGAGCACCGCCTTTCCCACAATGTCACCTGGTTGACGAACTACACCTGGTCGCAATGCATCAGCACCTACGACTTCAACGGCGAGTTGTCCACCAACCAGTATCAGAATCCCGCCAACCGCAACGCCGAAAAGGGCGATTGCAACTTCGACCGGCGGCATATCTTCAACTCTTCGCTGGTAGCCCAGAGCCCGGGAGTCGGCGCCGGCTTCGCCCAAATCCTGACCAAAAACTGGCAGGTCGCGCCGATCGTCAGTCTTTACACCGGCCAACCGTTCTCGGTCACTACCGGGTCGGATGTATCTCTCACCGGCGAAAACCTCGACCGGCCAAACGTGGTTCTTGGAGTGACGAACCCGTTCCCCCACACTACCAGTGAGTGGTTCAATACCGCTCTCTTCGCGGGCGGTTGCACCACCGCAGCCTACGTCGGCAACCCCAGTTGCGTACCGCTCGGAACCTTCGGCAACGCCGCGCGCGATATTTTCCACGGGCCGGGCACGATTCAGTGGGATATGAACGTGAGCAGACAGTTCCAGATCAAGGAGCGTATGAAGCTGGAGTTCCGTTCGGATTTCTTCAACATCATGAACCACGCTAACTGGAACGCCCCGTCAGCCGGCTTGACCAGTTCGACCTTCGGCCAAGTCACCGCCTTCGGGTCTCCCCGGTTGATTCAGTTGGCCATGAAGATGTATTTCTAGGTCTAGCGGTAAGTCGGTTCGATCCGCGTTCTTCGGCGGCCGCTCAGTCCGCCGGGGAACGCGGTTTCGTTTTGTCCCGGCGCACGCCAACGTCGCACGAGGGCCTCACAGCGTCGCCAGCAGCTTCGCGATCAGCGCTGCGCGATCGGCCATACGGTCCGCCAGAATGCTCTCGTGGGGAGCGTGCGCGCCCTCGCCGACGCCGCCCAGGCCGTCGAGAGTCGGAACTCCCAGCGCCGCCGTGAGATTTCCGTCCGAGCCGCCGCCGGAGGCCGATTCCTCCACCTCGACGCCCATTTCGAGCGCCAGTTTCCGCGCTGTCCGGAACAACTTGACGATGCCCGCCGAGCGTTCCATGGGCGGCCGGTTCAGGCCGCCCGTGACCTCGACGGAACAGCGCGCGTCGAAGGGCCGCAAAGAGCGGAATTTCTTCTCCAGCGGGGTGGCGTCTTTCCGCTTCACGATGCGGATATCCACCTCGGCGCGCGCTTCCGCCGCCACTACGTTGGAGCGCGTGCCGCCCGCGATCACCCCCGCGTTCACGGTGATGCCGCGCGCCTCATCGGTGAATCCGGCGATGTGGTCGATTTGCCGCGCCAACTCCAGAATGGCGCTCGCTCCGGCGGCGAAATCCACCCCCGCGTGCGAGGCCTTCCCGCGCACCGCCACCGTAAAGCTTCCCACGCCTTTGCGCGCCGTTTTCAATTTGCCGGCGAGACCCGTGCCCGGCTCCAGCACCAGCACCGCCTTGCTCGCGGCGGCGTTCTTCCCGGTCAGCGGACGCGAGCTTTCGCTGCCCACTTCTTCGTCGGAATTCAGTTGCAGCAGCACCTTCGAAGGCGCGGGAATTTCCAGTTCGCGCAGCGCCTGCGCGGCGAAAATGAAGAACGCGATGCCGGCTTTCATGTCCAGCACGCCCGGTCCCCAGAAGCGTCCTTCGGCCGCGCGGAACGGCATGCTGCGCAGCGTGCCCAGAGGCCAGACGGTGTCCGCGTGCCCGAGGGCCAGCACTTGCCCGCTCTTCTTGCGGCCCGGCAATCGCATTTCGCACACCAGATGCTTGCCGAACTTTCCGCCGGCGTGCGTCTTCACGCGCGCCATAGGCGCCACCGTGTCGCACACCAGTTCCAGCAAGCGATTCACGGCCGCGGGGTCGTCACTGGGCGATTCGCACTCCACCAGTTGGCGGAGCAACGCCGCCATGGGGCGCTGGCGCGCCGCGAGATAGCCAAGTATAGGGTCCAATTCTTCAGCATAACGAACGGCCCGGAGCGCCGCATGCGATAATACGGCTTCCATGACGGTTTTGGATATTAATGAAATCAGGGCTATTCTGCCCCATCGCTACCCCTTCCTGCTGGTCGACCGGATTGTCGAACTGGAGGCAGACCGCGTAGTCGGAATCAAGAACGTGACTGCCAACGAGCCGTTCTTCCAGGGCCATTTTCCCGATTTTCCAGTGATGCCCGGCGTCCTCATCATCGAGGCCATGGCGCAGGCGGCCGGCGTCCTGGTGCTCAAGTCCATCCCCGATCGCGCCAATAAGCTGGTGTTGCTGGTGGCCGTGGAAAACGCCCGCTTCCGCAAGCCGGTGGTCCCCGGCGACACTCTGCGCATGGAAATGAAAGTCATCAAACGCAAGGCCAGCGTGGCCAAAATGGCCGGTGTGGCCACCGTGGACGGCGTGGTGGTGGCGGAAGTGGAAGTCATGTGCAAGCTGGCCGACAAAGCCGAACAGCCGCCGGCCCCCCCCGCTCCGTAGCCCATGCCGATTCATCCCACCGCCATCGTGGACCCGCGGGCGCGCATCGCGGAAAGCGCCGAAATCGGACCCTATTGCATCGTGGGCGCGGAAGTGGAAATCGGCGCGCGCACCCGCTTGATGGCCAACCTCTACATCGAGGGCCCCACTGCGGTCGGCGAAGACAACATTTTCTTCCCGTTTAGTTCCGTCGGCGGGGCGCCGCAGGACCTGAAGTACAAGGGCGAGCGCGCCGAGACGCGCATCGGTCACCGCAACCGCATCCGCGAATTCGTCACCATCCACCGCGGCACCGCCGGCGGCGGCCTGGTGACCACGATCGGCAGCGACAACCTGTTGATGACCTACGCCCACGTGGCGCACGATTGCCAGATCGGCGACCACGTCGTCCTGGGCAACAGCGTGGGGCTGGCCGGCCACGTCATTATCGAGGACTGGGTCGATGTGGCCCCGTTCAGCGGCGTGCACCAGTTCTGCCGCATCGGTCGCCACGCCTTCATCGGGCCGTATAGCGTGATCAAGCAGGACATCCTGCCGTACTCGCTCACCAGCCACAAGCCCGAGGTCGGCGTCTTCGGCGCCAACAGCGTGGGGTTGGAACGGCGCGGCTTTCCGAAATCGACTATCGAGTCGCTGCAGACTGCCCTGCGCCTGCTGACGCGCTCGAACCTCAATACCTCGCAGGCCATCGGGCGCATCCGCGCCGAAGTGCCGCCCTGCCCGGAGGTGGACGAGTTGCTCGACTTTATCCGCGCGTCGGAACGCGGCGTGGTGAAGTAAGAATGAATGGCCACGGATGAACACGAATGAACACAGATAAAACGATTCCTTTTGCCTTGGCTTTATTCGTGTTGATTCGTGTTCATACGTGGCTAAAATCTTCTTTTCGAGCGGGTCAATAGATGCGCTACGGTCTCATCGCCGGCAACGGCCGCTTCCCCGAGCTTGCCCTCGAAAGCGCGCGCCAACTGGGGCACGACGTCACCGTCATCGCCATCCAGGAGGAGGCGCCCAAGAGCCTGGAAGCTCTCGCCCCGCGCTGTTACTGGATCTCGCTCGGGCAACTCAGCAAGCTCATCGACATCCTGAAAAAGGAAGGCCTCACCGAGGTGGTGATGTGCGGCCAGGTCAAACACGCCAAGATCTTCTCGTCGATCGTGCCCGATTGGCGGCTGCTCAAACTGCTGGCTGCCCTGCCCTCCAAAAACACCGACGGACTGATCGGCGGGGTCATCAAGGTGCTCGAAGACGAGGGCATCCACCTCTCCGATTCCACTGCGCTCCTCAAGCCCATGCTGGCCACCGCCGGACCCATGACCAGCCGCAAAGCGGAGAAAGACGAGACCGTCGATATCGCCTACGGCCGCCGCGTGGCCGACGCCCTGGCGGGCTTCGACGTGGGCCAGAGCGTGGCCATCTGCGAGCGCGCCTGCGTGGCGCTGGAGGCCATGGAAGGCACCGACGCCATGCTGCGCCGCGCCGCTGCGCTGGTGAACGGCCGCCGCCTCTCGCTGGTGAAGGTGGCACGCCGCCGCGAGCACCTGCTGTTCGACGTCCCCGTGGTGGGGCTCGGCACCATCCCGGTGATGCGCGAAACCGGGACCACGGTGCTCGCCGTAGAGGCCGGCCGAACCTTGCTGCTCGACCGCGAAGAAATGCTGCGCGAGGCCAACCAGGCCGATATTTGCGTGATGGGGTTTTAGCTTGCCGAAACATCGATTGGCTGTCGTTGGCGCCGGACAATTCGGAAAGAACCACTGCCGCGTAGTTCACGAATCCGCGCGCGCCGAACTTTGCGCGGTAGTGGACAGCGACGCCGCCCGCGCCGCCGAATCCGCCGCCCTGTACCACGCCGAGGCCCTGAGCGATTTCCGCCAACTGCCCGGCAAAGTGGATGCCGCCATCGTGGCCGTCCCCACCACCTCCCACGAAGCCGTGGCCGCCGCGCTGCTCGCGGCCGGCATCGACGTGCTCGTGGAGAAGCCCATCGCCCCGGATATGGATTCCGCCGGCCGCATGGTGGAAGCCGCCGAACGGCATGGCCGCATCCTGCAGGTGGGCCACCTGGAGCGCTTCAACCCGGCGGTGGTGGAATTGGAACGGCGCGCTACCCTGCCCCTGTTCTTCGAAATCCACCGGCTCAACGTCTTCAGCCCCCGCAGCCTGGACGTGGACGTGGTGCTCGACCTGATGATCCACGACGTCGATATCGTGCTGGCGCTGGCCCAGGCCGAGCCACAGGAAATCCGCGCCGCCGGCATCCGCATTCTGTCGCAAAAAGTGGACATCGCCAACGTCCGTCTGCTGTTTCCCAACGGCTGCGTGGCCAATCTCACGGCCAGCCGCGTCTCCACCGAGCGGGTGCGCAAGTTGCGCCTCTTCCAGCCGCGGCAATACCTCTCGCTCGATTACGGCCGGCAGGACCTGGCCGTCTTTTCGGTGGGCGAAAACCGGCAAATCGGCTTCGAAAAGGCCGCCGTGACCGCCGGGGAGCCGCTGAAATTGCAGCTCGACGCCTTTCTCGACTGCGTGGAAAGTCGAAAATACCCGAAATGTTCCGGCGCCGCCGCACGTCAAACCCTCGGAACCGCTTTGGCCATACTTGATAAAATAGAAGAGCACTCGGAATTAGTCTCGCGGTCTTTGGAAGCCGGATGGAAACTGCCGTAACACCCCCTGGCGAGGCCGACCTCCATCTGCTCACGGATTGGAGCGACCCCGGCGGACGCGCCCGCATGGGCCGCTCGGCAGTTTTGTCGCTGCTGGCCCACGCCGCGGCCATCGTTTTCCTGCTCTTCGTGCCCGAGACCTTCATGCAGCCGGCGCACCGCCCGGTCCAGGAACCGCTGGTGACCCCGCTGGTCCTTCCGCCGCTGACTCTGACTCAGAAGGAACCGAACGTCAACAAGACCATCCGCGAGGTCCGCTCCCCGGACTTGACGCCGCGCATCCAAGCCCCCAAGGGTCCGTCTCCCGAGCCCGAGGCGGCGGCGCGCAAGTCCGTGGCGCCGCCTCCGCCGCCCAAAGCCGCGCCGCCAACGCCCCTCCCGGAACCGCCCAAACTGGATATCGCCGTCAACGAAAACCCCAAACTGACGCTGCCCGTGCAGCCGTCGCAGGTCCCGCCGCCCAAATCCCAGCCGGCGTTTGAGGACGTCAGGCCGGCTACCCCCGCGCCGCCCGGCCAGCGCGTCATGGAGCTGCCGGAGCCGTCGGCAGCCGGCGCCAGCCGCGGCGCCATGGCGGGACGGGGCGCCAACCTTCCCGGCACTGCGCCGGTGGCTTCGTCCGGCGCGGAACTGCCGCAGTTGCTGAGCGACCCGCAGGGGGTCGATTTCCGCCCGTATCTGGCGCAAGTGCTCGCCTCCGTCAAGCGCTATTGGCTTTCGATTCTGCCCAAGTCGGGACGCCGCGGTTACGTGTCGGTGCAGTTCGCCATTCAGCGCGACGGCACGGTGCCCAAGGTCGTCTTCGTGCAGCAGACCGGGGACCCGCTGCTGGACGGCACCGCGATTGCGGCCATCAGCGGCGGTGGCCCTTTCGGGCCATTGCCGGTGCGCTATCGAGGCAGCGAGATTCACGTGCAGATGAATTTCGCGTACAATGTCCCCAAGCAGTAAACGACCACCGGCTAAAAGCCGCCTTAAGAATCGTGGCGCAGACACTCGTGTCTGCAGCGTCCCGACTCTTCGGGACGCTTGCCTCCGCGGTGCGAAAGCGGTGTCGGCAAGAGCGGGGGACGGTCCCGCGGAAATGAAGGGCTGGACGCCCTCACGGGAACGTCTCTGCGGAGATGGAAACTAATTGCGTCTCGCCGGTTGCGTTAAGATTGGTGAAGATTTTCGTTGCGACTGGAATTGACTTCACTCAGAGAAAAAGGAGTCCCCGATGTTCCGTCTTCCATTGAGCACCACGTTGTGGATCGGCCTCATGACCGGTTTGGGTCCGGCCATGGCCCAAACGCCGCCCGCTGCCCCGCGCCCGGCGCGCCCCGCCCGCCCGCAGGCGCCGACTCGCGATCCCCACACGCCCGGCTACGTCACGGCGACAGAGTTGCCGGACGGTGACAACGCACCGGCAACGGCCGACGGCAACTTCATCATCGGCCCCACCCACACCCCCGCACCGGAGATGACCGCGCAGGAAGGCGTGCCCCAGGGAACGGTCTATAACTTCACCATGGAATCGGCGGACAGCAAGTTCTATCCCGGCATCGCCCGCGACACCAATCCTAACCCGAGCCCCGGAGGCAATGGAGCCCCCGGCGGCCCCGCCAGGATGGCCGTCGCCAGCCACCCCGCCCCTTACACTCGCCATGTGGCTGTCTATGTCCCCAAACAATACGTCCCCGGCGCCGTCGCGCCCTTCATCGTTGGGGCTGACGGACCGGACCGCGGGTTGTTCCCCGCCCTGGACAATCTGATCGCCCAGCATCGCCTGCCCGTGATGATCGCCATCTCCATCGGCAACGGCTCGGGCGACGGCCAGGGAAGCGAACGCGGCCTGGAATACGACACTATGTCGGGCAAGTACGCGGAGTTCGTCGAGAACGAAGTGTTGCCTCTGGTGGAGAAGCAAGCGAACGTGAAGCTGACCAAGGACCCCGACGGCCGCGCGACCATGGGCGGCAGTTCCGGCGGCTCGGCCGCCTTGGCCATGGCGTGGTATCACCCGGAGCTTTACCACCGCGTTCTGACTTACTCCGGCACCTACGTCAACCAGCAGTGGCCCTTGAACCCCGAGACTCCCCACGGCGCGTGGGAGTTCCACGAACACCTCATCCCCGACTCCCCCGCCAAGCCGCTGCGCATCTGGATGGAGGTCGGCGATCGGGACAATTTCAGCTCCCGCGACAACCTGCACGACTGGGTCATAGCCAACGAGAATATGGCCAAGGTCCTGGCCGCCAAGGGCTATCATTACCAGTTCGTATTTGCGCGCAACGCCGGCCACACCGACGGCGCGGTGAAGCGTCAAACCCTGCCCGAGGCTCTGGAGTATGTCTGGCAGGGGTACCCGATCGCCGCATCGAAGAATTGACTGGCGCGAGCGGCGCTGGCACGCGATCGGGACGATTGGCGGCGCCGCAATATACATCGTAGTCCACGTTTATAGGGGAGAGAAAGATGGAGAAGAAACGATCCGGATCGTCTCGGCGAGGGACGCTAACCAGCGTGAAAGCCGAAGATATTTTCAACAAGCCGCTTACTAAGCGCGAGCGCGAGACGGTGCGCCGCACCGCCGGGCGGCAAGCGGCGGGCGACGATTCCCATATCGATTATTCGGATATCCCCCGCTCACTGACGAGCAACTTGCGTCGATGACGCGGCGCGTCAAGAAGAGCGCGTAGCTGCTAGACCGGTTTTCGATTTTTTTGGCGGGTGGAATTTGGCGCTTGGCAGAGGCGAAAGAAGGCTCCCGGAGAAAAGACTGCGCTTCGGAGGATCAAGCCTTGGGGACTCATGATATGCTAAGCCCAATCCAGGAGCCAAAATGGAAATCCGTGTGAAAAGGTTATTCCGTCTAACGGCCATGTCGCGGTCGACAGTCTGGTTGGTGGCGCTTTGGGGGATGGCGGCCCACGCCCAATCGTTCGACGCGGCCTCTCTCACTCCCCTCCAGTCCTCGGTTGGCCCGCTTCACTTCACCTTCCTGCCGAATCGGCTCGACGTGAAAAACTTGAGCCTCGGATACCTCATCGAGCGCGCCTACGACGTGCCGGACTTCGCGCTTTCGGGGCCGGAAGCCGTTCTCCGCCATCATTTCGATCTCCTGGCTACCAGCGGTGCGCCGGCGTCTCACGCCGAAATGCTGGTCATGCTGCAGAATCTGCTGCGCGAGCGGTTTCACCTTGCGACCCATTGGGAAACCCGCAGCGAAGCGGCGTACCGGCTGGTGGTGCTGGCCGGCGGACCGAAAATGAAGACGTCCGAAGTGGGGTATGCCGCGCCCAATTCGCCCCTGCGCGATGGCAGTTCGATGCAGTTGAACGGCCCGATGTCGATGCGCCAGTTATCGGAGCGGTTGACCGGATTTCTGCATAAGCCGGTGATCGACGCGACCGGTCTCGACGGTTATTTCACCATCGCGTTGACCTTCGCCCCGGACGACTTCGACGCCACGAAAGACGCCAGCCTGCCAATGCCGATTCTACCCAAGGCGATCGAAGAACAATTGGGTCTCAAGCTGGTTTCCGGCAAGGAGGCGATCCGATGCCTGATCGTCGACCATGCGGATGCGGTCCCCACGCAGAACTGAAGGCGCAGCTTATCCCAACGGCCCGCTGATTCGCAGATCGCGCGTTCCGTCGCTGTGCTGGACCAGCAGCGTGCCATCGTCCTGAGTGGCGCCGCTACCGGGCGGGCTCTGAAACGTGCCCGCGCACTGTTCGAGGCGCTGTTTACGCCGGAAGATCCGTGCATCGTCGTAGCTCAGGACTGGCCAGGTGATAACAACGGATCTTGACCTCCATTTCCTTTCTTTTCAATCCCCAACCCCCAAGCGCGAGCTTTCGGACGTGTTCCGGGAGGCCGGCAAGTTGCTTTTAGCTTACCGATCAAAGCGGACTGGAAGAAGAATCTCCCGCGAAGTCGGGCCGTGGGCAGCGGGCGCAGCGAATCAATCTCTCTGAAACGAGCAGCCGGCCGCGGTATCGAGCACTACCTTGTCCTTGCTGGGGAAATTATAGGTGGTATGGGTCGAGACGGTCCCCTGCGGATCCATCACATAGACCGTGGTGGGATAGACGCTGGTTTGAATGGCGTTATAGGTGACATTCTCGCTCACCGCCTTACCGGCGTAGGTTAAAGTCTGGGTGGTGGGGGTGAACACCATAACTGTAGGGCAGTAGGTGTCGTACTTGGCAAGGTCACCGGAGCGTGCGATCAACTTCCACTTCCCAAGCAGAGGGTTCGGGGGTTGGCCACATGCGACCGCGACGATGCACAGCAGAATTACGGAGATGCTGATCAGTTTCTTCACTTTTGTCTCCTCACTTCTCTTCAAGACGTATTCGACGTGGAATTCCCGCCACGCGTTGGCGCGCCCCCCTTTCCAGCCAGCCTTCGTGCAATTCGTGCCGCGAAATGGCCGCCAAGTCGGAGAACGCGGTGATTTCATTGGGCGCTCCTATCCCGAAGATAATCCCTGAGCACGGCGAGTGTGCCATCCGCTGGAAGCTCTGGAACCGGATGGCCGCTATCGGCCGTATTGGCAAGCGGCGCTCGGCTGGCGACTAAATCCATTGGTACAGATCCGAAGTGCTGACATGTGGCTGGCCATCCGATAGATCCTCCGCTAACGGCGCAGTGTCGGAAGCACACCGCGCGGTTGGGGATCATTGAGTGCGTTGCGCAAACGAACGTTTCTGCAACGAATCCTAGAACGCGCATTTCTGTGGATTACTCCTCCAAGAAACCATTCGCAAGTTTTTTCGAGTTTTTCACTTACCGCCATCCCTATCCATACGCGCGATTTATCCCAATCCCGCCGTCTGCGCCGCGGTCGCGTCTTCGGCGCCCATGCGCGACAATGACAGCGGGCGAAGCACTCCCACCCAGATCAATGTGGGAAATCGCCACACCGGTACGATCGTACCGGTGGAAAACCAGTAACTGCTTTCGCCTCAACGAATGTTTCCGAATTTCCGGTACGATCGTACCAGTCCCGGCTCAAAGCCGTCCTTCGGCCGGCTTGCCGCGTGAGGTCAGAAACGCCAGCAACATCGCCGCGCTTACAAACAGCAGGTAACCCGCGCCCACCCGCAGGACGAAGCTCGCCATTTCCATGGTGAAGCCGCTCACCCGCGGCACCCAGTCCAACAGGCGAAGCGGCAGCCACACGGCGCACAGCGTCAGCAGCGGAACTTCCAGGCGGTAGATCCGCGAATAGCGGCGCCAGCCGAATTCGCGGAAGCCGCGCCAGCCGCGCGCCGCCACGCCCGAAAAAAGCGGCAGCAGGTCGGCGGGCAGCAACACCCAGCGGACCATCCACAAAACGGCGTTGAAGCACCGCAGCACCGTGGCCGGCCTCACAGGCTTGCGGAATTCCAACGTGAGCCACGATGCCAGCTTCGCCGCCGGGGTGACGCTATACCCCGCCCACCAGGCCAGGAAAGCATAGATCGCGATGGCCGCCATCGCCATCGCCACCAGCGGCAGCAGATGGCGCAGCGCCGTGCGCAACGCCGGGGCGACGCCCGGTTCCGCGCCGCTGCGGAAACTCGCAAAGGCGGCGCCGTGCAGCCAACTGGCCCCCGCCAGAATAGCGAGCGCGGCGATCGCGCTCACCAACAGGCGTAGCGGCGTCGATTCCGCCATGGCCAGCCACTCATACGCCAGCCACAGCAACAACGCGTTGGCAAGAAATTGCAGCAGGCAAAAGATGCGGGTCGTGCGGGTCATTTCACCTCCATGCGGCGGCTCTCGGTAGTGGCCAGGAAGCTCGGTTGATACATCGGCTGGACGCGCGCCGGGCTCACCTGGAAAACCCCGGGGTTGACCACCTTCAGCAGGTAGAAGTACTGCTGCTGGCCTTGCGGGAAATAGGTCTCGAAGATAGCCATGCGGTCGTCATGCAGCTCCCGCCGGGTGAAGAAATACTGCCACCACGGCGGCCGGCTCTCCAGCTCGTAGCTGTCGTCGTGTTCGATGAATTCCGTGCCTGCGGGAATGGGGTCTTCGGCCAGCAGATATCTCCACTCCGAGCCGGTGACGGTCAGCCGCACGGCAATCACGTCGCCCGAAGCCACCGGGCCATTCAGCGGCACGGTGTCGTAGACGATCTTGTCGCCGCTCTTCTCGGGTACCAGCTTGAAGTAGTCGCGCAGGATGTTGAGCGCGACGCTGCCCGTTTTCTGCAGCTTCTCTTCGGTGGAGTAATACTCGGCGCGCGTGGAATAGTAAAGCCGTCCGGCGCCCTGCATGGTCACCCGCACGTGGTTCACGCCGGAGGCGAGTTGGCCTTCGTCGAGCACCAGCTCGGGCGCGGCCAGGCCGGTAGCCTGGTCGAAACTGCGCGTCAGCGCGGCCTTGTCGTTGACGTAAACCGTGGCAGTGAAGTTGGGTTTCAGCTCGTTCGAGGCCTTCAGGTAATCGGTGAGCCCGTAGATTACCATGGCCGTCTGCTTGGTGGAGGACCACCAGTAGCCTTCGTTGCGATGATTCATCAGCCACAGCGCCGCCTTGGGAAGCAGCGGGCTCGCCGGCCGCTGGTGCGACAGGAATTTCACCGCGTACGCGGTCGCTTCGGGGGTCGCATCGGTGGCAAAGTCGAGCAGTTCGTCGCGCGTCGCGGGCCACCAGGCCTGCTGCTCGTCCTGCTGCGCGGATTGCTCCAGCGCAGCCGCGATATCGGAAGCGCGCGCGTCTTTGGCCAACTCCAGCGCCAGGCCCAGCACCGCCAACCCATACGGCGAGAGCTTGCCGCGTTGCGTGTAGACCTGGCCCAGCCCGCCCGAGTCCGGATGCCCCGCCAGCGCCAGCGAATACAGCATGTAGGCGCGCAGATCGCCGGCCAGATTGGGTTCTTTGGCGAATTCCGCGGCCACCCAGGCGGCCCCGCGGGACATCGCGTCGGGCTTGATTTCGACGCCGGCGGACTGCGCTTGCGCCAGGCCCGCCACCACATAAGCGGTCATGAACGGATGGCTGTCGTCGGTCTGCCACCAGCCCCAGCCGCCGTCGTCGTGCTGGAAGCTGTACAGGCGGTCGAGGCCGGCGCGGATCTTCTCCTGCATAGCCGCCGCGTCGAGATTGCTCTTCAGCCCGAGGTCGCGGACAGCCTGCGTGACGATGATGTTGGGCAGGAAGCTCGACATGGTCTGCTCCACGCAGCCGTAGGGGAACGAAGTGAGATACTCCAGCGCGCCGAAAAGCGAGCCGGCGATGGAGGGCGACACCTGAATCGCCAGCGTCCGCGAACCGGGCGCAACTTTCGCCGGAAAAGTGAGGTCGAACGCCGCCGAAGCGCCTGCGCCGAGCGTCCCGCCATGCGGCTCGGATAGCTTCACCCCCGGCACATTCACCGGGATTTCGAGTTCCAGCGCGTCGGATTCCTCGCCGGTGAGCGCCTTGCCGGTGAACGTCGCGCTGCGCACCTGTTGGGCGCGCACCCGCCAATCGACGCGCGCTTCGCTGCGGCTCAACACCGCGACTTCCCTGGTGGAACCTTCCAGCACATCCAGGCCCTTGACGTCGAGCGAGACGCGCACGTTCTTGGGAGTGGCGAGGTAGTTGTGGACCAGCGCGGAGATGGTCACTTCATCGCCCTGCACCAGGAAGCGCGGCACGGCGAGCCGCAGGATCAGGTTCTTGCGCACGATGGTCTTGAGCGTGGCGGCGCCCAGTTTGGTGTCGCGCGTGACGCCGCGGGCGGTGGCCCGCCAGGTGGTGAGCGAATCGGGGAAATCGACCTTGGCCTGCGCCCGGCCGGCGGCGTCGGTCGTCAGGTCGGCGGCCCAATACGCGGTATCGGGGAAGGCCTTGCGGATTTTCGGCTGCACCAGGCGCTCGGGCTTGAGCTGCGCCAGCCGCGAAGGCGGACGCAGTTTGGCCAATTGCATGCGGCGCTTGCCGGCCTCGCCGTCGAAGAAGTAATCGATCGAGTCTTCGCTCGTTACGCGGTTCCATTCATGGGAGAAAAAGTAGCCCAGCGGATCCTGCAACATGTCGGGGCGGATGGCGTAGATGGCTTCATCCACCACGCCCAGGCTGAACTCGGCCTGCGCCACCGGCTTGCCATCGGCGCTGGTGGCGCTGATGCTGTATTGCGCCTCCTGGCCGGGCTGGTATTGCGGCTTGTCGGTGGAGACGCTGACGTTCATCTGGTGGTCGATGGGCGGCGCCTTGATGTACTTCAAGCCGCGGTACAGGTTCCCGGCGCGGACGAACTGCGCGGAGACGAACACCCCGGGCTCGCTCGCGAGGGTGATGGGGACCTCGAACACGGCGGTGGAATCCTGCGAACGGATCAGCTTGTGCGAGATCAGGTC
>Ga0182030_10009097_pt1 | contig 20404 bp, 19 predicted proteins | sample 812S3MmetaG_FD_121299 | JGI IMG/M metagenome (GOLD analysis project Ga0182030, IMG submission 121299) | Permafrost microbial communities from Stordalen Mire, Sweden - 812S3M metaG (Illumina Assembly) | ecosystem: Environmental > Terrestrial > Soil > Wetlands > Permafrost | place: Sweden... | reverse complement strand
GATCCTGGAGCAACTGAAAGAAGTGATTCGATAGCACTAAATAGTTAATTCGCGTCTTCGAAAGCCCCCACGCAAAGCTGGGGGCTTTTCGTTTCAGGCTTTGCAACTATAAAAAGGTAGAATGCCTACCTTTGGTAATTCAGGTATTTCACGATATGGCTATCCAATGGTTCCCCGGCCACATGACTTCGGCGCGCAAGAAAGCCGCCGAGACGATGGAGCGCATCGATGTTGTCATCGAAATGCTGGATGCGCGAGTGCCCGCTGCCGGTAGTAATCCGTTGATCCGGGAGCTGCGCGAACACCGTCAACGCCCCTGCCTGAAGATTCTCAACAAAGCAGACCTCGCCGACCCGGAAGCGACCATGGCCTGGCTGGATCATTTCAACCGCCAGAAAAATGTGCAGGCGGTTGCCTTGTCTTGCAAGAAACCCGGCGATGCCGCAAAAATACCCGGGCTGTGCCTCAAACTGGCGCCGCACAGAGGCACTTCACTCAAACCGTTGCGCATGATGATCATGGGCATCCCCAATGTCGGAAAATCCACTTTGATGAACGCACTGCTCAAACGCCGTGTCGCCTTAGTGGGAGACGAACCCGCCGTCACCAAAAACCAGCAGAGTTTCGATCTCAACGATCACATGACTCTGATTGACACACCCGGTTTGATGTGGCCCAAAATCGAGCATGACAGCGACGGCCTGATGCTCGCCGCCAGTCACTCCATTGGACGCAACGCAGTGATTGACGAAGAAGTTGCCGCCTTTTTGGGCGACATACTGCTCTCACGCTATCCTGCGCTACCGACACAGCGATACGGGTGTAAAGCAGAAGGGATGGATGGATTCCACCTCATCGAAGCAGTGGCAAAAAAACGTGGCTATCGTCTAAAAGGCGGAGAGTTCGATCTGGAAAAAGCCGCGTTGACCTTGCTGCAAGATTATCGTGACGGGACGCTGGGAAAAATTAGTTTGGAGACACCGACGTCACGTGAAGCAATGTTGATAGCTGCACAGTTAACGACAAACGCCGAGCCAGTCCCTTCCCCCTCTCAGGGGGAAGGCTAGGATGGGGGTTGCGTAGGTGGAATAACAATTTCTACCCCCTCCCTAACCCTCCTCCTTAAAGTATTCGTATTGTTGGGTATCGCGATGCTCCACCCAACCTACTTATTTTCTTTGTTCTTCATAAAATCCGCAGTCTTGAAAAACGCTGCCGCCAACTCTTCGCGCAACGCCTTATCCTCAATCACATCCTGCATCGCCTGCTTCATACACAACATCCACTGGTCACGCTCTTCATCGCCAATCGGAAAAGTGATATGCCGCATGCGCAAACGCGGATGCCCGAATTTCTCCACATACAACTGCGGCCCTCCCATCCAGCCGGATAGGAACATGAACAACTTTTCCTCCGATCCCTTCAAACTTTCCGGATGCAACTTGCGAATACCATGCGTTTCCGGCAGCTCGTCCATGAGCTGATAAAAACGCTGCACCAAGGCGCGAATTTTTTCGTCGCCGCCAATGCGCTGGTAATGATTGTTTATATTTTCACTGATTTGCATCAACCTGCTCCGTAAAAAATCGTCCGTTCAACTCTTCCAAGCCCACATTATGCAATACCTCATGCAACCTTTCCGCTGAGCGCTTGCGTGGCAAATCTTTATAACTCGCAACAATCAATTCGTTCTTCATCGAATGTTCCCAGCCCACCAATTCCGTCACCGTCACTTGATAACCGTGCGCCTCCAATTGCAAACAGCGCAACACGTTGGTAATGTGACTACCAAATTCGCGTGTATGAATCGGATGCCGCCATAACTCGGTAAGCGCATCCTTTGCCAACTGCCTGCCTTTATTCTTGCGCAACACAGCCGCCACTTCCGCCTGACAGCAGGGAACCAGCACGATGAACTTTGCCTGTTTCTTCAGTGCGAAATTAATTGCATCGTCAGTTGCAGTATCGCAAGCATGCAGTGCCGTCACCACATCTACTTGGGCTGGCAATTTATCAGAAACGATTGAGTCCGCCACCGACAAATTTAAAAATGTCATCCCCCCAAAACCAAGCAGTTGCGCCAATTCGCGCGAATGCGTCACCAACACCTCGCGCGTCTCAATGCCAAAAATGCGCGAGTTATCGTTCAATGCCTTGAAAAAAAGATCATACAAAATAAACCCCAAATATGACTTGCCCGCACCGTGATCCACCAAGGTCAGCTCACCACGTTCATCTCGCACCTCTTGCAGCAACGGTTCGATGAATTGATACAAATGATAAACCTGCTTCAACTTGCGGCGCGAATCCTGATTCATCTTGCCGTCGCGGGTCAGGATGTGCAGAGCCTTCAGCAATTCGATGGATTGGCCGGGGCGGATTTCAGGGTATTCAACAGACTGAATTTTTTTCATGTCACACCTTAACCTTTATTCCTGACTCTTGGCAATGGTGCAAGGGCAGTGATGATGGAGGCAGGCAGCGGGGGCAACTGCCCGCATAATTGCGCCGCCAATACTTCGGCTGCCAATCCTGCCGTGAGCAGGCCGCGCGTGCCGTGGGCAAGGCTGCAATATAGCCCGGGTTGCACTTCGCCTACTAGCGGCATGGCACCGGGGGCAGAACAACGTACCGATGCTCGTCCCGTCAATTTGACTGCATCCATTCCGCCCAAAGTCTGAAACAAAATCGGTGCATATTCTGCCAGATTCGCCAAGTTCTCCGTATGATCAGTCACTCGAACTTCGGTTGATTCGTCTTCAAAACTGTGTGTCGCACCGGTAACATGCACGCCATCCACTGCCGGTGCACAGTAACCATCGCCGCACACGACAGACTGCAACTCATTGCTGTCCGTGGTTTGCGGAATTACGCTAATCTGACCTCGTACAGCAGTTAGCGGAAAGTAAGCAAATGGAGCCAGCTTTTTGGCTAAATGCGCGCAGCACACCACTACGACTTCGGCATCGGCTTCCCAGATGGAATCTTGTGCATCGTGCCCGGTCACGTGCCAACTTGTTTCTGTTTTTTCCAATGTTTTAACTTCATACCCCAGGCGTTGTGTGATGAGATCATGGCGTGCCAGCTTCGCACACAAAACCGGCGGCACAACCCATCCGCTTGCGGGAAACCACAATCCGCCATATCTCATTTCGATACCGGCCAGTTGCGTCGCTTTTGCGGCATCCACAAACTGTAGCAGATGCTCGGGCCAATCTTGTTCGGACAAACGCAAAATACGTTTCTTTTCCACCTCGTTACACGCCAATTGCAGCAAACCGCATTCAGCATGTGTAACACCATCCACCGGCAACAATTGATCGAGCAGCCCCAGCACGTGCCCATAAGCGGCGAGCACAAAACGATGAAGTGGATTGCCACCCGCACCGAATCGCGCATGCAAGATGCCGCGCGGATTTCCGGATGCAGCGCTGGCAAGCTGAGGAGCGCGTTCGATTAAAGTAACGGCTATTCCGCGTTTAGCAAGCGCGTAAGCGGCTGCACAACCCGCGACACCCCCGCCGATGATGATGGCAGTGCGGGGAGATTTCGAAACATCTTTCTGCACACACTCCGTCTGAACGGAATGTAGATGCCCGCGCACCATCTCACGCTTGCGACCGAACCCCGGCGCTCTTTCAACCTCAAACCCGGCGTGCTGCAATCCGCGTCGCACCCAACCTGCGCTCGTGTAAGTCGCCAACGTTGCGCCAGCGCGAGAAGCACGTGCAATATCCGCCAGCACTTCTGCGCTCCACATTTCAGGATTTTTTGCCGGGGAAAAACCATCCAGAAACCATGCATCTACTCCAGCTACGGGCAATTGAGGCAATGCCTCTGCTACGTCACTAATCGCCAGCGTGAGACGAATACGTCCATCGGCAAAACTCCAACGATTCCAGCCCGGCACGCGCCGGTGCCAGCTTGCTTGCAATAGTTCGGCTTGAGCATTTAACTCAGGCCAAAGCGCCAGTGCGGCACGTAGATCTTCCTTGCTCAAAGGAAACTTCTCGACGCTGAAAAAATCCAGACTCGAACCTGCCGGTGCTGTTTTAAGGAATAATTGCCACGCGCATAAAAAATTCAGCCCTGTGCCAAAACCCGTTTCGCCTATGCAAAAGCTCTCGCCCGCAGACAGCGTTGCAAAGCGCTCCGCCAAACGGTTACCCTGCAAAAATACGTGGCGCGTCTCGTCCAAGCCGGAATCGGTGGAAAAATACACATCACCAAATCGTGATGAAAAAGGCTGACCGTCTACCCAATCAACTACCATATAATTAATCGCAAAATATTTCCGCCAAGTCTAGCAGAAGCATCTACAAAACACGCGCCTCATCTGCTACATTCCATCCATGAGCAAATTAACTTTAGACCGCATCCTGCAATCACAGGGTTTCGGCGCACGCAAGTGGTGCCGTGAATTAATCGAATCTGGCGAAGTCACTATCGCAGGTGAAACCGTTGACAACTTCAGCACAATATTCGAGACTACCGATCTTGTCTTCACGGTTTACGACGACGAATGGCTTTATCGCGAGCACGTCTATATCGCGCTGAATAAACCGACCGACTATGAATGTTCGCGCAAGCCCAGCCACCATCCCGGCGTGCTCAGTCTGCTACCGGAACAGTTTGCGCATCGCGATGTGCAACCCGTGGGTCGCCTGGACCATGACACCACCGGCCTGCTGCTGATGTCCGATGATGGAGCCTTCATTCACGCACAGTCGTCACCCAAGAGCCACATCCCCAAGGTGTATGCCGCCACCACGCATGATCCGGTGACACCTGAACTGGTTGCAAAACTGTTGGGCGGAGTCAAACTTAATGACGAACCTGCACCGCTGGCTGCGCTGATCTGCAACAAGCTAGATGAACACCGACTGGAGATCGTGCTTGAACAAGGCAAATATCATCAGGTGAAACGCATGTTGGCTGCGGCAGGCAACCATTGTGTTGCCCTTAACCGTTCGCAGATTGGGCAACTCAAACTTGAGACATTAGGATTAGTGCTGGGTAAGTGGTGTTATTTGAGTGCGGAGCAAATGGGGCTGTTGGCAATACCATTGAATGGTTGAAAATTAAAGACAGACGGTCCGGGTTTCAGACTAATGGCAAAATTACCTCTATTGAACGGCAATAAATGATTTTTAGGAATTTGGGAAAAGCTCTATGCCGTTAATCGGCAACCTCAATATCCGACTAAACGACATAGTCTTACAAAAATGGTCTGTTAATATTTATAAATAAGAGAGCAGTACTGGCGTCATCGTCAGGCTGGCACAAAACTAGGGGAACAAATGATTGCCGGTAACGTAGTTACGATTGGGACCTTGGGGCTAACGACTACTGAAGAAAATATACTAAAAAGTATTAGTAACATTTCGAGGGGACGCGCTTCAGGCTGGTACACCGTGAGTAAGGACAGTGAGCTTTCCGATTGCGACATCATCATTGTCAATGTGGATGATATAAATGCTACGATAAAATGGCGTACCTTGGCTGTAAAGCAAAGACCTCCAGTGATGGTTCTATACACAAGAGAAATCCCCACTGAATCTGGTTTACATTATTTGCTGCGGCCATTCGGACCTACAAGACTTCTGGCTTTACTCGATGGCATCGTTGCCGAACTGCGCGATTCAGCCGAAGTTTGGAAAAAGCCGGCTTTGGTTCAACAAAACACCGCAATACACAGATCGTATTCACAACGTGCGCTTGTGGTCGATGATAGTCCCACCGTCTGCAAACAACTCGAGCTTGAGCTAAAAAATCTTAATTTCCATCCTGATATTGCAGAGACAGGCGAGCAAGGCTTGTCTCTACTTTCCCGGAACGTATATGACATTATCTTTCTGGACTTACTGCTGCCGGGAACCGACGGCTACCAAGTTTGCAAAGAAATCAGAAAGAATCCAAAAACCAAGACTACCCCGGTAATCATGCTAACCAGCAAGTCTTCAGCATTTGACAGGGTGCGGGGTTCTTTGGTGGGGTGCGATGCCTATCTGACCAAGCCGGTTGATTACACAGCTTTTCGGAAAGAGATCTCAAAGCATGTAAAAACTGACGCAAGGCGCGCAACCATATAAACAAAAAGCAAATAGTATCAATTGAACATTCGATAAACGATGGAGGAAGTAACAATGTCAAAAAAAGTACTGGTAGTTGACGATTCAGCGGCGGACTTGTCCAATATAAAATCAGTGCTCACTGATGCTGGTTGCATTGTGGTCACTGCCACCAACGGAACTGAGGCAATCGCCAAAGCAAAATCCCAAAAGCCGGCAATCATTTTTTTGGACATCGTGATGCCGGATATGGACGGTTATGAGGCTTGCCGCTTATTGGCACAAGATGGCGACACAAAGCCGATTCCGGTTGTATTCGTCACCAGCAAAGGACAAAAAGCGGACAAAGTATGGGGCGAACTGCAAGGTGCGAAAGGCCATGTGCACAAGCCCTATACCGCAGATCAAATAATTGATCAGTTGAAAAGCCTGGCTTGAGTCGGGTGTGTTCAAAGCATGAATCAACCTGAGCAACCGCTCTTCGTCAACGAAATCACTACGAAAGCCGCCTGGTTGTCACCCAGTGCTGCGTTGGCGCATTTTGAGCCGCCGGAGGGAGTACATCAAACAGTGTCTGATCCGGTCAGCGAAGTAAGCCGTGCGCGATACGGATTTCGGATTGGTGAATTGGGCCTATTGATTAATCCGGACACAGGCAATGAAGTTTTGGCTGTCCCTCAAATTACGCCCTTGCCGGGGACACCACTCGGTTTTTTAGGCCTCATTAATTTACGGGGCAATTTGGTTCCACTGTATGAGTTGCATGTTTTGCTGGGAATGGGCATGCCCCGGTATAGCAATGACAGAGTGGTATTGATATTCGGGCAGGGAGAAAAAGCTGTCGGGATACTCATTGATAACTATCCGAAAGCACTCCCTTCGCTGCGTGCTTTACCCAATTTCCCGCCGCTTCCTGATGCCTTGCAGCCTCATGTGTCTGCTGGGTATCTGGAAGATGATGCAGTTTGGTTGGAATTTAACCATAGTTCTTTTTTTGATGAAAACTGTCGCAATATCGGCTTGTCTACGATTGGAAGTTAACTTGAAACACAGGGGATTTATATGAAGGCTGTTCGCTTAACAATTAGAACCAAAATCACAATGTTGGCAATTGTCGGCATTCTATTTCTGACGATTGTGGGAGGTGTCGCAATCGGCGGTATTTACGCGCTATCGGGAATATCGAACAGCGCGGTAGACACTGACACTGCCATGTTTAAATTGCTCAAGTCGACCTCGGATGTCCGCTCCCGGTTCCAGAGGCAAGTTCAAGAATGGAAAGATATTCTGTTGCGAGGCAATGATCCTGAACTATATACGAAATATCATGAGGCATTCGAGAAAAGCCACGCTGATGTTGAAGCGGGATTTGCGCAAATGCGCAGCTTGGCTTCTGATCCTCAACTGGCCGCTTTAATCAGCGTTAATGATGTCGATGCACTGATTAAACTGCATGGAGAGTTGTATCAGCAATATACCGAAGCGCTGAAAACTTTTAATCCGGAACATCCGACCGCAGGAAGAGAAGTCGATTTACTCGTAAGGGGTATTGACCGGCCCTTTACTGCCGCGCTCAGTAAAATTGCCGACACGATTGAAGCCGCGTCTGTCAAAGCCGTTAATGTTGCGAAAACAGAGGTAAGTGATCAATCAAAGTCGACGCTATGGATCTCGATTGTTGCATTTGTCCTTGCTGTTATTTTGCTGATTATGCTTGGCTTGATTATTACTCGCGAGATCATTCGCAAACTGGCTTCGTTTCAAAAAACGATTTTTGATATCAATCAGGGTGACTTCGGTGTACGCGCTGAAATCGCGGGTGACGACGAATTAACTCTGTTGGCCAAGGCATTTAATGAATTGCTCGACAGTCGTGTTGCCACGCTGGAAAATATCAAGAAAGAGAATGAGCAACTGAATGAATCGGTATTGAAATTGTTGCGAGCCGTGGCCGAGTTATCAAGAAAAGACTTAACTGTTAAAGTTCCTGTTTCAGAAGATATAACAGGTGCTGTTTCAGACGCGCTTAACTTGCTTTCCAGCGAAACCGCAAAAGTGTTGCAGGATGTATCGGATATTTCAGCCGATGTAACCTCGGCTTCTTTGAAAGTTCAGCAGCAATCCAACAGTATGTTGTTGGCGGCGGCAGATGATCGTGCCGAAGTTGATCTTGCCGCACAGACGCTGTCGATTGCGGCTAATTCTTTGCATGAAATTGCCTTGCTTGCGCAACAATGCAACGCGGCGGCGGACACCGCCAGCAAAACAACCCAGAGCGCGCTATCGGCGGTGGATAACACCGTGACGGGAATTAATAGCACGCGCGATGTGATCCGTGAGACTGGAAAGCGTATTAAGCGCTTGGGTGAGCGTTCGCAGGAAATTTCCGGGGTAGTCAATCTGATCAACGTCATCGCCGAACGTACCCATATTCTTGCACTTAATGCGAGCATGCATGCGGCCTCTGCCGGTGAGGCGGGACGCGGCTTTGCGGTGGTTGCGGACGAAGTTCAGCGCTTGGCTGAAAATGCGCGGCAAGCAACCCAGCAAATTTCTGCTTTGGTCAATAATATTCAAATAGAAACAGCGGATACCGTCAGCACCATGAATGATGCTATTTCGCAAATCGTCGAGGGAAGCAGATTGGCTGAACAGGCAGGACAACAGATGCACATGACCCAGCAATCAACGGCCCAATTGGTGGCATCGGTTAAGCAGATCGCAATCAGCTCGGAAGAACAGGCAAAAGCCGGACAAGAGTTTATGTCACGTGCCGAGACACTGCTGAAAAGCAATCAACAAGCAAGTGAAAGACTGCACGAACAGTCTGGTCACACGAACAGTCTGGTGGAATATGCAAAACAACTTTTGATGACAGTGCGCGTGTTCAAGCTGCCGGGTTAATGGATTCCGGATTTATCCAACTCGGTAATGCGCGATGAAAACACTTGAGGAAAAATTGCAACACTTCGGACAGGACGCCTCTGAGTCGGTGGACGAACTGATGATACTGATCATGTCCACACCCTCCACACTAGAAGATTCCGAGGCGGCCGTTCAGATGCTGCGGGGCTATAGCGAAATAATTCAGAAGATCGGGCAACTTGCCTGGGACTCGGGATTGGAAGGACTGCAATCCGTGTGTTCCCTGGTCGAAACCAATCTTATGCTGCTACAAAGTGAAAGCAGAGTTTTAACCGCCGAAGAAGGAGCTTTGCTTGAAGGCTGGCCAATGCTGTTATTCGGCTACATGTCGAATCAGGCAGATTTCGAATCCAGTTCTGCGCTCTTGCAAAGTCTGTCGAAAATCTGGCCGATGCCTTTGGACACAGATTCTGCAGCAGCAGAACTTGCCCGACTAATGGAGAAAACATCTGCTCCCACAGCTAATTCAAATTCATTTCCGGATGATTTACGCAACAAAGGAACGCAGCAAGTCGATCGTGAAATGCTTGCAATTTTGGCATCCGAGCTTGTGCAAATGGATGAACAATTTTCGCTTGAAGCGGCAGCAACGCATGAAGATCGACTTTCTGCAATTTCCAATTATTGTGATTTTTTGCAGCGACTGAAGTCGACGACAGACTCTATCGGACTGGCGGCACTAGCCGCACTATTCGACCAACTCGGGCAACGAATTGTCCAATTGCCTGCGGGCTTGTCGGCGAAGCAGCAGATATTATTGCATCAAATTCCGGCGATACTGGCAACCTATCTTGCCGCGCCTGAAGATGAAGAAACGGGGGCTGCATTAGTTGCGGTGCTTGCTGATTCAGCATGGATAACCCCGCTTGCTCAAGACGAAATACTCTTGTGGCAGGAAGCTCTGGCCAATGTTGAAATCACAGACAACAGTTCGAGTACACCAGAGAGGCAGACGCGCGCCGAGCTGAAAGATGTATCGCTGGAGTTGCCTGACGATGTCAATACAGAATTGCTGGACGGATTGTTGCAGGAACTACCGGTGCAAGTCGCTGCTTTTACCGGAGCAATTGCCCGTATTGCCAGCGGACAGGGAAGTATTAAGGATGAAGAACGGGCAATGCGAGCCGCCCATACGCTTAAAGGCGCGGCCAATACCGTGGGTGTTTCGGGTATTGCGAATTTCACCCACCATCTGGAAGACATTTTGGTTGCATTGATTGAAGCAGGAAAGTTGCCCTCGCGTGCGTTATCGGCGGTACTGATCAACGCCGGAGATTGCCTGGAGGCAATGTGCGAATTTCTGTTGTCAATCGGCCCTGCACCGGAACAGTCTCTGGGAGTATTTCAAGAGATATTGGATTGTGCCAATCGCATCGATCATGAAGGAGTCGATGCCGAGTCCGTTGAAATTGAAGCAACTTCTTGGCCTGTGCATGCTGAAAGAAATGCAGCGCAAGAGGCATCCGATATTAAATCAGGTATCGCCTCACATACAGTAGAACAATCTCTCCGGGTTCCCGCACCTGTAGTGGATGACTTGTTGCGCTTGGCGGGTGAAACTTTAATTTCCAACTCCCTGATTCAAGAGCGTCTGACACAATCAATCTCTCAGGCTGCAGCCATGCGCAAACAGCATCAACTGTTTCAACAGTTGGTTTCAGAACTTGAAGAGTTGGTGGACATTCGCGGTATCACTTCGCTGCAAAATGGAACGATACATCAGGGCGAAAAAATTGATGCGCTCGAATTTGAACATTACAGCGAACTGCACTCGATTAGTCGCAGACTGATCGAGGCGGCAACCGATGCTAACGAAATGACCCGTACTGCAGAAAGCCAACTCTCCACGCTGGATAGTCTGCTGGAAGATCAACGGCGCTTACAGATGGCCAATCAACACGCAGTAATGCGAACCCGCATGGTTGCAGTGAGCAGTATAGTTTCTCGTCTTCAGCGTGGCGTACGCCAGACTGGCCGATTGCTGGATAAGCCTGTAGAGCTTGCCATTCAGGGAGAAAACACGAGCATTGACAGCCAAGTGCTAAACGATTTGGTTGATCCATTGATGCACATTCTCAGAAATGCGGTAGATCATGGAATTGAACCGATAGTGGATCGTGAAGAAGCGGGCAAATCACCCCAAGGACGCATCGAATTAACATTCGCGCACGAAGGGAATTCGATTGTAGTGCGCTGCAAAGACGATGGTGCGGGGTTGGATTACGCGGCAATTCGACGCATCGCGGAGCGCAAAGGAATGCTCAGACCGGAACAGGAGCACACCGAAGATGAGTTGGCGAGATTGATTCTGGTTCCCGGTTTTTCTACACGCGAGGAAACTTCTCAAGTCTCCGGCCGTGGTGTTGGCATGGATGTCGTTTACAGCCGCGTGAAGGAAATGAAAGGAATGCTGGCGCTAAACTCTCAGAGCGGATTTGGACTGACTGTTGAGCTGCGCATTCCCGCCATGTTGTTGGCGACTCATACTTTAATTGTCCGGCAACGCGGGCAACGTCTGGCAATATCCAGTCGGGGGATTGAAGATATCCGCTATGCCACTCGTGAGCAAATCACAGAAATCAGCCAGCGGCAGTTTTACCGTGAAGGCGAGAAAATGTATAGCTTGGACAAGCTGGAAGACTTGTTGTCAATGAGAAACGACCGCAGGGCTGACGACAAGCACGGATACCCGATTTTATTAACGCGAAGAGATGACGGCACTGTTAGCGCTGTACTTGTGCAGGAATTACTTGATAGCCGTGAAGTTGTGATGAAAAATCTGGGGCGCTATGTACCGCGTACGCAAGGTGTAATTGGCGCTGTCATTCTGGGCGATGGCGATGTGGCACCTGTCATCGACCTGGTTGAGCTATTGAGTGTCCCGACCCAAAGATCAGTCACAAGGCAGAATGAAGAGTCATTACCTATTTTGGAGCAGCATACCGGAAATAAATTACCATGCGCGCTCGTGGTGGACGATTCGCTTTCTTCGCGCCGCTCAATGTCGCAAGTACTTAAAGATGCCGGTTATGATGTTCGCACAGCCAACGATGGAATTGAAGCTGTGAACATCCTGCATAAATTCGCCCCCGACATTATTCTGACAGACATGGAAATGCCACGGATGAATGGATTGGAACTAACAGCCAATGTTCGCCATGCTGAACACACAAAGCATATACCCGTCATTATGATCACTTCACGCTCGACTGAAAAACATCGTCAGATGAGCACGAGCGCCGGGGTAAATGAACATTTGGTAAAACCTTTTAATGATGAGGCATTGCTTCAGCATGTGTACCGTCTGACCGGGCAATGAACACACAACTAATCAACCATCATCCGGAAGTTGAAAAAACTGCGCGATTAACTATCTCCGGTTTGCATCTTATTTTGCCTCAGCGAGAAATCCGAGTACTGGAGTCAGCCAGTGAAGTCGACACCCGCGAGGCCGGGGTTTTTAGTGTAGGCTGGATCAATCATGACCAAAAACGTTGGCCTGTTTACTGTCTTTCACAGCAGCTATCACTGCTTGATACTGTGCCGGCTGAACGGCGTGTTTGCGCTTTAATCAAAATTGAAAATAATTACATGGGGATATTATGCGACAACGCCAGCATCGAAAGTATCGTGGGAAAATGGCACGACATACCTGCTTCAATGCGCTTGCCGGATACCCCTCTGCTAGGTCTGATTGTTTCTGAAGAAAATATACTTGCCTGCGCAAGCAGCGCAGAACGCTTGGCTGCTTATGTTCTTCGTTTAGCAGGAGTGTGATGCAAAATAAACAACATATATCTCCAACTGCAAATGCATGGCTGCTGGATTTTGGTCAAAATGTCCGGGCAGTAGTTGGCACACGAGTTTTATTACAACTTGTCGACTCGCCAAATGTGCTTTCTGTACCAGTTGCACCTTATCACTGCCGCAACGTTTTTTTATGGCGTAAGAAATTGTTGCCTGTTATGGACATTGCCGCGCGCCTGGGTGGCACCGCTCAAAATACAAGACTGCTAACCGTTGTGGGATATCAACACCATGAGACCGAAACCGTTCGGTTCGGTGCACTTTTTCTGGAAAAGCCGCCTGTGGCAATAAATGTTACTGATACCCAATTCTGTCCACTCCCCGAGGAGCAATCTAATTGGAGTAAATTTGCAATATCTTGTTTTGCTCACGAAGGTGTCGCTACTCCTATTATTAATTTGGATACGATATTCATGTAATTCAGTTTTCCATGCTTCTAAAACAAAAATCAAATAAGCCGACAGCTTAGTTCTCTAGGTTGAAAAAGTATGGCAATGCTTGCAATTGTGCCTTACTGGCTTTTCTTTTTGGCTGTTTAGGAATTGTATCTTGGGCGGTTCACTTATTTGGAATCGACTAATTCGGATTAGCCGATACTGGTCAGAACTGGAAAATAATAGCCCCGTTCATTTCTGAACGGGGCTATGGTGCCAAGTGAATTTCAAGCCTGTAATATCAACACGAAGGGAAGGCTTGAGCCAGCCGAAGCTGTCTTATTTTCACCAATAATGACGATTAAGCACGTTTCTTGAATTCGTTGGTGCGGGTGTCGATTTCGATTTTGTCGCCGATTTCGATAAATGCAGCAACCGGCAATTCAAAGCCGGTGTTAATTTTGGCAGGCTTCATCACCTTGCCCGAGGTATCGCCGCGCACGGCAGGCTCAGTGTAAACAACTTCGCGCACGATGGTGTTGGGCAACTCAACCGAGATGGCCTTGTCGTTGTAAAACACTACTTCGCATTTGTCTTCCATACCGTCGGACAGATAATTCACGGCATCGCCGAGATTTTCTTTTTCAACTTCGTACTGGTTGTATTCCGAATCCATGAAAACATACATTGGGTCGGAATAATAAGAATAGGTGCATTCCTTCTTGTCCAGAATGATCTGGTCGAATTTGTCGTCGGCGGCGAAGATCGCTTCGCTGGGAGTGTCAGTGAGCAAATTCTTGAACTTAAATTTCACCACCGAGCCGCTACGGCCTGAGCGGCTGTACTCAGCCTTTTGTACCACCAACGGTTGGTCTTTAACCAGTACCACGTTGCCTGCGCGAAGTTCTTGAGCAATTTTCATTTGAGTCTGCCTAAAGCTAAATTTTGAAGGCGCGAATTCTACCAACTTGGCTGGAAAAATCCAGTAAATTCAATGCGAGGTTATTGCCTGCCAACTTTACAGCCCAAGCCCGGGCTTGCTGTTCCAGTTCAACAAGTTGCGTATCGTATGATTGCCAAGCACTGGCGATGTCGCCCTGCCCGTTCCAGGCCAGCCACAAATTTTCGTTCGCCCGATGTGACTGATCTGACAGTTTTTTCCCGTACAGCCCGCTCAAAGCCCTCAATTTTTTCATATGCACCCCATCATGCTGCGGATAGATATGCCATACGAATGGCTTCCCCGCCCATTGCGCCCGCACGCAAGAATCTTCGCCGCGAACAAAATTAACGTCACAGGCCCACAGAAGCTCGTCGTAACGTCCCTGTTCGACAAAGGGCAGCACATGCACCCGCAAATTACCGCTTTGCCATACAGCAACACCGTTCGTCCCGAGTCCGGCGAAGGATGCCTTCCCGAAAAATCCTGCCACCTGCGGCAACACCCGTCCCTCCGGCACGCAGCACACCACCGGGGTTTCTCCCTGCGACCATGCCTGCAACAAAGCCGTTACGGCATCGTTCTCATAGCTGAACAACGATACCCGCAACTCGCCTTCCGCTTTTTCAGGGATGCCTAAGTTGTGCCAAAACACCTGCTGTGCGGCCGCGTCAGCGTGAAATGCATTTCGCCGAACCAGCAGATCTCGCTCCAATAATAATCCACCCGTTTTTTCGGTGAAGCCGGGAAAGAAAAAGTATTTCACCAAAGGCAAGCAAGGATGCGGCGAGGGCAACTTGTGCGCACCCTCTACCCAATCTTCCGCCGAGAGATATTCAAGATTAATCCAGACGGGTTTGTGTTCTTGTACCGCCATCGCTTCGATGTAACTTTCCGGCAACTTGCATGCGAATGCTTCGATAACCAACGCGGCAGGAACTACTTCCGGAAATTCCTTATACCACCGCCGCACTTCCACTCCGCAGCATGATTGCTCATCAAGCTCTGCATTCGACTCGGCACACAACTTCGCAAAACTATGCAGATCATCTACCCACAATCGCACCTGAATGCCATGCTCGTTCGCTAATTGCCGCGCCAGTCGCCAGCTCACGCCAATGTCACCATAGTTATCTACCACGGCACAGAAGATGTCGCAGGTTTTGGGTTTAATCAGATTTAATGATGTCATCAGTTGGATTTATGAAAGCTGGAGATTCAATATCGTTCACACCATTTTGGAAGGCAGCTTGATCGTATCTCCCGCCACCATAAATTTTCCCTTGCCTTGATGATGCAGCGTGTGCGAGTTCTTTCGTGCAGGATCAATCCACGCTTTAAGTACTTCCAGCACAAAGAAATTGTATTTGTTCACCATGCGCGCATCAACCACTTTGCATTCAAGATTGGCGTAGCACTCGGCTATAAGCGGCGCAGCCACATCGGATGCAGGCATCGCCGTCAGTTTGAATTTTTTGAACTTATCCACCTTGCTGCCCGAACAATTACCCACCCCCACCACCTGCTTCGCCAGCTCCACCGACGGAATGTTAAGCACACATTCCTTGGTCTTGCACAGCGCATCAAAACTGTAGTTGCGCCCACTAAGCACGCACCCCACCAGCGGCGGCACAAACTCCATCATCGTGTGCCAAGACATTGTCATGATGTTTGCTTTGCCCTTGAGTGAGGTCGTCACCAATACAACCGGCCCCGGCTCTAGTAAGCGATACACATGGTGCAATGGATAATTTTTCTTCATCAACACTAACCTTACTTCATCATATTTAATCGGCGCAAATTCCGGGGTTCGTTCCTCTCCGCCCGCCTACACAATCACTCCGCATGCAACGCCTCCACCGGATCAAGCCGGGCCGCGCGCATTGCCGGCGCTACACCTGCGGCAAGGCCAATGCTGACAGCAGTAAATTCAGCAAGCAAGACGAACAGCAACGGAGTATGCACCGGAAACAAAGGAGCAAAAAAATGTACCGCCTGGGCGATGCCGATACCGACGACCAGACCCATAATACCGCCCAGTGCGGAAAGCATGATCGCTTCGCCCAGAAATAGTATCAGTACTTGTTTTTCTTGCGCGCCCAACGCACGCAGCAGGCCGATTTCGGCGGTGCGTTCGGTAACGGCCATGGTCATGATAGTGAGGATGCCGACTGCACCGACCAATAGCGAGATACCACCCAATGCGCCGACGGCAAAAGTAATGACATCCAACACCGAGTTCAACACGTCGAGTGCCTGCGCTTGTGAGATGACGGTGAAATCTTCGCGCCCGTGCCGTTCTTTTATTCGCCCGGTAATAATTCGCAACACATCATTTACATCGGCTCCCGCTCTGTAACTCACTTGTATTTCCATCAGTCCCGGACGGTTAAGCAGTTCCATTGCGCGCGCGGCTGGAATAAATACCGCATCGTCCAAATCAAGACCCAGCACTTGCCCTTTAGGCTCCATTACCCCGATGACACGGTAACGTTGCCCCCCCACGCGCAAGTAACTGCCCAGCGGATTTTCTCCGGCGAAAAGTTCTTGTCGAATTTTCGCACCTATCACGACGAAGGCACGCGCTTGCTCGTTGTCTTCATCGGGCCAGAAACTGCCGCTCTGCACTTTCATGGTGAATGCACTAGCAAAATTACGCCCTTCGCCGAATACGGTAGATCGACGCGTTTTACCATTCACGCGCAGCTCCACGTTACCCATCACACTGGGATTGACGTTTTCAATGTATGGCAGATGGCGCAACAAATCGGCATCACTCAGCGATAGCGGCCTGACCGAACCGAAGATGCCAACATTTGCCCCCAGTGTTTGTGTTTTGCCGGGCTGGACACTGATGATGTTAGTACCAAACTGCGTGAACTCGGACAAAACGAACTGGTGTAAACCATCACCAATGGAGGTGAGCAAAATGACCGCCGCAATACCGATAGCAATTCCCAACCCGGTGAGAAAGCTGCGCATGCGGTAGGTGAGAAAGCTGGAGATGGTGAGCTTGATGAGGTCGGAAAATAACATAAATTTATCGCCCCGCCAAAGCCGCAACCGCATCAAGTTTCGCCGCGCGTCGCGCAGGCCACACGCTGAACAAAACGCCTGTCCCCAATGCCGTACCACAAGCCGCCAGCACTGCCCACCAAGGCGGGCTGACCGGCAGTGTCGGATATACTGTCCCGATGACGATACTGCCCGCGTAACCCAACAGCAGCCCCGCTAAACTGCCAATGCCGGAAAGCAAGGCCGCTTCCGCAAAGAAGATAGTGCGTATCTGCTTCGGTGGCGCTCCCAACGCTTTGAGCAAGCCGATCTCTTTAACGCGCTGCGCCACGGCAATGAGCATGACATTCATAATCAACACACCTGCCACGGCGAGGCTGATTGCGGCTATGCCACCAACGGCCATGGTCAGGGCTGTAAGAATGCGATCAAAGGTGGCCAGCACAGCATCTTCCGTGATGATCGTCACATCCTTTTCGCCGCTGTGACGGTCAAACATTGTTACTTCGGCATCATGTTTGGTTTGCCCGATGACATCGCGACTTTTTGCTTCAACGAGAATGCGATACAGGCCGGAAGTATTAAATAGTTGTTGCGCTGAAGCGACGGGCACAATGACAATTTCATCGGTGTTAAATCCCATCGATTCGCCTTGCTTCGCCATCACGCCGATCACGCGAAAACGCCTGTCACCCAGCCGCACCCAAGCACCGATTGCCTGCCCGTTGCCGAACAATTCATGTTTGAGCAAGATGCCGATCACGCATACCGAAGCGCTTTCATGAATGTCCCCCGCCGGCAAAAAGTTTCCCAGCCCTATGCTCATGTGGCGCACTGCCAGCAACTCGGATGTTGAGCCGAGCACCATCACTTCGCGGTTCAGCGCATCGAGCGAAAGCGTGGCAGAACCAATCGCCAGCGGAGCGATACGCTTTACCGTGCGTCCATGTGCAATGGCTTGCGCATCGTCCAGCGAGATTTCGCGAGGCACCTGCCCCAGCAACATGCCGGGACTGATTCCCGCTGTTTCGGTACGCCCGGGCAAGACGATAACCAAATTAGTTCCCAGTGAAGCAAACTGATTGACCACATAGAGACGCGCACCTTCTCCCAGCGCCGTGAGTATCACCACTGCCGCCACGCCGATAGACATCGCCAGAATCATCAACAGTGTGCGCGTCGGGCTGCCGCGCAAACTGCCTGAAGCGAAGTGCAGAGTGTCGACGAGTTTCATACGAAACCGTTCTGTCCCTTCCCCTTTTTAGGGGGAAGGCTAGGATGGGGGTCAGCTTTTTGGATCATCCACGCTTCTACCCCCACCCTAGCCCTGCAAGGCGGAGGGGACAATAGCTCGACGAGTTCATCTGATATCATAATCAACGCTTCTCGTCAGACTGAATAAAGCCATCCAGCATGTGTAACTGGCGTTTGGCACGCGCGCCAATCTCGGCATCGTGAGTCACCAGCACCAGCGTGATGCCTTGTTCCAGCAAACCTTCCAGCAGTTTCAACACTTCCCATCCGGTAGTGCGATCCAGATTGCCGGTCGGCTCATCCGCCAGCAGTACACTGGGCCGCATTACCGTAGCGCGAGCGATGGCAACACGTTGACGTTGCCCGCCGGAAAGCTGGTCGGGACGATGATCGGCGCGCGCAATCAAGCCGTAACTTTCGATCAGTTTGGCGACGCGTTGTTTGCGCTCCTCAACCGGAATACCAGCCAGCATCATTGGCAGTTCGATATTTTGCGCCGCAGTGAGACGTGGCACGAGATGAAAAGATTGGAACACGAAGCCGATCTTTTCGCTACGTACACGGGCTTGCTGTTCTTCGCTTAAGGCTGTGACGTTGCCACCGTCTAGGAGATATTCGCCGGAGGACGGTCTATCGAGCAGACCGAGCAAATTAAGCATGGTGGATTTGCCGGAACCGGACGGCCCCATGATGGAAAGATATTCACCGTCGCCCAATTGCAAATTAATATCGCGCAGCGCGGTGACTTGCTGGTCGCCCACCACAAACGTGCGGCTGACATTGCGCAGTTCGATCATTTTGCCACGGGTGTCTCATCAGGCTGAACCACCACACCCGCTTTGACTCCCGGCCTATCCAGGGATGAAACGATCCGGTCGCCTTCGTTCAAACCTGTTACGACTTCGGTGTATTCCCAATTTGCCAAGCCGGTGACAACAACACGCTCTTCAAGCTTGCCATCGTTTTTGTACAACAGTACGCGCTTGCCTTCCATCAAGGTCTGCGTGGGAATACGCAGCACTTTCGTATGCACATCATGCACGATCTCAACATCGGCGCTATATCCCACCAACAGGTTTTCACTCTGCGGCCGCTCGTTGAATTCGACTTCTACTTCCACGGTACGCGCCTGCTTCTCCACTTCCAGCACATAAGGGGCGATGCGTTTCACTTTTCCGACAAAAGTGCGGCCTTTGATCGCATCGAGCGTGATGCGACTGCTTTGTCCAAGCTTTAATTTGGCAGCGTCAACCTCATCAATCGGCGCACTCACAAACATGCAACTGTCGTCGATCAAATCGATTGCGGGCAACGTCGGAATTCCCGGCGGGGAAGGTGTGGCATATTCGCCCAGTTCACCGCTGATGTCTGCCACAATGCCCGCAAACGGCGCGCGCAAAACCATACGTTCCAAGCTCCTCTGAGCAACTTCAATGCGTGCTTTGGACTGCTCGATATCACTGTGCGCGCCGTCGCATGCGGCTTGCCGCGACTGTGCATCAGTCACTGCACGGTCAAGCTGCTGAGTGGAAATAAAACCTTTGTCCAGCAATTCCCTGGATCGAACCGCATCCCGCTGTGCTGCTTCAGCCAAACTACAAACTTCACTCACCCGCAATTCTGAAGTTTTCAACTGGTCACGCGATAATCTTTCCTGCGCGATCATGTCTTCGTCCCAAAGCTCAAGCAACACCTGCCCGGCAACGACACGATCCCCTTTTTTTACGCGCATCTTTGAAATCTGCCCGCCTGCCGGTGGTGCCAACTTGGCACGGCGACACGGCTTGACTGTACCAGCACGCGTGTTGCTGACCGACGCCTCAACGATACCCCGCTCCACTGTTTTCAATATCACCGGCAAAGGCTTGCTGCGACTAAGATAAGCTATGCCTGCAAGCAAAATAATCACTACCAGAATGAGGGGGAAAAGCTTTTTATTACGGGAAGAGAACTGACCGAATTGCGTGGAAGCCATTGCTGCTCCTGACTGTTCGCAGCAGAAATGTTGCTGCTTTTCG
>Ga0182030_10009096_pt1 | contig 20404 bp, 16 predicted proteins | sample 812S3MmetaG_FD_121299 | JGI IMG/M metagenome (GOLD analysis project Ga0182030, IMG submission 121299) | Permafrost microbial communities from Stordalen Mire, Sweden - 812S3M metaG (Illumina Assembly) | ecosystem: Environmental > Terrestrial > Soil > Wetlands > Permafrost | place: Sweden... | reverse complement strand
TCCTCGTGGACTGGAATCAGCTCTCCGCCGAATTGAATGAGGCGCCCCGCAAACGCTTGAACACAATGATGAATAATAGTTCATCATTATCTTAGCGCTTATGGGGCGGACCCCCTGGTCCGCGCGGGACACCCTCGTCCCGCCGGTGCGGCTCGCGGCGACGGCTAGTGTTTCAGTATATTCAGAGCGAAAAGACAAGAGAGGAATTCGGCCGCTCCGCAGCCTCTTTCCCATCGTTTTTCCGGATCATGCTGTATTGGAAACGAAACACGGTTTCAGGATCATCCTGGGATTGGAAAATGCGCACACGTTCGAATCGTCTTTCAGCTTACCCGCCCCGCAGTACTTCTACCGGGTCCACCCGCGTGGCGCGCACCGAGGGCACGTAGCTCGCCAGCATGGCGACTACCGCCAGCGCGCCGGCCACGCCTGCGAACACCGCGGGATCCCACGAGCGCATCCCGACGATCAGGCTGTTCATCACCCGCGTGAGCATCGCCGCCGCCGGCACTCCCACCGCGATTCCCACCGCGCCCAGCCGCATGCCTTGCCACATCACCATATTGCGCACATCGCTCGGCTCCGCCCCGAGCGCCATGCGGATGCCGATCTCGACTGCCCGTTGCTCCACCGAGTAGGCCATCAACCCGTACAACCCCACCGTCGCCAGCACCAGCGCCATTCCCGCGAACACCGCCAGCAGCAACGTGTAGAACTCCGTGCGCGCGGACGATGCCGCCACTACCTGGTGCATGGTGCGGATGCGCTCCAGCGGAAGTCCGCCGCTGGCGGCACGCAGGGCGTCCTGGACTGCGAGGCTCGGCAGCGGCACCGTGCCGGCCGAGCGCACCACCCAGGTTAGCGGCAGCAGCGCGTTGTTGCGCGCGTTCAGTCCATCCGGCACCTGCAGCGCCGGCACGTAGAGCATCGGTTCCAGACTCAGACCGGCCTCCCGCAAGTCCGCGACGACTCCGATAATCTGCCGCGGCCGATCCTCCAGCCCCCTTCCCATGTCTTGGCCGATCCGGATCCATTCGCCGATCGGGTTGGCGTCCACCTCCGGCCAATATTTGCTCACCATGGCGCGGTTGACCACGGCCACGCCGGCGCCGCTGCCATCGTCGGCCACGGTGAATGTGCGGCCGCGCAGCAGGCGGATGCGAAACGCGTCGAAATATTCCGGCGACACGCTACGCCATGCAGCAGCGCCGTGGTATCGTCCCACCAGCCGCTGGTCGCGCTCCATGGCGGTGAACGGCATCGTCAGGCTCGGCTCGAGGGGCAGCGACGAAGTGGTGGCCACCGCAGCCACGCCGGGAACGTGGCGCAAGCGTTCCTGCGCATCGCGCACCATGCGCGCGACGGCCGCCGTGCGTTCGAAGCGCGCACTGCCCAGCGACATTTCGAGCGTGAGCACGTTCTGCTCATCGAAGCCGCGATTGACGGCGCGCTGTGCCGTGAACGTGCGAATCAGTAGCCCCGCGCCGGCAAGCAGGATCAACGCCAGAGCCATTTCCACCACCACCAGCGCCGGGCGTGCGAGATTGCGCCGGAATCCCATGCCCGATTGCGACGCACTGTCCTTCACCAGCGAAGCCAGATCCGCGCGCGACGCGTGCAGCGCCGGGAGTAGTCCGAAGAGCAGACCGGTCAACGCCGAAACCGCCAGCGTGAAGAGAAAGACCCGGCCGTCGAGTGCGATCGCCGCGCCATTCGCGCCCACCCGTGGAATCTCGCCGAGGCTGAACGCCAGTAGTTCGCGCACTCCCACCCAGCCGACCACCAATCCCAGCAGTCCGCCGCCCAACGCGAGCAGCATGCTCTCGGTCAGCAACTGTCGCACGATCGCCGGCCGTTCCGCGCCCAATGCGGCCCGTATGGCGATCTCGCGGGTTCGCCTCGTCGACCGCGCCAGCAGCAGGTGGGCCACGTTGGCGCAGGAAATCAGCAGAACGAACCCGACTGCGCCGGCGAGCAGGTAAAGCGCCGGCCGCACATCGCCCACGATGGCGTCGCGCAAGGGGATCGCCGTGAAGCTCTCCCGGAACAGGAGCGGCGCCTCACGGTAGCGGAGCATAAACGGATCGAGCGTGGCGGCGACGGCATCCTGCACCTTTGCGAGCGTGAATCCTGGCCGCATGCGTCCGGCCACCCGCACGCGGCTCATATGGTCGCCATCGGATTCGTCGGCGCGCAGCGGGAGCCACAGGTCGGCCGGCGGATCCATGTGGAATCCCGCGGCCAGAATGCCGACCACGCGGTAGTCGTGCTGTTCGAGGGAAATGCGTCCGCCGACCAGCCCGGGGTCATCGTGGAATCGAGCATGCCAGAGCGCATGGCTGATCACCGCGACGCGTGCACCGCCGGCGCCGTCTTCCAAACGGTCGAAGGTGCGGCCCACTTCCATGTGGGCGCCGAACAGGCGGAAATAATCGGCCGACACGCGCGCGGTCTGCAAAGGCTCCGGCCGGTCGCTCTGTGTGAGGCTCACGCTTGGGCCGGCGATATCGTAGGCGGCCAGGCATTCGAACACATGGGTGCGGTCGCGCCATGTGAGGTATTTGGGAATCGAGACGACGCTCTGGTTGCCGAGCGGCGATACCGACATGAGCTGCACCAGGCGCTCCGGCTCGGGGTAGGGAAGCGGCTCGAGGAGCACCTTGTTGACCACCGAGAAGATGGCCGTGCAGGCGCCGATCCCGAGGGCGATCGCGCCAATCGCCATCGCGGTGAATCCCGGACTCCGTCGCAGCATGCGCGCCGCGTGGATGACATCGCTCCCCAAGTGCGCCATGGGGTCAATTATGGGCACGATGAGCGCCAGACGGCGAGGCTTTCATTTGTGTGGGTTGGCGGCGGGGACGCGGCTGGTGGTGTTCGATTGCGGGATGCCCGTTCAGGCAACTGCGAGAAGCAGAGGGCCGACCGCCAGGTCTTCGTCGAGCAAAGGCCAGTGGATGCCATACCCGGATGGCGAAAGCACGGCTCGCTGACGTTCTACAAGGGACGCGCGCGCAAGGCGTTCGGAACACTTTTCCCATGGAATAGACACAGGCCCGCTCTCCATAATCAGAATGAGAGCGTCGGGCGTCGTCTCGATTTTCTTTGCCAAAATCGGTTTCGTCTTATTTGCACGATCCCCTCCAAAGTGCTCGCGCCATGCGGCGGGGATTCCGGTACGGAGTGTAGTCTACGAGACCTGCAGCGCTGGTTCCGCGTCCCGGCCGCGATGTGGCTTGATCACGATCTCCACGTCCTGGTCGAGTGCTACCAGAAAACGCAGCAGGCGTTCGACCGAAAACTGGCGGAACTCCCCTCGCAGCATTTTTGAAACATCCGGCTGACGAATACCCAACAAGGCGGCTGCCTGCACCTGTTTCAACCGGCGTTGTTTCAGGAGGGTATCGATTTTGTATACCAGTTGAGCCTTGACCATGTGCTCGTCCGGATTCGCTACGCCGAGGTCGCGAAACACGTTGCCGCTTCCCAACTCATATCCTGTCTTGTTCATTTGGTCCGATCCTCCTCTATTCGTGCGGCCTCGCGCAGCCGTTGTTTGATCAGTGCCACATCGTGCCGCGCCGTTTCACGCCCCGTCTTCGATTTCTTCTGGAAGGCATGGAGCACGTACACCGCGCTAGCGAACCGTATGGCGTACACCGTCCGAAAGGTGTCGCCGCGGAAATCCCGGATCACTTCCAGTACCCCGGCATCGCCAAAGCCCCGGAGCGTTTTCACATCGCGGTGCTTGCCTCCACGCTGGGCAACGTATAGCGCATAACCCATATGATCCTGTACCAGGTCCGGGAACTCCCGAAGGTCGGCGTGGCTGGATGCCACCCAGATTAGCGGCTTCAATAAAGGGCCTTCGTTCATCGCCGGCACAAATATGGTGATTTCACTATAGCATCACTTCCCCAACTCCCGCACCACGCGATCCACCACTTCACCCCACTCGCCCGGACTCCGCTGCCGAAACAGCCGCGTACCCGCATACCACGGCGTGTCCTCGCGATCGAGCATCCACCGCCAGTCAGATGCGTACATGAGTAACAACCACACAGGCTTGCCCAACGACCCCGCTAAGTGTGCCACCGCCGTGTCCACCGTAATAACTAAGGCCAATTCACTAATGACCGCCGCAGTCTCCGCGAAGTCGACCAACTCATCCGCCAGATTCACGACGCCCTCAGGAGTGTCCGCCGCCGCCGGCCCAACCTGCAAGCCCCAGCACTGAATCCCAGGCAAGCGCCCAAATGGTGCGAACTGACCCGCCGGAACCGACCGCGCCGAGTTATTCAAATAGCTCGGATTCGCCGCCCACACCAGTCCGACGCCCCTACGTCCCGTCCGCAACCGTGCCGCCCACTTGGCCCGCGCAGGCGCCGGCACCAGAAATCGCGCCGGAGGGGGGACCGAATCTGATTCCGTCCCGAATCGCTCCGGCAGACTCATGAGCGGACAATGCACATCGAACTCGACCCCGGTGGTGAGCGCGTTGACGACCGGGTACCCACCCTCCATCCAGCCCGTTAGCCGCTCCAGGTGTGGCAGAACTTCCAGAATCACCTCGCCGCCGGCCGCTCTTACCAGCGGCGCATAGCGCACGAACTGGATGCCGTCGCCCGCGCCCTGCTCGCCCCAAAGCAGAATGCGCCGGCCCGCGGGCGGCTCGCCGCGCCACAGCGGTTGCGAAAACTCCCGGCGCTGCGGCGCGAATTGCGCCACCTGCCAGCGCCACTCGTACTCGCGAAAGCCCTCGCGCAGGCGGCCGGCGCGCAGCAGCGTCACCCCTAGATTGAAGTGCGCCGCCGGGTCGTGCGGACGGGCCGCGCAAAGCCGGCGAAAGTACTGCTCGGCACGGGCCATGTCGCCGCTGTCCCGGTATGCCACCCCGAGGTTCGAGAGAAGTTGTGGATTGTCCGGCAGACTCGCCTCCAGCGCGTGAAGGCACTCCAGCGCGTCGCTGTACCGTGCTTGCCCAAACAGTGTGAGGGCGCGGTCCCAAAGGACTCTGATTTCGGATTCGCCGAGGCGGTTTTCCCTTGACATGGGGGCGAAGTTGAGGATATCATCCCGACAGCCGATCTTGAACGCTGTCTAACGGGACGCCCTGTGTGCGTCCTGCTCTCTGTGGGGGTTCCGAGTTGGCATTCCCTCCGATTTGGCGACGCAAGTCCCCGCCGCCCGCTCGCAACCTCACATCCGAATTCAGCCAGGGCTGGTAACTTACCAGGAGATTTCGACTAATGGCACTTACGTCCAAACTATCCGAATCGCTGCTGCAGCGAGGCTTTTCCCGCCGGCACATCGCCCGCATTTCCATGGGAGCGGCTGCCGCCATTCCTTTCTTCAACGAATTTGCCATGGCGCAACAGGCCGAGCAACAACAGGCCGCCGTTGCCGGAGGTGCTCGCCGCGGCGGAGCCATGGGAGGCGGCGCCCGCGCGTTCGATCCGGAAGTGGTCCGCATCACCTCCAACGAGAATCCCATGGGCCCCTGCAAAGAGGGCCTCGAGGCGCTCATCAAAGTGGCGCCGATGGGCTGGCGCTACTCGCCGCAGGGCGAGAACATGGACTTCAACTCTCTGCTGGCGACCACCGAGAATGTGCCGCCGGATCACGTGATCGCCTTCCCTGGTTCCAGCATTCCGCTGGCGAACAGCGCCGCGGCGTTCAGTTCGCCCACGCGAAGCTGGGTGATGGGCGCTCCGGGCTACGGTAGCGGCGCTGGCCGCTGGATCGGCGCCAAGACCCTCCACATACCGCTGCGCCCCGACTATTCGCACGACGTGGAAGCTATGATCAAGGCGGACCCCAATGCCGGCGCCTACTACATCTGCAATCCCAACAACCCAACCGGCACGCTCACGCCGCGGAAAGATCTGGAGTACATCCTGGCGAATAAGGCCAAGGATGCGGTGCTGGTCGTCGACGAGGCGTACGTGCATTTCTCGGGGATGGAGAATTCGTCCACCGACCTCGTGAGAGACGGCAAGGACGTGGTGGTGCTCCGCACCTTCTCGAAGATTTACGGGATGGCCGGCCTGCGTGCGGGCGCGGCTTACGGACGTCCGGATCTGCTTGCGAAAGTGCGCGAATTCGGCGGCTCCGGCTTCATGCCGGTCACCGCCACGGCATGTGCCGCGGCGAGCCTCAAACAGGGACAAGGTCTGATTAAGGAGCGGATCGGGATCAACAAGAAGAATCGCGACCTGGCCTTCGAACACCTGGAAAAGGTCGGCGTCAAATACATTCCGTCGGTCACCAACTTCTTCATGATCGAGGTGAAGGGTATGCCGGGAGCGCAGGTGAATACCGCCATGATGCAGCACAAAGTCGCCATCGGCCGCGTGTGGCAGGAATGGCCCCAGATGGTGCGCGTGACAGTCGGCACCTACGAAGAGATGGGCAAATTCAACGCCGCCCTCGATAAGGTGCTCCAGGAAGGTCCGCCGAAGACCCAAGGGTAAATGGATCGGCTGGAGGCACACGGATAACGAAGTTCGTGTGCCTCTGTCCTACAAACGTGTAGAGTCTTCGCGTGCCGCGATAACGACCTCTCCCTAGCTGCGCCAGCAGTGCCCTCAGCGCTCTCCGCTTCCTCCGCGCCCTCCGGTTTGACTTTGTATTTTCTTCTCAGCGCCTCTGCGTCTCAGCGGTGATCTTGGTTTGCTCTACCAGCGAATCTTGTCGGTCGCCACGGACACGCCAGCAGCTTCCTCAGCGCTCTCTGCCCCCTCCGCGCCCTCCGGTTCTGACTTTGTATTTCTTCTCTGCGTCTCAGCGTCTCTGCGGTGACCTTGTTGCTCTACCAGCGAATCTTGTCAGGGAAGAACTCTGCGATCAGTTCCCGATAGTACGGCGCAAGTTCCACCGGGTCCGGCTTGCTGTGCGATTTCGAATAAAGATCGAACGGATTGAAGCGCCGGACCCACTGGAACATATCGCGATCGTGGTCGTTCATCAGGTGCTGATACGCCTGCTCGCGGTGCGCCGGGTAAAAGCTGTGGTAGCGAATCATGTACTGCGCTTCCTCCGGCAAGTAGCCGCGGGTGACATGATACAGGTACTCGTCATGGCCCCACGACAGGCAGACCTTGTCGAGCCCGCAACTCTCCTCATAGATGCCGCAGAGGGTCTGGTATTCCGCAACGTGCGCGTCCGGGTTAGCCGCGAAGAATTCGTGGAATACGATCTTATCGCTAAATGCGCAGCCCAGCGGGAACGTGTCGCCCACCACGGCCCATTGCGGCTCCTTCCACAACCACAGCACCTTACCGAGGTCGTGGATTAGACCGGTGAGCTGAAACCATCGCGGATGGCCGGCCGCGCGAATAGCCTCGGCGGCCTGCAGATTGTGCTCGATCTGGCTGAGGTCGGTATCGGGATCGCTGTCGTCCACCAGCGTGTTGAGGAGTTCCATCATCTCCCAGATCCCGGCCTCGGCGTAATGCCGGCCGAGCCACTGCGCGCGCTTTTGCCTGGCAAAGGCGAGTGTCTGATTGGTGTGGTTCAGACGGTAGAACTCGCGAACCGCCGGACGCACGCCATCGCCGTATTGCCGAAACTCTTCCTCTTTGCGATTGGGATCGTAGCGTTGGCGGACGTCATCGTCCCATTGATCGATACTCTGCAAGGTTGGCGATACAGGATCGGCAGTGCCCATTGGCGATCACCCCTCGGAAATATTATCGTACGGATGGCCGCCGGCCGTGATACCCGCTTAACGTGGCGCACTAAAAAGTCCTGTTGTTTTCCCATAGGGACCGTGCCATACTTCGTGTTGGATACCCAATAGAGATATGAAGCCACTCAGGCGATTCCTCAAGCGGCTCAGTTCCTGGGCGACAAAAGCGCGCGACGAAGAGCGATTGCGGTCGGAGATTGAAGATCACATCGCCTGTCAGACTGCCGACAACATACGCGCCGGTTTGCCGCCCATCGAAGCACGACGCCAGGCTGTCCTGAAGTTCGGAGGGGTGGAATCCATGAAGGAAAGCTATCGCGATCGAAGGGGACTCCCGCTGTTGGAAACCCTGCTCCAGGACACCCGCCACGCTCTGCGGCGCCTGCGCATGGCGCCCGCGTTCACCCTCGCCACCATCCTGACGCTGGCGCTGGGGATTGGCGCCACCACCTCGATCTTTACTCTGGTGCACGCCGTGCTGCTGAAATCGCTGCCGGTGGCGAATCCCGGCGAGTTGTACCGTATGGGGCGCGAAATTCATTGCTGCTACCTGGGTGGGTACAGCCAGGACAAGGAGTTCTCCATCGTCTCCTACGATCTGTATAAATATCTCCGAGACAACACCAAGGGCTTCTCCGAACTGGCCGCTTTTCCCTCGGTCCAGCACGTGTTCGGCGTGAGGCGCGCCGGCCGCGCGGAAGCCGCTCAGAGCTATCCAGGCGAATTCGTCTCCGGCAATTCCTTTGCGATGTTCGGCATATCGGCGTACGCCGGACGCGCGCTCACCGCCGCGGACGATCGGCCCGGCGCACCACCCAGCGCCGTCATGAGTTATCGCCTATGGCAGCAAAGGTACGGCTCCGATCCGTCGGTAATCGGCAGCACCTTCAACATGAATGACAAGCCGTTTACCGTAGTGGGTATCGCGCCCCCCGGCTTCTTCGGCGATACCCTGCGCAGCTCTCCACCCGATTTCTTTCTGCCGCTGAATACCGAACCCTACGCGGAGAGCGACTCCGACCTCAATAAGTACGACACCCACTGGCTAAACCTGATCGGCCGCATCCGGCCCGGTACAGCGCCTGCCACCATCGAAGCCGAAATGCGAGTCGCGCTGAAGCAGTGGCTGCTCTCGCACTGGGGTGAGATGAGCGCCAACGATCGCGTGAAGTTCCCGGAGCAGACCGTGTATCTGAGCGCCGGCGGCGCCGGCATCACCAGCATGCGCCTCCAATACGAGCACTGGCTGCGCATCCTGATGGCGGTCACCGGATTTGTGCTGCTAATCGTCTGCGCCAATGTCGCCAACCTCATGCTTGTTCGCGGCATGGAACGGCGGCGGCAGACATCGTTGAGCATGGCGCTCGGGGCGAGCGTGTCGCGCCTGGTGAGGCAGCCTCTCATCGAGAGCGTCTTGCTGTCGATATTTGGTGGAGCGGCGGCGTTGGCGGTGGCCTTCGCCGGCACGCGCCTGATTCTGCGCCTCGCATTCTCCGCCGCCGCCGGCGCAGCTCCGTCTATCGGCGTGTCCCCATCCACGCCGGTGCTGCTGTTCGCCTTCCTCATCTCGCTCGCCACGGGCATCGCTTTCGGCATTGCTCCCGCGTGGATGGCCGCGCGCGCCGATCCCATCGAAGCCTTGCGCGGCGCCAGTCGCGCTACCGAACGCTCGGGCTCGCTGCCAAGGAAGAGCCTGGTGGTGTTACAGGCGGCGCTCTCGCTGGTCCTACTGTCGGCGGCCGGACTGCTCACCGCGGCGTTGCAGAGTCTGGAACATCAAAATTTCGGCTTCGCCCAGGACCGGCGTCTGGTGGCAACCATCAACCCCAGGCTTGCCGGCTACCGGGCTGCGCAGCTTTCGCAGCTGTACCGCCGAATTCATGACGCAATCACCGGCGTTCCCGGCGTAGATTCCGCCGCGCTTTGCCTGTACTCTCCGCAGTCCGGCGGCGGCTGGGGCTCAGGCGTCTTTGTGGATGGCCAGCCCGCTCCCGGGCCTCATGCCGATGCCTTCGCTGCCTGGAAACGTGTTTCCGCGGGATACTTCGACGTCATCGGGACTCCCATCGTCCGCGGGCGCGGCATCTCCGAGCGGGACACGGCGACCTCGCAAAAAGTGGCCGTCGTCACCGAGGCCTTCGCGCGCAAATTCTACCCCAACCAAGATCCCATCGGCAGGCACTTCGGCCGAACGCCGGACAACAGCCGTGAGTTCGAGGTCGTCGGCATCGCTCAGGACGCGCGCTATCTTCCTACTGTTCTCAATCAACCGAACGGCGGTTTTTTCTTTTTGCCGGAACCGCAAGCCGAATATGCGCAGAGCAATCTGGGCTCGCTCTTCCTCCACGACGTTGTCATTTTGACCAAGCCTGGGGCTTACGTGTCCGATGCGGCGGTCCGCCAAGCCATGGCTTCCGCTGACCCTGGTATGCCGACCATGTCGGTTCGCACCATGAGCGACCAGGTGGCCAGCCAATTCGCCCAGCAGCGCCTCATCGCACGCCTCACGTCCTTCTTCGGAGTTCTGTCGCTGGTGCTGGCGTCGATTGGGCTCTATGGCGTCACTGCCTACAACGCCGGACGCCGCGTCAACGAGATCGGCGTGCGCATGGCGCTGGGTGCGACTCGCGGCCACGTGATCCGGTTGGTGATACGAGGCGCGTTCGGGCTGATTCTGGTTGGACTGCTCCTCGGCTTGCCGCTATCGTTCGTGGCGGGACAGTTCCTTGGCAAGCAGCTCTACGGCGTCAGTCCGTACAATCCCGTAGTGATGGTGTCTGCTGTCCTATCGCTCGGATTGTCGGCGCTGGTGGCGTCGTTCGTCCCAGCCTTGCGAGCCAGCCGGAACTCGCCACTGGACGCATTGCGGGCCGAGTAGGATTTGTTCCCTGCTCCCTGGGTCGACGTGGCGCAGGCACTCCTGCCAGCCTCTTGGCATTGGCCATTCACCGCATGCAGCCAGCCGGCCAAGTGGGGCAGGCTTCAGCCTGCGGAGGGCTTTAGCCCGACCTTCTTCGGCTTCATCTACATCCATGCGGCGGTGCTGAAGCCCAAGAAATTCGTCGCGTATCGAATACGGCGGACTGAAAGGCCGACTGCAGGCAAGATTGCCTGCCCCACGAGAATGGCCAAAGCCGATGGGCTTCAAAGCTCGCCTGCAGTCGCGGATTACTTTCCCGGTGGCGAAGCGGACCTGTGCCTCACGAGGCTTGCATACCCTTCAGTGCCCCGAAGGATCATTGACAGGCAGCTGCTACACCGACCGCTTCGCCCGCAATCTCTTCCCCAATTCTCCGATCCGATGGAGCATTTCCTGCCGGGCGGCGGAGTAAGCTTTCACATCGCGATTGCCGGAGAGGGCGCACTCGATGCACACCGTTTCGCACGCCACGAACTCAGCCGCGGCCTGGGCCACTTCCGAAGCGATGTGGCCGGGGATCGAGCAGACACCGTTGGCATCGGCGTGCAGCAAATCGCCGGGGCGGACTTCCATCCCTCCCACCCGCACCGGCTGATGGACCGACGTGATGTGGCTGTAGGCATGGGAGCAAACCACGCCGTTGCTGAAGGCGGCGAAGCCCAGCCGCCGAACCTGGTCGAGATCGCGCGCCGGGCCGCTGGTGACGATCCCCAGCGCGCCGAAGCAGCGATAGCTGGCGCACATCACTTCACCGAAGGTAGCGCCGATCGGCGGCTCGTCGATATCCTGAAATACCACGATAGCGGGGCCGGGCAACTCCGCGAAGTGGGCCACCTGCTCGTCGAGGCCGCTATAGACGTCGCCCTCACCGCGAGGCCAGGCGGTGCGCATGGTCGCCGTGGAAGCGTACCCGACGATTGGCGGCATCTCCGGGAAGCACGCGCGGATGCGGCCATCCATGTAGCCCGCGCTGCGCGGCCGGACTTCGAAAAGCTCGATGACGTTCGATATGGTGGGCGTGTCGTACTGCGCCAGGAGTTTGAGTTCATCGGCGGAAACAGGCATAACCCCAGCATACCCGGCCAGCATACTCGTGTAAGCTGTACCTATGACGAAGTGGATCCTTCTCCTCGCGGCCGCCACTGTTTTGCCGGCCGCTACGCCCGACGCCAAGACGGAAAAAGAAATCATGGCCGCCATGAATGTCTACAAACAGGCCATCATCAAGAAAGACGCCGCCGCGCTTCAGCAGGTCTTGAGCGACGACCTGGTGTACACCCATTCCTCGAATCTGCACCAGGACAAGGCGGCGCTGATCGAGAGTCTAAAAGAAAACTCGATCACTGAGGATATCGACTTCAAGGACCTCAAGGTGCGCGTCTATGGGAACACCGCCGTGGTGATAGGCGATGTCGACTTCCACATCAGCACCGGCGGCGTAGAGAGCGTGAACCACCTCAATGTGCTGCATGTGCTCGTGAAAGGTCCGCAGGGTTGGCAACTGGTGGCGCGGCAGGCGGTGAAGTATCCCGCGGCCGCGCCCGCGGCAAAGAAGTAGCCGGCTAGCGGCGGAACCCGAAGGTTACTGGCGGATTAGTCACTGCACAACTGTCCAGGTGGTGACAATCCTGGCTGCGCTTGGGCCAGCATTCTCTGGGGCGTGATAACCGGCGCCGCTGAAGCCGTGGACATAGCGCGCTTCGGCGAAGAACCGGCCGCGCCACTTACTGCCGAAGGCGATTCCCACTCCGCCGTCGAGTCCCGGTTTGTTGACCGAAAGCTGCTCGCCACGATATTCGCGGTGTACGCTCCCGGGTAATAACCGAAATACGGATTGCCGAAAATGCCGGTGGCGATGCCCGGACCGGTGAGTTGTGTCTCCTCCCGGAAGTAGCCGCCGCCAGTCGCGTAGATGTCGACACGCTTCTTCGGCGTCAGGTGCACGATGGGATCGAACGTGGTGGAGAATACCCGCACGGTGCCTCCGCCGACGCCTGGGCCCGCCAGTTGGTGGCATGAATGCCCATGCTGTCGAAGCCGAAATCGATATTGGCGCCGGCCCACGGTAAGAAGTGATATTCTTCGCCGCCGCGAACGTTCCAACCGTCGTCCAGGCCGCGCTACCCGTGTTGCCGGCCGGTGTTGTAAAGCCTGCTCCGGCGTTGAACGTGAAACGCGGAAATTCTTGCGCACCCAGGGTCCCTGTAAGTGGCGGTCCAGGGTGAGGAAGCTCTCAGGTGGCGGCTTTCAGCTATCAGCACGCCTGACGCGCCTGGCGGCGTTAACCATGGATCCGCTGGCTGAGACAGCAATTGGCTTTTGGCTCTTAGCGATTGGCTCTCCCGCGCCTGCGGCGCCAACCAGGCGCGGTGACCGGCGCGACCGGATCGGGCAAGCAGTCATTGGAGCCTTAGCTGGGGCAGCATGGTTGGAGGTCCGCCTGCCGGTGTTTGCTGAATCGCCTGTCAGGAAATTACCGCTACCTGTGGTCGCGGCCCGGAGCCGATAGAGCCACGCGCAGAGCGGTAAATCTTTCACGCTGCTCCGCTCCACGAGCCGGAGTCAGAAGCCACGGACCGTTGAGACACCAGCGAATAGCCAAAAGCCAACAGCTATCTCTCAATTCCCAACGCGTCGGCGACAGTCACCAACGTGTCGATGAGACGTTCTACGTGCGCTTCGGTGTGCGCCGCGGTGACCGAGATGCGCAACAGATTTTGCGCGGCGGCTGGGCGAAGGACCGGGTTGATGTAGATGCCTCGCTCCAGGAGTTCCTTGCAGAGGCGGCAGAGATCCAATTCCTTATCGATTACCACCGGCACGATCGCTGTTTCGCCGGGTAGCACTGCGAATCCGCGGGCGCGCAACTCATCGCGCAGCAGTCCGGCGATGCGTAGCAGGTGCGTGCGGCGCTGCGGCTCCTTCTTCATGATCTGCAACGAAGCCGCGACAGCCGCCACAGAGGCGGCCGGCAGGCTGGCCGAGAAGACGAAAGGACGAGCCGTGTGCTTCAGGTAATCGACTACCGCGCGTTCCGCTGCAATGAACCCGCCCACCGATGCCAGCGACTTGCTGAACGTGCCCATTACAATATCGACTTCGTCGAGAACCCCCAGGTGCTCGGCGGCGCCTGCACCCGTAGGTCCCAGGACGCCGATGCCGTGGGCCTCGTCGACGTACACGCGGGCGCCATAGGGCTTGGCAAGCTTCATAATGCCCGGCAGGTCGGCGATGTCGCCTTCCATACTGAACACACCTTCCGAGACGATGAAAATCTTGTCTTCCGGCGGGCAGTTCTCCAGACAACGTTCGAAATGATCCAGGTCGTTGTGACGGAAGCGCATGGTACGCGCCGGCGACCGTAGCGCGCCTTCCACCAGGCTGGCGTGCAGGTTGTGGTCGCAGATCATCACGTCACCCTTCTCGGTGAGGGCCGATAGCGTGGCGTAATTCGCCTGGAAACCGGTGCCGAAAATGATGGCGGCTTCTTTGTGGACGAATGCGGCCAGCTCTTCCTCTAGCTTCACATGGACGTCAAGCGTGCCATTGAGCAGGCGGGATCCGCTACACCCACTGCCGTATTTTTTGATGGCTGTAGTGGCTGCCTCTTTCACCTTGGGGTGGTTGATGAGATCGAGGTAGTCGTTGGAGCCGAACATGAGCACCTTTCGCTTGCCCATTCGGACTTCGCCTGCTCCGCATCCTTCGCGCTCGCCGAAGACTTCGAAATACATGTAGAGGCCAGCATCTTTGAGATCACTCGGACGAGTGAAATTACGGCACTTTTCGAAAATGTCGTTCGACGCGCTGCCCTTCTTTTTTCCGGTGATGTCGCTAGTAGTCGATAAGCGCATGGTCCTCAGTTCCATTCATAAATTCGGTAAGTTTTGTACCGCTTTGCCCCCATCACCTCAAGGGAGCGATTCATCAGTACATTGTCTTCCAGTATCCAGGACATTTCGCAGTCGCCATAACCGAGCTTCCTGGCATTGCGGACTAAAGTCGCATAAAAACCGGCCGCAAGACCGGAGGCCCGATACTCCTCCACCACCCCTAGTGCGAGAACTCGTACACTTTTGACCAAACGTTGATAATACAGGATTTTGATGAGGCCTGTGGGAAGTAATTTTCCCTGGGCTGGTTTGAGTGCCTGATTGATGTCCGGTAAGGCTAGTGCGAACCCCACAGCGCGGCCCCCCACCTCGCCTAGGAGTACCAATTCGGGCTTCAGAATTTGCTTCATTTCCTTGCCCTGAAGCTTGAATTCTTCCTTCGACATGGGGATGAATCCCCAGTTCCGTTCCCAGGCCGAATTGTAGATGTCCCAGACCTTTTCGACATCCGCGTCGAAATTCTTCATGTCAATAGGACGAACCGTAACGCCGTTGGATCGTGTGGCCCTGTCGGCCACGCGGTCGATTTTCTTGATGTCGATGGTGTTGGCGTTGCTCAGCCATGCCCAGAGGTCCCTGCATTTGCGCAAGCCGGCCCGATCCAGAAGTGCCGGGTAGTACTCCGGGTTGTAGGGCATCATAACCATGGGGTCGGAATCGAAACCCTCCACCAGAATGCCGCATTCATAGTTGGTGGAAGGGCTTACCGGTCCGCGCATAAACTTGGCGCCGCGATCGAACACCCAGCGCCGAGCGCGCTGGAGGAGGGCATCGGCGACTGCCTGGTCGTCAATGCACTCGAAGAACCCGAAGAAGCCGGCGTTCTCCTCATGAAAACGATTATGCGCCTTATCGATTATCGCCGCCACCCGCCCGACCGCCTGGCCGTCTTTTTGGGCGATAAAAAATTCAACCTCGGCGTCTTTGTAGAACGGATGTTTGGCCTTGTCGAGCAGTTCCTTTACGGCAATACGCAGAGGGGGAACCCAGTGAGGGTAATCGCGGTACAGGCGGTAAGGCAGTTCCACGAACTGCTTCAACGCCTTCGGATTGTCGGCCGCGATTACGTCGATTCCCGCCAAATGTCACGCCCCCTTGGATAATCTCTTGTACAATGCCGGACCGGTAGCCGCCAACACGAATGCCGCCGTAGCGCCAGCCGCCAGATCGACCGTGTAATGGTATCGAAGATAAACTGTAGCAAAAATGAGGAACGGAGTGTAAGCCAAATAGATCTTGAACCACCCCTTCGATACCACCCGGCTGCTCCAGCAGGCCAGCAGGGTCAACTCGGTATGGCCGCTCGGGAAGCAGTCGTAATGGTACGACTCCAGCCGGTCGAGTCCGTCCTGCATACTGCGGAATAACCACAATCCTTGCAATGGCATGTGTTGCAGGTTGTTGAGCAAATAGCGGGGGCCTCGCGCCGGCACGAAGATGTAGCCGATGTACGACACCAGATAGCCCATCGCAATTAAAAATGCATAATATTGGAACTCTGCGAAACGGCCCTTGCGCCACAGCAGAAGCGCCACCAGAATGACCGCCGGCAAGAATAGCGTATACAGCAATTGCTCCCATTCGACCAACGCCGGCCATTGAATTCGCTCCAGCCAGACGCACGGATTCGCGCCCCAAATCCGGAAATCCAGACCGGCCAGCCAGCGGTCGGAAGCCTGCCGCGAAATGTCGCTTTGCCGCACGGCTGGGATCAACTGGGCCATTTCTTTGTAAAAGTATCCAACGTACGGGAGGGGATACCAGTTCCGAAAAAGCCATGAGGTCGGGTTCGGCCGCTTCACCTCGAGAACGATCAGGGCGGAACCGAGGATGTGCCATGTCAGCAGGCCGGGGGCCTCCGGCAAGGTCTTCCACCACCCTAAAACCACCAGTCCGGTGAGCAGAAAATAGCCCAGGATTACCTTGTCGACGGCCCAGAAACGCGTGTCCGTGGACTTCATGAACGGCGACCCGATGCCGCGGTGTGCGGGTGTTTCACGTCCCATCCAGGGCCACGGAGTTCTAGATTCTTGGCTGTCATTTTGCAAACGGAACTGTCTTCATAGTGCGCGTCGCGGCCGCCACATTCCGGCCTGTGACTTCCCACCTGACGTGGCGCAGGCACTCCTGCCTGCCGGCGCCGACACTCTTGTCGGCGCGGGCGAGCTGCGCTCGCCTAGACGAGCACGTCGGCCTCGCAGTCACACGTTGTACAATCCGACAGCCGTCGGTGGCGGAGCCGACTTCCGACAGCCCCGCTAGTGGCTGTCGCGACTGCATCGGACCCGCGGGGACCGCTCCCGACTCCCCAATCCGAAGGATTTCAAGGGCGAACCCCTTGGTTAGTATTTGAGCCAACCAGCCTCCTTGTACCAAGCTAAGGTTTTTGCCAGGCCGGCGGCGAGCGGCGTTGGCGCTTCGAAACCGAAGTCCGCGGCTGCACGCGCAGGTTCGCAGGTCCAAAACCCGTAACAAGCTTCCGCGACCTTCTCTCGCGAGATGATAGCAGGATTCCGCGAGATCCGCGACCACATTTCGCTCAAAAACGCTACGGAATTAGCTGCCGCTACCGGCACCCGGATGGTCCGTGGCCGGCAGCCCATGAGCTGTGCGGCGGTGGCGCCGAGTTGCCGCCAGCTTACGGCTTCGCGGTGAGCCAAAAAATAGGCCCTGCCGGCCGCTTTGGGGGCCCGTGCGGCGTCGCATAGCCCTTCCGCCAAGTCTTCCACGTAAATGGCGCTGAACCACCGCTCACCGCCGGAAATCTCCAATACCAGGCCTTGCGCCACCGCCTTCAGAATCTGGAAAACGTCGGTATCGCGCGGTCCGTAGACCACCGGCGGGCGGACGATGACGGAATCCGGGAGCAGCGAGCGGGCAATTTTTTCACCCGCCAGCTTGGATCTCCCGTACGTGCTGACGGGATGCGGCGCGGCATCCTCATCCACCGGGCGGCCATCCGGGCTCGGTCCGATGGCCGCCAGGCTACTGACGTACACCAGGCGGACGGATCGCCCCGCTAGGGAGCGGCCCGCGAGGGCTCTTACCAGAGTCTCGGTGGCGTGGGTGTTCCCCGCGAAGTAGTCGGCCGGAGCCAGGGCTTTCGTGACGCCCGCCACGTGGATCACGGTATCGACGCCGGCCAGGGCGCTGTCGATGCCCTGACCGGTGACCAGGTCGGCGGTAGCGGTTTCCACGCCGTCAGGCAGGCGGCGGAGGTCCGTGGCGGGCCGTACCAGGCAGCGAACCGCCTCGCCGCGCGCGCGCAGTTTTTCCAGGAGATGGCTACCGACGAAACCGGTAGCGCCAGTGACCAATATCATTATTCGGGTGTGGAGCGAAAAGCCACTTCTCCAAAATAGCTCTCGGCCACGGTGCCGGTGTGCTGGGAATTGATCTGCAGGCGGAGCCCCTTCACGCGTGGGGCGGGCCGGCCGAAGGCGCGCTGGAAGTCAGCCGCCACGTTGCGGCTTTCCGGGACCCAGCGGTTGGCATCCCCTGTGCCCGATTCGCAGACCACCGCGAAAATGTGCACGAACGGGAAGGGCGAGGACGGCGCGGCGGTGCCCCTGGGAGCGGTGGTATCCCAGATGTAAGTCAACACCCGATTATCGTCGAAGGCCACCAGGATCTGGGCCGCCTGATCGTCCGTGGTAGTCTTGCGAAAATCGCCGCCGGCGGGGAGTTGGGTCACCTTCCAACGCCATGTAAGATAAGGCATTTGGGCCGGATACACATCCACTTTGCGCTCCAGGCCGAAGGAGGCTGCGGTACTTTTCAGGTGCAGGCAGGGGCCGGAATCGTCCTGACACACCTCGAACACCGGCCTGCCATGGTTCACCTTCACTTGCCAGTCCGTGGGGGGATGCCCCGCATCCCACGACCTGGGATTGAGGACGATGACGGCTAGGGGCGAACTACTGGCCTGAAAGATGAATAGAAAAAGGGCAAAAATCGCTAGAAACTTCTTCAATCGACCTCGCACCAAAACTAACCTGAACTCCCTATTCTTACTATCGCACGAAAATCGCCCGGCTCGGGACGGCTCGCGGCGACACGATCCACACAATAGAGGATGAAAGGCCGGGGGCAGCGGTTGCACAGAATCGGAAGAGCTGGCATCTCCCGCTAGCCCGCGCTTCGCAAATTTGGCAGATGAGGGTATTTGAAGGTGAAGCTCTGCACGCTTCTCAAGCAAGCTGTTCGGGTCGTGATGCCCGTTCATGCAAGTCGTAGATGAAACAAATAGTGCGGCGCCTCGTTTCGTCGGACGTGCCGACCTGTGGCAAGTCCGCGAACGAGCAAAATGGGCCGCCGATGAACGCGGATAAACGCCGATGGAACCAATGACTCGGCTTATCGGCGTTCATCCGCGTTCATCGGCGGCCAAATACCAACCTTCCGAATTTAGCTCAAGGCCTGCCATCAGACGGTCAACACCTCACGCTCAGTTTCCCGAACGTGATGTTTCAGCTAGCTTGTGGAGCACGCCTCAGCCAATGTACAAGGTCCGGCAACGAATGAAACGACTCTGGCTTTGCGAAAGTACCGCCCTAGGGAGATCGCCGGGGAGTGGCCCTCGCTGCAATCGTTTTTGCTGTCTCTTCTGCCTGGCGGACGACCTTCTCCGGCATTCCGGGAGCCGGGCGTGTGTAACGCTGGACTGCCTCGAGGTCGGGCGCCTGCCCCACCAGAACCAGCGCGCGGAGAGCTTCCCATACATGGTTGGGGTCGGCCCCCAGGTCCACCAGCGGATCGCCGGGATTGACAGCATCGCCATCCGCACGGTCGAGCGCGCGCACCTCGCCGGGGACGGCGGAGCGGACTTCCGCATCCCCAATGTGTCCGACCATCGTACCGGGATTCACATAGTCGCCCAGCTTGAGCCGGTATTTCAGCTTCCCGGCCGCCGGCGCGATCACCGTGTACGGTTTTAGCATCTCCACCAATTCCGGGCGGGCGGCGACGTCGCCGAAGGTGGCGAGCGCCGGGGCGGCGTTGCGGCGGACCATCGGCTCGCGGTCATGGTTTAGTCGCAGCAGGGCTTCGTGGAAGGGCGCGTAACTGGCGTCCTGGCCCATGACCCAGGCGGCCGTTTCGCGCAATTCCAGATTGGAACTGCTCGCCTGCTCGACGACTCTGGGGTACCAGCGCGAGACGTTTTCATGGCGCGCCAGACGGTCGCTGACCTGCACCAGCGCGTGCTGCGCGTGACGGGGTTTCGATTTGTCGGCGAAGTATTCGTCGATGTCGCGCGCCGAAAGACGCCGGCCGAACCAGGTGTAGTACCAAAACAGAAACGGGAACAGCACCAACAAGACCGCGAACAGGGTGATGAGCAGGTAGGCCCTGGGTCCGGGCCGTTTGGAACTGGTGGCCATGCGAGTGTCATCATATACCTACCATGGTCGGTTCTGCTAAAGGTGCCGTCGTTTTCCTCGCCGGGTTGCTCGCCGGCGCCATGAACGCGGCTGCCGGAGGGGGCTCGTTCGTCACCGTGCCTACGTTGCCGTGGCGGGAAAAAGAATCAGCCACAGATGAACACAGATAAACACAGATAAGAAACGGGCATTGTTGCGCCCCTGATGGCATACTCTTAGTGGCAACGATGGATACCGAAGGAGATCTCGGCGCTCTGACCGAGCGCGTGCTGGGCGCCGTGTTTGAAGTCTCCAACACCCTGGGCGCCGGATTCCTGGAGAAGGTGTACGAGCGCGCCCTGTTGAGAGAACTCGATCTCCGGGGCATTGGTACGGCTGCACAAGCTTCGTTTGCCGTCAGCTACAAGGGCCAATCCGTGGGAGAATACTTTGCCGACATCCTGGTGGAAGACATTCTGGTGGTCGAGTTGAAGTGCGTCGAACGCCTTGGCAACGAGCATACGGCACAATGTCTCAACTA